>Ga0247741_1001402_pt1 | contig 13433 bp, 21 predicted proteins | sample UWRJL213509R2_FD_180945 | JGI IMG/M metagenome (GOLD analysis project Ga0247741, IMG submission 180945) | Plant litter microbial communities from Arlington Agricultural Research Station in Wisconsin, United States - UWRJ-L213-509R-2 | ecosystem: Environmental > Terrestrial > Plant litter >... | reverse complement strand
CTCGGGCATCACCGAGGATCGGCACGTCTGTGAGCGTGCGCGGTGTGGTTCCTCTTGACGATGACTTGTGAACTTGCCTTTGGACTACTTATGAAGGTTTTACCGAATATTACGTCGATCCGCAAGCTGATGCATTGACATATTAACCGACCTTGGATATTCAAATATTCAACCTGTATTTTAACAATGCTCTGTGAGTCAGATATTGGGATTTCCCTTTCTCTGTGAAAGAAGACGATTTGAGGTCCAGGTTGAAACCTTCAGAAGAATATTTGGTTACTGATAGTACGGACGACGCGTCCTCTACTGTCTAGTAGTAGTCTACGCGTCGGCGATGATAACGGAACGTACATAAAGGGCCGTGCAGAACGGTACATTCTCGTACCACAATAAAAAGGTTGATCGTTCAGGATCCAGAAACTTCTTGAACCTCATCCACCATGTCGACCATATACCAGGCCACTGCTTCAGCCCCGGTGAATATTGCAGTGATCAAGTGAGTTGGGACTACCCTTGCGTGCAACAATCTATCTAAACTGCTTCATCGTAGATACTGGGGCAAACGCGACATAAAACTCATCTTACCGACAAACTCGTCACTTTCAGTCACTCTTGACCAAGATCATCTGAGATCTACGACAACATCGCGTGCCGATCCCAGTTTTGAGCGCGACCAGCTGTGGTTAAACGGCAAGGAGGATGAGATCAAGCCGGGTAGCAGGCTCGCAACATGCATCTCAGAGATGAAGCGATTGCGAAAAGAGACGGTAGAGGATAAGAGTCCTAATGAACCAAAAGTAAGTACGCAGTTTCTCTCTCTTGAATTGGCTTGCTAATTGTGATCCTGCAGCTTTCGACGTACAAAGTCCACATTGCCTCGTACAACAACTTCCCAACTGCCGCAGGCCTCGCGTCGTCCGCGTCAGGTTTCGCTGCCCTGGTCGCCTCGCTCGCCCATCTCTATGCTCTCCCAGCTTCACCATCCCAGCTCTCTCTGATTGCCCGACAAGGCTCAGGGTCAGCTTGTCGCTCCCTCTTTGGCGGCTACGTTGCATGGCAGATGGGGTCCGATCCATCGGGCTCCGACTCTCTCGCAATTCAGATCGCACCCCAGGACCACTGGCCGCAGATGCACGCCCTGATCTGTGTCGTTTCAGACGACAAGAAAGGCACGTCGTCAACAAGTGGAATGCAGCGAACCGTCGAGACGTCGCCTCTTCTCCAACACCGTATCAAGAACGTCGTGCCCGCGAGGATGGAGAGGATCTCGAAAGCAATTCTTGACAAGGATTTCGACACCTTTGCCACGATCACCATGGCGGACTCGAACCAGTTCCATGCAGTCGCGCTCGACACTGAGCCGCCGATCTTTTACATGAACGATGTCAGCAGGACGATTATCGCGCTCGTTGTGGAGTACAATCGCCACTCTTTGGCTTCTGGTGGAGGTTACAAGGCAGCGTACACTTACGACGCCGGCCCGAATGCTGTGATCTACGCGCTGGAGGAGAATGTCAAGGAAATCGCGCAGCTGATCGTGTCGTACTTCCCTCAGAAGGCAGGCGACTTCAAGGATCTATTGGGCTTGTTCGGCGAGGGTAGCAAAGACCTCAATGCACTCGCAAAAGTGCCATCTGGGTTCAATGAAGCTGTTGCTAAGAGGTTTGAGATTGGTGCTGTCAAAGGGCTCATCCATACCCGTGTAGGTGACGGGCCAAGGAAGTTGTCAGATGGTGAAGGTCTTTTGGCAGACAATGGATTGCCGAAAACTCTGGCATAACTTTACAATGTATCTAATCATGGTTTTCTTGGATAAATTTCTCGTTGCGAATGGCACCTCACTGGGCCTAAACGGGGTATTTCGAGTCTATCGGCAGCACAACTGGAAATTTTCTTATCCTATCAAACCTTGACCCCAACGATAGGACTCAACCATGAATCGTAGTCGGCCTCGTTGGTTGGGTCGCCCGTAACTCGCAGTGCTCTAAGCAACACTCGATATTGCCCATTCGGTATCGTAGTCCCATTCGCAAATGTAGGTTTCTTAAAGTCGATGACATTGTATCCGTTGCCACCGGAGAATGTATCCTGCACCATGTATCCCATAAACATTTGTTATAAAGAGCATGTAATCAACGTACCTCGTCATTCCTGGTGATATAGTCGTAAGCCCCAAGTGGGCCAATAATCTTGACTTGCGCAAACGAACCGCCCTTGACCTGATGGGGGAACGAGAATAATGGTGAGAGTGGCCCTAGTGCGCGTGATTTGATGGTGGGAGTGAACTTGAGATTAGCATCGACGAGATCGATTCGAAGTGAAGGTGTTCCGAAGACAAGTCTGTAGAAAATCTCGTATAAGCTCAAGAGGCTATCGAGAAAAAAAATCAAAGACGCACCTCCAAAGGAGAGAAGGATAATCCTCATCAACGAAAGTGTAATTCGTTGGTACAGTCTGGAATTCGCCTACAGAGTCCAGTATAGCAGGAATCTTCTCGTCGAAGATTAAATCGGTGTCATCAAGGACTTGCTTGCTTTTCAAAGACCCCCCCAAACCAAGGTAGCTAACATGCACAGAATCGGCGACAGAGGGCCCTGAGACCTGTATATACCCTGAAAAGACCGGATACGTGGACTTGTCGATGCCTGACGAGGGGAATGAGAAGGTTGCGACAACCTTTTGGGATTCGCCCGCTCCAAGAGTGAATGTGGATGGCGAAATGGTGACAGAGGCGGAGACAGTGCTGAGCGGAACAGGTCCATCAGCGGGGAATATGGAACCCTAAATAATTGTTGTCAGTCGATATTGCATATAATATGTTCATGAAAAATTTGCCTACATTCTGAACAGTCAATGCAGTGCCAGCTGGTACATGCGTGAGCTTGAATGCCTTGGATTTATTGTCGGTATTCTTGACCGTAAAGGTCTGCCTATTTAGGTTTCAGTATAGATTCGACTTTCAACAAATATGACTCACTCTGGCTTGAAATGCGCGGTGTCATTCAAAATCAACTCGCCAGGAGACGCTATGGTCGTGGTATGAATGGCAGTATATACATCAATCAGTCCTGCTCCTTGCTGAGTAAGTGTCTGCAAGGGATCTCCATCTGTCTTGCTTGATGGCACGCTCTTTGAGGTAGTCTCGAAGAGGGTACGAACATTCAAGACAACGTCTTTCGACTTCCCTTTCGCTGCGAGCACAAGAGCAGCACTTCCAGCGACAAAAGGTGTGGCCATCGAAGTCCCAGAAAGAACAGCATAGGAGCCGAGAGCAACCGGGACGGTTGACAGGATGTTGCCTCCAGGTGCGGCAATCGCGGGCTTGAAATAGAAATCGTTTGATGGTCCATAACTGAAAGGATATGGCAATTTTAGAACAGCTTGATCCATTAATTTCGACGGAAGTACCTGGTGAATTCAGAGATAAGACCGCCCGTAGGGTCAGGATATTCGGTTGAAGATCCTTCTTGAGGGAACGTAACAGAAACCTTCGCACCCGAAGCATAGGATTTGACCAACTGTGATATATGCAATGTTAGTGTATGCGGTCAAACACATGTCGACCATATACTTACAGATTCACCATCAGCCGCCTGGATAAGAACTGCCTTGAAATCGCCTACGCTGATTCCAGCAAAGCCACTGCCATTACTGGAACGGTCTTTTAGCGCACACGAGGTATCACAGAAGCTATAAGGACCAACTCGTAAATCAGTGCCACAGTTGCTCCTTTTGCAGCAACGTTGGTTATTTTTTGGACCTGGAAGTAGTAGATGTTTGAGATATCACGACAGGAAATGCACAATCGGAGGCGAGACTGACAAACGTGCAGCTTCCGCGGCGAATGACCACGACATATGGTGATAAGTCAGGTGTGGAGGCAGGAAGAGGATTGCAGGCATCATTGGCGACAGTGGTATCATTCGAAATGGGATAGATAGGGAGAGTCCCATTTACTGGGAGGGGGAAGGTCGAGAAGTAGGTGATTGGGTCGTGCTGTATGCCAGAGACTGTCAGGTTCTGGAGAGGAATAACGGTGCTTTCAAAGTATTAGCCATCGACTAATACCAGTGCGACAAGTCCCAAACAATGAGACTCACTTGTCCAGCGACGCGACGGAGATGACATCGATACCATTTCCTGGACCGGAAGAGTACCAAGAGCCAGAGGCTCCCTAGTTGAATATCACGTCAGCACAATCGGAGAACCCGCCAAATGGGTAATGACCAACATCGTTCCCAGCTGCAATAGTAACAATCTTGCCAGATGCGGCAATTCTACTGGCGACAACTGTACTTGTTCCCTCAGTCCATCCATCTGCACCTCCGAGGGAGAGTGTAAGAATGTGTACCCCATCATCAGCAGCTTTGAGAAGCGCAGCAACGATAACTTCAAGAAAGATCAAAATCTTGGCTAACAGGCTGCATAATGAAGGAAAGGCACTAACCATCGTCATCAGCATTCCCATCACATCCAAAGACTCTGTAGGCTGCGATGGACGCCTGGTAGGCCACGCCGCTGATGTTGAACGGATTTGATGGGTCAGCACCGATTATACCCTAGGAGCAGAAGAGAATCTGGTCAATTTACTGTCTACCAAACTTCTACTGAGAAGCATACCGCGACATGTGTTCCGTGCCCTGTGTTGAGGTTATTTATAAGAATCATGCTATTTTTTTCAGGAGCGAGAGTACGCACCATTGCACTGATCCAATGGGTCCGAATCCGGTATGGGGTTATTGCTACCTGGAAGAAAGTATGAACGCAAACGCAAACGCGTACTGAACGAGCCGTACCATCGTAGAGATCACCGACAAAATCGTAACCTCCAATGACCTTGTTACCAGGTCCAATCTTGCCACCAAGTGCCGGATGGGTGTAATCAATTCCAGTGTCAATGCTAAGCAGGGTAGTCAAGTCAGAACTTGTATACTTAGGAACGGAATTCCTCAAAGAGGACCTTACATCCCGATTGTGATCCCAGCTCCAAAGTTTCCTTCAGCATGAAGCTTGTCCACTCCCTTCCATCCCCCAAAGATTCATTAACGAATTGGCGCCAAACCAACATAATCTGACTCACAGTAAGGATATGGGTTGATTCGCTGTCAGCAGGAACCCCGGAATCATTGGGGCCAGTGACGACGTGGGATTTAACAGGCCTATGGGGAAGTTGTGCGGTCAATCTCGCAGGACTGGAACGCTATGAAAGTGCGTTACATACTTAGGCGCCTTGAATCTCACAACAGGGCGAATTGCTTTCACCCCTGGTGTGTTGGCTAGAGCTGCTGCGTCCTATAATACACCGCTGCTCAGCCACGAACCCAACAAGAAAGTTCGGTGTATATGTGTACCTGTGCAGTCTGGAGAAATGTTGAGAAGCGCGGATATTATAGGATGCTTTAAAGGAACATACCTTGAGTGTGACTGATGCTCCAACGAACAGGTTCGAATCGAATTCATGATTAATATCGTATCCAACGGCTCTTTCTTGAAGGGATGCATATACAGAGTCAAGTGTCTAGATTTCCCGTCATTTTAAGCAACTGGAATGAAGTTAAGAGGAATTACTGACACGAGCGAAGGACCGCTTGTTGGGGATGCTTGAAAGGTTGTCGACCTCGATGATAAATTTGTTGGGCACAACGGCTTGAGGCAAGTTAGATCCACCCTTTTTAACGGAGGAGAGTGGTGTAGCAGCGAGTGCAGTAGCGGCACTGAGCAGGGAGGGAAGAATTGCCAGATATACTGAAGACCTCATGGTGGGCGAGGAGGGCTCACGAAATGCAACTCAAGGGATACTCCCGCATAATGAAGCCTGTTTATATAACAAATGCCCGACGCACGTCCGGTGGTGATGTTGGGCACGCGGGCCTGGTGAAGAAGCTCAATATGATCGCGATCAGTGTCACTGTATCCTAAGATAGACAGCTAAGATTTTCATGAAATTCCATCATTAGCTGGCGTCGACGTCCAAAGTATAGAGAAGGTAGTTACTAAGAGGCGCACGAACTCCACGAGCTAACCAGAGACCCAGTTCATTCTTACTGGGAACCTGCTGTGCAATGTCCTCCGCTGCCAGCGCATCGTCGGGTCCCGAGCAGGAAACGAAGAATTAGATAGTCGGAGTTATGGTATTACGTGCTCCGTCAGTGTTGAATTCAACGATGCTTCCGCCTTCTCATTCATAACTTCGGTTGAACAGCTGACCGAAATTCTTGCCCGTAGAGAGACCGAACGCTTATCGCCGTGAGAGTAGACGCCAGCAAAGCAGCAATGACCTTGTTGTTAAAAGGTAGATATCATAGGCTGGCGACCCCTATGCTGGTCAGTACCACATGTCGCGCAACCCAAAATAGAGTTGGCGCTGGTAACTTGAAAGTGCACTGCAGATGGTCCAGGTCTTCTTGAGAATGTGGTTACCCCAGCATCCTGATAGCCATAGGCAAGAGAATTGGACGCCATAATGTCGCGATTGAAAGCCATGATGGTTCTTTGGGATGCAAGTGCAAGTTCAAGTTCAAGAATCATTGGTGTTCACCGTTAACATGTGAGCAACAAACGCATCCGACTCTGACTAAGCACTCCTACTCCCTCAGCCGTGTTCGCGCTCAACATAAGCACGATAGAAGGAATGGTCCAATTATCATTGGTGTACATTCCCTGGTCATAATAAAAGATAGCAATACAGCCACTTTCGGATACAAGCCATACAACATCCTGGGTCACGAAATAGATGTACGAATACAATTTCAAGCAATTGATTGATAGGAAAGAAACGCACTCCTTGTCGACCTATCTTTCTCCACAATATCAAGCAGGCTCTCTGAAGGCTGTTTCTCTTCGTCGGAGACGAACTTCAGGAGCCCTTCGAAAACTTCTGTGCGCTGAGTAAACCTCGTCCCGGACAACGGAGATTCGGTGTGAACATGGTCGCCTCGTACGAGTGCCTCCACTGGGTCGATGACGTCTCGCAATTGTCGGATCCCTGATGAGATAACAAAGGAAGGATCTTCTGTTTCAACTGGTGGCAGCTCATTGGTCCACACGCCGCTCTCTTCGCTAATAGACCCTTCTCGATCCCCGCGAGATCGTTTTCGTGGCCGAGGACTCCCTTCCCTTGAATCTTCGTGCTTGATCGAATTGACAGTAGAACGACTAGATGAGGAAGAAGACGGCCTAGAAGATTGTGGGGGCTTCTCAGACACTGGCGATGGTGACAGAAGATGAGTAAGGAGAGAGCGGAATTGTTCTTCTTCCTGTTTGTTTTTGTGATCAACGACGCTTGCGACCTCTTTTTGCAAGAAACCAAGAGCTTTGATCGGGGCCATCTCCTCACACATCTCTCGGAATCTAGCAAGTAATACAAGGTCAATCATTTGCTAGAAATCAAGAAAGGGAACTGACTGTTGACGTCGAATCATGAATTTCCCTTGTCGAATAATCTCTTCAGGACCAGGTCTACGCACGTCTGTCAATCTCGGGTTCATGGGCGGAGAGTACTGAGCGAAACAAACCTCCGAAGCTGCATTCGCCAGAAGTCGTCCAGTCTTTCTTTAGCCCCTGAGTTCTCTCTCGTCTCCTCAGGGTCTTGAGGACCAGCACCGACATCTTCATCATCTCTTCCACTCGACCTGCTTCCTAGTGTCCCACCAGCATTACCGCCATGCAAGAAAACGGTCCTTGTATTCGGATTATATACCACTTGATGTGCAAACCGCGGCATGGGTCTTTGGGAGGCTGACGTCTCTGGTTGACGGAGGATCTGCATCCACTTGCCAGGTCGGGCGTCATATCGGTACACCCAGTTGAGAAGATCATCCCGTAATGCGTGCAAAGGACCGGTCACGGAAGTTGTCCGTGTGAGCCCACAGAAAACGTAGATCTCTTTCAGAACAGGATCAACGACGGCGCGTTGGGTGAAACATGCTTCTGGACCGCCAGCAGCGCTGAAGTTGGAGAAGATTTCGGTGGCGATGTTGGTGCGAATGTCATAAGCATACATATCGGATAGGTACTTGTCTTCTCGTTGTCCGGCGAAGATGTATAACTTTTTGGAAGAAGGGTCCAAGACCATTGAATGTCCTAGCAATGATGAGATCGAGAAGTCGTGCAAGGTCGTAAAGAGAACATACCGAATCGAGAAGGAATAATGTTGGAGCCAACAGAGGCCTCCAACGAGGAAGTCCGGGGGTGCATCTGAACCTCAGGAGGTCCAGGAACTGGCTGAGCGTACTGAAGGAGTCTCCACTTGCTTGTGCTGACGTTGTAGCTGTACAGTCCGGAATATTTCGATACATCCCAATCCCCATCAACAACTCGTCCGCCGAACACATATAGCATCTGAGATTCGGAATCCATAACCATCTGGTGGTCGAATACCAGAGGAGGGCCACCTGAGGCCTGGAATTATAAAGTTGAGTAAACGGAAACAAGCTCACAAGTTGTGCTTACAGCAGTGTCAATTGACAGGAAATCCCACTTCCCAGCAAGCAGTCCACGGGTGTGGTATCGGTAGAATTCCGAAGAGTACATCTTAGCATCAGGATTGATAGCTGACTCTGATTGTCGTCGCTGTTCTTGAGGGTGGGGTTGAGATGGGACTGGAGGTTGAGGCTGCGCCTGGTGTGGAGGTGGAATCGGATAAGGAGCAGGAGCGGGAGGTCCTGAAGGTCTAGGGCTCGATGAAGCCGGTGCCCGCAGCCCATCAGCATCGTTGAGCCTCCCAAGAACGTATATGCTGCCCGTCTTGCTATCGAACACCATCTTATGACACGACCTCGCTCCCGGCGCATTCTGCTCGTCCGTCGTGCTGTGACTTAGCAGTTTCCACTTGTCTTCTCGAATGCTGTACACCCAGAAGTCGTCTAGGCTCTTTTCCCCGTTCCATCCTCCAAAGATATAGATCATCTCGTTGATCGGGTCCATGCACATCGCGTGCCCTCCACGAGCAGGCGGTACGTCTCCATCAGCGTCTGTTCCCGATAGACGGGTCCATTCAGCATATGGTTGACAGGTGATCAGGTAGGATTCGAATAGCCCAGAAGATGATATTTCATCGAGTAGCTGCTCCGACCGCACCCAATCTCCTTGCAGAACAAGACTTTCGTGCAGGTGCGTAATCAATGGGTGTTCAAGCTGAATGTTGGCCCGGGATAGGACCGCCTGGAAAGGAGACAACAGCCGCCGTTGTCGCAGGTGTTTCAGGATATGGCGAAGCACAGCAGTTTCTCGGTACTGGTACAGCAAGGTTATCGAAGAATGTGCAAAAATGAATGAACGACGCACCTCTTCGTATGCCACCCGAGTTCGTTCAACATATTCTGGTTCGATTATCCCAGTCACGGAAACATGCCAGATCGAAATATGAAAGTTCTGGCCATGAGCCCTGTAACAATGGTCAGAGTAGAACAGCTGGGTACATGGGGAGTATACAGACATCATAGGGATGATCTTGACGAATAGAGTAGGAAATGCCACCCCGGCACCATTAACGTGGTTTAAGATAAACGTCTCTGGGACAGTGTCGTTCTTGAGGCCAGCATGGAGTATTTCCGTCATATGGTCCTCGGAGGTGCCAACCAGGACCTTTAGTTCTTTCACGTTGCATGGGTGTGCTGTGAAGTCATTTAATGCAACGTTTGCGACATGCGAGGTATTGTGCTAACGTTTTGAGAACTATCGAGCGGACTTTTCAGTTCAAAATCTTGAACAAGCTGAGATCGTTGCTCACTTTCCCAAAAGTAATAGTCTCTGTCGGAGTTTCAGATGAGCAGAGAAGGCAATAGCAATGACAACGCACTAAGGATAGCCAACGAATTTAGTTTCAGTACAATCCATTGATTTGCATTTCCCTGAAATGCACCGCTCCATCGACTTGACTGGTCCAAAGGTTTGTCCTCGATGATGTTGTCTGGTGAATATCTACCGCTATGCGGCGTTGAGGAGGCGATAGAGTAAACAACTGGCGCAGATGGCGGAGTCGCGCTCGAAGATCCGGGCATCAGGTGAACTGCAGGATGTTTAAAGAGAACTTGAAGAGCCTGAAATTGAACAACCTTGGGTGTTTTGAGTGCGAGAAGATACGCCGGAACTTAATTACCTCATCAATTCTCACGAACGGCTGGGCGCTAACACGTCAGGGGTCTCGGAATGGAGAAGCCTATTACACTTTATTCCTCTTGGAAAATCTCCATTGAAGGTGTAATTTCGCATCTGATAAAATTTCCTACTTCGAATGGACCATTTGCTGGAGAATACATCTCCAGCTTAAGTGGCGATTTCACCGGAGGCCGGTCTTTTCATTTAAAGGGGAAATTATTGTCTTTGTTCGTCTCTCACTTTGTCTGGGGTGGAACATCACAGAGTTTTCTTTCACTTCAAATGAAGCAAAAATTTGGACTTAAAACTCCATTTGAGGTAACAAAATTTCACTCCATTTCATATGGAAACGGCAGCTGCCTGCCAAATAATGTGCTGTAGATTTTTCCCACAGCCAAAATGGGAAGAGAGATGTAACATTTCGTAGAAAATTCATCCCCATTTGAAGTAGAAATGTTTCTTTCACATTCCGCCTCATGTCAGCTGTCGCGGGTCCTGAACAATTTTCTTTCACATAACATGACGAATTTATTTCTAGGAGATTGTGTACTTGAAACGAAGGGAAATTTTCTATGTTACTTTTCATTTTTAGTAGAACAAAAGCTGTATGTTGGCATCTCCACGTAAGGTGGAAGATAAGCTGGGAGAATGAAGTGTAGATGGCCTCTACAACCAAAAACTCCTGACGTGTAATCAGCGCCATTTTTCCAAGTACCAGCACCAAAATCACCGTGGCCCCCGGAACTGCTGGGCATTCATAAGAAATTCAAATCACGAATATTGCTGCCAAGGTTGTTTCAAATTTGAAGACTCGTCAGCAGCGAATCTTGAAGAAATTCGATCCAGCGGATGTCTTTCTCGGCGACATCGTGGAATGAGACAGAGGAAAGTGCGATATTAGATTGTTGGAATTTATCGGTAGCGAGCTTGGCGGCTACACGTATATCTATAATGGACTCACCCGACGTTTTGTACAAGCGTGCCACTTATGTAGATGTAGATATCGTATATAATCGTAGCTACTTCGTTTGTATCGTACTCGTTTACCACGAAGTCTCCCGACTTTCCGATCTCCCGTTAATCCCGCCTCTCGGATTTCAATATAGATAGTAGAAGTATATATATGTTAGACCCATGTCTCAATGGAGTTATTTGCTGCCCTCTCGTTCGGCTTCTCATCCCCTGATTGTGTTTGTCTCTCCGCGGCTCTCCATCATGCTACTGCCTGGTGACCTCATAAAACTAATTGGTGGGTACGCAGAGTCACCGCTCTTGCCCAGCGGTCTGGAGGCTTGTAGCGTAGGGAGACTGACCGCGTCTGTTGACTCTCTGTACAATCCGGATTTAGTGTTGCGGTATACGCGACAGGTCATGATGTTCATGACGGTCACACTTGGTATGCCGATACTCCATCGGATTACTACTGGTACAGAGTTGACGTGGAAAAGGATTAAGAAGAGCAGGTAGAGAACTATCACACTCCTGAAGCTCTGTTAGTAGCCTTTCTTTTCATCGCAATTGGGAGACTCACAGATAATACGCCTGTCCGTCCCTCAGCATTCCCTTCGAGAATTGTGGAAGATACTCTCCGAACAGGACCACCCGAATCCAATTACCTCGCCGTGGTGCATAACTCGTATTTGATCCGGCCAACCTCATGGTGATGGCCACAAAAATTAGGGTGTCGTTGACAAATGGAAGGATGCTGGCCACGATGGCATATTTTGGGAGAACCTTGTCAATGCAGTACGCCGTCGGACCAAGGCTGGTACTTGAATTGAGAAAAGCCTCGGGTGTGCTGGCTGCAGTAACTGCAAGCCACATGACAAAGAAGAAAGGAGTCACCCATTTCGTGTCGTGGTACATGGCCCGAACACGGAAGAAAAAGAGGAGTGTAGTACAGCTCATCTGAAGGGGATAGAACCAAACTATCCGTGAAGATACTGCGTGGCAGTTCTCGAGAGGTGCAGCTTGAAACAAATAAAAGGTTGGAAACATAGGTGTATATTCAAGTGATGCTTACTGTTAAGAAGTGTAACACCAAGCAGGAATGCTAGCATCGAAAATCTGAATCGTAGTTGTGAGTATCCTAAACGAGGACTGAAATAAAGTCAATATTATCCCACCTTGAAAGGAAGTATGCAGCCAAAGGAATGCTGAATCCCTGTTTGATGAGCTTGTAGTCGACCAATATTGTGTTCAGCATGTCCCAAATCATGATCTAGAGAAAGCTTTAATACCCCATTACCGTGACAGATTTTGGACAATTACCGCAAGGGCAGCAACCGTAATGTAATACGATATCGTTAGTTGTCGGGCGATATCAGATGGAATGAATGCCATCGGAGTGAAGGGATTAGGTAGCGGAGACGACATGGATGGTGGTATGCTGGTCATCTTGTGTTGGCGATTATTCCCGGTCTTGCATTCAGGATTGGACTACAAAAGACTTTTATGACCGGTTGATCACAATGATGGACTCGGAAGACTGGTTCAGTTTAGCGCAGAGGGGTGAATAAACGCAGTGTCGAAGGATTCATCATCAAATAAGAAGCCCCAATGACATTCCCAGCGACGTCAATGCGACCAGTGAAACCCGAAAGACATCGTCGTACTAAGGTGTCTCCATTGGGGTGGCAGCATCGAGAAACGACATTCCGACCCTCTTTTCTTGCCCGCTGATTACGTTATATTATTAACTGTACTCGAAGCAAAGTAACTGTTCATATGAATTATTGTGTAGATATATACTACTCAAGATAACCCAAATTTAAACGTAAGTAACTACCAGGACTCGGTGCATACCTGGAAAGAACTACAGTCCAGACTTGTAATTTGCTGAGCATGGAGCAATCGTCCGCCAGCCTCTCACGAAAATGGCGTACTTATTGTTTCGGACCCTTCAAGTTACTCACAAGGGACGAAGGTAAATGCCATCCACTACGTGGGAGGTTAAAGTACGTTGCATAAGTTCCGATTCGGCAGCCGACCCATCTTTCTCGGAAACCTCTGCTGGTAACCTTGAGTAAGTAGTCGGTTCATTATCCTTCAATCCTGCAAAACTTTTTAATTGGTACACGTGTAGTAGGCTGCCATTAATTTAGCATCCCTCTGCAGAAAGCTCAGAAACCGACTTTCGAGGTGCTCCCCACGAGTCTGGGCGCCAAAAAAAAGAAGAAGCACAGAGCTCCCTTTTCTTTGTTCAGTGGTTAGCAAGTAATTCTTTTTGGAATGTCCGCTATCTTCCGACGACCGACAACCTGATCGGAAGGCTCGGAGCGCCTCCCGGACATGACGTAGTTTAACTAGTCAATTTCCTGAGTCATGTAGCAACC
>Ga0247741_1001401_pt1 | contig 13440 bp, 14 predicted proteins | sample UWRJL213509R2_FD_180945 | JGI IMG/M metagenome (GOLD analysis project Ga0247741, IMG submission 180945) | Plant litter microbial communities from Arlington Agricultural Research Station in Wisconsin, United States - UWRJ-L213-509R-2 | ecosystem: Environmental > Terrestrial > Plant litter >... | reverse complement strand
TCGCGCGGAACACGATCAGCTTCGCATCGGCGAGCTCCGCGAGGCGCGAGGCCGCGGCCATCACACCGGGCGCGCGCTTCGACCCATCGAGGGCGACCAGGATCCGCTTCACGATGCCCCCGGCATGCGAACGATCAGCACGGGACACGCAGCCCGGCGCGCGATGTCCTCGGCGACGCTGCCGAGCACCAGGCGGGATAGACCGCGGCGCCCGTGGCTCCCGAGCACGACGAGATCGGCGGAGCAGACCTTCGCGGCCTCGAGGATCGCGTCGCGGGCATCTCCGGGCTCGACCATGATCTTGCCGAACGAGGCGATACCTTCGCGTTCCCGCGCGACCTTCTTCAGCTCCGCCAGGCTGCCTTCGCGCAGGGCTGCGATCATCGAATCGGTGAGCGCCGCTCCGAGCTCCGGCAGTCCGGCGCCGATGGCGTGGACGAGGTGGATCTTCGCGCCGAGCTTCTCCGCGAGCGAGCAGGCGTAGTCGAGTGCGCGCTCGGAGTGCGCGCTGAAATCCACCGGGACGAGAATATTGGTCGGGGTCATCGGGCTTCCTCCATGGCGGCGTCGAGGTCGTCGTGAACGGACGCGAGCGGACGCAGGGAGGTGCGGCCGATCATCAGAGGACCGTCGGCCGCTGTTGCAAGCGTCTTCGTGAACATGACAGACGCGTTTGCACGGTATGCGCCAGCACCGAACCGTCTGCGGATCAACAGCGAGGCGCAAGCGACGCGCGGATCATTGTCAGGGCACGCAAGAAGTGCGCGCGTCACACGCTCTGCGCGTGGCGCATCGCGAGGAGTGCGCTCGTGATCGATCACGAGCTCATCGGCGGATGGCGTGCGGCTTGCTCGTCCCGGGCGAGGAGGGCCCATGCAGACAACATCCGACCCCCCCACGCGGCGCATCTACCGCGGTCACGGTATCGAGCCCGAGACGGTGGCGATGCCGGTGCTGGGCACGAGGTGGGACGTGTTGCCTCGCAGCTCCGCCACCGCCGTCCCCGTGCACCAGATCATGTGCCGCGACGTCATCTGCGCGACCCCGGACCTCGAGATCGGCGTCGTGGTCGACCTGATGCTGCGCCACCACATCGGAAGTGTTCCGATCGTCGATGCGCGCCAGCGGCCGATCGGGATCATCACGAAGACCGACATCGTCGAGCACGTCCACGCCGCGCTCGGATCCTCCGGCGCGCACGATCCGCTGCCCGAGGACCTGAAGGCACGGACCGCAGCCGACGTGATGATGCCGCTCGCCTTCACGCTCTCGGCGTACGCGACCGTCGCGCACGCGGCGATGATGATGGTGAACGAGGACACGCATCACGTCATGATCGTATCGCCGAGCGACGACCTGGTCGGTGTTGTCTCCGCACGCGATATCGCCGCGTGGGTGTTGCACACGGACGGACCATGATGGCTCGTCACGTGTTGCTCGCCGCGTGCGCCTTGCCGCTCCTCGCCGGTCGCGCGCCGGCGGCGGCCCCCGGCGCTCCCGTTGCTCGAGGGGTTCACCAACGAGCGCGTCTCGATCCGATCGAGGCGCTGCGCTTCGCATCGCTCACGCGGCCTTCGCGACGAGCATCGCCGCGAGCGCATCGGCGAACGCATCGACGCGCGGCCACTCCGTCAGCACGTGATCGCGAGACGCGTCGGTGGGCGCGCCGAAGTACCGGCTCACGAGCTGCATGACGATCCGCGCCGGCCACGCGTGCTGGCGGTAGTCGATGCGTCCCGCCACCGCGACCGAGTGCTGTGGCGTCCACCCGAGCTTCCGGAACATGCGTGCGAGGTGCCCGCCGGGGTCGGCCTCCTCGCTGTGATACGCCGCGCGATCGACCGAGAACATGCCGCACGGCCGAGCGGCGAGCGTATCGTGGTGCTCGAGGATGAACTTCTCGATGGTCTCGTGGTGCTCGCCGCGGCGCACTCCGGAGCCGAGCACGACCATGTCGTAGCGCTCGGGATGGCGAAGACACAGCTCGAGGTCCGCGAGGTCGACCTCGTGACCGTGTTCGCGAAGCTTCGCCGCGATCCGGTGGGCCACCTCGCGCGTGAAACCGGAGCGAGTGCAGTAGGCGACAAGGACCTTTGCCGGCATGCTCCGGCAGGCAGCAATAGTCGCGCCACCGTGGCCCGCACCCTGCAGCCCTCCCCACCATGCGCCATCTCCTCATTCTCTCCATCGTCATCGCCGGCTTCGCGAGCTGCTCGCGATCGGACAGCACGCAACCGCCCGCGTCGTCGAGCGTTCCGGCCGGCAAGGACCCGGCGGCGGCGCGCGCGCTGATCGCGCAGGGCGCCGTGGTCATCGACGTCCGCACCGCGGACGAGTACCGCGACGGTCACCTCCCGGCCGCGACGAACATCGCGGTCGGAGAGATCGGAGATCATCTCGCCGACGTCGACAAGCTCGTCGCGGGAGACAAGGCGCGCCCCATCGTTCTCTACTGCGCCGCCGGGTCGCGGGCCGCGAAGGCCAAGAAGACGCTCGAGGAAGCGGGCTACCAGCGCGTGGTGAACGGCGGCGGCTACGACGATTTGCGCTGAGCGCGCACGAATTGCGTGAACGGACGCTCCGGCGCTGGCCGCCGGGTTGCAGAACCTCGGGGCATGCGTTTCCGCAAGATCCTGTGTCCGATCGACTTCTCGGCTGGCTCCGACCAGGCGCTGCGCACCGCAGCGCGGCTCGCCAGATCGTCCGACGCCGAGCTGGTTCTCACGCATAGCTGGTACGTACCGCCGCTGGCGTACGCGGGCGAGGCGTGGACTCTGTCGGCCGAGCTCGTCGATCAGCTGGTCGAGGACAGCACGCGCGGCCTCGCCGCAGCGGTGGCCACCGCCGAGGAGCTCGGAGCACGCACCACGTCGGTGCTGCAGAGTGGTGTTCCCGGCGATCGCATCGTCGCCCTCCTCGCCGAGGATGCGGCGTTCGATCTCGCCGTGGTCGGCACCCACGGCCGCACGGGACTCGCGCGCGTGTTCCTCGGCTCGGTCGCCGAGCAGGTGGTCCGCCATGCGCCCTGCTCCGTGCTCGCGGCACGGCCACGCCTCGAGGAAGGCCCGTTCGAGAAGATCCTGTGCCCGATCGATTTCTCCGAGAGCGCGCACGATGCCGTGGCGCTCGCGGCCGACGTCGGCGGCGAGAAGGCCGAGATCGCCCTGTTCCACGCCGTGGAGCTACCGCTCTTCGGAGAGGATCCCACGATCGCCGACTCGGTGGCCGAGCTCGACCGGGTGACGACCACCGTGATCGAGCAGTGGGCCGAGAAGCTACGCACCACGTACCGCGGCACGGTCACGGCGCAGACCCGGCACGGCAGCGCGGGCGCGCAGATCCTCCACGTGCTGGAAGCCGGGCGCTACGATCTCGCGGTCATGGGTACCCACGGTCGCACCGGTCTCCGGAGGGCGCTCCTCGGCTCGGTCGCCGAGAAGACCGTCCGTCACGCGAATTGCCCGGTGCTCGTCGCGCGTCCGCGTCGGTGATCGCGAACGGCGGTCATCGATGATCGACGCCGCGGTCACCGCTGCGCCGGCAACGTCGTCGCCGCGGTGGCCATGTGGCACGTGGCGCAGACGGTGAGGATCTCGCCGTAGGCGCGTCCGCGCGCGGCGAGGTCCTCGGTCGTCCTGCGTTTCAGCGCCGTGCTCGCGAGCCGCTGGAGCTGCTTCGCGAGCCCGGCGCGGTCGTCCATGCCCGGCCGGAACGGAAGCGGCGCCGCGGCGAGCACCTCGAGGCCCTTGGCCCACGGCTCGTCACCACCGCCCACGGCGGCCTCCCACAGCCGGTCGGTCGCCCACACGTGACGCGCCATGCGCGCCTCGATCGTCGGCTTGTCGGGCGGCAACGTCGGGACGGTGCTGAGGGCGGGCACGACGCCGGTCGCCGCGTGACAACCGGCGCAAGCCACGGCGAGGCGTGCCTCGCGTGCACACGCCTCATCGATCGATTGCGCACGGCCGAGAGCGCCGGCGAGATCGCGAACGCGGATGGCGTGGACCTCGAGCTCGCCGAGGCCCGGCTCGTCGGGGGCCTCGGAGATCGCGCGCGCCAGGGCGGTGGCCTCTTCGCGCTTGCCGCGGAGCAGGAGCTTCTCGATCGCCCGCAGGAGGTCGAAGTTCTCGTGCATGTGGAAGCGCACCATCATGTCGTGCTCGAACCGCTTGGCCGGCGGCTCGGGATCCTTCGCGTCGGCGGTGCTGCAACCGGCGAACAGCGCGAGCACCCACCACGCATGACGGCGTTCCTGCATGCACCCACGTGATGCATTCGCCGGTCCAGCCCACCGCGCAAGCCCTGCGCGAACCGCGACGCGGGGCGTGCACGCGGCTGGCTCTCTCGGCGGTCGTGGTGACCTCGCTCCGGCGCCCGGCCTTCCTTCCGCGACGAGGGGCACGGCTTCGATGTCTTCGGATCGGGCTGGCACCGCGGATGCAGCACCCGTGGTCCGGAGGTTCCCGTGAGCGCACCGTCTCCTCATATCCAGGTCGTCATCGCCTACGACTTCTCACCCAGCGCGGACCTGGCTCTACGGCGCGGCGTGGACGTTGCCTGCCGGTCTCCGCAGCACGTTCTCCACATCATCACGGCGATCGACGCCCGGCGCGGCATCGCGATGTTGCCCACGGCGCACGTCGACTACACCTACGCCGAACAAGTGCAGGTGCTCCTCGCCGACCACGTGAAGCGCGCGTTCGGAGGGCGCGACAGCGTCAGCGAGGTGCAGTTCTATGTCCACGCCCGGATCGGGCATCCCGCCGAGCAGATCCTCGAGCTCTGTCGCGAAGTGGCCGCCGATCTCGTCTTCATCGGGAGCCACGGCTCCACCGGATTCGAACGGATCGTGCTGGGCTCGGTGTCCGAACGCGTCGCGCGCGAGGCGAAGTGCACCGTCATGGTGGCGCGGGCGAATACCTACGAGCCGGCGCAACTGCTCGACGTCGTTCGCTACGACCACGAGCGCAAGCCGTACACGGCCCCGCATCGATTCTCGTACGCGGATCGCCAGGCGATCACGCGGCCCAACGATTGGCCGATCAGCTAAGGAGGTCTCGACATGCGCGTCCTCGTCACGTGGGGTTCCAGGGTCGCGATGCTTCCCGTTCCCTCGACGCACCAGGTTCCCTCGCCAGGAGAACATCGATGAGCACCATCTTGATCGGCTTTGCATCGCACCACGGTCAGACGCAGAAGGTCGCCGTTCGGCTCGGCGAACATCTCCGGGAGCTCGGCCACGAGGTCGAGCTCGCGAACCTCGCGGACGGTCTCACCGAGACCCCGTCGCCCGAAGAGTACGACGTGGTCGTGCTCGGTTCGCGCATCGAGGTCGGTCGGTACGCTCCGTCGCTCGCCGCCTACGTGCGCGATCACCGTGCCGCGCTCGGCGAGGTTCCCACCGCGCTGTTCACGGTGAGCATGGCGGCGGTCAGCACCGACCGCGGTCCCGACCCCGAGGGTTACCTCGCGAAGATCTGCCGCGAGCTTGGCTGGGAGCCGACGCGTCGCATGGCGATCGCCGGCGGGCTCAAGTACCGCGCGTACGGATTCGTCACCCGCTTCGTCATGAAGATGATCAGCCGGCGCACGGGACGCACCACCGACACGTCGAAGAACCACGAATTCACCGACTGGAACACCGTGCGCAGGTTCGCCGACGACATCGCCGCACTCTGCCCGCGGGACGACCTCGCGGTCAGCCGGGTCTGATCAGCGATCGCGGAGCACCGCCGTGCACATCCTGCGTGCGGCGGAGCCTCGGCGCAGTCCCTGCGTCAGCGCGCCATCGCGTGGGCGCGCGCGGATCGCCGCAGTCCCTCGTCGAGCCGCGTGTCGGCCCACCGGTACAGCAGATGATCCTCGCGAGCCGCGTGTGACCGGAGAAGGCGAATGAGCTCCTGCGAGGTTTCGAAGCGAAGGCAATGAAGATCCATCGCCACGCCGAGCTCGAGCAGTTGTGCGCGGATCTGCGCGTGCTCGTCCAGAAGCTCGCGGGCCGCAGCCCGGTCCACCGTCGCGAACCCCGGGATGACGTAGCGCTCCTCGGCTTCCATGTGCGCGAGGAGCCCGTGATCGAGCTCCGTCCACAATTCGCGCGCATCGGGCGCATTCACGGCCATCGCGTCGAGCAAGCACTCGAACTGCGTCTCGAGGCGCGCGTGGTTGGCGGTCATGAAGTTGTACAGGGACTCGGAATCAACGGCGGCGGCGGAAGCCCTCATGACTCGAGAACGAAGCAAGTCGCGGGCCGACGGGCATACGAGCTGCACGAGCTGCCGGGATGCTGATGCCTTCTGTCTCCCAATACATGACGCGCGAGCCGTACTCGATCCCGTCGACCTCGTCGGCAGAGACGGCGCGCAATGTCATGCGGGGCCATCTGGTGCGTCATCTGCCGATCCTCGATGGACCGGAGGTCGTCGGGCTCGTGGATTGCGGCCAGCTCGACGCGCTGAGCAAGGTCGCCGGGACCGATCTCTCTCGACTGTCGGTCAGTTGCGTCATGACCAAGCCCGTGACCGTGTGGGGCTCGATGCCACTCGACGAGGTCGCGGAGATGATGAGCGACCAGAAGTGCGAGTGCGTCGTGGTCCTCGGCGGCCATGGCGTGCAGGGCATCTTCACGGCGACCGACGCATTGCGGGCACTCGCTTCGCTCCTCCAGCGCGCCACCGGCTGATCCGGTGACGGCGCAAGACGTGCCGCATCGGACCCCATCGGCGCATGGTTTGCGTGAAGGTCTCGGGTCGGACGGCTCGAGCGGGGGCACGTCCCCTGCAACCGGAGAGGAAGATGATAGTTGCGAGACGATTCGAGTGGTTGGATGTCGTCGGCGTCCTCATCCTGCTCGGGAGCATGGCGGCGGCGGCGGTGGGTGGAGGGATGGAAGCAGTCAGCGTGTGCGTCGTGCTCGTCGCCGTCGCCGCGATCGCGGTTCGCCGCGTCCTCGTCGCACTCCGCCGGAACGAGCACGCGGCGGCGACCTCGCACCGCGAGTTCGTGCAGTTGTTCGCGGCGAGCCCGGTGCCGCAATCGATCACCCGTCTCGCCGACGGTGTGGTCATCGCGGTGAACCCTGCATACCAGCGCACCTTCGGCGTGGAGGAGAGGGACATCGTGGGACGCCGCCCGAGCCAGGCCGGCATCACGATTCCGGAGCTCTCCGCGGATGTGTGGATTCGTAGTCCCGCCGGCGAGCACGAGGTGCTGATGTCGAGCGGACGGGGCACCGTGGATGGCGTCGCCGTGGAGATCCGCACGTTCGTGGATGTCACCGAACGCAACCGCGCTCAGCGCGGTGCGCGCGAGGTCGAAGGACGTCTGCGCGAGCTCGTCGAGAACATCTCCGAGGTCACCTGGCTGATGGATCCCGCCAACACCGTGATGCACTACGTGAGTCCGGCGTACGAGAAGGTGTTCGGTCGGCCCACCGCGGGGTTGTACGCCGACGCCCGTGACTGGCTCCACGCCGTCCACCCCGACGATCGAGCCCGCATGGCCGCATGGCGGCACGGAGACAACGGCGACGGGGAGGGGACCTTCCGCATCGTGCGGCCCGACGGCACGGAGCGTACGATCGAGTTCCGGATGTTTCCGGTCAGTGGCCCGGCGGGATCGATCGTCCGCTACGCGGGCGTCGCCATCGATGTGACCGAGCGCCGTCTACTCGAGGAACAGCTACGCCAGACTCAGAAGCTGGAGTCGATCGGTCTGCTCGCCGGCGGCGTGGCTCATGACTTCAACAATGTCCTGGCCGTCATCTCCGGAAACCTCGGCCTGCTCGCCGAGTCGCTCTCCGTGTCGAACGAAGACCACGAGCTGGTCGAGGAGATCGATGCGGCGGTGAAGCGAGCGACGTGGCTCACGCGTCAGCTGCTCGCGTTCAGCCGCAAGCAGCCCGTCCAGCCGATCGTCATCAACCTCAACGACGCCGTGAAGGACATGCGCAAGATGCTACGCCGCATGGTGGGCGAGGATGTCGTGATCACCACCTCGCTCGATTCGGATCTCGCCGCCATCAAGATCGATCCCGGCCACTTCGTGCAGGTGCTGATGAACCTGGCGGTGAACGCGCGAGATGCGATGCCGCGCGGCGGCAGCTTCTCGCTGACGACGCGCAACGTCTCCGCCTCCAACGAGGTCATCCTCGAAGTCAGCGACACCGGCACGGGGATGACACCGCAGGTGCGCGCGCGCGTGTTCGAGCCGTTCTTCACCACGAAGGACTGCGGGCGCGGCACCGGCCTCGGGCTGTCCGTCGTGCACGGCATCATCGAGCAGGCAGGCGGACGCATCGAGCTCGAGAGCGTGCTCGGGACCGGCACGACGTTTCGGTTCGTGTTTCCGGCCTGCGATCAGCCCACCGAAGTCACCACCGACCGGAAGCGTCGCGCCCCCGTTGGCAACGAGACGATCCTCGTCGTGGACGACGACGCGTTTGTCCGCAGCACCGCGGCGCGCTCTCTTCGCGCCCGCGGCTATACCGTCGTCGAGGCGCGGGACGGCGTGGACGCGATGGCCCGGCTCCGCGAGCACTCGGGGGTCTCGCTCCTGCTCACCGACGTGATCATGCCCGGTCTCGATGGAGGAGAGCTCGCCCGCATGGCGCGAGCGGAGTGCCCGGGCATCAAGGTGCTGTTCATCAGCGGCCACACCGACGATGCGCTCGCCGACCACGGCGTGCGGCCGAGCCACGGCGCCTTCCTCGAGAAGCCGTTCGGAACGTATGCGCTCGCGGGGAAGGTCCGCGAGGTGATCGACGGAGGATCACCCGTGCGAGAGGCGGCCGAGTAGCGCCTCTGCGCGCTGGATCCCGACCTCCGCAAACGCGCGCTGCGCGTGCTGCTTCGCTTCCAGCGCCGCCCGGCGCGCGTTCGCGCGGTCGCCGAGCCCGCTGTGTACGGCGGCGAGGCTGAGCAGCACGGGCCACAGCGCGTTCGAGGGATCGATCGAGAGCCGCAGCGCATCGACGGCGCGCTGCAGCTGCTGCGCCGAGCCACGCAGGTCGCGCGCCGCGAGCAGCTCCGACGCCCGCGACAGGCACGCCTCCGCGATCTGCGCGTCGTGCGCCTCGTCGCTCGTCTCCACCAACGGCTCCGTTCCGAACGCGAGACGGCGCGCGGCCTGAGCCTCCGGTCCCCAGTCCTGCGTGGGGCGATTCGCGTACATCTCGTTGACGAACACCGGCGCCGCCTGCGCGATCGCGCGGGCGAGCTCCTGCGCCGTGGCGAACCGCTCGCGCGGCGACCGCGAGAGCGCACGGATCACGGCCTGCTCGAGGCCCGGTGTGATCATGCGGCCCGGCACGCGCGCCGAGGGTGCCAGGAACTCGCCGTGGAGCTGGCGCTCGGAGATCTCGGGTCCGCTGCCGGTGCCGAACGGCGTGCTGCCGGTGAGCAGCTCGTACAGGATCACGCCGGCGGCGTAGACGTCGGAGCGAACGCTCGCGAGCTCGCCGCGGAGAACCTCGGGCGCCATGTACCCCGGCGTACCGGCGACGAACTTCGTCGACCGCTCCTCCGGCTCGCCGAGAAACCGCGCCAGGCCCCAGTCGATCAGGGTCACGCGGACCGCATCGCCCTGGCCGGCGACCAGCACGTTCGCGGACTTCACGTCGCCGTGCGCGATGCCGTTCTCGTGCGCGTGGGTGAGCGCGTTGCACAGCCGCGCGACGATCGCGATCGCATCGCCTTCTTCCATCGCGCCGGAGTGCGCGATCCGCGCCGAGAGCGATTCGCCCTCTGCCCACTCCATCACGAGGAACGGCGGACCGAGCGGCGTGTCGCCGTGGTCGACGAGCCGCACGATGTTCGGGTGGACGAGCGTCTGCACGGCGCGCAGCTCGGTCTCGAAGCGACGCACGATCATCGGCTCCGTCACGTACTCGGGACGCAGCTGCTTGATCGCCAGAGGCGTATCGGAGCCTTCGGCCGTGGCGCGGTGGACGATGCCCATTCCACCGGTGCCCACGACCTCGCCGAGTGTGTACTTGGTCGCCGTCATCGAAACGATCGCAGCCCGTTATTCACCCTCGCCAGGACGGAGGCAACATTGCAACGCGCGAACACCCGTCACAGATTCTGACACACGCTGAGGCCACTTCCGTGGTCGGGCCGTCGGCGCTGGCTACTCGAGTAGCCGTTGACGCCCTCTTACCGGGAGAACGACTAGAACCTTCCCGTCGCCGCAACGCCCGATGGGGTAATCACCAGCTTCACCACGCCGGTGGTGATGAGCGCCGCACCTCCAATGGCAACGGCCGTGCCGAACAGTGCGCGGGTGTGGGCACGGTCGTGGAGGTCCTCCGACGCGCGCTGCATCGTCGTGCGATTTGCCTGGTCATCGAGGTCGCTCGCGCTGGACAGCAACCACGCGGATCCGCCGAGCGCGATGACCCCGCCGGCCGATCAACCAGCCCGCGCGATCGCGGTACCAGGGTTCGGGACGTGCGACAGGTGCCGCGTTCCGCTGCACCGTCACGAGCGGCGCGGGCTCGATCGGCGGCGCCGTCATGGCGCGGCTCTCGAGCTCCGCGCGCATCTGCGCGATGAAGCCGGTGACGGATTCGTTGCGCTCCGGTGTCTCCGGGCTCGCCTTCAGGAAGCGCTCGTAGTGCCAGATCGCCTCCTTGTACCGGCCGAGCTGGCGGTAGCACTGGCCGAGGTTGTAATCGAAGACCGGCGCGGGCTCGATCAGCGCGCCGGCCTTGTATTCGTCGGCGGCTTCCTCGAACGACCGCACGTTGTAGAGCTTGGTCGCGCGGGCGAGGTGGTCCAGGGCCGCGGCGAGCGCCGGCTTGCGGATCGGCGGATCGGCCGCCGCCACGCGCGCCACCACGAGCATCCAAACGATCGCGAGAACGAAGCGCATCGTCACTCCTCCACGGCATCGGGATCGAACGGCGCACGGGAGACCGGTGCCGCGGTGGGCTCCACGTCGGTCCTCGCTCCGGCATCCGGCCGAGGCGCTCTTCGCGTGCGTGGCAGATCCTCTGCGGCCCGGGCGTAGGTGGTCACGGCCGTCCCGATCGCGCCGGCGATGGCCATGGATCCGATGCCCGGCGCGGCGTCGGTCTGCGCGGCCGCCGCATCGGCGGGCACGGCGGCGTCTGGGGGAGCTGCCACGACGCGGTCCGGTCGCGATACGGTCTCGCGCGCGGGCGCGCTATCGCCGCGCACCTCGACCAGCGCGAAGGTCGCCAGCCCCGCGAGCGCACCACCGGCGACGGCGAGCGGCAACCATCGCCGCGATGGACGCGGCGTGCGCCCGGCGGCCACTCCGTTCGCCGCGCCGAGCGTGGTCAGCGCGGGACGCGGCCTGACAGCAACGTGACGCACGGTCGCGCGATCGGGCGACGCTCTCTCCACGAGCTCGCGCGCGAACCGGGCGATCATCTCCGCGCCGCTCGGCAGGTGCGGAGGCTCCGCCGCCACGTGCGCCGCGAGCTCGACGGCGAAGTCCCGCGCCGTTGCGGGACGAGCGGCGGGATCCACGGCGAGGGCGCGACGCAACAGCGCGAGGAGCTCGGGCGGCAACGGGCGATGCGGCGGCGGCACCGGTACCTCGGTCATCTGTTTCATGTAGAGCGCGCGCGTATCGTGGAATCCCCACGGGAGCTGGCCCGTGAGCATCTCCCACGCGATGATCGCGACCGCGTACACGTCGGCGGTCGCCGCCGCGGTGGCCGCGTTGCCGTACTGCTCGACGGCCATGTAGCCGGGCGTACCGATCGCCATCCCGTTCTGGGTCCGGAACGCCGCGGTGTCGTCCTCCAGATCGCGCGCGATGCCGAGATCGATGAGGACCACCTCGTGCGGGTTGTCGTCGGTCGCGCAGAGGAACACGTTCCCGGGCTTCAGATCGCGATGGACGATACCGGCGGCGTGGAGATGCTCCAGCGCGCGGCAGATCTGCACCAGGATGTGAAACGCGTGATGGAGCGTCGGTCGCGGATCGCGGCGGAGGTGGGCCTCGAGGGATTCGCCGTCGAGGAACGGCATCATCAGAAACAGCTGGCCATCCGGCAGCGCGCCGAAGTCATCGATCTGGATGATGTTGCGATGGGCGAGTCGCGACGCCGCCGTGGCTTCGCGCTCGAAGCGCTGCCGCAGCGTGGCGTTGCGCGAGTACTCGGCCAGGAGGACCTTGACGACCTTCCGCACGGCGAGGCGCTCGTGAACCGCGAGGTACACCGCGCCCATCCCGCCCTCCGCGAGCTTCCTCCGGATCACGAAGCGTCCGATCGCCGTACCGATCATGGGATCGGGCATGGACCTACGGCCTGAACACGAAGCCGTCGACCAGCCCGTTGCTGGTGCGCGGCATCGCGCCGAAGTAGTTGATCCCGACGAAGCCTCCGCCGACGACGAGGCCGCTCGGCGTGCTCGCGATGGCGCCGCCGAAGTCATTCTGCGTGCCGCCCGTGCGCCACGCATCGATGTATGCGCCATCTGCGGGGGCGAGCGTGGCGACGAACACGTCGTCACCGCCGGCCGACGATACCGGGCCGCCACCGAAGTCGATCGCGGAAGCGAACCTTCCGGTGATCACGACGCCGGCATCGACCACGGCAAGCGCGCCCGGGCTCTCGGCCCCGTCGCCTCCGAGCTGCTTCGACCACGTGTGCGATCCGGTCGCGGCGTCGTACTTCGCCACGAAGACGTCGGCGGCACCCTGCGAGGTCAGCGTGATGCCGCCGAGGTTCGTCGGTTCGACGAACGCGCCGGTGATGTACGCCGCACCGGCAGCGAGCGCCACGCTCACCACGTCGTCGTTGCTCGCGCCTCCATAGCGCGCTGACCAGACGTGCCCGCCGGAGGAAGCGAACGCGGCGAGGAAGAGATCGTCCTGCCCCTGGTTGACGAGGTTTGCGCCACCGACGTTGATCGTCGCCGAGCGGAACCGGCCTCCGACGACCGCGCGGGCTCCATCGCAGGCGATCGTCTCTGCGTAGTCGTTGTCGCCGCCGCCGAACCGGATCCCCCAGACGAACGATCCGTCCGTGCCGTGGTACTTCGCGACGAAGCCATCCGCAGCACCGGCGCTCGCGAGGTTCCCGCCTCCGAGGTTCGCGGTGCCCAGGAAGTAGCCGGCGACGTACACGTCTCCGGCGGGATCCACGCACATGCCGAGCGCGTGCTCCTCGCCGCTGCCACCGTAGCGCTGCGACCAGACGTGGGCGCCCGTGGCGCCGGCGTACTTCGCCACGACCAGGTCGTAGTTGCCCGCGGTCGAGACGAGCGGCGAGCCGCCGAAGCTCACCGTGCCGGCAAACGTGGCGGCGAGCACCATGTCGCCGGCGCCGGTGCTGGCCATGCCGGCGATCACTTCCTGGTCGGCTGCGTTCTGCGCGACGGCCCAGACAACGGCGCCCGCGGCGTCCAGCTTCGCGCGCACGAAGTCCGCACCGCCGCCGTACACGAACGACGTGCCGCCGAG
>Ga0247741_1001400_pt1 | contig 13445 bp, 10 predicted proteins | sample UWRJL213509R2_FD_180945 | JGI IMG/M metagenome (GOLD analysis project Ga0247741, IMG submission 180945) | Plant litter microbial communities from Arlington Agricultural Research Station in Wisconsin, United States - UWRJ-L213-509R-2 | ecosystem: Environmental > Terrestrial > Plant litter >... | reverse complement strand
GATCAGGCCTCGCCGCGCGATATATTTGAAGTTGCCCGGAAACTGGGCCCAGAATGCCGGTTCCAGCGCAATCTCCTCGCGCACCGCGATGATGCCGAGATCGGCAAGCGACGCCTGCACCTCCGCGACGCCGGCATCCACGGCTGCGGGCGTATCGCCACGCACGGCGATCGTCATGTGGTGCTCGCCGAAGCCGGCGCGCCCCGCCGCCACCTCGTCCTTCGCGCTCGACAACTCGCCGCGCAGGCTCACTGCCTCGTCCTCGGCCGAGCGCATCCGCCGCAGCGCGAGGTTCATCTTGCCAAGTGCCGCCTGGCGATCGACGAAGCCGAAGGATTGCGAGACGGTCAGCTCGAACGGCAGCCGCAGCAACTCGTCGAGCATGCCGGGCGCCGTCTGCGCAGGATAGTCCTTGATCGAGACCATGCCGACAAAGCCGCGCTGCGTATTGCCTGCCGGGCCAAGTTCGACCGTCTCCTCGCCGAAGCTGACTCGGCGGTACGGGATATAGCTGCCGGCATCCTGCATCGGCATCAGCACCGGCCGCATTTCGCCATTGTAGAGCGCCGAGAGGAATTCGAGCGGCTCCGAGCACATGCCCTGCTTGGTCTCATAGACGCCGAGCAACCTCGGCGCATAGCTGCCGAGTTGGGCCAGCAGTGCATCGCGCGCGCCATCCAGTTGGCGCAGTTCATTGGCCGACACCGCCTCCGATGTCGTCGTCGCGCGACCGAACACGCCGCGTACCCGGTCCGCGATTCCTACCCGGCCCTGCAACGGCCGGCGGATCAGGGTCAGGAACAGGTCGTTGACGTAAAGCTGCTTGCCCGCCAGCCGCGCCCGCCATGCCGCATCCAGCTGACCGGAGAATTCATCCGGGAATGTGGCCGGTAGTTCCACCTCGGCCCGGCGGCGGATGACATGGTGATAGAGCGCGAAGCGCGACGATCCGATCGCCTGCAGCATCGCATCGCGCAGCACCTTGCGGTAATTGATCTCGTCCGTGTCGGCCGTCTCGAACAGCAACCCGCGCAGGTGGATGAACTGCATGAGCAGACCGTCGCGCGTCTCGATCGTGTGATCGTCGACATGCCGCGCATAAGGAAGATGGGACCCCGCGAACTTCTCGCGGGCGACCGCGCGCCGGTCGGATGTCAGGGGCGGTAGGAGTTGCATCGCCAGATCTTATGGTTGCGCACGCGCGGACAGCGGCCGAGGCGCGTCAGCCACAGGTCGAAGATGCGCGGCTCCCGCACGCACAGCACCACGCCGACCAGATGGACGATAAGCGCGACGCCCAGCACCCAGAAGGCGTGGAAGATCAGGAACAGCTCGGTCGCGATGACCGCGTTGAACACGAAATAGCTATAGGTGACTCCGGCGAACATCTGCGGCCGGGTAAGCGCGACGAACAACGGGTCGCGGTCCACCCCGTTCATGCCTCAGTATCCGGCGCTGGCGGTGGACTGGATGCCGGCCACGATGCTCGCCGCCCCGAACAGGATGAAGCAACCCAGGATCACCGTTGCGCCGTAACGCCAGTTGATCCGGCCGGTCAGCATCAGAAAGCCGACCGAGGCAACCGCTATTACCGCCACCACCGTGGCGACCGTGCCGAGCAAGGTCCCCTGAAGCCACCGAACGGCGGAAACGATCGCGCCCGATCCCTGCGGGTCAGCGAGCGAGTCCTGCGCCAGCGCCGCACTCGACTGGATCGTCGCCCAGGCAGCGGCCAACCAGCCGCCGCTGCGTAATTTCTTGCCGTTCAACCGTACATCCCCGCGTAACAGTCTGATTCGCCCGATCTCGACTTTGCGCGCTGGCTTGGCGCTTGCCAACAGCTTTCGGCGAGCGGTTTCCAGTGACGGGACTACGTCATGCGATTGCCAATCGCCCTTTTTCAGGCGGCCTGCTAGGGCATGGCGACCCCGTCGCACGATCAGGCAGCACCGAGATTCGCCCCAAGGCCTCCCCCGAATTTGCTCTCGTCTGCGCCTTGATCGCCCGACCGATGTCGGACGAACGGACTGCGGCAATACTCTCCCACACGGGCGCCGGCGTCGATTGGGGATGCGTCGAGCGGATCGCCGCGCGGCACCGCGTCGCCGGGCTGGTTCGCGAGGGGCTGGCGCATGCCGGTATTCCCGTGCCGCCTGGCATTGCCGAGCGCGCACAGCGGACGATGACCTCTGCGCTGCGGAATACGGGCGAGGCGCTGCGCCTGCAGGCGAGGCTCGAAAAGGCCGGCATCGAGCCGCTATTCCTCAAGGGATCGGCGCTCGCGGTTCGCGCCTATGGCTCGATTGCGGTGCGCGATTCGGTCGATATCGACATGGTCGTTGCGCCCGGCCAGGTCGCCCGCGCCTGGGACATACTTAGCGAAGCCGGTTATCTGATGACCGCGCCGTCGCGACCGCTCCCGCCCAGCGCGCTCAGGACATATCAGGCGATCTCCAAGGACAGCGCGCATCATCACCGCCAGCGCAAGGTCAGGCTGGAACTGCACTGGCGGCTTTCGGATGCGACGGGCGACAGCGGCATGCCGCCCGCAACAGACCATTGCATGATCCAGGTCGCCGGCGCGGGCGCGCTGCGCACGCTTACCGACCCTCCCCTGTTCGCCTATCTCTGCGTGCATGGCTCGGGTCATGCATGGGCCCGGTTGAAATGGCTGGCCGACATCGCCGCGCTGCTCGGCACCAGCGAGGATGGCGGCGCCAGCCTGTGGGCGGCAGCGCAGGCGGCAGGCGCGGCGCGCCCCGCTGCCTCGGCAATCATGCTGGCCAATGCCGCGTTCGGAACGCCCCTGCCCGCAGGCTTCGTCGCGCCGAGATCGACTCGTCTCCGGCTGCTCAACGCGCTCGCCTTGCGGGTGATGGCAGCCGGTGGCGGCGCACGGGAATTAAGTGATACGCCCTGGAACTCGGTGGTCGAGCCGAGCGCCACTCTGCTGACTCTGTCGCGCTGGCGCGACGCCTGGGCCCATATCCGGCGCGTCGCGATCCCCGCCGAGGATGTGGTGCTGCTTCGCCTTCCCGCCAGCCTGAACATCCTCTACCCCGTGCTTCGGCTGCCGCTCTGGGTGTGGAAGCGCTCGCCCTGGTCGCCGCGCAAGCGCCCGGCCTGATCCCTATGGCTGGACTCGGGCGAGCCTCGGCGACAGCAGGTGAACCACTCCGACGGCGATCAGATAGACACTGCCCGCGACCGCGAAGATCAGCGTATAGCTGCCGGTAGTCTGCAGGATATAGCCGGTGAACCACGCCATCCCCATGCCGCCGATCGCGCCGACCGTGCCGCCGATGCCGACAACCGACCCGACCGCGCCGCGCGGGAACATGTCAGACGGAATGGTATAGAGATTGGCGGAAAAAGCCTGATGCGCCGCGGTGGCGAGACCGACGATGCCCACCGCCAGCCACAGATTGTCGACATATTGCGCAAAGAAGATCGGCATCACCAGGAAGGCGCAGGCGAGCATGGTCAGCTTGCGCGCCGCATTGGCGGAGAACCCGCGCTTCATCATCGTCGATGACGACCAGCCGCCCGCAACGCTGCCGATATCCGAAATGAGATAGATCACGATCAGCGGCGGGCCGAAGCTCTTCAGATCGAGATGATAGGTCTTGGACAGGAAGTCCGGCGTCCAGAACAGGAAGAGCCACCAGATCGGGTCGATCAGGAACTTGCCCAGCGCATAGGCCCAGGTCTCGCGGTAGCGCAGCAGACGCAGCCAGCCGATCTTCTCCGGCGGGTCGGCCGGATCGCTCTCGATATAGGCCAGTTCTTCGGCAGAGAGGCGCGGCTGCTCACGCGGGCGGCGATAGATCGCGATCCACGCGACCAGCCAGACCAGGCTCGCCGCACCGGTAATGATGAAGGCCATGCGCCAGCCGAGCCCCATCGATACCACAATGATCGGCACGACCGCCGGCGTCACGATCGCGCCGATATTGGCGCCGGCGTTGAAGATGCCGGTGGCGAGCGCGCGCTCCTTCGCCGGAAACCATTCCGACACTGCCTTGATGCCGGCCGGGAAGTTGCCCGATTCGCCGATACCGAGCACGAAACGCGCGGCGGAGAATTGCCCCGCGGTGCCGGCAAAGCCGCACAGGGTGTGGCCAAGCGTCCAGATGATGAACGCCACCGAATAGCCGATGCGCGCGCCGAGCCGATCGATGAACCACCCGAAACTGACATAGCCGATCGCATAAGCGAGCTGGAACCATATGATGACGGTGGCGAAGTCGGTTTCGCTCCAACCGAGATCGTCAGAGATCGGCGCCTTGAGCACGCCGATCATCTGCCTGTCGACATAGTTGATCGCGGTGGCTGCAAAGAGCAGCCCGCAGATCACCCAGCGATACCGGCCCATCCGGGTGGCCGCCGCGTCGGCGACCTCCGGCATCGTCGATTCAGCCATCACTCTCTCCCCAAGAGCCTTCACGAGGCCTTTATTGTGCATTCCACCGCTAGATCCGCGCCGAAACGCGCCTCGATCCGCTCGCCTGTCTTAACTGGATGTACCCCGGTTACCGCGCCGCTGGAAATCCATTGCCCCGGCTTGAGCACGATGCCCCGCTCCGCCATCAGCTCGAACAGGAAACGAGCGGCCCCGACCGGCCCGTCGAGCATGTCCGCCGCAATGCCCGTACCGATCACGTCGCCGTCGATAACGACCGCGAGCGGCCAGCTTTCGATGTCCGCCCTTCGCCAGTCGGGAATGGCGGCCCCGACGACAAGCCCGTTATTGTTACCGAAATCCGAGATCGTCACCGCCGCGCCCAGATCGTTGATCGCCGCCAGCGGAGAACTGGCGATCTCGATCCCGACATGCACCGCATCGATCAGCGCGGCGGCTTCCTCATGCGTGAAACGGGTCTTGCCGACCGGCGGCGTAGCCGCGATCCGCAACAGGAACTCGGCCTCGGCCGCAGCAAAACCGCCCACGAACACGGGCATCGCCACCGGCTCGCCGGTCGCCTTCACGATCTGGCTGGTGAAGATCGGGCCGGCAAGCCGGTCTACGCCGTCGATCGGCGGATTGATCCGGCCGACCTTCCAGCCGCCGATCTCTGCCTCGTTCAGCGCGATTGCGGCGTCCTGCACCGCATAGGCATCGGCAAGTGCGACCGGCACCCTGCCGGGATAGTCCGGCAAGGACCGCCCGGCGCGACGCGCTTCGACGAATGATTGCGCAATATGACCCACTTCATGGGCAAAATCGGTGGAATCCACCCTCGTAACCCTCCCGCACGCGCTGTCGGCGCCTTCATATAGGACCCTAAGGTAAACCGGTGTCAATGACAAGGACCGGTTCCGGTGGTTTTCGAGATCACCCTCCCCGCAGCACGGATTGTTGCCGGTATGAGGCGCATTTGGCGATTTGCCGGGATAGGCGCTATGCCTTCCTATGATGCGCAAAACGGGCCTTCCCACAATCAACGACGTTGCCCGCATCGCGGGCGTTTCCAAGAAGACGGTCAGCCGGGTAATCAACCGGTCTCCGTTACTCAGCGACGACACGCGCAAGCATGTCGAAGGGGTGATCAGCGGGCTCGGCTATGTCCCCAATCCTCAGGCACGCGCGCTCGCGCTGCGGCGCAATTTCCTGATCGGACTGATCCACGACAACCCCAACGCTCAGATGGTGATGAACGTCCAGCAGGGCATTCTCGAATCGCTGCACGGCACCGAATTTGAGCTGGTCGTCCGTCCGATCGATCGTGGTTCCGCGACGATGCTCGACGATGTGCGCAATTTCCTGGAGCGGCAGCGGTTGTACGGCGTCGTGCTGCTGCCCCCGGTCAGCGAGAACAATCAACTCGCCAAGCTCTGCAACGATATCGGCTGCCGCTATGTGCGCATGGGGTCGGCAGAGCTCGACGATTCCGCGCATATGGTCGCCTCCAACGATTGCGAGGCGGTGACAGGAGCTGTCGACTATCTGATAGACCAGGGGCACAAGCGGATCGGCCTTGTGCTCGGCCCGCACGGCTTCCGCTCGGCGCGCGAACGGCGCCAGGGCTTCGAGCTGGCACTGACCGCGGCAAAGATCACCCTGCCCCGCTCGATGATCGCCGAAGGAAATTATACCTTCGAATCCGGGGTTATGGCGGCAGATCGCCTTCTCGACCTCATGCCCCGCCCCACCGCGATCTTCGCCTGCAATGACGAGATGGCCGCCGGCGTGCTGCATGCGGCGCGCCAGCGCGGTATCGAGGTGCCGCGCGACCTGTCGATCGTCGGCTTCGACGATACGCCGATCGCCGCGCATATCTGGCCCCCGCTGACCACGGTGCGCTGGCCGATCATTTCCATGGCCCGCTCCGCCGCCCTGAAGCTCACCGCCGATGGCGACGAGGTGGTGGAGGAGCCGTCGATGTTCCGCTCGACCCTGATCCGCCGCGGTTCGGTCGCGCCGCCCCGCGACTGATCGCGACGGATATTGCGAAAGGCACTGACACCGGTTACCCCGCGTGTCGAAGAATCAAGCGCGACAGATGCGCAGCTGGAGGGATCCTGATGTTCGATCGTACCTATTACGCCACCCACCCGGACATGATGGAGTGCGTCTCGAACGACGAACTGCGGAACCGCTATCTGATCCATGGGCTATTCCGCGCGGGCGAGTGCGTGCTCAACTACACGCATGCCGACCGCTTCGTGATCGGCGGTGTTGAGGTGGCGGATGCGCCAGTCAAGCTGCCCGACCAAACCGAACCTGTGTCTGCGCTCGGCCATCCCTTTCTCGAGCGACGCGAGCTGGCGATCGTCAATGTCGGCAAGGTCGAAGGCACCGTGCTGGTCGACGGCGAGAGCTTCACGCTCGGCAACAAGGATTGCCTCTACGTCACCATGGGCGCGAAGGATGTCGTCTTCTCCGGCGCCGGTGCGCGCTTCTATCTCGCTTCCTGTCCTGCCCATAAGGGCTTCACCACCCGGAAATTGTCGATCGCCGACGCGAACGCGCTCGAACGCGGCAGCCTCGAGGAATCGAACGAGCGCACCATCTTCCAGCTCGTCATCCCCGGCGTGTGCGATTCGGCGCAGCTCGTCATGGGCCTGACCGTGCTCAAGCCCGGCAGCGTGTGGAACACCATGCCGCCGCACATCCATGAGCGCCGCAGCGAGATCTATTTCTACTTCGAGTTGGACGGTCCCAATGACCGCGTCATGCACTTCATGGGCGAGGGCGAAGCCATGCGGCACATCGTCGTCGGCAATGAGGAATCGGTGATCAGCCCGCCCTGGTCGATCCATATGGGCTCGGGCACCAAGGCCTATGCCTTCATCTGGGCGATGGCTGGCGAGAACCAGGACTATACCGATATGAATGTGCTCGATATCTGCCAGCTTGCTTGAGGCTGGAGGGGACGCCTTCACCGTTCGTGTCGAGCGAAGTCGAGACACCGTGACGGCGGGCCAGAACATGTTTCTCGACTTCGCTCGAAACGAACGGATTTAGGATGCCAACCAACCCCTTCGACCTCACCGGCAAGGTCGCCATCGTCACTGGTGCGAACACCGGCATCGGCCAGGCGATCGCGCTCGCGCTGGCAGCCGCCGGTGCCGATATCGCCGCGGTCGGCCGCACCCCCGCTGACGATACCGTCGCCAAGGCCCGCGCCCTTGGCCGAAAAGCACAGATCATCTCCGCCAACCTTTCCACCATCGCGCCGGTCCAGCGCGTCATCGACGATACACTGGAAAAGCTCGGCGGCCTCGACATTCTGGTCAACAATGCCGGCATCATCCGCCGCGCGGACTCGGTCGATTTCACCGAGGAGGATTGGGATGCGGTGATCGACACCAACCTGAAATCCGTCTTCTTCCTGGCCCAGGCCGCCGGCCGCCATATGATCGCGCAGGGTCACGGTAAGATCATCAACATCGCGTCGATGCTCACTTTCCAGGGCGGCATCCGCGTGCCGAGCTACACCGCGTCCAAATCCGGCATCGGCGGGCTGACCAAGCTGCTGGCCAATGAATGGGCGGGCAAGGGCGTGAACGTCAACGCGATCGCGCCCGGCTATATCGCGACCAACAACACCACCGCGCTCCAGGCAGACGAGGCACGCAACCGCTCGATCCTCGATCGTATCCCCGCCGGCCGCTGGGGCGATGCAAGTGACCTGGGCGGTGCGGCGGTGTTTCTCGCCTCGTCTGCCGCTGACTATGTCCAGGGCCATATCCTCGCGGTCGACGGCGGTTGGCTGGCGCGATGAATCGTTGCACTTCCGTATAAGAGAAGGGCTTAGACAAGCTGGGTCCGAACGGAGAAGCAGGTGAATAATGGGTAAGTTCGTCGCCTTTGGTGAAATCATGCTGCGTCTCTCGCCCCCAGGGCGGGAACTGCTGCTCCAGACGCCCAAATTCGACGTGTGGGTCGCCGGCGCGGAAGCCAATGTGGCGAGCGGCCTTGCCCGCCTCGGCCATGACGTGGCGATGGCAAGCGCCGTACCCGACAACGACCTCGGGCGCGCCGCCCTCTCCGGCATGCGCGCCAATGGCGTCGACTGTTCCGGCATTCAGTTCAGCGGCCACCGCATGGGGCTGTATTTCGTCACCAGCGGCGCCGGCATGCGCGCGACCGATGTCGTGTATGACCGCGCCGGCTCAAGCTTCGCTGAGGCGCCTGCGAGCGCCTGGGACTGGGATACGCTGCTCGCCGGTGCCGACCGCCTCCATCTCTCCGGCATTACCCCTGCCCTCGGCCCGGTTCCCGCGAAAGCAGCCATCGCCGCCGCCGAGGCAGCGAGCGCCCGCGGCGTGCCGATCTCGTTCGACGGCAATTACCGCGCACGTCTTTGGGAAAGCTGGGACAGCGATCCGCGCGGCGTGCTGACGAAGCTGGTGCAGCATGCCGACATCATGTTCGGCAATCACCGCGACGTTGCGCTGCTGCTCGGCAAGGATTTCGGCGGCGATGGCGAGGATCGCCGGCTTGCCTCGGCCGAAGCTGCCTTCGCCGCCTTCCCCAAACTTAAGCTGATCGCCTCCACCGCGCGCCATGTCGAGGATGCCGACCGGCACCGTCTTTCAGCCCGGATCGATGGTCGCAGCGAACATGCCCAGACCGACGAGGTATTGCTCGCCGGGATCGTCGACCGGATCGGCGCGGGCGACGCCTTCGCGGTCGGCGTGCTGCACGCGCTCCGCTCGGGCGGCGACATCGCCGAAGCGGCGCGTACTGGCCTCGCGCTCACTGCGCTGAAGCATTCGCTGCCGGGCGATGCCAGCCTGTTCCGCCAGGCCGATATCGATGCGTATCTCTCCGGCGGGCTCGATGTCCGCCGCTGAGATCTCCCGGCGCGGCGTGATCTGCGCCGGCGCGGCGCTGATCCTCGCCAACTCCGCGCGGGCCGCCCAATCCGCCAGCGTGCGCGCACCATCGGGCAGCTTTGTCGGATCGACCGAGGGTGGCGTGCTGGCCTTTCGCGGTATCCGCTACGGCACCGCTGAGCGCTTCCAGCCGCCACGGCCGGTATCGCGACCGGGCGAGACGATCACCGCCCAGACGTTCGGCCCGGTCGCGCCGCAAAAGGACGATCGTTATGGCGCGCGGAGCGAGGACTGCCTGTTCCTCAACATCTGGACCGCCGAGGCGAAACCGGCCGCGAAGAAGCCGGTCATGCTCTACATCCATGGCGGCGCCTATTCAAACGGCAGCAGCACCGATGCGTTGAACGACGGGCAGATACTGGCCGCGCGCGGCGATGTGGTCGTCGTCACCGTCAACCACCGGCTCAACGCCTTTGGTTACCTCTATCTCGCGCGGCTCGACCCACGCTTCCCGGACAGCGGCAATAACGGCCAGCTCGACCTGATCCTCGCGCTGCAATGGGTGCGCGACAACATCGCGTCGTTCGGCGGCGATCCCTCGCGCGTGATGGTGTTCGGTCAGTCCGGCGGCGGCGCGAAGATCGCGACGATGATGGGCATGCCAGCCGCCAAGGGCCTGTTCCACCGCGCCGCAACGATGAGCGGCCAGCAGGTGACCGCCTCTGGCCCGCTCAACGCCACACGCCGCGCCCAGGTCTATCTGGCGAAGCTCGGCACGACCGATCTCTCCGTCTTGCTGACCATGCCGACCGGAAAGCTGGTCGACGCGCTCGACGCAATTGACCCGATCCTCGGCGGCGGAGTCTATTTCGGACCAGTGCTCGACATGAAATGGCTGGTCCGCCACCCCTTCTGGCCCGACGCCAATCCGCAATCGAATGCGATCCCGATGATCCTCGGCAACACGCATGACGAGACGCGCGCCTTCGTATCCCCTGATTCAGCCCGAGTGCAGACGTTGAACTGGGACAATCTCGCCGAGCAGATCGCACCCGATCTCCGCATCGACGCGCTGCCTGAATGGGTTGTCGCAGAATATCGCGCAAAATACCCCGATTGGTCGCCGGTCGACATCTTCTACCAGGCGACGACCGCGGGCCGAAGCTGGCGCGGCCAGGTGATCGAGGCCGAGGCACGGGCACAGGCGAAGACCAACGCCTGGGTTTATCAACTCGATTTCACCTCGCGTACCGATCCACGGCGCGGCGCCTTTCATTCGCTTGATATCGCTCTGGTCTTCGGCACGCTTGGAGCAAAGGGCTCGCAGACCGGGACTGCTGCCGATGCCCACGCCGCCTCGGCCGCGATGCAGGAGGGCTTCGTTGCCTTCACCAAGACCGGTAATCCGAACCACGCCGGCCTGCCGGAATGGCCGGTCTATGACCTTGTCCGTCGCCCGACGATGATCTTCGATAGGCGTAGCCATATCGAGAATGATCCACGCAAATGGCAGCGCGAGCTGTTCGCGCGCATCCCGTACATCCAGCCCGGAACCTGAGCGCCTCCAGAACCCCACCAGAGAGACAGTGCGGGGCCCGTTAGCGGACTGAAACAGATCATAGTCCATGGCCATTGACACCGGTTACCAAAGACGACAAGTTACAGCTGAGGAAGATCAGCCGAGATTGGTCACCGAAGGAGAGGGCGACTCGCTGGCTGCGTCATGGCCCGCCTCTCCCGACGTGCCGACGGACCGGATGAGCAGTTCAACCGCTCTGTCCGGCTACCGGTGTCAGTAACGTCGCAAAGCGACGCAGATGGGGAGTGGGTAAATGGGGAATTCAGTTCGGGTCTCGCGGGGCACGATTTCACGTAACGTTGCGGGCGCGTCGCTCGGTGCGCTGGCGATCGGCCTGTTGATGCCGGCCACCGCAGTCGCAGCGGAGCTCAAGCCGACCGAACCGGCGGTAGCCGTTCCGGCCCTCGCCCAACCAGTCGTGACTCAGGAAGCCGCGGCGCAGGACGTGCCAGCGACCGACGAGCAAGACATCGTTGTTACCGGCTTCCGCCGCTCGCTAGAGCAGGCCCTGAGCTTGAAGCGCGACTCGGTTTCCTCCGTCGACGCGATCGTCGCTGAGGATATCGCGAAGTTCCCCGACCAGAACCTCGCCGAATCGCTGCAGCGTATCCCGGGCATCACGATCCAGCGTGACGGCGGCGAAGGCCGCGCGATCACTGTCCGAGGCCTCGGCGCGCAATTCACCCGAGTACGCGTCAACGGCATGGAAACGGTCGCCACCTCGACCGACGGCGCCAGCGCCAACCGCGACCGTGCCTTCGATTTCAACGTCTTTGCATCGGAGCTGTTCAGCTCGCTGGTCGTCCATAAGACCGCCGAGGCGTCGCTCGACGAAGGGTCGCTTGGCGCCGTGGTTGACCTGAATACGGGCAATCCGCTTGCCGGAAAGGCCGGCTTCACTGCGGCGCTATCGGGCCAAGCCTCGTACAACGACCTCAGCAAGACGGTCGGTCCACGCGTTGCTGGTCTGTTGTCCTGGCGGAACGACGCCGGCACGTTCGGGGCCTCGGTTTCCGCGGCCTACTCTAAGCTCGATACGCTCGAACTCGGCAACAATAGCGTCCGCTGGTCACAGGCACGCTTCGATTCCGTCGACGGCACGCGTTGCTTCACGACCCAGAACAGCGGCGGCGCCTATCTCCCGAGCGCAGCCTGCGACAAGGCGACGCTTTCCTTCCATCCGCGCATCCCCCGCTACGGCGAGATCGCCCATCGCCGTGAGCGACTTGGCGTAACCGCAAGCCTCCAGTTCGCTCCCACTGATTCCACCAAGGTTTCAATCGACGGCCTCTATTCGCGCTTCAAGGAAGATCGCGAGGAGAAATGGGGCGAGGTATTGCTGCGCAGCAACGAGCGCTCGATCGACGTGCTCAACCCGGTATACGACAGCAGCAACAACATGATCGCGGGCACGCTCAACAATGCCTGGGTCCGCACCGAACATTATCTGCGCAAATCGCAGACCGAATTCTATCAGCTTGGCGGCAGCTGGGATCAGGACGTCACCGACAAATTCCGGTTCACGCTGCTGGGCGGCTTCTCCAAATCCGACGCGACCATCCCGGTCGAGACCACGTTCGTCTACGACGATCGCGACGCCGCAGGTTACAAATATGATTATCGGAACATGGAAAGCCCCACGCTGACGTTCGGGACCAGTGTAACCGATCCAGCCAATTTCCAGCTCGCCGAGATACGCGACAGGCCGTCCAGCACGGTCAACAAGTTCAGAACCGCGCAGTTGCGCGCCGAATGGGATGTTGCCGAAGGATTCCAGCTCAAAGCCGGCGGCCTGTATCGGCGATTCAGCTTCGATACGGCTGGCTTCACCCGCGACACCGTTGTTTGCGGTAATGGTGGTGCCGATCGCGTCCTCGGAACGCTTACCTGCTCTCCGACATCGGCCTTTGGCCCGAACGCGGTCTACGGCTTCCAGGCGACATCGGCGCTCTCCGAAACCTTTAACCTGGGCAATGCCGGCCAGCCCGCGGGCACGACCGCGAGCTTCCTGATCCCTAATATCGACGCGGCAGCAAAATATACCGGCCTGTATAACCGCACGCCGGCGATCGATGTCGGCAACACCCGTAGTGTCATCGAAAAAGTCACAGGCGGCTATTTCCAGGTCGATGCCAAAGGCGAGCTTCTCGGGCTTCGCTACGCGCTCAATGCCGGCATGCGCTACGTCAAGACCGATCAGAGCTCGACTGGTATTTCGCAGTCGACCGTAAACAATGTGCTGATTAATACGCCAGCTACCGTGAAGCGGTCCTATGACGACTGGCTGCCCTCAATGAATATCGCTCTGTTCCCAGTGGAAAGCATCATCGTGCGCGGCGCCATTGCCAAGGTGATCACGCGTCCGACACTGGGTAATCTTACGCCGGGCGGCACGGTCGATGGATTCAATTACCGTGTAACCTTCGGCAACCCGTTCCTCGCCCCGTTCCGCGCGACGGCCTATGATCTCGCGGTCGAATGGTATTTCGCACCGGGATCGATCGCGTCGGTCGCCGTCTTCAAGAAGGATGTCGAGAGCTTCCCGGTGTCGCAGACGGTTTCGGGAACCTATGCGTCGACT
>Ga0247741_1001399_pt1 | contig 13449 bp, 9 predicted proteins | sample UWRJL213509R2_FD_180945 | JGI IMG/M metagenome (GOLD analysis project Ga0247741, IMG submission 180945) | Plant litter microbial communities from Arlington Agricultural Research Station in Wisconsin, United States - UWRJ-L213-509R-2 | ecosystem: Environmental > Terrestrial > Plant litter >... | reverse complement strand
ATACCTGAACCAAGATAAGTGAGTTGGTCTTAAGAGGTTGGAAGGTTATAAGTAGTGGGAGTTGCCCTGTAAAAGGGTATTTGAGGCTTTTGGTCATGGTGCCGATTACGCTACTTAAATTCACTAGGATCATCATGTCAGTTGTCAATTATGGCTCTATCGATCATAAGTTCCGGCTCACCTTACTTAGACTCTAAGTAGTTACTGCAAGGAAATTCGCAGCTTAAATCTGTAATGCCAGGACTGCTAACCCAGGATAGATTGCTCCGACCTCTGATGAAAAACGCCAGTCTGGGCTGTATTTGGTAATTCGTACATCGACACAGGCGTACGACAAGATTGCCAGTCGCGCGGCTGGATCGACGGGCCGCATATAATCGCCAAACACTTATGACGACTGAAAAAGCTGCCAAAACTATCCTTGCTTTTATCGGGCGTCGCTTGCAAGCAACGTAGCTGATGTTACCACCCAATAGCAGTTGCAATCTTGTCTAGAGGCGGGTTTGGATGGTTTCAAAAAAAGATTTTGCTGAGGCAGCAAATAAATAAAAACTTTGAGTGTGTTCTCGCCGGAAGTTGAAAGTGATTGGTGATACCTATAAACAAGTCCTTAGTGATCTTGATGACTTGCGCTCAAAAATTTATTAAAGGTGCTAGTTCTACAAGTGAAAAAAAGCCATCTGCTTATTTAGTAAAAACACCTTCGAAAATTAATGCGCGTGATTTCAAATTCCAATTAACGACCAAGGAGAGCCATAAAGTAAGTGTTCGCGCATCATCTAGTTTGGGTGTACGTATTGCTGCAGGACGCGATACCAATGGCATTAATGTCGATGCAAATAACAGTAGCGCGAACAACTTTTCCCTTTCCATTGAGGGAGACTTAAACGAGAGTGAATTTAATGCTATTAACGCTTTGCTTGATCATATTGATAAACTTGCCGGACAATTTTACGCAGGTAATGTGGATCAGGTATTTGATAAAGCTTTAAGTCTTGGTTGTGACGAGCAACAAATTGCTGGGTATTCGTTAGATTTATCGCAAGCGTAAATTCAACAGGTTGCTTTAGCTTAGGGTGCATTTGCTCCCAACGTTTATGCAGTCCCAAATCTAGCGAATCAGTTGGCTCTGATAGGTGATTTTATTAAAGATGTATTGGTGATTTTGGATATTGTAAATCAATTGCAGACTCGCAAAAATTATTATTGGATGTAAATAAAAATGACTGATAAAGCACTCGCTGAAAAAGATAGCCCGTTCTCTATATTTCAGCGCGTATTTTGGAAAACAAAAGCCTCGAAAGCAGCGTAATCGCTAATGAGTTACGTCTGACTAAATATGAATTTACGAAAGACTCAATAATTTTTTAAAGTCTTCTCTATATCGCCGCGAAAGGGTAAGTATTTTTTTGTTGTGCAATGTCATTTGGTGATCGCCAGAATCAAGGGATTGAACCTCTTGAATTTGCTCAAGGTTTACGATTGTTGAGCGGTGAATCCGCACAAAATTTTGGGGAAGGAGTTTTTCCAATTTATCCATCGTTATGCGCATCGGGTATGTTCTGTCCTTAATATGCAAATTTGCATAATTACCCGATGCCTCAATCCATTCAATGTCGCTGGTTTGTATTAAAAACTCACGTCCCAATTTTTTAATTAGTAAGCGCTCTGGTGGTAATTCGGGGGCGGCATCTTCACTTTCTTCATCTTTAGCTAAATAGCTGGCCTCGCCTTGCAGGCGGCGCACAATAAAGCGATATCCAAAAATGATTAATGCCAGTGTCAAATAGGTTTGCGCATCCTTTCGGTATTCGTAAAAGGACTCAACCCAGAGATTTCCAAATTTATAATGATGATCCATTAGTAGATAGGTGAGATGGCGGGTAGCCACCATACCTGCCACATGAGCAGCCGAAAAAGGAAGTGTTGCCAATGCGTGACACGCCAGTCGAGTTTTAAGGCTTAGCTTTTCCAGCCAGCAATCATTCACGAAAATGCCCAAAGGAATCAGCAACAAAATCATAAGCGCACTGGATACTTCCCAGCAAAAGGGTTCCCACGCGGAGATGGGGTGTTCTGCTCGCTGAAATTCCATAAGTTTGGTGGTGGCCAATACCACGACGTTAATGCTGAACCACGTAACTAAAAATACCGTGGCCCAGAGTCGTTGATGCTTCAAAAAATGTTGGATCTGCTGGTTAGACATCTTGCTCATTAAATTACGGTCGGTGGAGGAGTATCAGTGAGTTGGTTGCAGTATAAGTCGGAATAGATTTGGTCACACCTGGCTTCCGTTGGTCACATCTCCATGTAGAACAATCACTTGGCTTCACTAGGTCGCCCCGGTCTCTACTAGGATTGCGTTTGTCTAGCGCACGCAATACTAGGAGATGCTCTTATGAACCAAATAGTTAACCTGAATATTCCCTTGAATGAAACCACCAAGACACGCCTGGTTGAGTTGGATTGGCTGCGAGTAATGGTGTTTGGTTTGTTGATTTTATACCACGTGGGGATGCTTTACGCCGAAGGTTGGGGGTGGCATTACAAAAGTTCATACAGCAGTAAATTCCTTACCAACATTATGCTGTGGTCAAACCAATGGCGCATGTCCTTGCTGTTTATGATCAGCGGTGCAGCTGTGTCTTTTTTATTGGCAAATCAGTCTTGGCAAGGGTTCATTCTTAAGCGTGTGCCCGTTTTACTATTACCTTTGCTATTCGGGATGTTGGTGGTTGTAGTACCGCAAGTGTACGTGGAAGCAAACAGTAAAGGCATTATCAATAGCACCGACTACTGGCATTTCTGGTATGCCTATCTCGACCAGAACAGCCCGGAATTTGCTGAACACAAAACTCTGGGCAACATGCATTTAACCTGGAATCACCTCTGGTTTTTACCCTACTTACTGGCTTATAGCCTGATCATTGGTGCGCTTTATCCACTGCTAATGTCACCTTGGTTGCAGCCAGTATGGAATAAAGCTACGAAGAAAGCGTCGATTACGGCGGTGATTCTTATTCCTATAGTGATTTCCTACTTGCTTGGGCTGTGGCTAGATGAAAAAAATCCTGTTACCCATAACTTCGTGAACGACTGGCTTAACCATGCGCGCTCATTGCTGGTATTTTTAATTGGTTTTGTGTTGGTGAGGATGCCCTTGATCTGGAATCGTTTCGCGTACTTTCGTTGGCACTTCCTGGTCACAGCATTATGTACCTTCGGCTATATTTTGTTTTCATTTAATGGTGGGTCTTTAGGCGACAACATCATTGCGAAAAGCATAAACCGCTTATTCTGGACGGCCAACGGCTGGTTTTGGATGCTTACATTTATCGCATGGGCTCAGCATTGGTTTCATAAAAGTAACTCGATACTGCGTTATTTAAATCGAGGGGTTTACTGCTTTTATATTGTCCATCAAACCTTAATTATTACTGTTGCCTATTTTTTGGTGCCGAAAACCTTGGGAGGTTTCTGGGAGCCCGCACTCATTATTTTTATAGTTGCAACTGGCTGCGTGCTGCTGTTTGAAATCATTAAGCGCTTGCCGGTATTGCCAATTTTCTTCGGAATACAAAACCGTCATTGAGTGTGAGTCAGGATGTTTGTTGATTTGGTTATAAACATCGCTACAAGTGTCACCAAAAAGTCTTTTAGTTTTTGGGTTTCTGGCCGATGTCGAATATAACGAGATTTCACTTTAATACTTTATGGGTCAGGTGCTTTATGTCTCTATCTTCAATCAACTCCGGCAGTTTCTCTCAGTCTCCTCTGACCAGACAAGATCCTACGCACCCACAATTGAAATCTTCCGCCACGAATACTTCAAATGAGGTTGGCGCAGCAACAGACGATAGGCGCCAATCGGCACTGAAGTTGGTGACTCACCTACTCAGTCAGGCTTACGAAAAAATTGCCGGTAAAAATGCCGTATCCAAAATTGCAGACAATGATCAGGAGCCTATGACTGCAACTAAAGCGGCAGACACTATCCTCGGATTTATCGAGCGCCGCTTAAAAATGGATGTTGCAGAAGGCGCAACGCAAGAACAATTGCAATCGCGTTTGGAAGCCGGTCTGGCAGGTTTTAAAAAAGGTTTTGCTGAGGCAGCAGAGCAATTAAAAGCGTTAAGTCAATTTTCGCCGGAAGTGGAAGCGGATGTTGCTGATACCTATAAGCAAGTTTTGACTGGCATCGATGCCTTGAAAGAAAAATTTATTGCGGGAGTTAAAACCGATACTTTAGCTCCATCAGAATCTTCGTCAAATATAACTGCACCATCCTCTATCAATAATATAGCGATACAACAAGGCCTGTATGAGTACGCCGAAGCGCGCGACTTTAAATTCGAATTAGTAACCAAAGAAGGCGATAAGGTGAGTATTCGGGCATCATCCAGTGTGGGTATGAGTGTTGCAGCTGAGCAAGATAAAAATGGTGTTTCCGTTAATGCAAGTAAAAGTTCCGCAAGTAGTTTTGAGCTTTCGGTTGAAGGTGATTTGAATGAAAATGAATTGAAAGCTATCAATGAATTACTGGGCCGTGTGGATAAATTGGCTGGGCAATTTTACGCAGGTAACTTGGACGATGTTTTCGATAAGGCGGTAGGTCTTGGTTATGACGGTCAACAAATTGCGAGTTATGCACTTAATTTGTCGCAAGTTCAAATTCAGCAGGTTGCAGCGAGCTATAGTGCTTTTACGCCTGACGGAGAACAGTCGCCTAGCTTGGCAAATCAATTAGCTCCAGTGGGAGATTTTATTAAGGATGTATTGTCTAGCCTGAATGTAGCTTCAGAGTTTGCCGATCCGCATAAATTGTTATTGGATTTAACAAGAAAAATGGCCGATCAGGCGGCACTTAACAATGAAGAGCCCAGCGCTTTAGCGAAATTCCTTGAACGTATTCTGGCTTTCAACTTACCGCAAGACACTAAAGAAGTTACTGCGTCTTAGTTTTTTTAACGTCAGTAAATAAAAACCTGAAAGATTTTTATTTACTGTTTAATAAACGTCTCGCACGTAGCGCTTATCCATGTTTAATTTACGCATATAGTTTGCGGTTTCAGCTTCATCAAATTTTCCGTACTTTTGGATGATATCGCGTAACGTGTTGTCTACGTCTTTTGCCATTCTTGTTGCGTCGCCGCACACGTAAAAATATCCGCCTTCAGCATCAATCCAGTTCCAGATTTTTTCGCCGTTTTCGCGCATGCGGTCTTGCACGTAAATTTTTTGTTGCTGGTCACGCGAGAAGGCAAGGCTTAATTCGGTGAGCACGCCTTGCTTTTGGAATTCTTCCAATTCATCTCTGTAGTAAAAATCAGTTGCGGCGTGTTGTTCGCCAAAGAACAACCAGTTTTTACCGCCATCGCCGCGCGCTCTGCGCTCTTGCAAGAACCCACGGAAGGGCGCAACGCCAGTGCCTGGGCCGACCATCATAATCGGCAAGTTACCATCAGCGGGTACGCGGAAATTTTTATTGCCTTGAATAAATATTGGGATATCAATTCCATCCGCGCGATCTGCTAAGAATGTTGAGCTAACGCCTTTGCGAATTTTTTTGCCGTTAAAAAATCTTTCGTAACGCACCGCCGAAACGGTGAGATGAACTTGTTGCGCATATTCTTTTGCACTGGACGCAATGGAATATAAACGCGGTTGAATGCGTTTTAACAGCGGCATAAATTCATCCACGCTGCAACGAATCGGGAATTCATGAATTACATCGACCAATTGACGGCCGTACAACCAATTTTGCAAATCGGCTTTTTTATCGGCGTGTAACAGTGCGGTTAATTCTTTATTGCCAGAGCGCTGCGCAATAAATTGCAAGGCTTCATTGCTTGGGCGACAAATTTCAAAATTGTGTTGCAGGGCTTCGCGCAATGGTTTTTCGTTAGCATCTACAATGACGGGCGCTTCGCGGTTTACGTTGAGCGCGATGACTAACTCATTAATAAGGTCGGGACAATTTTGTGGCCATATGCCAAGCGCGTCACCAGCTTCGTAACTCACGCCGCCTTCTGTGTTGCCGAGCGCACCCAAATCAAAACCGAATTGACGTGTGTCTTTTGTTTCGCTACCGGTGTTCAAGCGAGTGTTGATCACCAAACGTGATAAGTAAGGATTGGTTTTGGTAAAACCACCTTCGACTTTTTTCGCGCTGCTCATTGGTGTGCTTGCGATATGGGATGAAGCATTAGATGAAATCTCGGTCGGCAAATATTTGACGAGTTGTTCATTCAGCTTAGCAAACCATTCTGTCGATGGTGTTTCAAAATCTGTATCGCAATCCACGCGCTCGGTAAGTGGTTTTGCGCCTAGCGCTTGCAGGCGAGCGAATAATTTTTTGCCGTGGCCGCAGAATTGGTCGTAGTTGGAATCGCCGAGGGCGAGCAGTGCGAAATCTAAATGTGAAAGATTCGGTGCAGAATCACTGCTGAGTTGGCCCCAGAAATCGCCGCCGCTGTCGGGCGCATCGCCATCACCAAAGGTGCTGGTAATAAAAATCGCGTGTTTATCTTGCGCGAGTTTTTCCACGCTGTAATTGTTCATCGCTTGCAAATTAATTGCCCAGCTGCCGCTCAATTGCGCTGCGAATTTTTCCGCGAGCGCTTCAGCGTTACCGGTTTGAGATGCCCACAAAATATTGAGTACAGGTTTGCTGATGGCTTGATTGGCACCCTCTTGTGTTGGCGCTACGCTTATGCCGATTGGCAATGTACGGCTAAATAACCCCGCGAGTAAACCATTTACATAAATGCGATTGGCAGGGCTTACGGGGCAATCAATCGGCAAAGTTGGTACGGCATTGATATGTTTTGCGCTAGCGGTTAAGCCGCCGATAAAACCACTTAAAAAAGTTTTTTCGTCTACCGAAAGTTCGGGTGCAACCACGGCTTTTAAACCGAGTGTGGTAGCGAAAGTATCAATCAAAGTCATGCTGGTTTCCTCGCTCAAGGCGGCAAAGGCCATGCTGGTTTGAGCGGAACTCGTGTGTGTTGTGTTCTCGTGTTGAGTTTGCGAATCATCAGCAAAGACTTCGACACGTTTGAGCGTAACTGCGCACACTTTTAATTCGGGTTGTTGCGAAATCGCATCAATCGCGTCGCTAGTGACAGCGTTGATCGCGAGATTTTCGCCGTAAATATCGTTCCAGTGAAAGGGCGCAAAGCAGGCGCCGGGCAGCACGCGGTCGGTCACTATGGCGGGCAGTATGGCGTAGCCACGGCGCGAGCGCACTTCCACTTTATCTTTGGTTTTAATGCCCAACTCGGCGGCGTCTTCGGGGTGAACTTCCACAAAAGGCGCGGGGTTTAATTTGTTCAGAGTAGCGATTCTGCCCGTCTTGGTCATGGTGTGCCATTGGTGTTGCAGGCGGCCAGTGTTCAAGATGAAAGGGTAATTGCCATCGGGCATTTCAACAGCGTCTACGTGAGGGCGGGCGAAGAAATTGGCTTTGCCTGAATCGGTAGCGAATAGAATTTTGGGTTGGCTGCCATCCTCACGAATTTTGAGGGTTTGGTTGATGCCGGTGTTCAAATAGCGAATCGGATTTCGGTCAGAAGAATCGCCACTCGCACAAGGCCATTGCACAGATTTTTCGCGCAGGCGCTTGTAGCTTACGCCGCGCAAATCGTAGCCGGTTTTGGGGTTGTAACTGTGTTTGATTTCTTCAAAAACTTCTTCGGCTGAGTTAAAGCTAAAGCCATCTTCAAAGCCCATTTCACAGGCCACGCGCGCAATAATTTCCCAATCCGCCATAGCTTCGCCGGGTGGTGGCAAAGCTTTTTGCATAAGTGTGAGGTTGCGTTCGGAATTGATCATCACTCCTTCGGCTTCCGCCCAAAGTGCACCGGGTAAAAGGATGTCGGCGTAGCGATTGGTTTCGGTGTCTAGGAAGGCGTCTTGCGCGATCACCAGTTCGGCTTTTTGTAAACCATCGATCACGATTTTACGATTCGGAATACTGGCAACGGGATTGGTGCAAATGACCCAGCAGGCTTTGATCTCGCCGGAGGCCATGCGCTCAAACATATCTACCGTGCCTTTGCCCAGCTTGGTGCTGATGCTACCGCGTTCAATGCCCCACATATCCTCAATAAATACGCGGTCGGGTTCAGCGAGTAAGGTGCGCTGGCCGGGTAGGCCAGGCCCCATATAACCCATTTCTCTGCCGCCCATGGCGTTGGGTTGGCCAGTGAGCGAGAAGGGGCCGCTGCCGGAGTGACAGATCTTTCCGGTGGCCAAATGCAAGTTGCAAATGGCGTTAGTATTCCAGGTGCCGTGCGTGGACTGGTTTAAACCCATAGTCCAGCAGGTCATAAAGCGTTTCGCCGCACCAATGAGGGTAGCGGTTTTGCGAATATCGTCTTCGGGGATGCCGGTAATAGTCGCGACTTTTGCGGGTGTGTAATCAGCTAAAAACTCCGACATCACCTCCCAGCCTTGAGTGAACTGGGCTATAAACTCGGGATCTGTATGGCCGTTTTCAACGAGCAGATGCAGCAAACCATTGAGCAATGCCAAATCGGTGCCGGATTTGATCTGCATAAACAATTCAGATTTTTCAGCGGTCAGTGTGCGCCGCGGGTCAACCACAATCAGCTTAGCGCCCGCCTTGATGCGATCCATCATGCGCAGATAAAGGATTGGGTGGCAGTCCGCCATGTTGGCGCCGATTACGAAGAATAAATCGGTGTGCTCAAAGTCTTGATAAGAGCCGGGTGGGGCATCGGAGCCGAGCGACAATTTATAGCCCGCGCCCGCGCTTGCCATGCATAAACGCGAGTTGGATTCGATATTGTTGGTGCGCACAAAACCCTTGGCGAGCTTGTTTACCAAGTATTGGGATTCAATGGACATCTGCCCGGAAACATAAAACGACAGCGCATCTGGCCCATGCTCATCCAAGATCGCCTTTAGGCGTTTGGCGGTAGTTTTAATGGCATCGCCCATGGGCGTTTGTACGGATTGTGAAGTGCGATCAGGGCGAACAAACGCGGCTTCCATCCGACCAGATTCGCGCAATGCTTGGGCGCTAGTTTGCCCCTTGGTGCACAGGCGGCCGAAATTGGTGGGGTGATTTTTATCGCCGCTGACTTTAAGGATTTTTTTGCCGTCGGTTTCCAACAGCATGCCGCAGCCGACGCCGCAATAGGGGCAGACTGATGAAACAGTTTTGGTTGGGGCAGGATTGATAACAGTAGAAGACATAAATGCAAAACTCCGGATGCTGAGAATTTTGCAAGCGCTATGCCACCAATAGGGATTTGAGCAGAAGTGCGTTAAAAGCAGCGTAATTCTTTGAAAGAACAGTGAAAATTAGAGAGTTGATTAGAACCGCTTTAGTTTTGCGATTAGGAGGTCAGCTCCAATTAATATTTAGTAAATTTTTTTGATCTTCAATGGTGCAATAAAACGCTTTGTGAGCATGAGATGATGACTTCATGGGGCAATATAACGAGGCTATCTTTTGCGGTGGCTCAAGTGCACGACGATTTGGTGCATTTATTTAGTGCAATTTAATCGAGCAACGGAAACATAAGTCGCTCGATTAAATTGGGAGGCTTAACTCATAAATCCCAAATTACTCGTCGCAAAGCGGTTCACGTTCGGCAAAATCGTATTAATTTCCGAGCTGCTAACGCCGAACCAACTCGCCAAGGTCGCAGCGAGTTGATCTACAGACGTTGAAGGAAGTAAACGGCCTTGGCCGACTTGATCTTCACTGGTGAGTGAGACGTACGGAGCGGTGCCGTAGAACTGACCGCCGTTGACTGCGCCACCCACAACAAAATGATGTCCACCCCAGCCGTGATCTGATCCGTTGCCGTTAGATGCTAATGTGCGGCCAAAATCAGAGGCAGTAAAACTGGTTACCTTTTCTGAAACGCCTAGCTCAACCGTCGCTTGATAAAAAGCGTTCATGGCTTCGTCCACTTGCGCGAGTAATCTAGGGTGGTTTTCATTGAGGCCATCGTGAGTGTCAAACCCGCCGAGAGATACAAAAAATACCTGGCGTTTTGCGCCTAAGTTGCCTCGCGCTCCAATTAAACGCGCTACGACTTTTAATTGATCGGCAAGGGAATTACTTTTGCCGTCGCGATTAAATGATGTTGTTAAATTCACCGGGTTCAGCGCAGCGTTTACAATTTCTTCTAATTCCATGGAGCGCTTGGTCACTATGGCTAATTCATTTTCCAATACATGCGTACTGCTTTGTGTGATCAATTGTTTTAGCGCGTTTGATACTGATGAAGAACCAAATGCCCAGCCTTTTGCATTCCAAATTGGAATAGCGCCCGTAGGGCTGATTTGATATTGAAGTGCATCGTTGCCCGCTAAAAATACCGCGTTTCCTGATGCAGAAATGCAGGTCAATGTACTTCTGGTATTGCTGGATAGCGCGAGGTCGCCCATATAGCCACCCCAGCCACGCGTTGCACCTTCACTATTCAATGCTTGCCAAATAGATTGTTGATCGTTGTGTGAAAAAAGTTTTGGTGGCAGCGGATAGCTTTCGCGGTTTGGGCTTTTGTATTGCGCGAGCGTAAGCGGTGTTAGCAGCGGCCCGATATTTAATTGCACGGCTGCTTTCCCGGTATTAAATAAATTCGCCATAGATTTCAATTCTGGCGATAGCGCATATTGAATATTATTAGTAAGCGTTTGCGGCGTAAGTGATGTTAATGCGGTCGCAGTAAGAGCATCGCGACCAATTGCTATGCCACCTGCAGTTCGATTAGCTCCACCGCCGCGAATCGCGCTGTAAAGATCGTAATTCGTTATGTCATAAGGTATGACGGTATTACCGTAATCATTTCCGCCAAATAAAAATACGCAGACCAATGCTTTATAGTCGCTAGCTTCAAATGCGGCTGCTTCGCTAATGCCTGCGAGATTTAAGGCGAGTGGTGCGCCTACGCCCATCAATGAAAGTGCGCCAGCACGTTTTAAAAAAGCGCGACGAGTTAAATCATTAAGTTTATTAATAGTCATGATTGGCTACTTTTGAATTAAATATTCTGGGCACGCAACCACCAACAAAATAGCTGCGTAAAGGCGATTATTTTTTGCGGTAAGAGAGCTTGTGCTGGTTAGGTCGGGTTTTTCCAAAGCAGTCTTAATTAATTCTAAGGTGGCTGCGGAAAGTTGATTCGCCGTTAAATGTAAATTTAACCAATCGACTAATGCGTTTCTATTCAAAACAAGTGGTTCAATTATGGAAACACTCGGCTTCACATCGCTGTAACCATCTTTAATAAAGTTGGATATGAAATTGATGTAACCCGCGGTTGATGTTTCGTTGTGTAATTGAAACTCCGGTGCCAGCAACGCTTGTTGTGCGAGAACTGTATTCGGTGGCACATAGCCGGGGCGGAAAAAATTAAATACTGAAGGCGAACGTAAAGGCGCTTGGCCTAATCCCCAGTCCGCATTAGAAAGATCATAAATTTCCCACTTGCCGTTGCTGCTGCTCACATTAAATGTTCGTGCAATTTGTGTGAGTCGAACGATAGGTTCGCGCAATTTTCCTGAAGTGCTTGTACTTGCTCCGCGCGCTTCTGTATCCGTTAATATTGCGCGCCATACTGCTTTTAAATCGCCGCGCACACCTGAGCCATTGTTATTGAAGGCGCTGGCAACACGTTGTACATAAGCGGGGCTTGGGTTGGATGTAACCAAACGTTGAATCATTTGTTTGCAAAAAAATGGGCCAGTGTTCGCGTGATTAAATAAAGTGTCTAACGCAATGCGCAATGCTTCTGCGCCCGAGGTATTTGCAGGAATATTGGTACCCAAAAAACTAACTGCCAGCTTGGAATGTTTGTTTGCATCAAATTTCATACGCCCACTGGTAAATTCGGGGCTGGGGACGGGATAGGATTCAAAGCCAGGTTGTTGCGTTACTTTGGAATAATCCCAGTCGTAACCGGTAAAGACGCGCGCGAGATTAGTGATATCTGATTGCACATAGGTTTCAATTGGGTTGCCTTGCGCATTAGTTTTAGGCGTGCCATCTAGATTTAACTCGTAAAGCCCAATCGAAAATAATTGCATGATTTCGCGTGCATAATTTTCATCGGGTTGTCTTCCGCTCGCGGTGTCTTCTTTTAAATTACCTTTGGTGTTTAAGAAAAATCCCATGGCAGGATTAAGGCTGATGTCTTCAAGTAAATTTCTAAAATTACTGAACACTTTTGCATTAAGTAAATCCCAATAGCCTGCAATCAGCATGGGCGGCCAGAAACCATCAATGGGGCTTAGTGATACTACAAAAAATTCCGAGAGTGCTAGTGACAGGCGTTTTCTTACTTGGCCTGTACCTGTGAACAATTGGTTCCAGGCCATCCAATCGCCGAATACCGGATTAAAATAATTTCCGTCGTCTTTGGGGGTGGCGTGACCATTGGCCGTTAACCATTGCGCGCCCGTTTGATCTATAGGAGCATTAAATTGCGCGTTAAGCCAACTCTCATAACCAACGGCTTTTACTGCCGCGATTTCTTGATCAGTTGCGGTGAATTGAGCTTGCAATAGAAATCGTGCCGCTTCTGCCGGAGTATAGTCGGGCACCGGGGCGACAGAGCTGGAGGACGCACTTGATGCGGACGTAAAGCTTGCGGTAGAGCCGGATGAAGCGTTCAATGAGCTGGCCGATGAACCATTCGATATGGCACTTGAAGATGAGCTTGTCGAGCTAAACGCAGAGCTGGTGCTACCTGTGCTTCCTCCTCCACTCCCACCACCACAACTGGTGGTAATCAGAGTCACCAGCCCAGCTAAGCCCAAAGATGTTGGCGTAATCGCTTGCTCTGTGTGATCTTGCCCGGTCTCCAAACGCGTTTCTGCTGAGTTTTGCATGGACGAATTAGCGGATGCTTCTACCTTATTGTTATGCATTAATGGCCTGCCGACATTGTGATGTTAAGAGTTTGATTGAGTATAGGGCGCTCAAATCATCTTTGCCGCCCAGGGAGCAGTCAATTTCTGTAAAAGACGCGTGGTTCACAGTAAGAGTGTTTCGGTTTCGACTTTATATGGGTCGTGAAGGCTTTGTGTATGGATCAAGCGGACGGGTTAAGTCGAGCAATTATCATGAGACTTTATGGTTGCTTGGGGTTCGCCTACCCACTAAGCTGGCGCCTTTAAATTTGAAGCTCGCTTACCATGCTAAAAGTCCGAATTATTGCCATCATTATCGCGCTTGCACTAACGGCGCTCACGATCTATCTGGTTCCTATCATTGTTTATCACTACACCGATTTTGTAAGTGGGTTAAGTAAGCAACAGCAAGTCTGGTTCAATTGGGGGCAAGTGGTGATTGGCTTTTTGATTGCTGCCTACGGGTTTTCGCGTTGGAAAAAGAAAAGGCCTGGCGACGACAAGGCTGAATAAAAAAGCCCTGAAGCTTATGTGAGCTAAAGGGCTTTTATTAAA
>Ga0247741_1001398_pt1 | contig 13451 bp, 19 predicted proteins | sample UWRJL213509R2_FD_180945 | JGI IMG/M metagenome (GOLD analysis project Ga0247741, IMG submission 180945) | Plant litter microbial communities from Arlington Agricultural Research Station in Wisconsin, United States - UWRJ-L213-509R-2 | ecosystem: Environmental > Terrestrial > Plant litter >... | reverse complement strand
ATACGGCCCGTCCAGCAGATTTCTTGTTAATTACTTGAACTTAATATGGCTGGGAATGAGCTGAAAATTTCTTGAAATCCCGGCATTCTCTTAAAATTTCAATGGCAGTTAATTTGCTACATAATTTCGGCACAATCTCAAAGAAATCCGAGATTTTATTGAAATTTCGCAGGTGCAATAATCCGCGATCTTGTGCTGTGGCAACAAATTGAAGCTGTCAAACAGAGAAAAATACTATGAATCTGCTTCAAGTAGTAATATTAGCTACTTACCTTCAAGCGCTCTTGGGACTGCTAAACAATGTGCATGTGGGAATGAACTTCACCTACTTGAATCGCGGTACCGTGAAAAAATCATTCATCTCCTGTGCACCGGCAGTCAGTCAGACTTTGAACTTACCGAATTTCTATTGCCCCGCGCAAGAAACAAAAAGCAGACTTTTGCAAGTTTGCATGTTATAGTGCTTGGAAAAACAGCATGCCGGCAGCTAGTCAATGATCGGTTACCATGTTTGGCAATCACACTAGAACCAATCAAGATTGTGAAAAAAACTATCGAGTTCATCGTCCTCGACAGTGATCAGAACATCGAATAGCTAGCAAACAAGACCTTTTGTGCTTATGGATCCGTTGGCAGGAATGGATGACTCATCTACTGACGACGATACTGCGTCGCAGACCACTGAGGATGACCCTCAGATACCCGAAAATCAAGCAGCACAACTTCCAGCTCCAGCACCAACGTCTGCAGTTTTGCCTGCTCCACCACTTCCGCAGCCGACTCCTGTGATAAATCAACGAGAAAAGCCTCATTATGTTCTTAGACACATCCTCAGAGGGCATACGCAATCGATCTCGGCTGTAAAATTCAGTCCGGATGGCAAACTACTTGCCTCATGTGGTGGGTTCGCCGTCCCGTTTTCTAAACCGATGTCTCATCATGTCAGTTTCCCCCTTCACAAACAGGTGCTGAAAAGGTGGTCAAAATATGGTCGCCTGAGACTGGCGAGTTCCTGAGAAACTTGACAGGACATACACAAGGGCTCTCAGACATTGCCTGGTCATCAGACAGTGTATATCTGGCCTCTGCGTCAGACGACACCACTATTCGGATCTGGGATGTTGAAACGGTTTGTTCCTGATTTGCTCGCGTGTATACGTCCAAGCAGACCGCTCAAAGCATCTCATAATAGGGCCTCACTCATAAGCTACTCAAGGGCCACAGCAAGTGGGTCTTCTGTCTGAATTACAACACGGCCTCAAACCTCCTCGTCTCTGGCGGCTGTGATGGTGATGTGCGGATATGGAATGCAGCTCGAGGTAGGTACTACGTATAATATGTCCAAAAATTGCAATTAATTTTTTTTACTTCCATCGTGGTTAATAGGTAAATGCATGAAAACGTTACATGCACACATGGATTATGTGACCGCGGTCCATTTCAATCGAGACGCGTCGCTCATCGTCTCTTGTGCCTTGGATGGTCTTATGTACGTTCCTAGTTCTTTTTTTTTTTCGCCGTGTCCCCTATTCATCCTCTCCGGTTCAGTCGTATATGGAATACAACTGATGGGCAATGTCTGAAGACTCTGGCAGAGGGTCATGATGCGATCTGGTGCGTACCTGAATGTGTACGGCAGAAGCGGTTCCGAAGATCGCTTGTGCGTCACTTGAGCAAGATACTGACGGGTACCTGCTTTATGTTCCTGTGCCACCAGTCAACACGTCCAATTCTCGCCCAACTCGAAATACATCCTCTCTACTGCACACGACAGCGCTATCAGATTATGGGATTACCAAACGACTAGATGCTTGAAGACGTATACAGGTCATGTGAACTCAAAATACTGTATCTCAGCCTGCTTCAGTGTAACAGGCGGAAAATGGATTGTGGCCGGAAGCGAGGACCACAAGACATACATATGGGATTTGCAGACACGCGAAATTGTCCAAGTCCTTGAAGGACATACAGGTACGTCGGTATCCCAAATAGCAAGAACTGACCCGAGTTTACTATCTATGACAGATATTGTTGTTGCAGTGGCAGTGAGTTTCTCGGTGCCTTCTTCTACTTCCTTTTATATGCTAATGAGCATGTCTAGACCCATCCTACTCAGAACATGATAGCCACGGGTTCCATAGAGTCCGACTTGGCTATTAGAATCTGGGTAGATCCTGGCCCACCAGGTTCCTGAACACCTTGTAAGCGTTTCCTATCGCCGAGTTGTCAACTCAGCGGCTAATCTGGCCATATGTACAGTAGATCAGAAAGATGTATTAGTGACTGTACATGGAACCTATCCCTTGTGGACAACATTTTCAAAGCAATAGCGGATGTAGGGCAAGAGCCTCTGCACGTAAGATAGGTCTATTTCAGGGGCTCGGCATGTAAGAGATCTAAGCAAACAGTGTGTTCAGTTATGAAAGCATTGTTGGAGAAAGAGTAGTACCATTGGCTACAGCTTTGTCGGCGTCCGTTAGACCGGAATCATGTTCTTCCAAGAAGGCATCGACCTGAGACACCAATGTCAGCGTCAGTTTGGAAGGAGAATGCGTTGAAATATACCTCATCCATGACCTGGTCGTGATCACCAGTCTCCTCGGATTCATCGTCATCGTCATCGTCGTCCATTGCATCATCAATAGCGAAAGGAGTCCGTTCCATGAGTGCTGCTGCATTAACAGCTTGGAGCATCGGCATTGCAGAAAGGCTTCCGCTATCAGGAACTTGCTGTGAAGATTTGTTCGGTTCAAGGGTTGTATCCACGGACAACGTCGAGGAAGATGAGGGGGCCAATGTTGTAATACTTGGCGTTCCAGTAAGGCTGGCTTTCGAAAGGGATTTCCGTATAGTTGGAGTAAGTAAGGACTCGCGAGCTTTTGGCTCCTCGAGTTTGGTGTACCTGCCAATCGATGGCTTGTGGACAACCTACAAGGACGGCGGTGAGGTCAGAAGATAACAAAGCATTGCTCCGTACCTGATGTTTTCCGATTGTTTTCCCAATTTCATCTGTGAACATGTTGAAGATCTTCTTGTTGCTGTCAGTAGCGATTGAAGACCAGATGTCTCCCAGGAAGCCGGCCTGCACGGCTGGAAGCTCCAGATCAGCAACAGGGCTCAATTTGAACGACTCCGAAAGATCAGTCTCGAAGAAAGATTCAAGGACTTCATCAGCGAGCACAACCATACGGAAGCTGTACAGAAGTTCAATTGACCGCACAATGCACAGGAAAGAGGCTTACGTGGCAAGGTTCAAATATGGTTGATTTGAAGCAATGGGAGGAGGTGAAGTGGACTCAGCAGTCGTATTGACATTTTTTGGCGTGTCTGCAGGCTGAGGGAGTAATGCGTCTCCGTACTCGAAAGCATTGGTCATGAATCGGCTAACCGCGCCCAGGTATGCATCCCCAATTTCGAAACGGAAGATAAACTGAAAAAGGGCTAAGTATGCGAGGTGGCAGTCGAAAGAACTTGATTGACCAAGAATGACTCCGATAGTGTAAGAACTTCATCCTTCGTCAAATAGCCATCCTTGTTCTTGTCGTGAAGGTTAAAAAACCACTCAATATTATCCATGAGGTCGTTGAACATCACGCCATCAAGGCCAAAAACGAGGTCCTTATGACAATAAGCCGTACGATCTCAATAAATAGATGCCAATATCGCCTACCTGAAATGACAATGCTCCACGACAGCCCGTGTCCCAGAAATAGAAAAGTCGGTCAATGAACTCGTGCTCAGCCACTTCACGGTCAATGCGTTGCTAATAGGCGGCCATCAGAACCAATTGAACAGAGTGAAGTAGATGTGCGATCTCACTTGGAAGCCGTTCTTGACGATTTTGTCGTCCCGTGCCCACGTTGCAACTTCACTGAGGAATTGCTGAAAGGTTCGTAGACCAATTCTTGTCTCGGGCCGTTCTTCGTGTCCTTCACCAGTCGTAAACAAGGTCGGCGGGGGAGCAGACGTGGGTGGAGGAGGAACAATGCACATAGCCTGGTACAAAGCATCGTATACGAGACCGGCTTGTTCTTTGTTGAATCGCCCAAGACTCCTCAGATTCCGCACGGCACCACGTTTCGCGAAAGATTCGATACCATGGATGATCTCACCTCGGAATCTCTTTCGCTCGGACTGAATGATTTCATCGGTGATGATGGAAAATTCTCTAAATGAGATGAGTAAAAGTTCTTGGAAGACGGTTATTGCTCGTGCTCGAGGGTCAGATGAGTTAGGGTGTGCGGACTCTCCCAGTGATGCGAAGTAATCTCTCATCAAGCTACATAAAGTCAATTACTAAATGCCGCGAAACTGAAATAGTGTGACAAACTTGAGAAATCCGCCGTCATCTTGAATTTGGAGGAGTTGCTCTCCGTTGATTTTCAAGATGGCTGAACAATTGAGGTAAGTTAAAATTCATCGACCGAAGACATGGACAGACCGAGTCTATCAACTGGTGTTAGTGACGAGAATTTCTTATGGTTTAAACACTCACCCGACTTGAAAGAGAACTTTGGGACCCATGCAGAAGAAGCAATCGACGATCCGGAAAGCAAAAACCATGGGCATACTGTTGATATACCTGCAGACAATTGCGTCAGTAGGGCCCGTTTCGATAATTGAAATCACCAACAAACTCAAGAACCACGGAAGGGACGCCACTGAAAGTTGAACGTCTACAACTTGGAAGTGATCGTGGATCATAGGCAAATATCTCTGCACAAGGGATTCAAAAACGCGCTGATCGAGTAACGTGCCATGCATTGAAGGCCTGTGGCGAAAGTACAATAAGTAAGAGTTCGGCGTAGGCAGAGAAGCAGCTGACGCATAATATCCGGGAAGGAGACGACCACAAAGCACATCCAGCAACCAGAATGCCTGCTCCTCTGACATGTAACTGAGATGGTCCTGATGAGTATTTGCGTCTGGGAGAACATAAACAACTTACATCAGGATAGCTGCGGCCAGGATGTTCATGGCCTGAGATTCGTTCGGCCAAGTAGTTGTTCAATAAGGAGAACGACCTACCTGACAGTATCCTAGTTCAGGATTCATGTACGAATATGCACGTAGCACACGACGTAGAGCATTGATGCCTTCCTCCGATTGATACCCAGCGTATTCGGGCAGACTTCTATGCAAATCCTTTTCAATATCGTCTGTGCTTGTAGAGGTTCGACCTTTATGCTCCTCGAGTAGCCGCTCGTAATAGCCTGGGTTCGCATAACGAAGGTATATCGATCCTGAAAGCGTCTCCCACATTTCTCCTCGCAATCGATTTGGTAGACCCACTTGAACGAGACGCGTGCACTGTGGGTAGCGAAGGAGAGTCAAGTTCCGCCCATGACCTGAGAGATGTTAGATATGTTCCAAAGGTATATATGTAGGGACTCACTTCGAAGATATGTCGTCCACAGTTTGATCTTCGAGGCTTCACGAAGTCTGAATGCAATTAGGCGTGACATATTCGTCTTGAAGGGTGAAGACATACTTCTTTGGGTCACCAGGAAACCTGAATTTCAGACCAAGACCTCCATGATAGCTAACTTCCTGCTCCTGAACATTCCCATCCTTGTCCTCCGTTATCAGGCTTCCGTCCTCCCGTTCGTTATCCGCATTGGAATATTCTGATACGAGCATTTCTGAATAGCAGGTCTTCACGAAATTCTTGACTAATTTCATTTGACCTCTCTGTAACTCAACCTTCAAGGCGTCGCGTAATAGAGAACAGAAAAGATCGGCTGTTGGGCGCAGAGATGTCAATTGGACGATCTTGCATTTGGTTAGTCTCATAAAGTGTCGAAGAGAGGACGAGGCGACTAACGATCTTCATTCCATGCCATGTCAGCAGACTAAGGGCATAGACTCCAGCTCGTGCATTCAAACGTTCCACTCGTCGAATTGTAGACAGTGGAATAGTAAGTCGCACCGACTTCTTGTCGAGAGAAGCGAATGCCAAGTAAGGTGGGATAATATGTAGTTTGCCTGCCTATCAAGGTGGTACATGTTAATCAGTCCGGGGACAGTCCATATTCAGCGCGACAGCGCTACTCACATATGAGTCCTCTGCTTCACCCAGACTCAAAACAGCATTGATATCCATCTTCTCCGCATCTTGACTTGCAGTTGTCTCGCTGTTCCCATCACCAGGACTTGGAGGAGGTATCGAAAAGAAAATATGCGATAGCTCTTCCTTGGTCGGCTCTTTGAAGTTACGCAGTGCGGTGGAGATGATGGACATGACAAATGCTTCCCAAGAGGCACTACAACCTAGGGCTACAGGCCGAGCTGTATGGGAGCCTTTCGATTATAAACAAGAGGATGTGGTTTAGTTGTGAACTGAATGGCTATGCTTAGCGTCATGAAGCAAAGCCCCTTGCCACTTTCGGCCAAGGTCGCCCTCCACGCGACTTGCCGAATCTCACACTTGAGAAAGAACTTGAGACTTTTTATTCAAATTATTCATGTCGAACAGAAACTCTCGGGTAACGGCAACGTTGAATATGATACGATGTCACTTTCTAATACTCTATGTGTAAACAGTTTCGAAAACCCGAAGATTATAGACCAGCCGAAGGCTTTCCAAGGCAACTCAAAGGATAAGGCGGATAGTAGTCTATAGTGGTGTGAGACGGATATTTCGGAATCACTATGAAACCTACGATTTCAGTGACAGTCTCGCTATATTCGGTATTGAAAGCGGCGCTATCTCCTCCTGCATAGATGACGGCCCCTTGCACGAACAGAACTGTGTTCGCTGTCGCTTGGAGTGGAGTTAGGAATAAGACACCAATGAATGAAGAATCGAGCAAACTTACACCCATCAGCATTGATCCATTGGGGCAGCATGACACCAGTCGTAAAATCTATGTTCCACTTTGCGGTACAGATGTGATGAAAAGATGCGATAGGGTAGAGGTGAACCATAACTTACAAGGTCTGTTTCCGCGGCACGAGAAATCTGGGTTGTTGCCGTGTAAGAGTTGACCAGAAGTGCCGGTGGGGTGTTTCGGGTAGCTACAGAAGGTCGTCAATATTTTATTTCAAAAAACGGGAAAAGAAGCACACAGCCTGGATTGGCAACACCTGCAAAATACAAGTAACTTAGGAAGCAGGATTTTTAGACATCCAGATAAATTCAAACAAGAGATGTGTGCGTACTGGTAGCTTCCACTTCCAATATTCGCGTCGACATTATCACGCCCTTGAACAAGTCCTAATATTGGAAATGATGTGCTGATGTCGCTTCCCTGTAGTGTACACCTGATTAGCAGCCTGCGTGCATCGTCGACGAAAACAATGGAGGACTTACCGAAACCGTGACCCTCAGACCAGATCCACTAGTGGCACCGGTAGGTTTCGTGACAGAGATAACCGCCGCCTGCATCAATGATGATTCCACGCGGTACAAGCCGCCTCCCTGGGTCGCCGCAGAGATATAGCCAAGAGAGGTGCTTCCCGAAAAGAGCTGAGCAACGCCGCTCACGACCTGTACAGGCTCGGGTGAAGATTCCGGGTCTCGCGGCTCTACATCTTGATAAATCCCGTTTGGTCAGCAATATGATTTGACTGAGATAAACGCCACAACGAACTTTGACGACGGGTTGGGGCATTGAGAGGAAGTCCACGAGCGAGCCTTTGCGCGTTGGTCATACGGACTTGTCTGCGTTCGAATGGCGCAGGTCGCAATGGCCCTACTCTCGTGGGACCAGGGTCAGAGACTCCAGTGTAGAGAGCTTCGCAGTGCTCGACACCCCGAAGACATAAAGCAGAGATGTTGGACAGCGCATCTGCGTTGTAACCCATGGCAGAAGCCAAACCAACCATCGATAAAACCAAAAGAGAGCGCATTGTAGTTGATAAACGAGTGACTAGAACTTGCTTGATGTTCTCAAAGAGTCTTGAGGTTATAGCAAGGGGAAAGATGATTGCCAGTGAAACGCTGTGTTTGCTGTGGTATAAGTGCCAAATCGTGGGCTTGCTCTTCGATGTTGCACCATGCCAAAGCTAGACGAAAAGAATTTCAATCAAGAATTTACCTCAAATCAATTGTATAAGCAGTAAAAATTATCCTGCATGAACGCAAATGGATCTGCGATGTATGCACATAACGATCATCGCAACGTTCTAGTATGTACCTAGTGGTAACGGCCACGTATCATGATGTTGGTGGCATGGTGGTTGTGCCAGACTTTTATAGAATTATTAGGCAGCGGTATTGATAATCGATAAGATGCTGGGTCGTAGTTGAAAGGAAGGGGCAAAGTTCGCAAAAAGGTTTGAACGAAGGTGCACTGTGACTAGCACGTGACTTTTCAAACAAGAGCAAGCATGTTGCCTAAATTAGGGAAGTGCGCCTCACATTTGGTGTACTTACCCTCAAGCTAAAACTACATCGCTGGCTGGTAGAACCCCATTCAATGTTTAAAAATATAAGAATAGATCTTATGGTGTTATATTATGTGCGCCAATAGAGACATAGTGCGAAATAATACGTGCGTGTAGTAGCACAACGTCAAAGTGAATGAGAGAACTTATTGAAGGTGGAGAATTGTTGCCACCCGTTGTACTGGTCTTCGGTGCGCGAATTTTCAGTCAAAAAAATTCGGTTTATGTCCCATAAATTTCACGAGAGAAGAGTTACTGTACCTTCTCGCCAGGGCACCACACGTCATCTAATCGTACATCGGTCTAGCCACAAAATTTTCGCTTTTACGTGCATAAAATAAATTGTTCTGAATCATACCAAGATGCATAAAATCGATCGGCCACTGGTATGATCGGGCGTTGGCGTTCTTCGGGGGCGAGTTGACGTGAAATGGGGTTCGTAAATTAGAAAGATATTAAAGTCATCTTTGAAATCGTGGAGATGTTATAGCCAAACTAAGATATCGAAGGTCTCTGTTACACTTATGGCTACTGCCGCCCGCATTAAGCTCGATGTGGCGAACAAAGAAACCTTGACCGAAATCTCTTGATTGCCATAAACGGCGGTAGAGAGCATGCCGGGCATCAGGCTTAAACAAAGGCCTGGAGCCATTGGAATCTGCCAGGAAGCCTTCGCCGATGTACCTCTCCTGCTAGCCTCACTTTCATATGTCAGCAACACATCTAGATCTGGAGTGCATCACAGAGGGATCGAGCAACGACCTCGACACGCGAACCAGCCCACATCTTCCAAGTCTTGAGTCTATACACAAATCTACTTCCATTGTCCGTACATCCTGTTCATACAAAAAAGCTGAGCAAAAAGCCCAACAGGTTACTCGTACATGTAGCGACGAACGGAAGTGCGCTGGAAAGGTGAATTCAAAATGTCCCCATTGGCTATTGCAAAAAGCGAGGTGTGTATTCGAAAGCACGAAAGCAAGGCGTAAGTGTCGTGATGATGATGAGCGAGCGTGGTGTCGTCGTATTAGGGGAACGACTTCGAGAGCAGAAGGACCCAGCTTTCACTGAGTCCATTATTGAGAGTCGTGAAACTATGAGTAGCAATGTGTAAACTGGTTCCAATGTAGCTGCATTAGGATGAGCAGCTGCCACCCCGGGTGGACTTCTAGTAATGATGGTGGTAATCAGTCGAATCGATGGTCCATAACGTCAAAGAGATGCCTGGCCATGCGTCATTAGAAATGGGCCAGCAATGTTAGAATTAAACACACCTTGGATTTGGTCTTGACACGCCATAGCTCACGTGTTCACCGTTGTCTCCTGTTCTAGTGATGACAATTCGCCTGAATGCGTCGTACTTCTCATAAAAGTCACGGTGGTCAACCTCGATAAGGCTGGGGCAGTTTTGTACTAGCTCAATAATAAGCTCGTGCATGATCTGGAAGGCACGCTGGTCGTCCTTTGCACCCATGAAATGCAGGCTTTCGCTCTTGACGGCCGACCAAAGACCCTGCCCGCGGAAGACCTTGAGTTTTGGGAAGCGAGGGAGAATATCAAGCCATTGCTCCTGTCGAAACAACATTAGTACACGAAGAAGGAAACGGATCATAGTAAGAACCTTAGTCAAAAGGACAGGATAAGAAGTATCAGACGGTAGATGGAGAGCAGGTAGCGATAACCATTCGATGTTGGGGAACATCTCAGCGATTTCATAAAGGGTCGAAAGATCTCCAAAGGTGTGCAGTTTGAGCCTGCGTAAGGCGGTCTTATTCAAAGACTTTAAATCCAACAGCATCCGTGCGTCCAAAGAGTGAATGTCCAGAGACTCAATTGAGCGGCAAATCCTCGGAGATTCAGGAATTGGGTCAGCTGGTTCGTCAGGCTCAGGAGTGCTAGCCTTTGGGGGGTTGGCGGTGATTGGAGTGGAAGGGGGTGTCAACAGACTGGACGATACACCGCCCGTGGTGATCAAGGAGGGATCGTCGAGAGCCATAATGAACTGCCGGTTCGACGTGAGGGACTTAAGATTGGGAAGGACATCAGCAGGAATACACGGGTTCCCAGTAGGCGACCAGTTGAGTTCCTCAATGGAAGGGTGGTTCTGCAAAAATCGAACATGCGACCGGTCGATTCCCATGCTCCCACCCCCCTGCATGACGAGCTTCAGCTTCTTGAGTTTGGGCAGCAGGCACTCTGCTAGGTGCTGGAATTCGAGGGGTACCTCCAAGTACTAGAAAAGGTGTCATTAGGAAGAATCATTGGAATTGTTCTCAAGATGACTCACTTCCAAGTCGGGCGACCTAGCCAGTAGGGCACACAGATGCCTCGAGTTACCCACCTTGGCCCAGGAATCCCCGGCGAGTGTTAGCGATCTCAGGTTGGCGGCCCTCCATGCCTAATTAGGTACCTTCAATACGAGACAATAGCGTTATCAGTGCAGGAGAACTCACCGGATACGTCAAGCTTCTGGGATCCTGAGTTGAGTTAAGAGCATGGAGAGCAAATCGGCCACTAAGGCTGAGCGTTTCGAGCGTCGGAAGATGGGTGACGGCGGTCAGGATAGCGTTCTCATGATTAGGGTGCGAAGTGGGGCGCTGCTGTCCTGGAACATCCATCCAAGACCATGTGAAAACCTTCAGGCGGTGCATATGGCTGAGCGCTTGACAAATATTGCGTATCCTGAGGCTCTCCTCCCCGTTTTCCAAGGTCCGGTCCAAGAGTTTGTCAATGAGCGTGGTGGGATAGCGATCGGGCATGGAAAAGTTGTGTCGTTCGCAGATATGAATCTCACGGACGTTGCGGGCTAGATCTGCCCGTCGTGCTAGGTGCGCCCACATCTCCGGGAGGGTATGGCGCGTACGCAGTATCCGGTACTGCGTGTGGTGGGGCATAACGGTCGCTGCACACATCCGCGACGCCAGAGCGAACGCCACCAAATCCTTGTGCTGATCGAGCTCCGAGACGATCTCCTCGAGGATTTCGTCGGGTAGCGTGAAGAGGGCCGGTAGCTGACCACCCTGCTTGAACATAAAATGAGGCATATCCTGAAACGAAAGGAAAAGGGTAGGGAAAGGAAGAGGATGGATGAAGACTTTGAGGGAAAGCAAGCAGGATGGCTGAGCCTGGTTACCTTCGGACGGTTTGGGAAGGATCGATGTTTGGCTCCATTATGCTCAGAAGCTGTTACCGCATCCGGCGGCGAGAACAATGTTGAATCCAGTTGTTCGTCATCTGCCCACTGGTTTCTAGGTTCCCTTCAGCAGCGAATGCGGGAAAGTAATAAACAATGCAGATGCTCACCTTCTCTCGACAAGTATCCTTGCGTTCGGCAGAAAGAACTGACTCCGGCCGATGCTGGAGGAAGTGACACTCCTCGCAACCTTCATGAAATACAATGGTGAAAACCAGAGTCCTTTGAACTCATACAAGGGCTCTGGAAGTTGCCTTGGATACTTTTTAAGTTGCACAACACTGCCAGGCTGCCTGGTAGTTCTCACCGAGTCAGGCGCTTTCGAATTAGTTTCATGGCGATAGGGAATTGGGCTCCTTCTGCGTACCGGAGTCGGCGGCTTTGCGACCTTGTCTTCTCAAGCTGAGTGATATTTGTGATTGGAATTTTTCTGTTCATTGTTGAATCTATGAGGCGTGCTCGTCGGTGGTTATCGATCACTCAATGTGGACGTCACACACAGCCTAGTTGGATTGCCAAACGGCTGTATATTAGCAATTCTACGAGGGTTAGTTTGGACTCTGCAGTGAGAGCTTGGCCCACCAAATTTTCTGCATCTTGCACGTTCACCGACCAGACTCTTGGGCAACTGACCATCCCACTATGGATACCCATCCTCAATTCTCGAGGGGCAGATTTCAAAGGCTGTCGGAAATTTGAGCTCCTCGTTGCACTCGGGGACACTGCCACATTACCCTGCAACGAAGAATGTCGAAGCCAATTGAGGTTTCAAAATGAACCGTCTGCTTGGTGACAGAATCGAAACCTGGCCTCCCTGCAAGCGATCCGAAGAGTTGATATGCGCAATCGGGTCTCGAGTCACTCGACGCATATGGAATTTTACTCTCGTTGTCCATATCATAGAAAGTACACGGATCCGTCTTAAGCGATAGAGGAGAAAGGCATGCAGATGAACAGCTGAGATGAACTGGGGGGAGGAACAGCAAACTCTTGCGCGAGCATCGTATATATATCCTCTCCAAATGTCGCGATCCCAGATCCCTATTGAGTTTCGTGACTTGTACACTTCGATCATAAGTAGTGACTAATGGGATACCACCGAGTCAGCTTCGCTCATTGTCCTGTCGAATCGAACAAGTCATCTTTCTGATAGCGAAACACTACGTCTGGGGTAATTTTGAGCACGCATGGAGGCTGGGACTCGATTTTATCGCTATTTGGCCCACGAATCCTCCCGGTGGTTCGCATCTCATGCCATGGGAATGATGATTAGCGCCCGTAAATTTGTTAAAATATGAGTCACAGTTCACCATCTCATACGCACGCCGGCGATAATACGTCGTCAGAGGTTCTCACATGTATGTGCGACAGATCCACTATTTTAGTACTCAATTGTGATCTGCTGAACATACAGGCATTGGACGCGTCTGTGGTTCTTCTTCTACATAGACACATTTCTAAGGCATTGGCCTACGTCAAAGTCCCCCTTTAACCGGTCAATGAGGTTTTATCAGAAGGCAGAACCGGTGGTCATATATAGTGTGCTCAAGGATACAAAAAAAAATAGACATAGATGTCGCGTGTAGACAAGTGCGTCCCAGAAAAGAAAGTAGAGGAGACTTACAAACTTCCCAGTACCAAGTATAGACCCGCAAGGTCATCGATCATCCCTGAGAAGCGGAGCGCCGGTTGGATGGGCTTCGGGATAGCGGAACCACGCCTTTCGCGTTCCGAAGACACCTCGCAGACAAAGGAGCTAGTATTCCCCAGTACATATGGAGAGCTGAATACGATATAAATCTACTTAAATAGATCCAGATGGGTCAGCTGAGTATATATATATATATCGTCAAATATAACTCCAGCTGAG
>Ga0247741_1001397_pt1 | contig 13456 bp, 17 predicted proteins | sample UWRJL213509R2_FD_180945 | JGI IMG/M metagenome (GOLD analysis project Ga0247741, IMG submission 180945) | Plant litter microbial communities from Arlington Agricultural Research Station in Wisconsin, United States - UWRJ-L213-509R-2 | ecosystem: Environmental > Terrestrial > Plant litter >... | reverse complement strand
GCCGACGAGTGGAGATGTGGTTATATCTGAATCGCTACGCGTTGGCTCAACGTTGGATCCGGCATCTATCTTGATTTGTATCATCGTGCTGGCCCGCCTCGAATGGATGTCCGAGTTGCTGCCACAAGCCCTATGTCCAGTAGGATCGAGAACCAAAACGAGTGGGCAACCGCATATGCCTATGACCTAACCCAGCCTCCTCTGCGAGCTCGCATAGGCAACTGCATCGAGATACGCTGTGTCATGCTCACTCAGCTCCTCGAGCGGATCGTCCACAGTATCCCAGCGTTTCCAGCGAATTGCGGGATGAGCAGTATGTTTCGCCGAGCACACGGGCAGCGACGATGGCGAAGAGTCCGAGAAAGCCTGAGACGAGGCGTTGGCGTCATTTTCAATTGCTCTTTGGGAAGGGTTAGGTCGAGTTGAGAGAAGGGAAGGGAAAGATGCACCCACTTTGCTTCACTCGAGGGCCTTGTATCCCTTGCAGACTCAAGGAGGATGTTGGTATGCAGCTTGACGATGTATCGGGCGAGCGTGACGTCAAAGCCGCAGAAAATTTCGTGCCTAGGAAGGGGAGAAAAAAAAGTTAGTGGATGTTTGCGGTAAAGAGGGAGATGGGAAGGTGACACAAGAGGAACGACGAGAACACAAAATAAATGTCAAGACAATGACAGACCGCAGTCTTTTAACTCTCTTCGAAGAGAGTTACGAACCCACAACTGTTTCTCCACCGCGAAGGCGCCCCATCCATCCCAAATCCATCCAAGACCACATCGGTCCACCATTCCTCATTGAAATTTCCTTCCCTTCCTGCATGGATATCGTTCTCATTGCGCTTTGTCATTCGTTTACTCAGTGAAGCCGCAACGACCGAGCACCAAATCCATCATGAACGAACCACCAAATTCGAAACGATCTCGACCACCACAACCGCGAGAAGCGTGCCAACCACAGATACACCTCGGCATTCATCCACCCAACAAATCCGCCTCTATCAACGAGTCGTCCATAAATAAATCATACTCACTCTCTAGCTTATTCCTAGAATCTCTTCAAAATCGGTGTCGCGAGTATCTAGAGGATCGAGGGTGTTCAGTTAGCAAACACTGAACAGTTAGAAGAGGGTAGAGTACGCACTCAGATAGTAAGCGTGGCTTTATTGGCGGTTGCTATCCTTTAAAAGCTGAGTGTAGAGTCCTCGACGGACCTGGGTGTCGATCAGGCCTATATGCGTCCACATCGACGGTTGGTGACCTCGACCTGTGCATACACTAAGCACGAATCGTTCAGACTTGTTGTATGCTCGGCTGGGAGTCGGCGTGACCACTGTTTCATGAATGATGATGTGTCCGGGTGTCCATCTAGAAGCCTTCGTTGGCGATCACAGTTTTCCGAGCTTCAAGGTGGGTACGCCGTACACTGTACAGTAGATAATCTGCTTTGAGCTTGAGACGTTTGGAGAGAGGAATGTCCACTTACCACCTAAAACATCGCCAGCACGAGCGTTCCGTTGACATGAATGCTTGACTCCTGAGTATGAGCATAACCGCCAGTGTGTTGGGCAAACGCGTCACAAATGGTTCCGAATTGGAGATCTTTCGAGTCTTCACGTATGTTGGTATCGGTGATTCTAAGTCGGTGTCCTTGATTCCTTGTGCTGGCCTATAGGACGAAAGCTGGTGGTTCGAAAAGCCCGACAAGGCGGCCGTAGTGTCTATAGCAGTGTGTGGATCCAAGATGACATGAAGAATGATATGACGGAGGATGCGGAAGAGGTGGGTGTGGGCTGGACGTTCGCATCCGAATTGCGAGGGAAGATGTGCGTTGGTGCAGACGAGGACATCGGCATGGACGGGTCCAAACTTGAAGATGTTGACCGAGAACCTGACGTAACTCTGAGATCTGGCGGCGGGGACTTGCGTGAGGGAGGTTCTGGCTACGATGTCACGTGGTGAAGCCTAGGGTTATCCGTTTTGAGACTGCTGGCAAGCGCACAAGTTGGGGTCAAGAGGGTGGTTCAAGAGGCACCAACGGCACGTAGCCCGGGTATCTAGGTGGCGACTGGCCATTCAGTAAAGGACGGGTGTGTCTTGCACAGGCTGGTTTGCCGACGACGATGGCGCGCAGCTCGACGTTAGAGTAATGACCGCGGAGTATCTCGTATCTGCGGAGGGTTAGTGTCTATTTAGAGCAAGGGGGGAAGAAGTGGAAGAATATGACGTAGAAGGTCAAGAAGATGTCTCTGGCAACAGAGAAGCAAAGAAAAAAACAAGACCAGAGACACAATGAACGAACCTCCCCAATCTCAATCCGACTACTCATTCATATCCATTGGCCACATGTTCCTAATCCACTTCTACATTTCCGCTCCGCATTGGTACTCTTCCACCCAGCAAACCCAGTCACGAACGAATTGAACTCTCTGTCCAGCCCGTTCAAACTTCATAATATCAGTTCAGCAAGTGTCTACTCTAGTGAGAAAAACGCGGACATTGTATCAGTGTCAATGGCTTATAAAGAGGAGAGTAGACAAAAAATACGCACTCGGACGATAAGCCCCACTTATGGTCGCCGTCGTCATCCTTCAGCTCCAGCTTTGGCGTTTTTGAATGTTCAGTATTAAGTCCTGTGCACAACCCTTTGTCTCAATCCATAGAGGGAGGCTGATTCTTCGACAGTCTAAGGAGCATATACAATGTAGCCTTCGCATCAATATATATTCGTTGGGCCTGTTGGCATTTGATCCTCGAAAAGATAGAGTCGACTTCCAGTATTCAAGCCCAGCTGTGGCCAGTGAGAACGGTTTAGAAACTTGAAGGCACTAAGTCAAGACAGTGCTAGAATAGCAAGAGGAAATGTATCGATTTCAATGACAACGAAGAGGTGGGTATGGGTTGAGAAACGATTCCACGAAAGTTTGGAACTCGTGACCCGGCAACGATGCCGTCCGATACAGCCACCAAGTAATGTTCTCACGAATCTGGGCGCTTAATTGAAGCCTCTGGCAGCTGCCAGTGCAGCCTGATGGCCATCTTCCGAGTCAAATTCCACCAAAATGTCTACAAAAAAGGTGTTCTAAATTCAGCTTCCTTGCTTATATGATTCCATGGGAATCGTCCGCTCCTGTTCTGAATCCAGAGCATGCAGTTCAAGGCGGCCACGTGTTATCACTTTAGAAATTCACTAGATTCAATTTCTAACATATTTTTAACCGACTCAGTGTCTAAACCGTTGAATTATACTAATCAGTTAATAAGATTTCAGAGGCTTTTGTTACCAGTTCGTTCATAACAGCTGTTGAACACGCTTATCGTTTTATCGATCCTTCCTTTCTCCCTTCTCTCTTGCTGTTCATACAACTACGCCGCTACGCATGATTCCATTGCAAATTTGAAGGCATGAATTCGAGTACCGCCTGTGAGCAACGAACTCAATGGCATGGCATTTGGCATTTACAAAGCGCAGTAAAATTACACACTGTACATATAGTGCTCTTGAAAATTGACATAGGATATTCTATCAAAGCCCAATCCATGTCCCAAACCTTACACAACGGCCCTTGCACATCGCCGCTATCGACCTCCATACACCTCCGGATAAATTCGCGATAGGTGAGACATCTAACATGGAGTAGTCATTTCTGGGGCTTCAAGATAGATGTAAGTTATATGTATGGTTGCGAGGAATGGCGATACAAACCTGGAAGCGACCGAATGAGCCAGAAAGGCGAGAAAAAAAGCCTTTTCTGGGGAGAGGCGGTTTGGGAATTCTTTTGGCAGATAGACAAATTCTTTCAAGCTCTCTGTAGAGGACCTGAATATCCAAAGGATTGAGCTCCAGAAGGGTGTCCACAGTCCTCCAAGCCGAGTCATGCGTGTTCAGAAAGCGACGCATTTGGGCTCCCCCCCTTATAAGCGGCTTCAAAGCTTTGGCCTTCAGCTCTTTTTCGCGGGCAATAGCTGCACCTTCGTGTTCTTTTGTCGTTATGTCCCATTTTACCGTCGTAAATAGGACGTGACCAGCAGGTTCAGGACTAGCTAAATAGCTAATGGGCCAAGTTGGCCCGAATTCTGGTTTTTGTATGGTGATATCGTGTAGATAGATGATGCCTCCAAATAATACATTTTGAGGGCACCTGGGTATTAGGAAAAGAATCAGCAGAATTGAGGTGAAGTGAGAGGAGGGAGCTGACGAAGTCCTTATCCAGTCGCTAATGATGCCCAATATCTCATCATCTGATGCATCAAAATGGTCGAGACCCGGGGTATCAACGAGAATCAGGCGGCGGTTGGATCGTGGGTTTCGAAGCGCAAAATGTTGGATGGTAAGGTCTCTGGAAATTTGATTGTGATTGACGGGGGCGATCGCTGCTCCAGCGGCAACGTTGATGAACTAGCAGAGCAGTCAGTACATTGAAAACAGAGAAGGCGTGAACTTACGTGGCTTTTTCCTGCTCCAGTCTGTCCCAATAAACTCACGTCTTTTGTAAGCTCCAGCGCTCATGGATTGAGTCAAAGGGGACATACATAATCAGAATTGGATCATCAGAGTTTAGAAGGGTGTCTAGATTCGTCGCTCTGATACGACCCTGTTTAAGATGTGAGAACCAGTTAAGGCTCTGTTGATCTACTACTCACTTTCAACCCTCCAGCACGTGGAGGAGCAGGCTGCTGGTTGAGTAGGTGAAAACTCCTATCTTCGGTTACAGCAACACCTGCATCAGTGTCCGCACTCAGACCACCATGATCGATGACCTCGTTACTGAGTGAGGAGACCACAAAGCTGCTGGAGCTCAACTTGCTGCGGTCTTTTGGCTGAAAGTAAGCGACACCTATATAGTATCAGCAATACTCAAACAGATAGATTTGAAACAAGCAGGAACCTGATGCACTAAGACATATTTCATGGTCACGAAGAATGCCTTCGATGACGTCTGAAAGCGTTCTCGGATTGGTAACCTGTGCTCGACAGCACTTGTCAGCATTTGGCCAATGTTACATAGACAAATTTACCGATGTGTATTGTGAATACCATTCCACTCCACGTGTAGCAGCCACTTTGGCCGCAGGAATCTTTTCAAGGAGGTAATCGTTGAGGCAACTCGACAAAGGTGTCATTTCCTAGTGTGTCGGGTTGATCAAAAGATCAGGAGCGAGATAAGGTCAGAGCGAACCGAAAGCATATACGATTCCGCAATAATCTCAAGCGGATCCTCCGTCAGCTCTGGCAGGACATCACTTGCTGTGCCTCCAGGACTGAAAGTGGACCGCAGAACACGCGATAAGCTGGATGTCCACGACGAACCTAGATTAGATGAATTTGACTGCATGGTTCCAAACGAAGTGGATTGATGGGAACGCATTTGTATCTTAACTCCAGCGGGGCCGCTAAGCAAAGCACGTTTACGAAGCTTGATATCCAAATACCGGATAAAGAGGCACTGGCTATGCGGTGCTCGCCTCAAGGATTCCCTCCGAGGGCCGACGCGATGAGAGTTAGCTGTACCAGAGTGATCCCAGGTGTACAAGCATCCTGGACCACCGTTGGAAGAAGATGCAATTGGAAGAAACTGCAATCGGGATGTGGTTTGTTCCATTGAGTTGGAAAATGTCGCAATCCCCCAGGAATTAGTTTTGTCGCAGCCTATGACCAAGCAGAGGCCACTATTATCCAATCGCCGACCCATGTCTGGCCCGTTGGCATATCGATACCAGCTCTCAGCGTGAGTGCCGATATGCTGATAAAACCTGTCCAGATTTTTGAGGTCGCTTTGAAATGCGGCATCAGGAATGGCGAGAACAGCTCCTTCGGCTGCCGATGATTCAAACTCTAAACCTCTGTATTGTAACATGAGTCCGATAGCTGAAAGGTTCAAAAAGTAACTCATACCCGTTCAAAGAGCTACCCTGGACTCGCCTGATGGACGAACTTGACAGAGAACTACCAGCACTGAACATCTCAATTGTATCGATATCGTGTTCATGAAGAGGTGGGTCAAGAGGCTGAAAGCCGGCAGGACGGCGAACGTTTATGGGGTGATCAGCGGGATGATTAATGTTGAAAAAGAAGTCAAATAATCCTGAAGGCTGGATGAAACCGACATCCCCGATAGAGACTCCCCGCGCTTGATATTCGAGTGGAAGGGTATCTGCGGGCTCTGGAACCCAGAGCGGATGTCCTCGACCTTCCGTTGAGAGATGTTCAACGTATATATGCATTGCCGGGCGCCGTTTAGAACGTATAATCTTTCGAGGCGATCAGAGACTCGGTAGGTTTCATCTAACGGTGAAAATCGTGACTTACCTGTTGTGGAGGTGCAGGAGCTTGTGGAGATGTAGGAGCCTGTGAAGTTCCTATAACATTGAATATACTGCCAGTTATGCGAGTATCAGTTGCGGAGGGCAATATCGACATCCTGCCACAAATGAGAATGCAAATGAGATGCAGTCAAGCTCTCAGAATTGTAATGTTCACTCACCTTAGACTAGTGTCAGACCTACGGCCCGGGAGGTGTTGGTGAGATATTGAACCCCTTGGTGAGGCAAGATATGAAAGACGAAGAGGCGAGAAATCGATGGAAAGCGACCTGAGATAGCCTGAGATACATGATTTAGGGCTGTGGTTCTATGGCGTTTGAAATGGTTGTGCAAGATTGAATGCAACACGAGGGCAACATGTGGACTAGGTGTGGTCATACTCTCAAAAGCGTTCCGATGGCTGTCCAATCGGTAGGACGCATGAATCATAGATTTCCTGGTACTAAGCTGTCGTCGTATACTGCGATGGACCAAAGCTGAGAGGCAATGTTCAGCTCGGTGATATAAAAGGTGCTCGCCAGGGACATGCGTCGCAGGTGTGAGATTGGAGTGTTTCTTCATCGTTTTGCTCTGAGTTCGGAATATGCCATCAGTTTTCGTTGGCCCGAGACTGTCAATCAAAAACGGCCTGCAATGCGGATCTAAAGCTGATAGTGTTCAAATGCGTGCTATAATTGCCGTCTACTCAATGTGGGATGATAAGGGCCTTTATTTGGGTTTCTCGTGCGCGGAATACAAGTGATCTCTGCGGATGGCTGGCTGATATGATTCATTCTAGAGCGAAGAGCCTGCATGAGTGACCTGAGCTGCCCAAAAATGTTACTGTCGCCGATAATCTTGTTGGAGAGAAAAGCACTTTCTATTAAACGTCCGTGCGTCCTTTCGATCTACGCAAAGGCAGGCGATGTGAAGAGCAAAGACGCCACTTTAGCCCGCTTCCTCTATGGCGCATCAATTGCACTCGTACCAATCATACACCTCCTGTACAATTGCTTTATGGTTTCTGTTACAAAATTTGATTCACCCTGCCTATTAAATTCGGATCGGTTACTGACCAAGCGTTATAGATGAGGTTCTTGCACATGTGGAAATCACTGGCTCTCATTTGAGAGAGAAAAGACGCCAGCAGATTTGTGTCCACCATGGGGAAATGCAGTGGCCGATGAACAAGAACATCGGAGTCAACACTGAACTCTACCCTCCCGCGATTTCAACGAAGGAAATTATCATCGTACAGAGGGAAGAGATAATAGTGTCCGTCCGTTCGTCATGACGCGTCCACCCAAAAGAATGTAGCCAACATCAGATATTCACCTTTTCCAAGCCGGCCCAATGGACTGTCCAGCTTATCAGCGACTGTCTCGGCTATCCGACGTTTCGTTTGGTTACGGGAAGAGCGCGATGTTTTTCTGGGTCAGACTGAGGTGGAGAGGAAGCCTTCGGCGAGAGCAGGGGCGACGTATTCATCGCTCTATTGGGTGTTGGCGGATTGGTCGACAGGGCCTGGCAGGAGCGGTGGAGAAACGCACTTGACTTCACTCCCTTGCCGGCTGATAGCGGCCTTGGAGGTCAGGTTTCGTGCCTAGAGAAGGAGAAGGATAGTCAGCGTCTGAATGAGCCCCCGAGAGTACAATAGGCAGAATGATGACGCCACAAACGACACAGAAGCATTGAAGTAGCAATGGTCAGGATGCTTGTAAGAGGTCGCATATCGTGACGTGGAAAACTAGAAGGCCGACGGCAGAGAGGCATCCGCATTTCGTCGATGCTGGCTAGGTTCCGCCTATTGAAATTGCATCCACTTCGAGGACAATGCTCATACGAAAACTCTGGGATGAAGACACTCCAGGCTTTCCAACCACCGAAAACCAATCTAGATTTGTAAGCCCAGAGGCTCTTTATTCGCCCAGACGGCGGTGTGTTCTCCTCGTCCGAAACATCCTAAGCTTCTCGTCTTCCGCGCCATCTCGTTGGCATTTCGCAGCGAAGCAGATCGCATATAGATAAGTCGACTCACTATGTGAATTGTCATTCCTGAAAACGGTTTGAGGAGAGGAGGTTCTGTTCGCGCAGATCAGTCAAGTACAACGAGAGAAGATAGCAAATACACGCACTTGAATGTTTGGCGTAGCGATCTTTTTCCTCTGATGACATTTCATAACAGAAGTCTTGTACCGGAACCTCAAGGGGCTGCCTCTGAGGTTATTGAGCCAGATGGCTAAACACACAGTGGTCGTGGTTTGTATCTCCCGTTGCTAGTCCACAAAGGGCACCAAATTGAAGCCCGGGTCCAAATATCTAGCATTGAGCTTGGACCTGGATCCGAAGGACGCAGCTTGCGGAGCATATGTTTGCATCGTACTGGACGTGGAGAGGATATCGCTCTCCTCATTCTCGCGTCCCTTGGGGTGGCCAGAATTAACCATAGGCGTGGCAACTGTATAGGCCCATGGCCCCCCTCAGCGACCTGCAATCAAATCCCCACAGCACATTCGAGGATCCTCCCAAGTTAGGTGTCCTTATAACAAAAAGAAGGTTAGAACTAGCCACTGCCAACCACACGCCTCCGGTTTTACTCACCTACCCCCTCAATCAACCAGTCCACCCGCTCACTCGAACCAGTATTCTTCCCGCTGAGCTCCTCGAGTTGATCCTCCACAGTATTCTGGCCTTTCGATGGAATAGGTATGTTTCGCCGAGGATGAAGGCAGCGGCGATGGCAAGAGGCCCAAGAAAAGTTTGGGCGATGCATGTCAGCGTATTCGATTGCGCTTTAGGAAGATTTGACGTCAGGTTACGTAGAGAGGAAGAAAGTAAAAGACGTACGCACTTGGCTTCATCAGCTCACAGAGGATGTTGGTACACTACTTGATCCAGGAGCAGTACAGGAATTGGGCGAGCTTGACTTGTACGCTTAGGCCGCTGAGTGCTTCGGGTCTGTGGGTGGAAAGGGAAAGTCAGTGTCCATTTAGGGCAAGGAGGGACGATAAGCAGGAGAAGAGGATGACGTAGAAGGTCAAGAAGATATGACGCAGCAGGGATAGGAAATGGACGAACCTCCTATCCATCCGCCACACGTTTCCAGACGTTCGATACTCGTCAACCCAACAAAACTCATTCACGAACGAGTCGATTGGGAGTCGACTCTCCGTCCAACCTGTTCATTGATATCGATTTAGTGTGGGTGTATTCTAGTGAGCAAAAAATGGATACTGTATCAGTGTCGATGGCTTGTAATGGCGAAAAGTAGACAAAAAATACACACTCGGATGATAGTCCAGTCCTATATTCACGTCGTCATCCTTCAGCTTCAGCTTTGGTGTTCAAACCAGCATCATAGAAGCAGGCGTGAAACCTGGTTCTTCGACCGTCCAAGTCAATATCCAGTCTATTCTTGGCGTCGTGTATCAATCTAGCTCGACCCAATATGCCTCAGCCAGTAGGCTCGTCGACATTTGACCTTCGAAAACGTAGAGTCGACTTCCAGTATTCAGAGCAGGTGTCACCAGTAAGGACGGCTGGCCTGAAAACCCGGACTGAAGAAGTTGTTAGAATAGCACGAGGACGAGGATGGAGGGGTATCGCAGTGTCGGCTGTTGGGTGCAAGTGAAGGGAGCAAGAACAAACCGCGAATTTCTTTCTCGGCGTCCGGATCATCGGTCCGGAACTCCGCTCACACGTTGATTTTGGGTCTGGTCATAACTTTTCATTACCATCACCCGTTCTCGAGTTTTCAAGAGCCAGAGTGCGGGTCCGAGTCTGAGTCAAGCTTGGAATTGGCTATGTTCTGCATCTCGGACTTCTAACGCTACCGCTATTGCTGTTTCCAGTTTCTCTTCTCATTTGCAGCTGTGTTGAATCAACTCAATTCCTAGTTCTAGTCCGAGCTCGGCAGTGGCACCTTTGTATTGTCCGTTCTTACAAGACACACTTGGAAAGCGGCTGCCCAATCTTTGAGTCGTTCGAGTCAAAGGACACCTACATGGCACCGACATGCATAGCCCGATCGATATGCGTTTGAACCGACGATGAATCAGGCCTTCAACTCGGAACAGAGTATCTGGAGCTTGAAAGATGACGACAGCAAAGATAGCCACGCTCAACATCTGAGTGAGTCGTCTCTTCCCCCTTGGTTTTATTCGATGATCACTCATGCATCACTAGCTAAACCGATCTCGATGGGAATCAAGGGACAGACTTAAGAGTGAGTGCGATTCTAATTTCTTCTATGCCTTCGTTTGTTCGTCTGCGTATCTGCGGGTTGTAGTCAGCCAATTTTTTTCGGATGGATTCGTTGGGTGGGTGAGTGCCAAGTTGATTCGAGGGCGTAAAAGAAATGGAAAGGAAGCGCGACGGAACGAGGGAGGATGGACAAAGACAGTGGGAGGGCCGAAGGAAGGACAAATAGAGAGTTAGATGTCGGGGCTTTGGGCTTTTGGGTGCTTTTGGTCGCGCTTTTGGCTGTAGTTATGATTATAGCCTCTAGGTTCTGGCCATGGGTCACCTGCGTCGCATTTCCCTAATCCTTTCTTCCATCTACGTCATCCTCTCCTCCCTATTCCTCTTCTATCCTTCCTTCCCTTCCCTCCTCACCTCCGCTTTCGCTAACCAACCAACCCTCCCTCTAGACATGAAACATTCTACTGTCTATGCCCAGGGCTCGCTCAATCCATGCACCGCTCTGAGGTCAAGCTGCGCATCAACGTCCTCAACGACGGATAGAAGGCCTCTGAATGAAGCCAAGTGGGTTCCTCCTTCCTCTTCCCCGATCATAACACACAACTCACCTCATACAGAGCAACGGAAAACGGTGCCCACGCCCTCGTCGAAGACTCCCACTTCATCGTCTCCCTTATCTTAGGCAAGATATAGCGTTCCTCTAGTTACAAGAGAGAGTTGGTTAGTTGGCCAAGAGGGTGGAGGAGGGGAGGTGAGTTTGGATTTTTGATAGCGTGGTGTTGTTGCTAACGAATGGACTGGTACAGGAACGATGAATTTTCCTGCATCCTCGAACGCGTCATTGAGATTGGTCCACGCGGAGGATGGGCCGAGTTTGCAGTCAGAGGAAGGGGGTATCGACCGGTAAAGTTGTCGATGGTTAGTCTTAATCCTGCTGGGCATGGGCAGGAGTACGAGCACAGATATCCAATGGAGGTCGTTCCAACAAGTTCAAGTGGCTCAGATGCATCCTCGAATTCAGACCTGGGCCTATCATCATCGGTACTTTGTCGACAAACTCAACCGACTCCACTCCTCTGCGCACACCTTTGGATCCACCACCACAACCTAACCCGTCGGTTGGGCATGTAAAAGGATCGACAAAGTCGACAAATACATCTGGATCGTATTGGAGCCCGTTACTCTCGCGGACACACCTTTCTCGTTCGCCATCGTCGACGCTCATTGCCAATGCAGCCTCAAACCCAGGACCCACGATACTAATTCAATCATGACCACCGCCAGAGAATAAAGATCCTCCTCTGCCGACTCCACTGGTGTATCTGCGAACCCGGTTCCTGGATCACGTTATCAATGGAGCAGTAGCACTACTTAGCGGCGCTTACTGCTTCATGTGTAGAATCTGGATGGTGAAGGATATGGAGGATTGGAGTCGTTAGTTGGTTGGCCGGTGCTTGATACTTGATGTTATCGAGTCTCGTCCTCGTCAACTCAGCAGCGATCCACGGGATCTGAGTGTGTCGGTAGATAGGACTCAGGTTGGTCGGTCGGTTAATTGGTAGTATTTACTCGTATATTCCATCCTTCACTTTATATTATTACTAGTCGACCTTCTCCTGCTCTACCTCTTCCTCCGCTCTCCTCATTCAAAGTAATATAAAACCTCCCTTGACTTTCTCCCAGCGCCCTTCAACTACACACACCCATACCTCCTCGTAATTTGTAAATAATGCCAATTCATCACTCACCCTTCTGAATCGTGATGTTCAGCATCTGCCGCCTTGAGGCTACTTCAGTCACTCACATTGGGAACAAGCGGTTGCTAGCAACTCCCAAGCCCAAACTTCCCTTTCCTCTCTAGGATCGCGTATAAGGGGCACCTCTATCATATTGTGAGGATTGAACGAGTGAATATCGTTACAAAGCCTGTTCAGAATTCAATAATCAATCAGGCGAATAGGATCTAGAGGGGAGACTACTGGTCCTACACGAATTCAGTGATGCCCTTCTTCTCCCCAAGGCCGAAGCGAATCATGACATCATCTGGATTGGGACTCTTGAACACGATATGCTTGGTGTAAACATCTTCTCTGGATAGGTAGGAAAGCCTGCGGTTTGATAAATTGTTCAAGAACTATCCAGATGTATTAGAGTAGGCCAGCATTAGGCTTTGCCATCTCGTACTTGCCTCTATGGTCGGGACTAAATTGGGATCACGATCCCACAAGCTACAATTGAACAGAGTGAGTGTGATTAAACGAGGACCGAGGTCCATGTTAAATTGACTTGACATACCCTATGTCCAGTACATTACCATAAGGTCCTTTATGAGTTGGTATTATCTCCCACGTGTAAGCATCCCAAAATGTTTTCAGCCTTGCATCAATGTCCGACTCGTAGAAACAGGCATATCCGCCCTCCTGGATTGTATTAGCTCAATTTGAGGTTCAACCGACAGGATTGAAATGTACGGACTGTCAAAATTGTACAAATGTGCTTCAAGACCAGCGTGGCAGGATACCTCCTCCAAGGCGCCGTACGGACATACAATTCATACTGGCCAATGATGTCGGCGCTGTTCAATTCTTCAGAAAGCTGCTCGAGGAGCCCCATTCCTGCGCAGAATTGGAAAGCTCTACGCATTTTTGGCAGATCTGAAGGAAAATTTTCGGTCGAATCTATGTTGCTAAGGATTGAGACTGAGGACGTGAAGCGTGCTCAGTGAAGATGTCAGAGTTGGTGGCAAAAACACGTACAAGGAGGATAGCAGATTGCTTGGATATATGCCAATCCCAGCATCCTGCGAGCTTCTGGTAAGTTAACAACAAAGTCTGTTGACCTTGCGGGGTCCAACAAGAAGTCGTGGAACGATGCATGAAGTAGCCTGAGATCCTCGCCAACGTTGATGACGGAGTGCATACTATTGAGCAGCCTCTTTACATCTCCAAAGCGCAGCTTGA
>Ga0247741_1001396_pt1 | contig 13460 bp, 19 predicted proteins | sample UWRJL213509R2_FD_180945 | JGI IMG/M metagenome (GOLD analysis project Ga0247741, IMG submission 180945) | Plant litter microbial communities from Arlington Agricultural Research Station in Wisconsin, United States - UWRJ-L213-509R-2 | ecosystem: Environmental > Terrestrial > Plant litter >... | reverse complement strand
GAACTGTGATCCCGCCCAGCAACAAGAACCAATGATGATGAGAACCGTTAACAAGCCCGCCAATCAGCAACCAGCGACGAGCCCACCAACAAGAATCCACAACAATGACCCCCACCAGCAACGAGAACTGCGAGCCCACCAGCAACAAGAACCGATGACGAGACCCGCTAATGAGCCCAGTAACGATCCCCGCCAGCAACGAGAACTGCGACGACGAGCCCCGCTAATGAGCCCAGCAACGATCCCTACCGGCAACAAGAGCTGCGAGCCCACCAGCGACGAGAACCAACGACGAGCCCCGCTAATGAGCCCAGCAACAACGGGCCTGCCATCTCGAAAGCAGCATTTATTCACATTTTCTGCGTATTGACTTTATTTTACTAATTAGGATGACCCTGGCAACGTCGGCGCCAACGTCGGGAGAGCGCCGCGCGCAACGAGCGCGCCGCCGACCACCAACGTGCTCACGTGCCTGTTTATAGCAGTAGATACAGCCTAGACAGCCTCCTGTAGAAGTCACGGATAGCTTGACCGTTCACCTATAGCAACTACCTGAAGCCTTCAAACCTAGCTAATGCCCTGTCAGGCTGAAACCATCCAGCCAGGGCCTCCCCTGTCACAGGGGACTTCCTGTGGGCTCCTGTCCTATGCTGTAGGGGATGGTGGGTGGGCGTCGTTGGGGGCGGGGGTATGTAAACATATACAAATAGTGTCTAGGTTGTGTCCCGGATGGGTGCTCACTGTGGGCGGGGGTGGGGGTGCTTCTTGTCAGGGGTAGGGCAGTTGGGTGGATTATGTAATCATAAAAAAAACATGAAAAAAAGGCATTAAATCCGATAAATCCTGAAAATATTCGTAGCAGTTCCAGAATCTCAATAGCGTAAAAATTGGCACGGCGGCAGGCTTTTTCGTCGGGGAAAAACAGGCGCATTCTATTATTAGAACACCAAAAGAGCGCCCGCGCGCGCTTGTCAAATGTTTTGACAGCTCCTGTCAATCACTCGCACTAACTCCAGTCAGCTACAATGACGTATTTATCGACCTCCGTAATACTTGGGCACTCGTTTGGTGCCCTCTGTTCTTGTACATTTTGCCACTCCTCTTATCAAGCTATCATTTTGAACCATAGAAATACGTAGTAATAATGTTTTAAATGCTCATTACAACAGTGTGGCTGTGCTCGACAGACAAACATCAATATTTCATGCTATATGCAGAGGTGAGCAGATATGCTAGGGAGGGAATGCTATGGATTTTCGTCATCTTCGTCATCATATCCACCACCTTCACCCCCATCTTCCTCGTCGCCTTCGTCCTCTCCATCTTCTTCACCAACTTCACCCGGATCCCCCATTTTCGTCTGCACACCCACCGGCTCTCCGGCCAAATCAACCAAGGGTGACTTCCATAGCTCCCTAAACTTGTCAGCAAGGGCTAGCTGCATAGAACTCTGCCTCGTGGCATAGGCCCTAAGACCCTCCCGTACATCCTTCCCAACGTCATCACGACTTTCCGAAAGACCCTTCCACCATCTCGACTTCCATTCCAAAGACTCCAGCACCTGTCTCATCTCCTCTTTGAGTCTGAGTACTTCCTCCCAGGTTCTTGTAGCTCTGGCACGGCTCTTGGACCACTCTGCACGAAGAATGTCGTCCTGCTCGTCATCTGAGCTGGCTGCGCGTTGGGTCGTCCATATCCACGACAGCGTTCGTCGTGTTTCTCCTGTTCCATCGCGGCACGTTTGTTCTTGCGGTCGTAACGATATCCCACCCTCGTCCTCAACCATTGCTTCCCCCCCATTGCCTGCTGCCTCTAGGGCCTCATCCTCTAACGTACCGCGGCGACCAGGACGAACCCGCAGCCGGTCTGCGTCCTGGTAACCACGGACATCTTCATCCTTGAGAACATGCAGTGTCTCCTCCCATGCCCCGGGGCCAGCTAGCTCCAGTTTTGCAGCACGCGAGGCTCGGTACTTCTGTGCCATGTTTCTTGCACGCTCATGCACTCGATCGATAACGGCTCGGGAACGGGTCCCTTGCCTCTGGCCACGGATATTCCTGTTCTTGAAAGCAATCATATGCATCTTGATCTTGAGAATATTCCTTATGCCCTCCAACGCGTCTTGGCATTGAGCAGTTCGGAGCCTCTCTTCGATATCTGCGAGACCATCTTGACAGACGGTAGGACGATCTGCGGTAGGGATTTTGGAGGGAAACCAAAGGTCGTGCTCCTCGGGGCTATCGCCCACAGAAACGATTGAGGGCGGCGGGGTGGCATTCGCCGTTGCAGAGTTGCTGTCAGGTAGGGTTTGAGTCCGATAGTGAAGCAGGCCAGGCATGTAGATGAGGTATAGCTGCTCCCATGCTTTGATGCGAGTGCGTAGGATGTTTCGTTGCTCCGTAACGGTCGACTCCTGTCGTGCGGTAGCATCGCCGGTAGTCTTCTTAGCCAACCGAGAGAGTCGCCTCCTGCGTAGATACGTTATCCTCCCAGTCAAGTCTAGGCGTAAAATGTAACTCACTGTGCCTCTTCAAGCTCAAGCCCGTGGACTATGAACACCGCAGCGCTCGTTACATGCAACGAAATCCCCCCCTCTTCAAGACGATCCTGTTCCTCCTTTGCAAGATCCTTCCTGACCCGTGACTCCGAGATCGCTATTGGCACCTTCAGTACGTTTTCTGAGCCAACCCCAAACACCAGATACTTACTGACACCGTCTGTTGCATATGGGTTCTTCTTCGTCTTCTGAACACCCTCTGCTTCCCACTCAGAGCACATATGCTCCCACTTGTCCACCAACGAGCTCTCTAGCGACTTGGTCAAACCCCAATGGCCTTCTCGCTGCGTGTTGCGATCAGCTACAGCCGACTTGTAACGGCGGAGAAGGGTGGCGCCTTGACCTATGTATTTGCACCAGTTCCAAAAGCCGAAGTGGTTGTCGAGTACATCTTGACGGGAGCCTGGACCCTGCATCTTTGTTGAATTCCCGAGTATGTTGTGCGGGCCCCAGAAGCGTTCAGGACACTCGCAGTCGGAGAGACCGACGCCTGGCACATAGTTCAGCGAATAAACTTGATGGTTGGCAGTCTGGTGCATTGGCTCGTGAAGTTTGGGGATGGCGGGGGTTAAGGTTGTTCCAGGCCGAGGCTTGATTTCCTCAGGCCAGTGCGAGTCGATTCGGTTGAATAGATTGATGAACCACTGACAGGCGATGTCGTAGCTGATGAGAACAAGAGGGACGAGGAATTGCTGAATGGATGCACCAAAGATGTAGTCCATATTTGCGTATCTGGGGTGGGCTTGGTTCAGACAGTGCGGGACCCCAACAAGTTGCCGAGCCAACTTACCTCTCCCCCTTTTGCAAATTACCAAATCCCTGGGGCAAGATCATCTCCGACCTCCCACAAATTACCCCCCCACCACCTGTATAGTGCAGGCCCTTCGCATTTCTGGTGTTTGCTTGAAGTAGTGCTCGTAATCCAACACAGGTGCTGATCTAGGTATGGCCGTCAGCAAAAATGTCCGTCGTTGGGGGGAAAGTGAACGTACGTCTTGATCAGTCGCTCGACTCGCAACGTATTTCTCATACGGCTTGCGCTGGAGAACATACGCCCAACCCACGCCTAGTCCGGGATCTTGAGAGTAGTTGGATACTAAGTTATTCTTCAACCTGAAGTTGGCGTCCATGCAGATAATTGCCATGTAAAGAAACCTGGGGCGTTGTCAGCAAAATCGAGGTCTGCAGGACTGGTAAAGATGTACCTCATCCCTTCCGGAGCCTGCTCCCATCCTTCAGGCAAATTGACCCCAGGCCGCGGACATGATGGGCAGAGGATTGCAAGTTCCCCAGGCTGAGTACCTCGAGCCCCAGTACAATCGTGCCCCCTCCCGCCCCACTTCAGCATCTTCAAATGCCGCCATTGAAGAACCATGCGAAACAGGGCACGATAACGCGACTTGGAAGAGCCGACACCACTGCCGTCCGTCAGCTGCTCGAGCGAGCGATAAAAGTCGTACGTTGATGACTTCGTCGCAAGTGCCAATTTGTGAAGTTGTCGAAGGAGAGAGAACGTTGCGCACGTCTGAACCGCGATTTGTGACGCAGGATAGAGTTGTCGGCGGAGTAGTTGTATATGGGGTGCTTGGGCGTGTGAGCAGTTGCAATAGTTGATGGCAACGCTGTGTATTCCATTGGTATGTAGAACAAGCATCGCTGCATGACAGGGGGTAGGATTTGCACAGAACATACTGGCGTGCCCCAGCTGATATCGGAGACCAATAGACCTCAACGACCTTTGCTCGAAGGAATCCCCGTTCCACTCCTGTGCTCCGAGCGTTGTGAGAGGTAGAGATAAGCGTGATAAGGACCTTGGCCTACCTGTATCCAATGAAACGGGTGCAACTTGTGGCGTCGCAGGCAGCAGGACTTGCACACAAGATCTGGCCAAGCGCATTCGACGCACCAAAACCGAGGTTCGCCTAGGGCCTCAGTATGACGACTGATGCAGTCCGGGCACTGCTTTGCTGTCCGAAAATCTCCCCGCCCCGACCATCTCACCATCTCGAGAAGATATTCCTCTCGATAGATTTCCATCCATACTACGTGCGGCCGCCTCTGCGAAACATCGATCAGCCTCAAGTTAACTCGATCGGATGGGTACAGATAACTCAAACTCACCAATACCTTGCTCTTCTTCGCAGATTTATCCCCCAGTATGACGACCTCCTCCATTACATCGGCATCCACTGCCGCATCGTAGAGTTCCCCACTCAGATCCAGTGCGAACAGAAGGTCATCGGGGGGGCCCCAATGTGTTGCCGTGGCCCATGTGTCGGCTTCGGTACGAGTCGTTGAGGAGGAGAGGAGAGAGGTTACAAGAGGTTTTTCGGATACCGTTCCATAGCCACCGTCGTGGGGCACACTGTCATAGTAGACTGCCCTTGAAGTGCGCTTTCTCTTCGTGCCAACGCCAGCGGACATGGGAATCTAAGAGAAGGGACGGGCCGGTCCGTGTGAATATTATTTCGACTTGATCTCTTGCACTCTCTTCTGTTGACGGTTCGGCGTCCAGACTCCACCCGCCCTTTCACAAAGCCCGCTACCCCCCACTATGGTTGGTGAGTTTTCAAGCTTTATATTTCTTCCTCATCTCCCCCTCCCCTTCGCACCCTGTGGTGTAACATTTGGCCAGGAATACTCGAGCATGGGAATATACTGGATTGCACCCAAACACCTCGACCTGCGTCCCCTTTTTCTACGCCTAGCCTACCACGCCTTTGCCAAAACCTTCTGAGGCCGTAAAAATCAGCTAACAGTCCAACAGGTCCTGGACACGCATTTCATCATCTGATGGCGCCAGCCGCCTTCGACACGGATGAGCAGCTTCGTCTCGCCTTGGACTATGCTGCTACTGCCAAAGCCCTCTTTGGTACTTCAGATCTCTCTCCCCTTACTACACCCGAATGCACCCCTCCATCCTCTCCAACCTTGACTTCAACGCTGAAGGCGGGTCTTGACCCAGACTTCGACTTCGACATCACCAACACGGCGGTCAACACCGCCCATGCTCAATCCACTGACGCAATTCCACCAGTACAAGCTTCAAGCACTCGACCTGCTAGCCAAATAGATCGCCGGAAAGCAAAGAAGAAGTTACAAAGCCACGCCAATTGTAGTAAACAACGACAAGAGGCCCGCGACGCGACCTACGCCAACCTCAAGCCCCGCGTCCAACGAAAGCTCGGCATTCTCAGGGCAAGCGAGCCACTACGCACCAAAATCGACTCAAGTCGCTCAAGTCATGTCAATACAGGCTTCACTGGATTAGACAACCGCGAGCGCCAGAAGAAGCAGTACTCGCTGGAGGATCTGGTCGGAGAGGGGTCAAAGTTTGGGTTTAAACTACGGACGTGGGATGGGAAGTAAGTTCGAAAATGTATACTACGAAACGCCCGCCTAACAAACACATTAGGACACCAACTCCCATCGTGGACAAAGTCGGTCGCCTCCTCGGAATTCTTGCCGGTCAGCCTGGCAACGGCGACTGGCCGATGCTCCAAATGCAAGCTGCTATGACCCTCGAACGTCTCCGCCCCCTCTGCCACGTTCCAAAAGGACAGCACCGCCATCGCCGCGGCCCCTTCGTTGCCCTACGCTGCGGCATATCTCACGGAGGTGGGCAAACTGCGCCCAAAAATCTTGACAACCACCCTCTGAATGAGAAAGTTCTTAACGAGATCAACGGAATGCCTTTCTTCCAAAGAACTGCCGGCTTTGCGTCCAGTACGCGCTAAAAACCCCCCGCGCCCCCCTCTCTAACCCTCTTACAGGCGTGATGGCCACTTGGGCCCCCGCTCTGTACAAGTACTATGGCGAAAAGCTCGACGAGCTCTGCTCAAGAGACTTTTCTCTACTTTGTACCTTCCCATCCAGCGTCTTTGCCGCTACAACCTACAACCTGGGACCAAGGACCGTATGCTACAAGCCCAAGGACTTTGCGAACCTAGCATACGGCCTCTGCTCTGTGACCTCACTAGGTCGATTTGACCCTACAAAAGGCGGGCACTTGATCCTTTGGGAGCTAGGGATCGTCGTCAAATTCCCCCCTGGCTCCACCATACTTCTGACCTCCGCTCTCGTATCCCACTCGAACACAACGATAGGAAGGGACGAAACTCGCTATTCTGTTGTGCACTACAGTGCAGGTGCACTTTTCCGCTGGGCCGAGAATGGGTTCCAGAAGACTGAGGAGCTCTATAACTCGATCCCTCGATCCACCCGCGAAAATCTGGAGTTTTTAGACAGCTTTCTTTGGGAATATGGACTTTCTCTCCTACCTACCTTCCCAGTTAGAGCAGCTATATAGATTAGAAACGGTTGTTAGATGCGTCGTAGTAGACCAATGAGATCATTTTATTGAACACCTTGGGCGCATATGCCAACATTTGCCAACTATTGGCACGAAGTGCTGTAGAAATTCAGAGGGATGCAGAACAGTCGGTTGGACTTGGTGCGAGACTCTAGCCAATTTCGGACGAGGTGATCCACGTCATGCATTCAGCAGCTTTGACCACTTTACTGGGCCTCTATCCCTCAATGGACCTCTCAAATGTAGACTTTAAGGTACTAGACGTCGATCTTAACTCGACTTGACACAAAAAATTACTTAGATTTGCCAGAGAGTGCGGATAATCGAAAAGTTCTGAAGTTGAGCACATATCTGACATTCTTGTGTCGGTTCCTACTCAGACTTTCCGTCAACTTACATCAAGTCATATGAATTCGGAATCTTTTCTACTGTTGGCATTCGAATATAATAGAGTTGCGACCTGGATACTACAGCCCAATCTCAGCTACATATTTTACATTTATTTCACTACAATCCTTCAGATTGAGGCGCGAGTTGACCTGCGCTCACAGCGGACCTGCCTTATTTGGGATAACGGCTCCCTTTTTAGGGTTCAGGTTTTCATTCCCATCGCCGATTGCGATCTGTGTTCTGTGTGGTCAACGGACCTTGGCTTTTCCCATCTAGGAGGCTTGTTTTTCAAAAATGAGGGCAAGCGAGCGTGTAAAATCGGCGTCTTGACTCTCATGTCTCCCAAACTAGTCCAACCAACCACGGAGGCGAGTGGGAAGAATGCGTCGCGTAGAGCAAAATATCTAAAGTGAGTAATTATATGGGAGATGCTGATATTTTGCTGATACATCTCCAATCTGATCGTCAGGAATATAGAAGAGGAGAGAGCCAAAGACCGAGAGCGAGCCCAAAGGTAGTGCATTATACGACTTTATTGAACAACTAACTTAGCTTACTTGTTTCACAGACGAGCAGCTCAAATTCCGGTGAGCGAGGCTCAGAAAACACGCCACTGCGAGGCCCAGGCGCGCTACCGCGAGAAAAACCGCCTGAAACTCAAGACGCAATGTTGGAACTACCGGTATGTTGGGTTCTTATGATAGGACCCTAACCGTTTTTAATTACCTTCGTCCAAAGTCGTTCTAGAAAAAGAGAAGCCGAAGTATGTCGCGATGACGAGGAATTTTGTGCATTTATGATCCTCGAGCTTGACCCAGTAGAGCGTCAGCGGATTGATGCACTACGTGCAGCCTGACATACGGTATGGCTGTGGTGCACGGCATTAGAGTAGAACGTGAATTATTATCAAATTGCCCCATTGAACGTCAGCGGATTGATGCGCTACGTGCAGCCTGAAATACGGTACGGGTGTAGTGCACGGCATTGGATTAGGACGTGAATTATTATCAAATTGCCCCACTGAAATGTATGGGGATGTCCGGCAATATTGCCTGTCAGCGAAGTTCCTGTGGACTAGCTCATGCCCTGTGATATTTCTGTCAGCAAATTTCCTGTGGACTGCCTCACGTCCGGCGATATTCCTGTCAGCAAAGCTCCTGTCGAATGGGTCAGAACGGAGATCTAATTTCCATCACGATGTCCGGCTAAGATTCCCCTCAGCAGGGCCCCTGTAGTTGTGGAGCTGACTGAATGGCCTGGATCACTGGGCTGATGCTTGGTGCCGGCTTTCTGATATTTGAGTTCAACAGAAACACAGGAGCGTGCGTATGAACTTTTGGGGGCAACGGAGGTGCGAAATAATGCATTTTATGAGACTCTGGGTGGGCATACTACTCAGCCCTTCGAAGCACAGTCAAACTCAGCTCTATCGAAAACTAATTACTTTCATGGCCCTACTTGTCGTCACTGTCGTCCGAATCAGATATAGTGACAACCTTGCCCAAGTAAGCTGGGCGCTTTCGCTCCTTTTTGGGGCTAGGAGATGCAGGGCGAGCGCGCTTTTTGCCTTGAACAACTGCGGCGCGGGTGGTTGCGCTGGACGATGCTGCAACGGCGTTTGATCTCTTGTGTTTCTTGGAGGACCCAGCCGTTGCATTGACGTTAGGAGCAGCGCACCTGATTGTCTTGGTTTGTAAGCCCTTGAAGGCCTTAAGCTTTTTGACAGGAGTAGGCGCATCAGAGACGATGGTAATGGGGTCGAGGGTGCTCCCTGGGGCCATGATGATCTTCACGTTATTGTTGTGGTAATTAACAGCGTAGTAGTCGACCGCGTCGGACCATTTGCGGAAGCCGTTGGTAAAGGGTGGGTCGTCGGATGTGTGGCTGAGATTATTTGGTCAGTGACGGCCCAGGCTCGAGACGATGGATTGAACGCACCGCGAAGTGAATACGCCCACCTCTTGGCCGACCAAGATGACAAGGTGCATGGGCTGGAAGCCAACACGGCTCGGTTCTACAAGAGAGTTGGGCCAAGGGATATGGTGGCCGGAAAAGTTCTTGATTTTGCCGTCGGGGTCTAACGTGAAGGTGCAGAAGTTAGTCTTCAATGGTAAGCTTCATAGGGAGGACGGGTACTCACGCTGTTCGTCGTTGTCGGTGTCCATGGAGTTCTCAATTTTGTCCTCGGTGTCTGATATTAAAGATAAGAAGTTAGTCGCCAAAGGTAAGTTTTATAGAGAGGGTGGATACTCACTCTGCTCGTCGTCGGTGCCCAAGGAGGAAGGACTGGTGATGGAAGAGAAAAAACTTGCATCTGAGTCGGTGCCGTTCAGTTCGGCAAACTTGGCAAGAACATATTCTGGGTCGGTGGGCTTCAACGACGACATTGCTTTGTCAAAGGCCGACATCACCGTGAGGGGGAAGGGTGCGGGGGCTACCTTAGGTGTCGGGGCGGTGGCCTTGAGCGCCGCCTTGTGAACACGCGTCGGTTTTGGGGTTGATGCAGCGGACTTGTGAGTTGTCGGGCTTCTTGAGTTGATACTTTTGACCAGATCGTCCAAGGAAGGCTTGAGGTGGTCAGCAGATGGGGTGGAATTTGTCTCGGACATTTGTTTGCAGTGAACGCTCAACAACACCGGGTATTTATCCTCGAAAATGATTGAATCGGTGTTTTGGGGATGTTGGTCAGTCGCCGCGTTCCAAGCAGATTTTCGCTCCCTGAACCAGAGACTGGGCTCAGAGATCTTGGTAAATCGATGGCACCGCATCTTGAAAGTCGAACGGGCGCCACTCGTGCTAGAGCTTGTGCCGAATTTGGTCCCAGAAAAGAACTATCAAAGAAATTGAAATATTCACCGATCGTGTCCCATCTGGGTCCCAAATGTCTGGCGGAAAAAGCGGATGAGCCGGTTTGGGTTGTCCCCGCTTGACCAAAGTCAAGTTGCCGTCTTGGGTCTTCTACATTTTCTGAACGACAGCTTCTGTCTTGTACAGGCCCTCATCTGGCTCATTGACTTCGTCTTGACGTTTCCAGACCAACAGCTCCAACACAAGTCCTCGTTCGACTCGAAGGCCGTGATCGCAGACAAAGGTTGTCGGCTGTCCTTTTTGATAGCGTACACCAGCGTATTGTAACCTCAAAATAGGAAGCACCGAAAGCCGTTGGTGACGCCATTCGACACTTTCCGATACCTCTAGACTGGTAGCTGGTGGGTTTGACGCAGTCGACTACGTGTTATGAGCTAACTCACTGTATTTCGTGCTACAGATACTGCTTAACGCGGCCGACGTAAGACACAGTGCTGGCTGTTGGTTGCGAAATTTGGCATCATTCTGTTTTGCCACTGTAATTAGTGCAGGAAACATTGCAGGTGAGTAGTGTGGTGACGCATCAGAGGTTCGCGTACTGACCTATGTGTCATAGATGGGGAACCCAGGATTGTTTCGTGGGTTGAGATTCACATTCCTTGTTGGCGAAAAGATCAGCTACAAGGCCGGCGTGGAAGGAGGATACACAGCAGACGCGTTATCCAAGATTCAGAGTCGTTATTTCAGACGGTATCCAGCCGCACTCCCACTAGACCAAGAACCATCGGAGGAATTCACAAAAGCTGTAGACAATGAGAAAGCAGACGATGAGCAAGAACAGCCAGACCAAGATAAGCTAATGTTGGAGGAGTACGAAGAAGAGATACGAAGGTTGACGGCGCATGCGGATCTAATCGCTGTGCGCAAAGGAGTACGTTGTGATTGTTTGTTTCGGAGGCTGCCGACGTTGACACTCAAACAGCAACTCAAGCGATGGTTGGCTTATCACTACATGAAGGATCTCGACCTCGATTCGAAGGAGTCTGGAGCCATCAATCCCTACCGTGCCTTGCTTCACAAACTAACCGGCGTTGGTCTCGTGAAAGGTCGGCATCGCACGCCAATCGAAATATGGCGGAAGATCGCAATAAACCGAGAGGCCATCGCAGCGGCAGCAAAGGACCGCGGCGCGGACAAGAAGACTGGCGTTACCATTCGGGGACAGGTGGCGAAAGAGATGTTCGAGGCTCTGAGCAAGGAGACAAGAGACGAATACGCCGCCCTCGCTGAGCTGGAGAACAAGGACATGGACGAAAGCTGGCTGCAGAATACCAAGGGACCGATGTCAACGTCGCCTGCCAATCGTCAACGGTATGTCTTTTCATCATAACCTGGGGATTTGAGCTCATAGAGTAATGCTAGGTGCATCGAGTGCATCCCGAAACTGGTTGGGCCACTCCTTGACCTGATCTTTGAGGCTACGGGTTGGAAAGGGTTCTTTATGGGTGGTGGCCCAGAACCTGCTGCAGGCGTTCTCAGGAAATGTTATAGTGAGTTGCCTCTATATTCTACAAATGCATCTAGACTAATTTCTGAGTCTTAGGTGTGGAGGATTGTCAGGCCCGTGCACTCAGTCCAGAAGAGGGATTTACATCGCTCGCCTCCTCGATGGCCGAACTCGAGGCATTGGGGGTCACGTTGTTAGACGTGTCGCCTCGTTCATCCGCATCCCCTCCTCCAGATACTCATGCGGCCAAGGTCACAACTTCTAATGTTCAGAAGACTACGACCGCTACCCCCAATATTCCAAAAACTACAACCGCTGCAACAACACTCGAGCAACACGCCACTGTGCGTACTCCGACTACTACTTCAAAAGTCTTGGAAGCTCGAACCTCCCCCATGGTTCCCGAAGCCCCAAAGTCCAAAGCTGGGCAACAATCCCAAGCTGCTAGTCCACAGAGTGATCTGCGAACGCAATCACCGTCGTTGTCGCCGCCTCCAACTCCGCCGCCCCATCCCCTCTTTGCTATACCACCATCGCCCCTCCTTCAGCTATCTCCCCCCACAAGTCCATCTCGAATCTCACAGCAGGGTGAGCAGGAGCGACTACCTCGGAAACGGAAGGACTTGTCACCCGATGAGAATGGCGAGGATCTGGCGGACGATACGGATGCTAGGCCAACAAAGAGGTCCAGAGAGGGCAAGGGCGCTCAAACTCCAACTCTGCCGAAAGCCAACACCCTTCCACTTTCGAATCGCCCCCGTCGCACCTGCGCCTCGAGTGCAATTCAATCAACTTCAACGGCCAGTCAACCAGCGAGCACCTCAGGTGTGACTGCGGCAACTGCTATGCCGCCAGCTTCCACTTCACCCAATCCCTTGGCAACTGTGAAGCCTGTCTGGTTCACATCCGCGGTCGCGATGATGACAACGAAAGAGCTCGGCACTCAATGGATTCAGCTGGTGAATGCGTGGGAAGCCTTTGAGGTGAAATCGGACTTTAAGGAGTCGAAAAAGCTATCCACTTCCAGCCGTCCCGAAGCTGTTAAAGCATGGATTCAACGCGCTCGAGCGCCTGCTTGGAGGCCCGCAATTACAGATACTGCTGCGTACGAGGCCGAGTTCAAGTCGTGGTGGGCAGCTCTTCAGCCAAAGTGGTGTAAATCAAGTTCCGGGAACGTTGTCTTTTCGAGGGTGGATGGGGATTGGGAGGAGATTCGTCAGCCAGGTCTCAACGGGATGTTAAGTGTCATGGCAGGACTGTTTTTCTGGGGCATAGCTCTTGGCAAGGGTAATGACGGCCAGAAGGGGTGGAAACAAGCTGTGTCCGATTGTCAAGTGGCCCTCAACGCCCTCTGTTGAAGTCTGCTCCTCTACGACCTCTCATGCTTATTTAAATACTCTTAATTTGCTTGATATAATGCACCCCACTTCCAAACGCAAAGGTTATTGAGTGAGAGCGAGAATGGGGGTCATCAAATGAGTGCCCGAGTATTTCCGAGGCTTGATAACACGTCATTGTAGCTGACTGGAGCTGAGCGAGTGATTGACAGGAGCTGTCAAAACATTTGACAAGCGCGCGCGGGCGCTCATTTGATGTTCTAATAATAGAATACGCCTGTTTCTCCCGTACTAAAAAGGCTGCCCCCGCGTCAATTTTTACGCTATTGAGAATCTGGAACTGCTACCAATATTTTCATGATTTATCGGATTTAATGCCATTTTTTTATGTTTTTTTTAATGATTACATAATCCACCTAACTGCCCTACCCCCAACAACAAGCACCCCGCCCCCTGCCCACAGTGAGCACCCATCCCGGACACATCCTAGACATTGTTTGTATATGTTTACACCCCCCGCCCCCAATGACGCCCACCCACCACCCCCTA
>Ga0247741_1001395_pt1 | contig 13467 bp, 14 predicted proteins | sample UWRJL213509R2_FD_180945 | JGI IMG/M metagenome (GOLD analysis project Ga0247741, IMG submission 180945) | Plant litter microbial communities from Arlington Agricultural Research Station in Wisconsin, United States - UWRJ-L213-509R-2 | ecosystem: Environmental > Terrestrial > Plant litter >... | reverse complement strand
GCACGTGACCATTTAATTTTTCCGACAACTCCCCAAAATCGCCATAAATCGAGAAAAAATTAAATCCGGGGTCAGAAAAAAACTGCTGTGACGCGTGACCGAAGAGTTGGTCGGAACTGTACAGTATTCTTATTGATCTCCACGTAACTTGATGACTATTGTAAGTGGCAGGTAAGGTCCAAGGCCTTAAGGCTATGCCACGCCGTTTGGTGCGCCAGACAAGCTTCTTGTGCCGTTCAGCTGCTCATACATCCGTACCTTAAGAGGCGTCGAATGACAGAAAATCAATTGGGTTCTCCTCATGTCGTGAACTTTATCGACGACAGGCACCCGGGCCTCCGAACTTCGGCTCTGCAAGCACCAGCCATCCTGACCTCTTTCTTCCTTACTTGAGAATGATCATCTTTGTGTCGTTCAAGGCTTTGTCACTCGAAATCTCCAGCCGATCCTACACCCTCTGCGATTTGTCTGCAAGCCTTCGGCTCAGTTGTATCTCTTATCATTTAACATTCGTCTAGCATCCTGACACCCTTCCATCGACCAGATTGACGGATTGCCAAGGCCCATAGAAGTGAGACACACTCTAAATTCGAAGATCTGCCAGGGCAACATGCCACCCCCGGACGTTCCACCTGACCACTACACCCCACTACACCATTAAAAGTTGGTACCCCTCTTATCTTACATGCCGTATACGTAATCTAGACGTTTGACTTCACCTGCTTCTCGTCAGGCGCCGGAACCACATCGTACCCCAGTTTGTCATTGAACCCTTGTCATTATAAGTCAATATCATTCACATCATTCTTCCCATCGAAGTTGATTTTCCCTCGAGTGAAGATGGCGACGGACAGACACGCAAGTGCAAGAGCGCAAGTTAATCCTTCACCGTATCTGCGATAGCTTGGCACCGTTAAAGTCCGATGTTCCAGGTAGGCGCCCGAATCAAACTGACGGTCCCGTTCGCCGTTCGGATGAAGGGTACTCTGTGGCCAATTGAATTGATGATTGACATTTACCGTGACCATTCAAATGAACCAAGCGGCTTCATGCGCGGCTCCGCACAGCTCTACTTTTGTCGATTTATATATCCAGGGGCGATCACGACAATCCTCGGGGAGACATAAAAATGGCAGCCATTCCTTTCCCAGCGCGCTTTCTGCTCCCCATCCGCCATGCCCTCCTTCTCGACTTGTGTGGTTCTCATCACACTTCCGATCGTCCATGGGTTCATGATTGAAACCCGCACTGGGTTTGTACCTATGAATCTTCTGATGGCACGGGCGGGTGAAGGTCTTCCTATACCATTGAAGAACAACAAGGATTTGTCCTACCTGGTGAGTTGAACTTGTTCTATCATGCAAGCACGCATCTAACCTTGTGATAGACGACTGTGTTGATGGGTACGCCATTTCGTCACTTCATGCTGCTACCGCTCATGACATAGTCAAGGCACGCCGCCGCAACACATCCTCATGGCACCTTCGTTGTCTCAGAATCAGATATTAGTTGCGACTGCACCTCAAGGCAGTCATGACCAGACCTTGTGAGTTCACTACTGTGCTTCCATGCGCTTGCTCATATTTCGGCCAGCTACACCCCATCCCAGTCATCAAGCTTCTCGCCCTTGAATGTTGCTGCCGCGACCATTGGAACTATATCAGGTGCTACTGTACAAGGTCAATATGGAGGCGAAATTTGTACACTACAGGCCTCTGATGCGCAGAGTTTTACGTATAACGCCGCTGGTACGTGCAGCCCTGCCAGTAGATTGGTGCAGCTGACCAGTGATTTTCAGTTGTGTTGACCGACGCTTCCGTGACGAGCGACTTGTATCCCAGGGGTGCAAAAGCTTGCCTCGGTTATGGTGTAGATGCCCCTGCTACTGCACCCGCGAATGCGACGCTAATTGGGACATTCCTACCGTAAGTTTTATTCATCTTTGTACAACTTATACTCACCTTGGTTCAGTCCCGACTTCACTGAGGCAGTGTGTGGTATTGAACTGAACCATTTCGACGATCCTGTTCCAGACGGCACTTTAACTATGGGAGGAGTTGATACCACTGCGTGAGTGAGAATGTTGTATTCTGATTCCAAATAATATCAATACCGTCGTACAGCTTCACCGGTGCATTTACACAAATGACTGTTCCATCCACACCTTCCAATCGTCCTTCATGGTCCGTACCATTCGACAGCATTACCTACCTCAATAATGGAGTCAATCAAGTCGGATCTGGCTCTCTTGCAAGCATCGATCTTTACCGTTCGTATCTCAAGTCATTTCCATAGCTCTTTGGCTAAAGACGGGCCGTACAGACTCGACGATCAAACTTTCGTCAATTCTCGCTACCTCGATCTATGCCGGTGTGCCAGGGAGTCAAGCTATTGGCAACAACAGGTGGTCAGTCCCATGCAATGCCTCGTTTCCCCTCCAGTTGAGCTTCGGTGGTAAACCTTTCACGATTGACGAACGGGATACCATCGTAAAGAACGCCGACGGCTCTTGCACTGGTGCAGTTGCAGGAGGTGCAGGAGAGATTGCACAGGTTGGCGCCCCTTTTCTGCGAACTGTCTACACGTACGTACCAGTACCAATCATTCAACGCGTCTATTATATTCTGATAGGTTCTCAGTTCATTTGGCGCAACCAAATCCGCCGATGGCAAAGTCTCCTTCAACGTCGGATTTGCTCAGAAAGTTGTAAGAACGACCCCAGTTACCTCGAGTTCCTTGAGCAGGACAAACTCTGCCTCTGCTACCTCGACAGCTCCTGGTGGCTCAGGAACGGGTACACCATCCGGCAGTGCTGCGTCTCCAACCATCATCGATAACATCGCACTCCTATTGACTGTTTCGCTGGCATCACTTGTCGCCATGTTATTTTAAAGACCTTTCTGTGATCTATGGACAGCTACATTTACTTGGGTGATTTGCGTCAATGTGTTATTAATGGTTTTATCTTCTCGCATGTTTACGGGGGTGGGTATTCGTTCATTTCATTACATGAAATATAGTGCTTTGATCTGTGCAATAAACAATGCCTCTATCGGAAAACCCTTCACTGAATCTGAGGACGTTGAATGTGTATGGCTAGCTCTCTGTAGTATGGCCAACTGCACCGTCTACAACCTCAACTGTATGTCGCCATAACTTTCCCCTCTGTTCCTCATCTCCAAAGTACCGCTTATTTTTCCAATCATCCCCATGCCATCCAACCCGCCAAGCACCAGGTTTTGTTGCCGTCGTATAAATTCCGTGCCACATATATTCCGCACAAGCTTCAGCGGACACGGTGAATGGAAGACTCAGAAGGAGAATGAGAGGATACATGGCACGAAGAAAGAATGTAGGAGATCCAGGCATTGACTTCGTCCTGACAAATCCAGGATGAGAATGGATAAACGGGATGGTCGGAGACTTCTCAGCAAATGCCTGTGTTTGTGTATATTAGAGGAGAAAAAGAATGCTGCCGCAGCGTTTTAGTAGTGTAAGGACTTACCTCCATCATCAAATCATTGTAAGTCGGCGCCGCCAAAGCTGCATTGGCCAAGGAATACGTCTTCTTCAAGCCCAGGTCGTCCATTTCGATTTTGCCACCACTACTTGCAGCCATAACACTCATCACTGCACCTTCTTCTCCGTCTTCCTTTGCCTTCTCTAAACTGGGTAGCAAGTCACGGATGAACTTCCACCGGGTATAGTAATGCACAGCGAGCTTCTTGTCGATCCCTTCCGTGGTTTCATCTCTGCCCGAGAGAGACAGCACACCAGTGGACACAACCAGGTAGTTGATCTTGGGATATTTGGCGAGTATATGTTTCGTCGCCACTTCCGCGTTCTTCATCAAGGTTGCGTCGCATTGGACAAACTCCCTGACGACTGAGTTTGGGTTTCCCGCCAAAGACTGGTCGGTAGGAGCTGGGAGAGAAGCAAGTATGCGTTCCGCGGCGCCTCGATTACGTCCAACGATAATAATACTGCTGTTTCCGTTCGTATGTCGCGCGAAGGCGCGTGCCATACCTTCACCAACACCTGCTGTGCCTCCCACGAATACACCAACGGGAACTGGAGAAGTGAGGTGGGTAAAAGCGGCATTTGATGCCCGGATGGAAGCTAAGGAGGGCATGAATTCGATGTTGAGGGGAAGACAAATGTGAGTAGCTTATGTGTCTTTCAAGCTTGCCGATTGTCTCATACGTCGACATCCGGCAAACTAAAAACCAATCCTAGTCAACGCGCCCCTGGCGATCATGCCGGCTTTTCGGCATGATGCAAATGTGATTAGTGGACCGTGGTCCTGATGCCCGATTCCCGCACTGCTGCGCCAACTCTTGGTCAATACACTCCCTCTCTCACCCACCAGAATCGGACAAAGGGCGCTTACCAAACCACTGAAAATATTTCCCTGTCGATTAGTACCATTATGGCCATAATCTTCTACGACATACCATCAACAGCGCCGGGCATCGCCTGGTCTCACAACACTTGGAAAGTCCGGTCAGTCGCATTTGAAGATGACGACCAGACCCCAATGCTAACCCCAAGGACAGATTCGCCTTGAACTTCAAGAAACTAGCTTATAAAACTGAGTGGATCGAATATCCCGATATCGAGGGACACTGCAAGAAACTCGGCATCGAACCCACCACATTCTTCAAAGATGGCCGCCCTCCGCTATACACCCTCCCTGCCATCCACGATCTTTCTACAGGAGTGAAAATGGCCGATTCTCAACCCATAGTCGAGTATCTCGAGAAGACGTATCCTGAGGCGCCAACTTTGTTCCCTCATAATACTTTAGGTCTCCAAACAGCATTCGAGCAAGCGTACATCCAAAACTCCGATGCCATCCGCCCGTTCTTTATACCGAGCGTATGGGAACGCCTAAACCCTCCCAGCCAGGAGTACTTCCGGCGCACTCGAGAGGCTAGAATAGGGAAGAAGTTGGAGGACTGGGTCCCACAAGGTGAAGACCGAGAACGGCAATGGGCACTGGTAAAGAATCATTTTGATCAAGTGGAGGCGTGGTATTCGAAGAATGGCGGAACTGGCCCTTTCTTAATGGGTGAAACAGTGACATGGGCAGACCTGGTCGTGGCTGGGTCTACGCTGTGGCTGAAGATTATATGGGGTGAGAATCATCCGTACTGGAAGGAAATTGAAGCGTGGCATGGCAGTCGATGGAAGAAGTTGATCGATGCGCTCGAGATATACAGTGTTGTTGTCTAGGTGAAAAGGTTTTATCGCGAAAAATTCACAATTAGAACCCTCTAAGCTGGTCATATGGGTGTAGATCTCGAAAGAGCCACTGATTTAACTACCTGGGGATCTCCCATCCCAACGAGCGAGAATATCAGCCGGGTTGAGGCAAAGAGCGCATAATATTCAACAGCTGAAAGCGCACTGGTGGAATTATGTCACCATCAAGTCGTCGGCCTGTAGTGTAAATTTTCGCCTGCGTATTGGGCTTGTACAGTGGTACCCAGTATACTGTCGACATTTGTCGCTTGAAGAGGTAGCAGCAGCTGTTTTGAAGGTTGACAGAAGCTATCCATCATGTCCATTCATACCTTCGATCAATGCGAAAATACATGGCTCCCGTCTGGAAGAACAACGAATATCGGCATCTGCGGTTCTGAGTCGTGCCCCCAACGAGCCTGACGTCGATATTCTTATCGTTCTGAAGGAGCTTGAGCGCTCTAGCGAACCTACAGGTCTTTGTGAAATTGAACTTGTTTTCTCTTAACTGTCGCTCTTGTTATTTAGGATGCCCTCTAGGCCTCGCGGCGGTCTGTGGCAGGGATATCTCCCTAATATGTATCTGGAAAGGGACGGATTGAGCTAGGGGCAATGTCCGTGTTGAAGCCCCTCTTTCGAGTGATACAGTTTACCGAAATCGCGTAGATGTCGAATATCTTCGTCAGGAGCAGTGGACTACCTCGATGGAAGCCCTAAACGACTCAATCTTTTCCCTTGAGCGGTAGGAAATATTAAGAATTATGTTACAAGTTTGAAGGCAAACAAGGTAATTACTGACCAGTGACCTACCGCTTGATCTGACGCCAACATTAGGGTTACTCACAGTAGCCAATTCTGATCCAATTCTCATTCCATTTTTCATTCAATTTTCACGAAAATTGGGATGGGAATTGAAGTCAGAATTGACGTGAGAATTGAACGATTTCTCAAAATTGGCTGAAATGGCCGATTTTCGAACCCGTTCCAATTCTGCGTTCAATTCTGCGTTCAATTTTGCATCGCCCTCTTTGGGCGGAGCTTGAATTTGAAAGGCGTATGTCGCTTGTGCACGTATCTCTTTCTTTCCTGCCACCACGATCTCTACCGTCTACCAACACCACCTTTCGTCTACTGCTATTTCTTCTAGCAGCGCTATCCCCGCCACCGTTACCCTTTCTACCACCATTGTCCCTTCCGTCACCGCCATCCTCAGATGATGCTACAACATCCTCGAAGATTCAATGTGTTGAGCCTTAGCATAAGGGAGCGCCACTGGGGTAGCTGTAGAAAAAATCAGCATCGTCCAACGACATGCATAGGTCCCTGTATAGCGCTGGAAGAAGAAGGATGGATGCTAGAAGCTGACCTGGAAGTTTTCGAGGGCCGTCGGCTCTCGGATGGGTTTCAAATGTGTAGTTTGGATAATGATAACATCTGTCCAACAGTCTCGTTCAATATACACCACTTTTCCACGTCATCCGTAAATTTGTGCCCATTGCATCCAGATTGTATGTTGTCTTGCATATCAGAGGCCCGGTGACTTGCCTCAACATGTGGCGATATGGCGCTACGAAGTCCTTGAAAGTTGAAGGAATTTCAGTCAAACATATACTTAGAAACCTTGAAGTCGATAACACATTATATTTTGGCAGAGATCTTCTCTAACTACCTTAGTCCTAAATGATACATGCCTGCTTTTTATAGGTGAAAACACATCCCACCATAAAGAAGAAGTCGCGCACGCATAATTGGCCTCCTCAGTGCGGGCGTGCAGACGCGCGCGGCTGAGTTTCAACCAAATGGACAGCAGCCGAACGAGCCGAGAGGTGAGAAAATTGGATCGAGGTCCAATTTTGGTTCAATTCTCCAGATTTCCGGAGGGGGGGTGACTCACAGTAGCCGATTTTCGGTCAATTTCGGTTTCTATTCTCGTTCATTTTTACCGCCATTTGAACACTTTTTGCGGCCGAGAATTGAACTCGAAATTGACTCAAAATTGGCTACTGTGAGTAACCCTGTTTGTTCGTGATTTCATTCGCCTGCTCAGTAGACCAAGCGCCGGGAGTCCGTTGACGAGCTCAAAGGGATTGTCAACTCGTTGGATATTCAGCCCCTCCATCATTTCATCCAAAAATTGTTAGTAGAATTGGCCTTTGATCGTGCCAAAAAATTATATTTCTACATCATGCTGAACCAGGTGTGCCTCAGAATCGAAACCGGTTTAGAGATTGTTTCTAGCCCAACTCAGCCTCTATGCGGGTCTTTTATGAATTTTGTGCTGGAAGCGGGCAGTAATACATACGCCATATAGTAGCATCGAAAAACTGGCAGACAGATTTGAGGAGGTGAAGTTGACCATACTTAGTAGTACAACGGCATCATTGGTACTAGGTGATCGGCTTTACGGATGCCGCGTTACCGTTCTCGTCGGGTGAATATTTCATTTGTAATAAATCAAAGAATGAGATATCCATTCAGTTGGTGGTTCAAAATTCTATTGATACCTCACTTTCCCCAGAGTTGATCAGACCAGAGTGAGCATATGAAACTATGATTAGTCTCGCAAGAATACCCCATGGCTTATACCGGAGCTCCTTCAAAAGCACCAGAGACTCTTGATTTACTCGAAAGACACCCCTTCCCACATATGTCTTCATGTCAGGTCCACTCAGGAACGATGATGCGTCCTTGACGTTAAGCACTGCTCGTGATACACTGCATGGCCCACATCAATGCTTATATCCCCGTAACCCCATTTGAAAATATTGACTGCAGCGATGCTTCAAGATGCACCGGCTAAGTCCATGTTGTTGAAATGGCGAAGATGGGCGCTTGTGTCGACCATGAGGTTAATCTTTGCGGGATCTGGTCGTGATCACTATCTTGTAAATAATAGAAAGGAAATTTATTTGTTTGTCATGACACCGCGGTAAAGGGCTTTTGAACGCCGTCTTCCCCGAATTTCCCTTATCAAAGGTGCTTCTGTACACATGAATGTCTTCCTGCTTGTTCGTGTTGATGTCTGCACGTGTAAGTCGTCTCACACCGGTCATCTCACACCTTGAGGAGTGCTCTGGTATATAAGCAGTCCTCATCTTGACCCACTGCCTCTCCAGGAAGGAGACTCGAATCTCCCCCATCTTACCATCGCCCTCCACAGTCCAAAATCTGATCTAAATGGCGAGTATCCAAACAATAAACCCAAGTTCTCCTTCCCCTCCTGTTCTGTCCAGCACTCTTTTCCTTCCCCAGCCCAGCACCCAGACCATAATCATCTCCGCGGCTCCCAGCGCCTCCAGCTTCTACGCCGTGCCCACTGGCGTAGGCTCCACCTCTTCATACGACGATAGAGGGTCCAATAACAATGCGTTATCAATCGCGCTCGGCATCCTCATTCCGCTAGTCCTGATTCTGAGCACAGCGCTGATCTGGATCCTGATCGCCCAGCGACGTCGTCATTATCAAAATGGGCACCAAGGATGTCAAGCGACCAATACGACGAGGTGCGCATGTGGACATGCATCTGCAAGAGGTGGCGAATCTGAGGCTGAGGCCGGCGTTGGGGCTGAATTTGCTGCAATGAAGGCTCTTCAGATGGCTTACAGCGAGAAGGAGAAGAGTAGGATCGAGGATATGCAGCCTAGGCGCTCGGCATCTCCTCCACCGACATACAAGTAGGCCCCCCTCCCTCTGTCGTTAGACCCGCCTGGCCATGACTGCGGGTGCTTTGAAAGAGACGACGGTCTGTATAATATGCTTTCATTTCTTCTAGCCTCATTTGTGCTGTAAGATACTTGGCGACTCTTTTACTCATTACCCCTCTTTCCGCTCCACTTGCCTATAAAATTCACCTCAAAATCCTTCTTTCCATGCATTTCTGACTCCTTTGACTAGGGCTGCAGTGAACAATCAAACTCTTTGTGTAATTAGCTCTGTTATCGGGCAATGTAACATCCATGATTCCATTGAGATACTGTAACAAAGCGTGGCGGTCACCGTCTGACAGTCAGCGCCTCAGCTAACCTATTGTTATGTCAACTAAGTACATCTATTGTCACCCTCAATAAAATCGAGGCTTGTAGCGGATGTAATGCGGTATTCAAGTTAGGGGTGTGATTATCTCGCAATGTTCGTAAGTCACCTTCATGCCGTACACTTTCTAGTTATCGGCCTTGCCTTGACCGGTTCAGCTTGTTAAGGCTTCAATTTAACCACTTGTTGAAGCCGGCTTTGACCATACACGCCTATCAGCTTCGTGAACACTTCAGTGAGTCGCAAATCGGTTTTGATCAACGGATGGACTTTAGGAGAGGGTCAAAGGAATGTAGCACCCGCCGCTCTTCCTATCTACCACATATACGCACCTTCCCCCCACTATACTACATCTTGAATCGATCTTGAATCATAATTTCACGCGCCTATCTTCAATCCTTGTGGTCTCTTCTATGAATCTCTTTGATCAGTATTAGTTATAGCACTTCAAGATTAGTGTCGCTCAACGGATAGGTTTACGCGGGAGGCTCTGGAGGATCGCGCTCACAGACCCGACTCGGAGATTGTGTCAAAACCAAGTGCCCGCACAAAGGTAAATATATGTATGAGAAGCGGCGGCGAGATCTATCCGAGTCCCACACAACGTGCATAATTGCATTCCCTCACCGTGAACAAAGAAAAAAACGACTAATCACATTCGGGATTTCAATCCCCCGAAAAAACCAAGCGGACTTTACGACGGTGACGGCTGCCCTCTGATGTATAAAAACGCTCTACTAAAAAATTGTGTCAAAATCACCCATCGGCACGTAACACGACGAACCAATCAAGCACGGAATCCGAGAGCTCTCTGAAGAGAGAGATGGGTTGTAATAACGGGGCGATATATTCGGAACTGGAAATGTATGGCGCTCGTAGATACTTCCTTGCATGAATCATCAACGTGCTTGAGGACCACGTAGGAGTTCCGCGAAGCCTGCTTGTTTCTTGAGTTCTATGAGATGCTTATCAGCCTGATGGTCCAGAACGTGAGCCCTTTTATCCATAGTCCGCACATCAATATATTCTGCTTTCCAACCTCCACAGTATGGTTTTCCCACAGCGAGGCGCGACAGGTTGTTCATGCAATTTTACGCCTCCCAACATCATACGCAACAAATACATTCTGCCATGTATCTGCTGCGCCAAGATAGTATGCTCTAAAGAAGCTCCGATTTTAAGACTCTGCCAACTCCCAACAGATGCTTCTTAGTATTACAGAACCCCAAGGTGGCAACGATGCGGCCCATGCTCCGCATGCTTTTTCAGTCCTTCTACGATTCTTAATGATAGTCTCCGTGGATAGCTTTCTAGGTTAAATATTCAAGACCGTTGTAAGTTATCTCAACCTCCACCACGTCTTTCAGCCACTTCTTCGGATCCATGCTATCCATGCACAAATATTTCGCTTACGGTGCTGCACTTCTCGCCTACGCAGTGGCAGCATTTGCTCAGAGCTCAGAGCGCGTTGATGTGCCTCTCATTACCGTGCCTGATGTCCCAGCTCCCCCAGGCTTTAATATGTTAGTCATTATTGCTTATGGCGAGTCACTTTATCTGTTCGTATACCACCTAACGTCGTCACTACTCCTAGCACAAGCTTCAGTGCTGACGGATCGGGATGCCCCCCTGGATCAGCTTCCTACAACTTCGACGGTGCGTTTATCAAATGTTGCGTCCACCTCGTCCAAAGCTGAGCGCTGATTGATAATTTTTCAGTGGGTCGAGCGGCCCTCACAGTCACTCTAAGCAAATATTACGCTGAAGCTGGTCTCGACATTCCTATCACTAGCAATCGCAAAAACTGTGCGATGAAAATTGGAATCAAGTGATGCTCAGCATTTCGTAAAACATCGATTGGAACTTACCCAATTTTACCATTGCACTTAGCGTCCCTCCGGGTTTCACTTGCAGCATTGCAACCGTTGAATATGTAAGATATCTCTAACATTATTGAGGTTGCTTCCAATCATGCTTTATAGTGTGCCTTTCATCAACTGGACAAAAATGTGACGACTTCCCAGCAATCTATATATTCCTGTACGCAATCCTTTTCATGCCCATCCTCGCCTTCAGTCGCTTATACTCGTTTAGTTGAGGGAACAGTCCAACAAGGTATTGAAACACTTCCGTCTTCGCTCAAAACATCAATTCACCGATAGCTATTTTAGCGACTGTTCGCTCTGGACTTGTAGGTCCCGTTGACGGTGAACCAAATTTTTTCTAGCGTATGTATGGTGAGAGTGAACAACTTGCAGGTCAAAACTACACCTACCGTGATGCATTTGATCCCGTGTCAACCGTCTACTCTCCCTGCGGTGTTGCATCCAATTTATACATCCAGAATGATATCCGGGTCAGCAATTCAAGAAACCCCAGTGGAAACGGGTACATCTCTGCTGACGCTGTAAGTGCAACGATATCGTATAACCTTATCTCTGTCTATGTACTTACTCGATCGATACACAGCTCACTGCAAGTCTTCAAATTTCATTCCGAGACCCGTTCGATGGCGACTAATCATGTCATTTTCGCTATCAGACCTTCAACTTCCAATGGCAGAAGTGTATATGACATTCCGCAGTAAGTACTGGCTGTCCTTTCACCACGAAGGATCTCGCCAGACATAAGATCTCATTGGCTATGGGAGTACATGCTTTCAAGATGGATGTTTTTGCGAAGCCAGATCTGTTCCCTACACTAAAATTCGATAATTACTTTTGACTCACGCGGAGGGGCTTAAACGGGTTAGCAGTGGCAATGTGTTTCGTCACCAAGTTTAGTGTTAAATAAATAACTGTATTGAAGAAGACAAGTCAGAGTCGCCTCCTTTGAGCTACGCAACACGGACAAGCAGGTTTCGCCATGTCCTGCGTACCACTACATCCGGATGACAGACTTTCGTGTGGTCATCAGAATTGACGAGAATGATAAGGACATGCGGCAACTGGGACGAAGTCAGGATCATGAACTGCGCCTACGACCTTCGTATGGGCCAGAGGAGTGGCCTGAAAGTGGCCGGTGACAAAAATGAACGGTGGAAGGTATTTTGCAATATTCTGGCTATAAAATTAGCACATACTGAGCAGCCCTAAATGACTGAGAGGCAAGATGGAAATTGAAAAGGGTAGGCAGATTAAATTGATGTTGAGACCACTCATTTATATGGATTCTGAGACATCCGTTTCAGTTCCAAGAACAATAGGGTTACTCACAGTAGCCAATTTTGAGTCAATTTCGAGTTCAATTCTCGTCCAATTCTCCCGCAAAAAGTGTTCAAATGGCGGTAAAAATGAACGAGAATAGAAACCGAAATTGACCGAAAATCGGCTACTGTGAGTCACCCCCCTCCGAAAATCTCGAGAATTGAACCAAAATTGGACCTCGATCCATTTCTCACCTCTCGGCTCCTTCGGCTGCTGTCCATTTGGTTGAAACTCAGCCGCGCGCGTCTGCACGCCCGCGCTGAGGAGGCCAATTATGCCTGCGCGACTTCTTCCTTACGGTGGGGTGTGTTTTCACCTACAAAAAGCAGGCATGTATCATTTAGGTGTTAGAGAAGAGCTCTGCCAAAATATAATGTGTTATCGACTTCCAGAAAGGTTTCTAAGTACTATATCTTCGACTCAAATTCCTTCTACTTTCAAGGACTTCGTAGCGCCATATCGCCACATGTTGAGGCAAGTCACCTATGATATGCAAGACAACATACAATCTGGATGCAATTGACATAAATTTACAGATGACGTGGCAAAGTGGTGTATATTGAACGAGACTGTTGGACAGATGCAGTTATCATTATCCAAACTACACATTGAACCCCATCCGAGAGCCGACGGCCCTCGAAAACTTCCAGGTCAGCTTCCAGCATCCATCCCTCTCCTCCCAGCGCTATACAGGGACCTATGCATTTCGTTGGACGATGCCGATTTTTCTCTGCAGCTACCCGAGCGGTGCTCCCATATGCTAAGGCTCAACGCATTGAATCTTCGAGGATGGCGGTGCTGGAAGGGATAACGGTGGCGGAAGGGATAGCACTGATAGAAGGAATAGCAGTAGACGAAAGGTGGTGTTGGTAGACGGTAGGGGATCGTGGTGGCAGGAAAGAAAGAGATACGTGCGCAAGCGACACACGACTTTCAAATTCAAGCTCCGCCCAAAGAGGGCGATGCAAAATTGAACGCAGAATTG
>Ga0247741_1001393_pt1 | contig 13472 bp, 12 predicted proteins | sample UWRJL213509R2_FD_180945 | JGI IMG/M metagenome (GOLD analysis project Ga0247741, IMG submission 180945) | Plant litter microbial communities from Arlington Agricultural Research Station in Wisconsin, United States - UWRJ-L213-509R-2 | ecosystem: Environmental > Terrestrial > Plant litter >... | reverse complement strand
ACGACGAGCAGCAGACGGAATATTTGGTAAATTAATTTTCATTTTTTCAAGTATGTTTACGGCTTAGCTAGCGAGAACTCGTACCTGCCACGCGCATGCGATGGCAATTAGCACAAGTAATGAAATTTGCTCCTTTATTTTTCGCGACGTCATGTCCGCCATTGCCCCACCGTTTCCTTTTCGGGAAGCCGTTTCAAAAGTGGCCAATCGGCCCGTCCCAGGATTTGTTTCCGCTCTCTAATGGCTGGATCAACCAAGAACGTTCTGTAAATTCGGTAATATAACTTTATGATAAAGGAGAGCCTAATGGGCTAATTTATGAAACAGACGAAGCCGGAATTGAAGCAGAAAATCGCTATCAAGGTGTAGTTGCCATCGTTCCCAGAAAGGAAACCCACAAAAGAGCGGCCATAACCTTGCCAGGTAAAAATAGCTTCAATGTCATTATTATCGGGAACGGCTGTAAAACAATAAATAGCATTTTTAGGCTGCTCGAGATGGGTTTGAGTGTTTTACAATTACATAATTAGCAATTTACCAGTGGCCCAAAGGTACAATGCTGTCTATATCTGGCCGAGCCTCGAACCGAGTCTCTACAATCACCCTCGGGTCCATTTCGAATCCTTCGCTCGCTTCAAAGCGTCATCGTCCATTCGTTGCGCCCTCATACGGCCCTTTTGTAATCTCGCCAACCCCGCAGCGATGCTCCTCATATGAACCTCCACTGGAACAGACGATCCCGTCAACTCGGGCGCTGCAACTCGATCCCGCATATCCTCCATATCTTCGCTCATCACTTTCAATGTGTGCAAAGCACCAACGACATGGGCGAGCGCCTCCTCCCTATACGAAGTTAGATCCCTGAGAAACGCCAGATTGCGCTCAAAGTTCCGCAGCTGATCTCCGTTCCCACCAAGCCTTGTCCATAGATATGTGAGTACTTTGGATTTGTCTAAAGAAACGTCTCGTTCCTCGCGGGACAACGGCTCGAGCATGACCGCCAAATGGCCTCCTAGGTTCTCGAGGTTTTGGTGGTTCGCTTCTGCTTCAACGATGATTCGTTCTAGGTTCGAGGACATTGTGTCCATTGCTTCTTGGAAGGTCTCTCTGACAACCGTGTTGGTGCTTTTTGACCGAGCTCGCCAGGGTGCGAGAGAGGAGAGGGACCATGCGGAGAGTTCCTCTTTGCGCGCACTCTCGATAGACTGCAAGGCGTAGTCATTGACAGCCATGATGCTATTGATTATTTAGAAACATATTGAAAATAGCTTTTTGATGGATACGCACCTATCCATTGCGCCTCCGACCTTTGAGGCCAACTTGTAGAGTCCTCTGCCCGTCTTCTTCGCGTCCTCAATAAACTCAGTGAGGGTCCTTTCCAGTGAATCCTTCGCCTTCAAGTCGCTCAACCTCACGAGAGTCACAAGGTCCTTTGTCGCAATTTCTGTCTTTTTGATTTCCAAAGACAAGGCGGTGTTGCCAACGGAATCGTCCAACAACTGATCGAACATCTTGCTCTGGGTCTCGGAAAGACGAGGATAATCGGCCCATTGAACTGTGGGTTGACTTGCTTGGGGGTCCCAACGGCAGATGGAGGACCTAGAAATTCCGGGTACGGTGCATAGGGGAGCAAAGGCAAAGCGAAGGGTGTGCGCCGCATGCGAGATGATGAACCCAAGAAGCCAGACGCAGAGGACAGCGGAAAGAGGGTAGCGTAGAAGACGAATAGCGGGACTGAGAATGCTGATTGTATAGTGGAAACTGTAGACTGCTCCATGCAGTAGACCGTCAGCAACAACATCGGTGACTAGCAGAGGCTGTTTTTCAGGTTTCAGATAAGGGATTTCGCGTGCTCGCCTTCGCGGTCCTTTGGCTGGTCGTCGTTGTCGGGCGCTCTGTCGCCAGCTCCCTGCTCGGCTCGACATTCGTGGATCCTGGCGTACATACTGCCCGTCCTCCCATTCATCATCATCACCGTCCACCCAGTCAGAGGCGTCTCCGTTTATGTACTCCTCTTGAAAATCCGACGTTGGGTATTCCATGTCCTTGAGGTTGTGTGTGAGGCCACCATCGATTGCACTGTCATCTAGGGCTCCAAATAAGGTTCTGCCAACTATAAAATACCACGCTTTTCTTCTCATTGCCACCATCTATGTTGCTGATTTCGCGTTGTGCTTGAAATAACAATTTCTCCGACATCAGGTGATATCGTGAGTTTTGGGGGAAATAAGCCACATAGGGCTTATTTTAGCTCGAAATGAGCACCCCATTTCATGTATAAACCAGGAGGTCAAGCAAGCAAACTCCCACACGAAACAAGAGTGATCACGTCAAGCAAATCCGGAGTACTTACTAGGTGGAGTAAAAGGGGTGGACGGTGGGACAAAGAAAAACTTGAGGAGATTTTGAGCTGAAGCTTCAGCGAGCCCGGACGGACAGAGTTCTTGCTGGTGGTGATGAGCAAGAGGGACACCGTCACACTCGCTGACTCAGCACATAGACTACATTCTTCGTTTTCACACAGAATACCACCTTTGCCACGGCTTCATCCTTATCAGTCCACTTCCCTCATCCGGTCATCTCTTCGACATACGATATGATATGTGCATGAACGTTTACAGAGGCATACCTATATGATTATAGACTCTTGGCGTCAGACCCGGCTTAGGACCACCCATCGACATCTGGTACGGCTCGGGGAACATACTTTCGTTCCAGCCAACTTCATTGCGTTGAAGCACAGGTTCGTCCGTCACATCATTACTCCTGGCCCTCGTCCTCTTTTCCTACAGCCCTTCTGACCTCTGTTCTATACCTCGTCTAGATCAAGCTCATGTTCCAATCTCAGAGCACAACATCCCGTCTTTTCTGTTAGCGCTCAGCCTCCTACCTGTTAGATCACCAGGCAAGCGGATGGCAGCGTTAATTCAACACCCAATGATCGACGTTCACCGGCACCACCCGCTACATAGGCTTCACGACCACTTGCTACGACCAGGCGCCATCTGCCACAACCAGCTGCTACTATAAGTCGTTGCAGATAGCAACGCAACTCGGGCGCATATAGCAACGTGCCCCAGAATTTCAGTGTCCAGCATTGGCAAGGCCCACACAGCAGTCGGTCATAAGGCCCAGCGTCCCGAGCAGGTTTTGGGTTTGGAAGAGATGCAGAGGCACTGAGCAGAGGCTTACTGTTTCACTTGGAATGGAAGGAAGGCAAAGGCTGGAACGTAGGCGGGAGGTGCGGGGTGGTGCTCGGTGCTCGGCCTTGGAAAACAGAAGTCCTACTCTCGAGTCTCGAACGAGGTTAGTATCCCCTCTTACTTTGTTCTCAGATTAAAACTGACTATGACGATCCATAGCCGCCTCTTCTATGACCAGTCCACGACCCCTCCGGCCGTGACGTTCTTGTCAATTTTGCCTTACGAACCTCAGGCTCTCGAAATTTCGGAATTGGCGCTCTGTTACTCTTGTTCAACAGGACCTCAGTACTCAGTCCTGAGTCGTGTTCCCCACCTCCCGAAACTCGTGAAGTCCTCAAATAGCGTGTGGCGCAATCGATATGCCTTGTCTGTTCCCCGCCTCAAATATCACCCTCCTCTCCCCCTCATGTCACCGCCAACCGCCAAATCCATACGTCCCTCCTTACCCTTCTCCCCTCCTTTTTTTTCTCGAGCTCCCGTGATGGGCTCTCGAGCCAAGGACTTGGGACCTGCAGCGACTCAACGGAACACGAGAAGGCTTAACAGTTGAGATCTCCTCCCTCCATTCAAGCTCCCTCCTTGCGAGATGATGGCTCGGACTCTTGTGATATGACTTTTTTGGGTCCGATGTTTTTGATTCGCCGCCTCGGTGGAGGAACGAGTACGTCTCGTACCCTGCCCTTTCTATACCTGTTCTGACAATCCTCACTAGGCCGCTTCTATTTCATGAGCCCAAAAGCTCCATGTTCTACCCACAGGAACAGAGCCCCGCAGGTCTACGAGATTCGTCTGACTTTCATCCGCTCTTAGAAAGGACGGCATGAGCCACGCACGACTTCGAAATTCATCAACACCTGCATCGTCATTGGAAACATCGACCCACGTACCTGCGACTTCGTGGATCTGTCTCTGTTGACAGGGTTGTGTTCTCTCACCAATGGTAGCCTTGCGAGACACGTGATCTGACCTCGAGTAATCCATACCGAACGGCCTTATCCATCGTGCATATACTCCTCCGCGTCAACTACGACCCAATCTCACTTTCTCTCTCGATACCGACTGCCAAATCCCAACGACAACCCGCCTCAATCTCCCCTCTTACCTCGAGCGCCACAAAACTCTCGCGTTATGGAGTTACACCTGCAACGACAGCACCCAACGGATGTGAGCAAGATATGAAACGGTTCAACGGAACGTGAGACGGTTTAATAGAGAACTGAACGACCCAAATCATCGACTTTCCCCGACACAACGCGAGATTCTAGAAGATTGGGAACGGGGTTACAAGGCTCGAGTTCTACCAAGGCCTCTTCCTACTCAGGAGATAATTCACTCACCAACGAAGAACTCCAATTCACGGATAATGCGACAGTCGACTTGACGTATGCCTAATCATGTTTAGGTCGGACCATGGCGTTTTGACTGTCAGGTAGCGGTACAATATGTCGTTCTAAATATCAGCACTTCAATCTTCTACCTCGTAAAATGCGCGATATGCTGGTAGGAATGTCTTAGAAACCAAAGTGAACGTAAGGTACCCACATCAAAAGACCGTCCTCAGTGTCACCAACCCGCTCCCGAATACTCTGAATAGCATGATGAAGAGCATATGCACCACCGGCGCCATTGATTTGTGGACTTACAGGCAGCGTCTCCTCTTTCTCCACCAGGTACTTGTAAAAACTTTCTGCGACCATGGGACCGTAGTTGTCGTTGATGGACCACATGGTTGCCACCACGCTTCGATATCCAACGGCTAGCATTCCAGCTGCTAGATGGACCACCTCCTCGGAAAGCTTTTCGTGCCCAGTACTCGTCTGACATGCCGATAAAAATGCCAATTCGCAGTGGGCAATCTTCTGCTTCATGATGTCCGCAAGCTCGAGGCGTCCGTCGTGGAGGTAGAAGCCACTCTTGAGAGGATTCTCGATGTTCTGGTTCGCGTGGCATGCGAAATGGATTGAGCTGTGCGATTCCATTTCCAGTTTAACTCGGCTGACCGTGGCCGCTGCCCCTTCCAAACTAAGGGATGTACTATTGTCCTTCCCAATCGCTTTCGCAATAAGTTTCATCTCCTTCGTCGTGCCCGGGATTGGGGCACGACCCGGTGTTTTCGGTTGGCTGATGATCAGTAGCCTGGACCATGAAACATTCTGTGCGGAAGAAATTTTATTCTTCTCCAGGAGTGCACTGACAGTCGGAGTATATGAGGATACTCCAAAGGATAAGATACATGATCCAGGTGAAAGTGGCTTATTTTCGGCGTATATTCCTGCAGCATGAAGTGGAAGGAAGACGAGGGGACCTGTTGGGCACCACCAGATTCGGCCAAGCTTCGACGGTGCATCATACTTGTATGAATGAGATTAGAACGGGGATAATCTATCGGTCGACAGACCACTCACAGAATATCTAAGACTGTCCACGATGGGCTTCACAACACGCACCCAAAGTTCCTTCAGAACGAAATGGATCTCACTCTGCTTTTCCGCATCGTGAGGTCTCACTGGGCCTCCAGCGCGATATGCCTCTCGCATTCGAACCCCCTTGGATGAAAGAGAGTTTCTGAGACGTTCCTTAAGATCTAATGCATGTTTGAAAGTGAAGTTGTCGAGATGAACATGGGTTGGAGTATCGAAATCCGGAATGAGAGTCAAGGCATCACATCGCGATTCATGAACGTTGATGAGAACGATTGGGCCATCATGGGGGAGATGTTTGAGGAGCTCAGAAGCTCGAGGTGGTCGGAGGAAGTCATGGAATCCAGTGACATTGCGAATCTCTTCAAGCAATTTGTTCCATTCGCGAGAGAGCTTCAGGTGAGTGTGGGCTTCCTCTTGTAGGGAGATCTTATGCGCCATTGGGACATCTATGCCAAGATCTCCCAATTTACCACGAGATCCAGAAGACTCCAACGCACGTGATATATCCAAGAAGCGCTGGGCCAGACGTTCATCGTGATTACGAAGATCGTCCACTGGTGTGCGGAGCTGATTAAGTTGACTCCAGACAAGACAACGACCCTGTTCAAGCCACTCAAGAGCCTTTTCGAGCTCGTTATGAGCGAATGCGGTAGAGGCGGCCGCAGTTGTTAAACTTGATATACCAATGAGACTGCTATGGCGTTGCTCAATCGTGTAGTGCATGCCAGCAACCTGCGAGATGAGATCGATTGCGGCCTCGAATGCCTTTAAGGAGTGTGGTAGATTATAGCTAATGGAGAGTTGCGCCCAATGTCGAGCGGCAGTGAGGCGGTGTGAAGGGGGTCCAGGAGTCGTTGTGGATTCTTCGTAAATGGACGCTGCCTTCTCCACATCATGACGATCACCAGTGCTCTCGAAGCGAAGCACATATGAGAGAGCAAGACCGCACAACAGTCCTGATAACTTTGAGTGTCCATCTGGAGTGAGTTGGACTGCTTGCCGCTGAAATGAGAGAGCTTCGTTGATGTCGGACAGTTCACCCGTGCGTTGGAAGCGTTGCATGAATGAAGTGCCGAGGTTATTTAACTGTACTGGCAATTGAGCGTGTCCGTTCGGAGTGAGCTGGACTGCTTGCTGCAGCATAGATATGGCAGCTGAGATGTCGCTGATATCACCACTGTGATGGAAGCGATTCAGAAATGAAACTCCAAGGTTATTGGGCAACCTAGCCATGCTGGTGTGGCCTTTCGGCGCGAGTTGAATGGCTTGCTGCAGGGTGGAGACCGCTTCATCAATGTCGAGGGGGTTTTTAGTGCGTTCAAAGCGACGCATGAAGGAGAGCCCAAGGCTATTTAGCCATTTTGATTTGTCAGTATGATCGATTGGTGTAAGTTGGACTGCCCGCTGCTGTAGAGAGATAGCCTCTGCGATGTCATCAAGATCCCCATGGTGTTCGAAGCGAGACGTCAACGAGATCCCAAGGTTATTCAATTGCAACGCCATAATAGCATGTCCGTTGGGAGTGAGTTGAACTGCCCGTTGCTGACCTGAGATGGCCTCTGAGATGTCGTTGAGATCACCCGTATATTCGAAGCGACGCATAAATGAGTATCCAAGGTTGGCTAATCGTGATATCATTTCAAAGTCGATTTCGGACGTAAGTTCAATGGCGTTTTGAAATAATGAAATGGCCTCCGTGATGTCAGAGAGCTCGCCAGTACGTTCGAAGCGGCTCCTAAAAGAGATTCCAAGGCCATTCAACCATGATGGCAGGTGAGTGTGACCTTTTGCAGTGAGATCAATGGCCCGCCGTTGCAAAGAGATGGCATCGGTGATGTCTTGGATATGACCTGTGCTTCCAAAGTAACGCATAAGTGACTGTCCGAGATTATTCAGCCGAGCTGGCAATTCGCCGTGGCCATCGGGAGTGAGCTGAACTGCTCGCCGTTGTAAGGAGATGGCTTCGGTGATGTCAGAGAGATCCCCTTTACGCTCGAAGCGACGCATGAAGGAAAGTCCAAGGTTATTCAACTGCTGTGGCATTTGGGCATGCCCATTCGGAGTGAGCTGAACAGCCTGTTGCTGCACAGAGATGGCTTCTGAAATGTCGTTGATGTTTCCTGTGTGCTGAAAGCGATGCATGAGCGATAATCCAAGGTTATTTTGCCATCCTGGAACACTGGCGTAACCATCAGGAGCAAGTTTAAGCGTCTGCTGTTGAAAGGCGATGGCTTCTGAAATGTCGGACAGGTCACCAGTGCGTTCAAAGCGACGCATGAGTGAAACTCCAAGGTTATTCATCCATGCCGGCGTATCAGTGTCTCCGTCTGGGATGAGTTCAACTGCTCGCCGATGTAAGGGGATGGCCTCCGAAATGTCGTTTAGATCGCCATTTCGTTCGAAACGAGTCGTAAATGAGAGTCCAAGGTTATTTAAAAGCATCGAGATGTTGGTGTGGCCAATGGGAGCGAGTTGAACGGCGCGCTGCTGTAAAGATATGGCATTCTCGATGTCGGGAAGATCACCAGTATGTTCAAAGCGACGCATAAATGAGGTCCCCAAGTTCATCAGCCATATTAGCATATTGACATCACCGTCAGGAGTGAGTCGAACAGCACGCTGCTGGAAAGAGATGGCCTCCGAAATGTCGTTTAAATCACCACTGCGTTCGAAGCGAGACATTAACGAGACCCCAATACTATTAAGCTGTAATGGCAGTTGAGCATGTCCATCGGGGATGAGATGAATTGCCTGCCGCTGATAGGAAATGGCCTCCGAGATATCGGCGAGAGCCCCTGTTCGCTCAAACCGACGCATGAATGAGGTCCCCAAGTTGGCTAACCGTGCTGACATGTGGGCGTCACTATTGGGAGTGGATTGAACTGCACGCTGCTGTAAAGAGATGGCCTCTGAGACGTCCAGTAAATTTCCAGTGCGTTCGAAACGACATCGAAAGAAAACTCCTAGGTCACTCAGCCGTCCTGGCTTGTCATCATGTCCAGTAGGAGTCAGTCGAGCGGCAAGCTGTGAAGCTGATATGGCTTTGTCAATATCATGTATATTGCCCGCGCCTTTGAAGAGTTGGTACGATTCAATTCCACGAATGGATAATCCCCTGGCTACATGCGTTCAAGCATCATCTCCTCGAAGAACTCAGGTATGAACGCACCAATTTGGATCAAATCATCTCGGTTGACTACTTCTCCGGTGACTTCCTCCTGAGGAATATCCGTGAGAGTAAATGACAGCTTGAGCGTCAATGGAATCTTTTTAAACGTCAAGCTTTTGTCTATCTCTGCGTGCATAAAATGAGTGGCCTGTCACAGAGATCCAGATGGTACACTTGCGCGCTTCGCGGGTCTCTGAGATTAACGCCAATTCGTCGTTCATGAACCGAACATATGCAAGGTCTGTCCACCCTCCAAACGTAGTCACAATTTCTAATTCCTCGATATTCTCAGGTCTGCGATCAAATCAGCGTCAGAACTTGTAGACCCAACTTTGCCGTTAAATGCTTACATTTGACCGACAGATCTCTCTTGCCATGTCTCGAGTGATTTTCTTTTCAGAAAAAGAATTTCTCCCTCCAGTTTGTGTCCGAAAATGACAAGTTTGACTGTATCGTGCATTGAGAGGTCGACACCTCCAGTTACGCATTCAAGACGAAAGTCTGATAGTCTGGTCAATTTCAAATTGTTACCGTTGGTAATATTAAATCACCTATAATATAGTGTTTGAGGCCGTGGCCATGTTGATTGTCTATTTCAGCTGACTTGGAAAGGTCTGCTTCCGACCCTGTATGTCAGACGCTGTTGCAAATCTTTGCGCGTTGTCGAACCCAAAGGTCCTTTTAACTCGATTATGCTTACCAGTTATATTAAGTACATTCCCAATTCCTGTAGGGATCTCTCCTGTCTCACCATGTTCCAATTGCGGGACGTGGCCTATCGCCGTTTTGCTCAGATTATCACAAAAAACGAGGAGGATTGCCTCACGTATTTCGCCACCTGATTCCGATGTAAGTGGCCCAGCGTTGACATCAGAGCGAATTTGGGTCATAGCAGCGTTAGCCTTCGATCTCTTATATGTTGAGAAGAGGAAAGAAACGTCTTTCCTCCCAGACTCCCTGGGGCGTTGTGAGCTTCAGAGCCGTGAGAACGATATGTTGAGGAATCGGACCGCCGGTGTCCGGTGGGTTTCGTCGCGCCGTGTGGTATCCGGGGAACATGCTTTCGTTGTCTCGTCCTCCAGCCAACTTCATGGCGTTGAAGTGCAGGTTTGTCCGTCACATTCATTACTCTCTGGCCCTCATCCTCTTTCCCTACAGCCCTTCTGATTTCTAGTTTTTACCTCGTCTAGATCAAGCTCATGGTCAGAGCACAATATCCCGTCTTTCCTGTTAACACTCAGCCTGCCACCATCGCCCAACGGTGGACGTTCACCACCTGCTACATAGGCTCTTGCTACGACTAAGCGCCATCTGCTACGACCACGAACGGCCTTATCCATCGCCTCCGCTTCAACTACAACCCAATCTCACTTTCCCTCTCGAGACCGTCTGCCAAATCCCAAATCCCAACGACAAACCCGCCTCCATCTTCCCCCTTGTGCTTCGCGTCCCTTCTTACCTCGAGCGCCACAAAAATCTCGAGCTATGGACTTGCACCTGCAATCGTGACGACAGCACTCAACGGATGTGAGCAAGATATGAAACGGTTCAACATAACGCGAGATGGAACGACCCAAATCATCGACTTTCCCCATCACCTGGTATCCCCGACATGCCGCATGTGAGCGCTTGAAAACCGTCTATACGATGGTCACCCTCCGCCTAGGCTCCTCCAGCAACGCCTCGGGAGAAAATGGCACGTCTCCCTCCAGAAACGCAAGCTAGGCGAAAAATGACGACTTGACTCATGGCCTCCACCTCTCTGGCATTAGGGATCTGAAAGGACGTTCGCCTCTCAATCAGCAAGCGTCTGAATATCATCTGTCACAACCATGCGCTAGACGATGACGATGACAGTAATGAAAAAGATGTTGATTCATACTTCAAAAGGCTCGTCATGAGGTATAGGAATTAAACCATGGATTTTGAAAGAGGGAGACGCGGAGGGTTGGAAGGACGGAAGGAGGTGGTTTGGTAGAAAGAAACAGTGAAATTGGACTTTGGTGGTTACACCAGCAGAGTTATTATCGAGTCTTTGATTCGAGAGTTTACCGTCCATTATATATAACTAGAGGGTATGTGTTACTTTACTCGTATCATCTCTGCTATGAAAATAACCTCTAAACCTCTCTAGTCCTCGCACTTCGCCATGGCTTCTCGTCATGATTCATATACGTGTATTGTCGCTCTCTGCTCCTTTGAAAATGTTCAATTCACTATGGCCGCCAGTTACACCATACAGAGCGGTTCTAATAGTACACGGACGGACAAAGTACCGTAAGTTTCCAACTCGCGGAACTCACGATGCCGAAGACGAAGTCCGACACAACGCGAGATTAAAGATTGGGAACGAAGTTAATGGGCTCGAGCTCTACCAAGCCTTCTTCCTTACTCGGAAAATAATTGGCTCATCGATGAAGAACTCCAAATTCACGGCCGACATTTATCCAGCGCTGAGGTCGAAGGTTGGTGCCAATGCCTCATCCATACCCAACGAATCGAGTCACTCATATACGTCTGCACCTTTGCTACTTATAGGTATCGAACGCAACTTGAGTCGGATTAATGATGCGACGTGCGCGCTACATCTGGATTCCAAAGTCTGGATAAATTAAGGGATAGGATGGAAGGAGCAAGGGGGGTGGTAGAGATTCGTACACATAGGCACCGGATATGTTCATACGACCACAGCATATAACGCTGGGGCTGTCTCGCTATGCCGCATCTACCACAGTGTACTCTCACTCCAATGTCATGCAGCTGCATCGCTGCATCATATCGTTTTACTATTTCTCTCCCGCTGTTGGAGGCTTTTCTGGCCGTACAACGCATAGGACCCAGCTGGAGCCCATTAACCGTTGATAATCACCCACTTGCATCGGCTCCATTGCTAAGGAAGAACTGGAAGATGATTATACCGGAAGGCACAGCTAATGCTCATAAGCAGGTATGCCGAACATGCAGTATCATAATGCAATATATATACTCAGTCTCCGTTGGTCAGAGTACTAGTACGAATTGTATATTACTTCATGTTATTACTTGTCTTTGCTTCCAGTAAAGTGCACTGAGATCAGCGAGCACGTTCCAAGCCTGCATCCCCCCTTGCTCCCCACGCTGTACTGTTGCTTGATACCATCGCTCTCTACCATGAGCATCTTCAAAGCTGTTTAAAAGCAGGAACAAAATCAGATAAAATATGGCGGAATAATTGTAATCTTACCTAAAATGAATGCTGGAATCATCCAGGACAACGGGGACCCCGAATGATGCAAAAAGAATGCCAGTATCATCTTCACCGGGCCCCGAGAGCAGTATATTAACTTCAGAAAGATACTGGCTTGCCACAAGAGAAACCTTATGGTTTGATAAGGTGGTGAAAAACTATCGCAAATGCGTTAGAGTCAGTCAGATATAAGCCACAACACTTCTTACCTCTTGGAGCAAGGAAGGACTAGCATCTAAGCTTCAGGGAGAATGAGCGGAATACAAGGGCTTAAATCAACTTGACGTACGATATCAAAAATCTGGGGGTAGCTGAAGGATGGGAATCGAGGATCTCCCAAGTGAAAGTGTCCCAGAATATTTGAAGCCTAGTGTTAATATCCGATTCGCCAAAACCAGGAAAACCACACTCCTGGATGAATGTTAGCTCGGTCCAAGGTATGATGAAAGGCCGCGAGTTGGACAGACTTTGAGAGTTGCACAGATTTCCTTCAAAACCATCGTAAGTGGGTGTCGGTCCCAAGGTGCAGACCGTCCAAGTGACTCGTATTTTGCAAAGATGGTGTTTGGCAGTGTTTCGGGGAGAAAGGTGGTTAACCCAGCAGTCCGACATCGTTCAAGCGCCGCCCCTAGAAGTTTAGACAAGGAGTTCTTGCTCGGGTGCTTGAGTGTAAAAATTGTAGGGATAACTGAAGCGAAGCGATATAGAGATTGAGTAGAGATTGCAGAAGGGATGTCAAGTTCACATACCATCAACATTGAATACATATCTGATATATGCCTGGTGTAGAACCAAGCGAGCCTCGTTGACATCCACAAACAGTTCTCGCGACCTGGATCGATCCAGTAGGAACTCAACGAAGAACGAGTGTCGAATCCTGATATCTTGGTCTCCGTCTCCGAGTTCAAGCAGCAAGCGCACACCGGCAAGACCCCCTGTCAGCTTTCCATGTTCCATTTCGAGAATCTTGGAGATCCGTTTGGAGGATGATGCATTCGCAGGCGTACCAAATATATCCACATCGGAAGGCATGCTTCTAGCGACAAACACCTGGCCAAGGACTTGTCGAATGATATCTCGATGTTGTTGGGTGCCAATTAGGTGGGAGCACAGACAGTCATGCACATCCTCCACATTGATTGCAAACTCAGTCGATCTTGATGAGTCGAGGAGGAAATCGGGAAACGATTTGTGATAGATCTGGATATCGACATCATCGTCTCCAACGTTGACCACGGAATGCACGTCCATTAAGCATCGTCGAACGTCCCCTTGTTCAAGGCCAAGTATATCGCCTAGCCTTCGCGGAGAGCACAGCTGTGTGAACGCGCCAGCAGGTGCGTTGGCAGTGGCGATGAGTTGATTGATGACGATGATGAGGCCTATGATTCGCAACATGTCGGCTCGGCGGTTGGCATTACGAACAATATGTGAGTATAGTTCGTCGAGAT
>Ga0247741_1001392_pt1 | contig 13476 bp, 8 predicted proteins | sample UWRJL213509R2_FD_180945 | JGI IMG/M metagenome (GOLD analysis project Ga0247741, IMG submission 180945) | Plant litter microbial communities from Arlington Agricultural Research Station in Wisconsin, United States - UWRJ-L213-509R-2 | ecosystem: Environmental > Terrestrial > Plant litter >... | reverse complement strand
ACCGTCACAGAGCTGAAATGCAGTCCCAGTCAATTGCGGCCTGGTGTAGTATGCAAGAATCGATGACGTACAACACAATCTCGTCTAGGAGCTTCATTTGACCCATTTTCGTGATAAAGATGTCGTAGATTTGGTGGCTGGAAAAAATGGTCTTCAATGTTGCCAGTAGGCTGGGAGGTATGTCTTTCAGTAGTGCGACTCGAAAGCCCACTGTGAGGAACTTACCAGAGGACACAAACTGTGGTTTTCGTGGTCACGGGATCCTTGCTAGCATGTCGTTTGAGGTAGTTGAGAACCATATACTATAATCATGATGGAAAGTTAGCGAGGAAAGATGATTAGGTTTCACTGCACTAACCAGCGCGATCCCGAAGAAACTACAATTGTTTTTGTTTAGCTGGATCTAAGTCTGGAGTCTACAAGTCGGACAGTGAACTTACAACAGGTTCACGATGGATGCGATCATCAACGCGCCATATATCGAAGTGAATGTACCCCTCGTCTTCGGCGGATAGTTGGGATGGACAGATGGAAACGAAGGCTCAACGAGCATGACTGAGTACTGAGAGTAGTCAGCTCGGGGAATAATTGCGTCAGGAATTCATGACACCCCCATCGTTTATTAAGCAGAAGCTCAAGCACAGAAACGCAGTGCGGATTATTGCCGGTGCAGTGTATGAATGTGACACACTGCAGGCAAGTACACGTTGTATCGATGACCAAACTTGGATATTATGCATATAATATCGTAATTGACCAATAGCGTTGTGAGGTTTTGAATATTTTCCTCATCTTATCCATGATCTGACGTATTCTTGCCCGCAGTGTGTACAAGAAATCAGGTTCAGATCATTGACTCGTCTTCTCAGAAGAAAGCCGGCAGCGTTTTGAATCCCTGACCAACACGATGTCTCACTTATGAACGACCTGATTCGAAGAACACAGTGCAGAATCTATTATAAAAACGCATCAATCAATAACATAATCGACCTCATGTCATTCGCCAAACCTCAGAGAAGATTTTAGGTCCTCCCGTGCAGGTTGAAAATTCTAGCCTGTTTGCTGGCGAACAGCGTGCGGAGCCCTGACCGGGCAACCAGGTATAGAGACCAGGAATTTGGAGCCATTCACACCATACATATAACGTAAAATAACGCTCTTAAATGCGTCCTTAAGGCGAGTGATAGATAATTGACAAGAGGAAAGGCAGCAGTCCATAGTAAACCGCTGCAGTGAGAGGAGAGTCGGCGACGCAGATTGCAGCTGGTCAATTGGAGTTTGAATATCTTGCTCTGCACTTGCGGTCGACGCAGCTTGCTCCGCTCTCCCATCTTCGACCCCCCTTTATTACAAATACCAATCTCTACTCGTTCCTCGATCCAAATTCTGATCTGTCCTCTGCGGTGATCACTCCTAGGCTAATATTTTGGAGCTCGAGATCTACCAATGCTAGCGCCTATGCTCTTCACGCCTGCTTTCCATGCATAGAAGCCGCCTAATATCTCTTAGCGCACCCGGATATATGCCAAATGGTCACGAATATGACGGAGATGAGGAACCGGTAGAGGTTGGCGACTTGCTCACCACTGCTGGTGTGTTTCTTGATTTGAACTTGTTTGTTGAGTGATCATCCATCAACGTCCATCGGACTTAATGAATGTTCGTCTCAAAGGCTGTCCTTTGAGAGAAGTTTGAGATCCAAAGATGCGGTTAGGAGCAAAGAATGAGATGAGAAAAATAAATCTAGGCTATATATTGCTGGTGGTCTTTGCTGGCGGAGAAGGCGATCGCTAAAAGCGGGGTTTAAAACGTATGGCAATCCCCGAACGCCCAGAGCAGGCTGCTAATGCTGCTCGTCTCTCTGCTCATACCACTATCAAGTATTTCTCGTCAAAAGCCGTTATTCTTCAAGACAGCGCATAATGTATCAAGACGGAAGTGACCAAGGAGCTGTCCTCTCTGACTATAGTATGCTTCATTTGTCCTGTCGTGATAAACGCCATTAATAAGGAAAATCTTGCGAAGATTCCAATACCAAACTGTCAAGTGATACCCAGCCAATAATACTAGTATTCTGCAGGCCTGAAGGCTCATTCATTCAGAGCCAACTCATCCCTTTCCCAAATTCATATCAAGTAAGGCCTTGATCCCTTCGGGCGACAATTTGCTTGCTCATATGGCTATACTAGGAGGCGATCGATGTGGCAATGTCGGTTTTCCGGGATGACATAGATACGGAAGACAAGGGGCTCATTCAACTCAAATATCACCACAATCGGATCAACGGATCGGACCTCTGGGTTGGTCTTGGAATGACGATATATTCTCCAGAAGTTTGGAGACAACTATTGCAATCCAAGCCAGAGCTTGTTGAGATTGGTGTCTTTCTCGTCGATCCGCCCTCGGAAATCACTTTGGAAGAAAATGGAAAACCCATCGGGATTCGTTTCCATATCTCTCATAATTTTGAGGGGAACGAATGGAGTTTCAAAGAGCGTCTTGACCAAGCGCCAAATAACTATACGGTGAGTACATAACTGTCCGATTTGTTTATGGATTGAATGTTATACTTTAGGACTGCTTGAACGAGGCCCGCCGTGTTATTGAAAAATATGGTTTCCCTCATCGCACTGCTCTTACGAGAACTAATCTCAGACAGTCTGTGCAACTCAAAATTTGGGACATATCGACAACACCAAGAGCCTATGTTCCCTTGAACTCCAATAATTATTACAAAATGGTCGAGAAATGCACTCTCATGCTACACAAATTACCCTCAGTCGCCATCCTCATACATCATACCTGATTTCCTCCTGCTCCACGCCATGGTCAATGCGAAACTCTCCTTTGAAAGAATTGTGTCTGTTGAATTATCAAATGTATCTTCAATTCCGCGGCTGGTATGGTTCTTACGTCTTAAATTTAATATTTAGTGTAGTAGGATGTTTCATGCTAACATTGGAGAATAAAAATTGAGGTCAGCACAAACGCCGTGAATAAAGGTGTTCCATTACACTTGGGGATAAGCAGGCATCGTCCATCCACTGAACACCGGGCCTGCCGAGGGCAAGGAGGGGACATGAAAAATGGAACTCGCCTACATCCCAGCTGTCAGTCACAGACAAAATGATTTGAAATCAGCCTTTTTGGCATTAGTGCGTTCAGCAATAGGTTCGATTTCTTGTCCACTAACATTATTAGTGAGAATCAAGAAGTCTCGCATTACGCAGAGTTGCATCTATGTATTGTCAGCTTTTTGTGGCGGGGTCAACGAAACTATGACTATGCAGATGTCTTGACTGGCTCCTAGACATTATTATTCTTGACGCCACTAATCTATAAGTACCAAGAAATGTCTGCTTGCCGCTTTTGAATCATATTTAGCCTCGATCTAGTCCCGGTTTTTTGAATACTATATCGTAAACGTCCATGTGAATGATGAACATGTATAAAGGATTTGCGTGAAGTTCCCGACAAGACACGCAATTGTGAGCAGCATACCAGCAATGCATTCACCTAAGCTCTTATACCTCTCTCTACTCCTCACGAAGAATTTCATGATGTCTAGTGCTCAATTTAATAGCATCAATCAGGCCGAATTCACATCTTCTGCTGAGTTCTACCCTCAGGACGCATCTTTCCCTGGCCACTACAGTGCGGCGGGCATATACGAGGTCAATAATCTTTCCTTGAGTCGCTATCTAGATTGATCGTCCTTCAAAGACCTACGGCGAAGGTCTAGATGTCCCATTAGCGCTCCTGGGGGGTGGAATTGAGGTCGCGGCGGCTACAATTGTCCGAGAGAAGCTGGGACTGGCTGATAGCGACGTCGTCTACAGCAGCGGGTATAGGGGCGAAACGGCTGAATATGCATACCTCAGGCAAATTCATGTACGATTTTCCCTTTCTCTAAGATCAAACCACTGAAAAATATGATAGAACGGTGTTCAATTCGTCAATGCGGTCGCCAATCTCGCGCTGAAACAAGGGAAGATTGTTTCGTTTGGGTCGTCGTTTGTAAAACCTAGTATGAACATGTTCCGTTGATCCCTAGGAGTCACTAATGTCAATTTATTTCTAGCCCGAATTGCGTCCCAGTATCCCTCAATTCAAGTTTCGGAGGCCATCCGCTCGGCGGAAATGACATTCCCCGGGAACTATAGCGGACACCCGACTAAGCTCGAATACTTTTATAAGCAAGATGGCTCTGCTGCTCTCGTACACTCTATTCAGATAGAAGATATCTACAACGCCGTCTCGCTCGAGGTATATATGGACGCCCATACCGGTGAGGCAGTGGGTTCAACCGACTTTGTGTCATTTGCCAAGGTATACGATGCTTTTTCTCGAAATATATCAATCTTAATTCGCCGCTGGACAGTATCGAGGTGTTCCTGTCTCAAAGTATAGCGTTGTTCAAGGTGGGCTATACGACATGACAAACCCGCAAGATGGGCTTGCGTCTCCACTCGGATGGCACAATGCGAATGCAGGAGAAGTATATGATTTCACAGCGTTCGTATCCCCATTTATACGTTCTTACCATAATCTAACCTCGCGGTTCATAGAGGAAATAACGTGCAATCAATGGGCCCAGATGGACGCGCCAGACGACCAAAAACCAACGGGGAGTACACTTATACTTACGACGCAAACAAAGAGCCCAACGTAGGAGAAAACACTGATGCATCAGTTGTCAACGCATTTTATGTCGCTAATTCGGTGCATGACATTGCTTATCGCTACGGCTTTACCGAGGCCGCCTTCAACTTCCAGCACGATAATTTCAAGAAAGGTGGAGAGGATGGCGACCCTGTTATGGCTTATGTGCAAGACAAGAGTGGCATAAACAACGCTTACTTTACGACTTTGCCCGAGTGAGTGTATTAATTCCTCATCTCACCTACCCCGCTAAATTTTGCTATAGTGGTCAGCGAGGAGTTGCCAGGTTTTTCCTGTTCAACTGGTATACTAGCGTTTGTGTACTCTCGCAAAGTACTGTCTTGTCCTCTGAACACAAATATTAGCCCAAACGGGATACTGCGTTGGACAATACCATGGTCGTCCATGAGATGACGCACGGTATTTCAACTCGCATGGTTGGTGGCGGATCCGCGAGATGTCTCCAATCTGTGGAGGCTAGAGGGCTGGGTGAGGGCTGGTCAGATGCCTTCTCTGAGTGAGTACTGCGGGTTATCGGCATATAGCAACCTAACGAAGCCTGTCTCAGTTGGAATGTTCAATCGTCTAGCAACATCCAAGACTACTTGTTCGCCCAATACTCCACCAAGTCTCCTGGAGGTGGTCGCACAAAACCATACTCTACAAATGCGTGAGTGCAAGCAAGCTGTTGACTATCTACCTCTGCAGCCATTCATCCTATCATTAGAAATATCAACCCTCTCCGATACCAGGACCTCAACAAGAGGAAGGAAGAGCATGGTCTGATTTTTCTCATTAAGATCATCAGGAATCTCATGCGAAACAGATGCTGGTGAAATATGGGCAAACATGCTTCATAACGTCCACGCCAAACTCCTTGAAAAATATGGCTTCTCAGCCAAAGCAAGGACAAACCCGTCAGGCAAGGAAGGTAATATCGTTTGGTTGCACTTGTTCATGGATTCGTTCGCCATCATGCCTTGCAACCCTACTTGTAAGTGAATTTTCTAGGAATCTGCTTGTAGCTGATACATATCAAAACTCTTTCATAGTCGCCAGAGCTCGGGATGCCATAATCCAAGCTGACAAGAATCGTTACAATGGAGCTAACAGATGTTTATTGTGGAAGGCGTTTGCGAGCCGTGGTCTTGGAACGGATGCCATAACCACTGTACCGTACAAGGACGGCAGCGCTATTCCTGGGGATTGTTAGGTTTATAACCACCTGAATTTCTCTTCAACGCTCAGTTTTGTTGAACAAGCCGGCGCCGGATATGTTGTTTGGTCCCCTTCATTAGCCATGTGTATGTATATTTGAAGAAGTGTTCCCTTCGAGTCCGAATCTCTTCTGGGTATTGAGTTGATAGGCTCCTAGATTGCGGTGTTTAAATGAGATTATAATAAACTCATGGTAGGTCGTAGGTAGAGGGGAACTGAAACCAGTCTTTTTGATTCAACAATTTTGCTGCAGAATACCTGAACGGCAAAAAAACTGATGACATTGACACCTACAAGTACAGGATGGAGTCGCGACCGAACCCTGGCATCATTAACGCGTAAAATTCTAATAAAATAGTCGTAATGGAACGGATGCTGAATTTAACGTTGTACGCCCACATAAATGATTGAGGAGATTGCGTAAATTAAATGTTAGAGGACTTGAAAGGAGTGACGGCTGAACCCGCCGAACACCAGGATCAGTCATGAGAACGCCAAACCAATTGAGTTGAGTTGAGAAGAGTCTGTATCGAGTTATCCACTAGCCAATGCTCAAGATCCCAAGGATCACATCGGAGAGCAGGTGAGCGGGTATATTTGAGTATATCAGGCTGATGTAAGTCAGGGAACTTAAAATTTGGAGCCACGGAAGTTGTAGGTGAATGTCGTCAGTTATATCACACATTTTTCAGGCGAAGGTTTCTGAAAAAAACAAGCTAGACGGCCAATCTTCACTCGACTGAGATGATGGGAAGTGTTGGAGAGGGACTTCCACAAACATACACGCACATATTCTCCTTCTTCACCCTCCGTACCTATAGATTCTCGAGTAAAAGTCACGAACTGTTAAGATAAGGCCCACTATCATACTAGGAAGGTCGCATTCGTTAGACTAAACGAAATCGAAGATGGTAAACACACCATATCGGGTGTACTACGACAGTAGTTTGCTTTGATAGACTGCTCTATCTATCCATGCACATCTCTCCGGTGGTGCGTAGGCGATGCATTCCGCATTGTAGGACAAATATTATTGTATTCGTAGGAAACAAATGCCCAGAACATGTTTCCGAGGTTGATGTCAACGCAGATGAATTGAAAGGCTAACCCTCGATCGTGACAAAAAAGCGATGAATTTGGTGAGGCTGCCAGGTGAGGCCCAACGAGGGCCCAACGAGAGCCCAAGCCAATAGGATCCTGGATCAGGTAACCCTGCGGTTCAGTGATCAATCACCACTACACCAGGGCCCTCAACCCCCATAGTGTCATTCATGAAGTGGAAATTTCCGGCGCTTCTAGAAGGGTCCTGGACTCTGGTAGATGCGTGCTTTGTCGCAAACTCACTCCAATTCTGCGATTCGACGGGGTGATACGTAGCAGACAGACACCGGCCGGCTTACAGGATCAAGAGACACGTAAAATCCAGAACCAGGTAAACGGAAACAGCGTGTAGGACAGTAGGCGGTTAATGGAAGGACAATGGGGAATGCATCATTCCCGTATCTCTCACTGAGGTTGCCAAATCTATTCCGCATATACCCCAGGGATATGTTAAACCGAGATATGTATGCTTCATGATGGGAAGAGATGTGGAAATAAGGGAAATATCCAGGGTGAAATCTAGACGGAGGAATATGAATGCCGAAAATGGTGTTCGGATCGAGACCTTGAGGCCTTGAAGCGTGCGCGTGTGTGAGATTGCCGAGTTTTTCGATGTCGATGTCGATTTCGAAAGATGGCAATACACTAGAGAATTCCGAGGACAGCTTAGAGTGCGCGAGGATTGCGTATTCAAAGTACTCGTGTTTGAAGTACTAAAGATCTGCCTACAAAACGATGGTCTACTTATACTAAATAATTAGATTAGATGAAACGAGGCGATGTGATACTCGAAAGTGAGTGGCTTGACGTCACGAGTCAGCTACGAGCGGTAAACGTGCGTGATATTGTGAAATCGTGAAAGATGAACATGAAGCTCGGACCCGTACCTTACAGCGTGACGCCTTGACGCACTTCTGATTGTTTGAGAGAAGATTTGATCCGTGGAAAGATTCAACATGGGGGAACGGAAGTAAGAATTATGATCGGAGCGCTCCATCCCGAGCTCGTGATCCGCATGTGCACGGACCGTTTCATCTGACGGAATGCCTGGAACGCTCCGCCTTGGCCTCAGGGCCCTAAACTTTCCGACATTAAATCTCGATCTAAGCTCCGCCTCGATCCAAATCCGTCCTCCGGGCCGATTATTTCTGGCACACTACTGGTACTCGATACGACCGAACCAACAACGCAGAGCCGGTCTTGAGATCAGCTTGAGCTTGAGCGCTTATAACGCTACAAAAATTGTAGTTGGGTCCCTTGCATGCTGGTGCGTCCCCTCAACACCCTTAAAAGCGATGTATCCCTTGTCTTCGTCGCCTCTAGGACCTGTGGACTGCCAGATGGGTAGCAACATGTCAGAGCAGAATATATATGATCCTCTGGATATTGCGAGTCGAATAGATTGAAGCTTTGATTGCTCGCGTATCGGAGGTAAGTTGAGCCTTTATTCTTATTTCAAGTCCTCTGGTATTCGATATTACATCCTCGCTCTAGCCATTGGTTTAGCTAGTAAATTCAATTTTAGTTCCATGATCGAGTCTTCTAACGTTTTGAGGGTTGGCTTTGATCAGAATACTATTGTAGAAGATGTCAATTTTACCAGTACTCTTATCTTTCATCTAATCTGGGGTTATTCGCAAACCAATTTTCGACGAGGAGGGTAATCATTGCTAGAGTGGCGACACTATCTAACGAAACCTACGATCCGTGAGATTCCATGCTGAGTTCAATTCTCACTTTATTCCAACTAGCATAAATAACACCCTGGATCGAAAGATAACGCGATAATTGTTGACACTGTTTATTGGTGGAACCTCTTCGACGTTGAGTGGATTCTAGTGCATGGTCACCATACTACACGTGTGCTATCCTTCCCAATGCACTCTAATTGCCACAACCTAAGTATGGAACATCGACATTTTAGCGAGACGCGTCGTACATAATCCTTACATGTCTTAACATCTGATTCGCTGCAAGACTTTGCGACGAACACATCCAGTAAACGTAGCGTATCCTGAGCAGAACCTCGTAAACACATGTCCAAGATACAACTTCTGTATAAACGAATGCTGATGCTTTTAGGCGAAGTTGTGATTACGCTAACAATAAATTAAATCTCAGCTTACGCCAGTTCCCCTTGATAAATGCACTTGAATTGCTATTATACGTCATGAATGGGATTGTCGTTCTACATGTAACCTGGGAATGGTGTCCAAAACCTCCGTTTCCCATCCCGAGTGGATGGTGCGTTTATCTGGCTGTGTAGTGCCCCAAAGTCGGGGAGATCGAAAGTGTGTCAGCCCAGCAAGGTTTAGCTCGCTTAACCAGACTCCTTGCTTCACCGATAGCCCACCGATCCCCTGGCTCATTTTTCGACCTACAGCGTAGAATGTATTCCAAAAATATTGGAATTAATGACATGATTGACTGCCAATGCCACTTGCCGCAACTTTAGAGATAAAATCAGATCCACTCACGCCATTTGAAATTCTAACTAGTTCGCTAACGAGCAACCCCGTGGACGTCGGCCAGGTGTCAGTCCGTGCAGGTACGGAGGGATAAATTACCACCTATAGGTTTATAACCCCCGTTTGGATTTAGCATGGTGGTCATCCGCCGGGATCCCATCGGCCCCACGCCCTGGAGACGAAACAGCTTCCAAGTGGTTGACTCTTCTGAGTCCTCACCACCAGTCCTATACCGTTACCCCATTTACATGAGGTATGACCTAGGTTCGCGTCATGAGAATCAGCAATGTTCTCCTAGAAGGTGACAGGGCTCGGCAATCCCCGTGTACTGTCCCAGTCCTGATCCTGCGATCAAGTTTGACTCTCTTTCTGTAAGCTAACTTATCAACTGCGGTGAGAAATGTAGATAGTAGATAATTTGGATGGAATATATACATTCAACAGAGTTGAGTTAGCCAACGACATTGTCAGTCGAATATCTCTCAAACGCTGAGGGAGCGTGAGGAAGAAGTTGGTGATGAGTGATAAGCTATATCGAGCGAAGTGAATATGAATACCCTCTCCCAATCTTCACTGAGAAGTATTTATACTAATAGTTATGAATGGGATCGGTTAAAGTACGGGCTATTGGAATCATTTTGGGGGTTGGCTCGCGGTGATTGAAATTCGCTCAATGATCCCAATAAACGACCATCCACTAACAGCGCTTCGGACCCCTAGAATTCCTCTGTTGCAGGAAAATGGACAAAATTTTACGTATTGCACATGTGCTGAACTAGAATGGCGTGCAGAAAGCATTGCACTGGTGCAGCCGGTCGTGAGGTAATGCCTTGTGTTTGACTTGCAAGCGTTAATGTCTCAATGAAGGCTCCGGTCTAAAGGGCGTATAATACATACGCCTCACCACATGTGTTTGCTGCTCATCCATCATACCTATTGACATTACATCCACCATGGTAGCCACCGCCTTCGACATCAGCGATCCTAGTAGGATCAGGTTTCCCGTCACATTTGCTGGCACGTATGGGGCATATCTGATTGCCTTTCTTCTGAATGCATTGTACGTCTCTGCTATCAAGATACGATAACTATGTTTATCTGATTATGGTCTCTGTAGTCTCTGCGGAATCGTACTGGTAAGAGATCGCTCAGCTCGAATGTCCTCTGCAACTAACTTTCACTATCGATGACAGCTTATGGTCTTTAACTACATTGAATGCCTTTCTAAAAAAGACACCATACCTCTGAAGATGACTATCTGCGTTCTAGGGTAAGTTATGCATTGTCTAGTCGAACAGCGACCCGATTCTGATAATTCGATGTGTCACCCCCCCCTTTTCGCCTACGATCGCTCATAGATTTCTATCGGTACTGCAGACAGCATTTACCACAATCCAAATGTACGAGGTATTCATCACGAGGCGAGGGAACGTGGCTCTTCTGGACGAAATTGTATTGTACGTGGATTCCATCACCACTACACGGGGTAGCCGGTTCTTATACGAATTTCAAACTCATTTTCATTACAGCTCTGTCATCGTAAGCTTTACTGTTGAATCTCTTCTGTCCAACTAATAACGTTTCCCTGTCTGATATAAGGGGAAATATCTCTGTATAGTGAGTTTTCGAGGACGCCATGATCTCTGCAGGGGATTCTCATTTACTGTAAACCCCAGTATCTTACGGCATTCATCTCACAAATGTTTGTACACGCGGTGATTTTGTCAATCCGGTCCGGAGTGACCAAAGCATTATTTCTTGCAGATTTTTCTGCACCCGCATCTGGCTTGGTATGCTCACTTTTCGACAATTTGCTCATCCAACCCTATATTAACACCAATTCTCAGTTGGCAGGAACTTGCGATTCACCCATCTCCATTATTTTGCGATCCCCGCCGTATGTCGTCACTTCGAAGCTTCAGATATTTTGTGCTCACCTCGTTCTTCACCTTTGAAGGCTGGCTTATCCTTGACGCAACTGGGTAAGCTTGCATATTCAGATGGCACTAACTGGAATCTAGAATTGAAGATGCGAATTGACGATGCTGCTCTAGGTGCCGGATCTGGTGAGTCTTCCAACAGTCCCGGTGGCGCAGTGGAGTTTACGGGGCTGATTTATATATGGTATATTTTCTGAAGCCCAGTTGTCTTTCATGTAGATTATCTCCCCTTCAATCGTTGCTAGTGCTTCTAATCTGCTTCTTTCGTTCACTAAAATCAGGGCTATAAGCAAATATTACTCGAAAATCAGACTGAGGACCCGATTTCTTATTGTGAGTGTTATCTGATCATATTCCCTCCGACCGCTGCATTCATCTTGGTAAATCACCGCTTACTATAGAAAATGACCACCCTCCAGGGGATATCTGCGGCCCTCTGTGACATCGTCATCTCCGGGACGCTATGTCTCATCCTTGATAGCCATCGTTCGGGCATCAAAAGGTGGCAAATAATCTATTTTATTTCCTCAGCGATTAGTCATATTAACAATCTCTCTCCAGAAGTAATTCAATGATCAACAGATTAATCATCTATGCACTTCATCGTGCTGTAGCTACAAGGTGCCATTACCTTCTACCCGTCAATTTTGTCTCGTGGTCTTGTACTGACATTGTTTCTATCTTTATCTAGCCTACTCGCTGCATTGAGCGTTCTTCTGGTGTGTTTTAGACTTGCTTCACCCGCAAATTACTGAGCATTTCTTCATCTAAGTTTTGCTTTGCCAACGGAACATTCTACTTGTATTTGAAGTCCATTAAGTCTCGTTTTCTTCGGCTAAATGACCTCTGCGATAGCATGGTGCCCCTGTCTGCAAATACACACAGTAAGTCTAGCCTCTCTCACCACTGAGAGCTCGTCACGACGAGATCTGACCAAATACCCTGTGTTGTTGTAGTATACGTTATCTGCGTGATCAGCATGTGAGCCATCTCCCGTGGGCTCATGCTTGTGGAGGGTTTGACATCTCCACGATTAGTCTCACATCTCGAAACGGCCATCGAGAGCAGGCAGCCGCTGATGGAACATACGATCTACCCGACTTGGGTTTGAGAACGAGAGGCTCTCAGTCTAGGGCAGGCAATACTACGAGCATAGGCCTTAGTCGCTCAGCGAGAGATGGGGATAGGGCTATGGAAACATCCTAGGAGATATTAAGGTAAGCACCATGTTGTATGATGGTGCTGGTGCAACAGCTAACGGTTTTATTTTCATCAGAGCGATCAGAGCCAGTGCTCGTTGTACCATAACCATTCTCTGTAAATAACTCGCGTTCGTGGCTTAAAGGTCTTTGTATATTCTCGTTATGACTCGCTACCTATCTCAAGGAAACCGATCCGGTTCTCTAAATTTCCCCTTCTCCTCAATTAGAAGGGAGCATTATATCCTCCTGGTTCCTTTTCCGTCGAAGGTTAAAGAGACTGTAAATTTTGCTCACGTCACCGTGTACCTGAATCCAACTGCTACTCTAATTTACTTGCTGGTACTTGTCCAGATATTTAATTAACGCCTTCCACTTACTCTCGTTCCATTTTTCCATGTAATTTCACTCTTGAATCACCGCCGAATGTAGCCTCCAGCACGAAAACATGACACAGACTACTAAGTCTGCCCAGGAAACAACCATTAATTACTAGAACGCCTCGTATTAGTAAACTACGCATGAACCATTTATAAATCCCTCCGCACTCGGAATGAGCTCTCTAACTGTCTTTGAGCCTAAATAATTTGGACACGAGGTACTTAGGATATCACTTGCGGTGTAAAAGCGTTCTAGAATGCTGCCATCAAATTTGAGTATCGCTGATCCAGGAGACATCCAGTCGACGTGAGTCTTATCGGCTGGAAGTAGTCGTTCAAGAGCGTGGTTTTCGTGCAACTCAGATACCCGGGGTTATCGGGCCCGCTGTTACGAGTTCTTACGCAGTTACGAGTTCTTACGCAGTAAGACTCGTTCATTTCAGCGGTTGGAGGTTCTAACGGAGACCTTTGTATTTTTCCCCACGGTCATGCCCCCTTGCTTTTGTAG
>Ga0247741_1001391_pt1 | contig 13482 bp, 18 predicted proteins | sample UWRJL213509R2_FD_180945 | JGI IMG/M metagenome (GOLD analysis project Ga0247741, IMG submission 180945) | Plant litter microbial communities from Arlington Agricultural Research Station in Wisconsin, United States - UWRJ-L213-509R-2 | ecosystem: Environmental > Terrestrial > Plant litter >... | reverse complement strand
CTTGAAGTTTCTTCAGAGCTTCGAAAGCCGCGTGGTCGGCAATGGATTTCAGAGATCGAGGAGGCGTCTGCCCTTCTTGGTGGAATTTTATCCATCATTCACCCAACCCTGTTTGAGGCCGGTATGACCTGCATGCAGCTCATTCGTGAAAATCCTGATTTTGTCGCCAAGAACGAGGGGCTCGAGAGGATCATGGAAATGTGGAGTGCCCCCTTCACTGGGCTTTCGGTAATGAATAATCGGCAAACTCCAACACACCGCGATAATGGTGGGGGTCACAGATGGATGGATGTTCTTGCATCCGTCGGACCTTATCTTGCCGGTCGGCTCCACCTCCCTGGTTTAGGTTATCAGATGATGTACGAGTCGGGCACGGTAGTCGGTCTGACTGGGAGGGTAGTTCTTCATGGTGCCCACGCCAATGGCCAGCGTGCCTGCTTTGCCTTCTATTTTCGTGAAAATGTTATGAAGGCATTGGGCATACCATCACCTGCATGGGCAAAGGTTGGAGGGAACGGACCGGAGTAGAAATATTTATTTTTATGTAGTACAGAACGGTGGATAAAAGTACGATCTACAAACGTCGAACTCCCATATTATTGCTACAAATTTCAATGAGTGAAAATTGAGGATGAATTTCAAGTGCACCGACCTAACATGAAGAACGAACTTTCTTTCTTGAGTTTGACCAGAGCCCTGACTTTCTCTGCCAGCCGCTACCGGACGTTGGGGCTGATGGGACATGATAACGGATGGTAGGTCATCGCTATCTGAGAACAATGACACCTCCGAACTGGCAGAGAAGCTAGTCGTAGTCTGGTTCTCGACCAATTCAACAGATCCTTCTGAGGAAATTGAAAGGCGACGTTTCTTCTGCGCGGCTTTGTTTGATGGACGAGTTGACCCAACAATCTCAACATCTGAGCCGTTATCCAGCTCTCGATCTGGGACGTGCTTGGTTGATTGGGAAGGTGCCGACATGAGGTGAGTCGGATTTGCATGATGTTTGGGCAGAGAGACCTGTTGCTTCTGGAAGGGGACAGAATTCGTCGATCTGGACATTTCAAAAAGATCATTGAGACCATGGACGCGCCAAACCGAACGCGATACGGCTTCATACTGCCTCATCAGAGCACTATTGAGAAATTGCTGGGCGTCAGTAACGTCAGCGAGGGCTTGTTGCACAAGTTTCATGTGCGCTGGGTCGACCAGAGGAGATCTTGAGGGAGATCGCGCAGGACAAGCACAGCATCCACCTTTGGAGAGTGCCTGAATAATAGCAGAAGCACGATCCATAAGAACTGCCTCATGTGTAGAGAATGGACCAACGCCAACGCCGAAATTTGCCTGAGAATTTGAGTAATCAGCAATGTGAGGCGCCTCACTGCTGGATCCTGGAGGCTGGGAAATATCAGTGGGTCGAGTAGATAGCAATGGCGGAATTGAGACTGGGGGTAGTACTGGTATCGGTGATGGCATTATCGGCATTGGTACCGATTGCAATGTTGTCGGTGTTGATGCCGATTGCATGGCGGTTGGTGTTGGTGCCGATGACGGTGGCACTGATGGCAGTCGCATCGGCATGGATGTTGAGACTGGTATTGACGTTGGTGGTAGTGGTAGTTCGGTCAACGTTGATAGCATCGGTGTCGATACCAACGGCAGTCCCAATGGTGGTGGCTTTGGTGCCAGTGTCGGTGCTGGCGAAGTTACCATTGATGCCATCATTGGTGGCATCGACTCGGTCTGTAAAAGTCCTGTTTCTGTAGGCCTGGGCGATACTGGCTGAGACCCCAATGAAGATTGTCCTGGCGTTGGTGCCAGTGGTAATTGCACTGGCATCCACAGCGGGGTCGGTATTGGTGGTGGGGTCGGTATCGGTGGTTGCATCGGTGTCGGTACTGTTGGTGCCGATGGTATCGGTGGCTGTGGTGGCAGTGTTGGTAGCGTTATCGATGACGATGCCAATGGTGGTGCTGTCGGCGTTGGTCTCATCCGCCATGGGGGTGCCAGCGGTGTCTCTGGACGGTCTCCCTTCGATGGATGCGATGTTCGGGGATTCGTATGACTGTCATCTTGTGTTGAAGGCTTACGTTCTGGTATAGTATACTGATCAGCACATCGCCTCTGGAGGCGGATGATAGCTGGGCCAATATTTGCGAGCTCTGGCATCTGCCAAATGTCTTCCAGGTAGCCTGATTGGGGGTAATCGCCAGCTGCTATCATCTAGTCGAACTGATAAATAAAAATTTGAGATTCATGAGTTTTATGGACTTACGGATCGTAGATTATTTGCAAATAGCTCATCTATTTGCCGTCGGGTTGGGATCTTGCCGTCTAACCACCAACTATATTGGTGGTTAGGATCCATCTCGCGAGTGACATTTCGATCCAATTGGATGTCAGACTCGGAACAGAGTGAATGAAGTGAAGAACAGATGCCGTGCTGCATTTGGTCCTCGGATGAATCCGGCGACCAGAAAGACAAGAGAAGTTCCTGAAGGATGAAGGGCGGTGGTAGACTCAATCCCAGCGCCGCACCCCACCCTTGACAGAAGACAAGAAATTCCTATATACCTTGTAGTTCAGATCTTGCAAGCATATTCCTGACAAATTTGTTTCACATACCAATTCGACTGTGATGCCCTCTTGAAAGATAAGGGGAGCTCCTTGCACGGTGCAATAGTAGACAGCCATTCTAAGGCGAGCAAGGAGGTAGTTATACAGGAGTCTCCAGATCTGTTCTTCTCGTTTCCAGTCGATACGAGCATCAATAGGGCCTGTGTTATCTGGGAACATGAACGTTTATGACAAGTATATGTGATGTAATCAAAATCGTGAATGTTGTGACGCGTGCGTCGTGCCTACAATGGAGGGATCTTGTCTCCAGGCGTAGGGCCGATAGAGATGCCAGTGGATGACGTCCAGGCAGGTCTTACTCTATCGCGTCCTCTCTAAAATCAGCCGTGATTCGAGGGGAGAACATAGGGAGCTAAATATATTATTATTGTAATGAATATAAAAAATTGAACAGATGGTTGGCTAGGAATTTTTCACCTGGAGAGGAGAGCGAATAGATGCGGCTCCTGAGGCAAGTGTAAATAAGGAGATAGTGGTAATAACGGTAAAATTTGCCATCAAGTCCTTCAACTTCCTTGATGATCGCTAGCAATCAATGGCAAGGGTAGGTCAGGGAATCGGTGCATTGCAAGAATGAAATTACTGGACAGAAATAATGAATATCTACACCAGCACAGCATGAAAACGCGTCGCGAGGGTTCCAGAAGCTTTGACCACTATTAAGATCTTCTCATGTCCACGAGACCTTATCTCCTCCCGGTCTGCTAACACGGTGTCGATCAACTCAGAGGCAATGTGAGGGCGGTCCGGTCGGCCCAGCATTTCCCTTGCCTCGCTAAGGGGCTTCCTGACCAGGTCCTGCAGCAAGAAGGTCGGCTGCACAGAGGTAGAGACCTGTTTGGTTTCAAGTACAATTTCAAGGCAGTCTTCTGTGCGAAACTTGGAAGTTCGAGGTCGGCCAATGAGGCGGAAAGTTATAAGCAGGCAGACTTGTATGAACTCTCGGTTCGTCTGAAAAAAGGCATCAATATCTAATATACAAATTCCTGAGCGTCTGGACGCACTTTGACCCAGAGGCCCATCCCTTTGTCGACGCGAAGCCTGTCTTCTGCTTGCGTGATCACTCGACTCTGCTGGATGCCTTGGCAGATGGCCTTATGAACTGGCCAGGCACTTTTTTGGCATGCGCGGTTCTGTAGACCAAGTCAGCGGAGAACGGTACAACCCATGGCGAACGTACACAATAATGAAACCTCTTGCATGCTGCACAGGTCAGCAACTTGACCGAAGTCTCCGTCCTGAAGCAATACTGGCATTGCTTGATGATCGGTAGTTCAGAGGACATAATTCTGGTAAAAGATAATAGTTGGGATGAAAAAGAGTTGTTTCCGATTTCGAACCGCCGAGGTATTTATATGCCAATAGAAAGGGGGGGTTCGGGGTCCAATTTTGTTATAATCCCAATGCTTTTGTGTGCCGGTGCCGGCGTATGTGTAAGATCGTTCAATTATGCGCATTCCCGTGCCAATGAGGTAAAGCTTAAACAATGTTGCATGACATCTCTCTAAACATGCTGCAACGATATGAACCACCTGAAAAAAATTGCAGCCAGACCTACTTTGGGACCCACCTCAAAGAAAACGCAACATCTGTATATGATAGACTGAGTGCGCGATCACATGCAGAAGAGGCGCCCGTCAATCGATGCAGCTGCAATCGGCTAAGGCGTGAACAAATATCCTAGACATCGTGATCCGGAAGAAAAATAGCCAAATTTGGAAACCTCAAGTGGTATCGTTGATCTAGCTTTCAGATCAATTTATACCCCAGGCAGTTAGCCAGGTGCCGGCAAGTTGGCACCAGCGTCCAGCCGAGCGGTAAAGTAGAAACATGATCAGTTTCTCAAGGCACACTTTTCTTCCTTCTACCACATTCTACGGCTCGAAGTTGCGTTTATGCACTTCTCGCATCCACATTCGTTATTTTACCCAACCCTCCCTCCCTTTAATCAATATTTGTCATATTAGCATTATATTTCGTTACTTATCAGAAGTCGAAGTCATCATAACGTCGTACCTCATCCTTAGATAGTCGTCACTTATTTGTACTACAACTCAATCGTTGCAAGTTACACATACGTTTAGGAGGATACATAATATAAAAGTTTTATTGGATAGGTAGGCTACAATCATACGAGCAAATTGTTCCCGCCCACCCAGCGGCTCAATTTGCTCCATCTTTCAGTCTGAGCTAACATTCAGCCCCAGCCCAACCTCACACCTCGTAGTGACCGCGGTTCGATGATAGACGAAGCTGGATAGTTGCGAACGAAAATACAGTAGTATATGCTACAATATCTGAGATGGTTTCCAACATTGAACATAATTTTTGTTAGCAATTGCAAACTTTGCGTCTGCGACCCTCCCAAATTCATTCCACATGTCCACCTTTTGTGCGGAATAGGCCCGAAAACCAGCATTGTACGATGGGTCCGACGAGATGTGCCTGAAATCCCACTGTAGTGCCTGATGCATAAAAAATCGTGTGACCCATGTCATCTCATGCTCGGTGCGTGAAAGCTCCTCGGTCCACCTATTTTTCTGAGCCCGAGCACGAAGCCAATGGATACGATAGACTAGATGGCTCAGATAATCAGTTGTAAAAAATTATTTATAAATCAATTACTCACATTCAAGAAGTCGCCTGTTATCAGCTCCAATATTCTGTGCCGATGCCTCGTCATAGCCATCCATGGCTCCCCAGAACCATGCTAAAGATGCCTGACTCTGACCAGGAGCATTCAGGTCCGCAATTGCAGTACTAATTACGCACTGCTTGACCAAAAGTGGTGGATAACGTGCTTTCAGAGCTCTGTTGAGCCCAACGATGACACGTTGGGATATATTGTAAATTCTTCGGTGGTAGCTGAGCTCAGAATTGAGGGTTCGGATGCCCTTCCATGATCGGAGATGCTGGGCCGTTGTTGTGGAGCGTCGGACCTTCTCGATATACTGGAAAGAAAGATGCCCAAGTACTTCACGAACGCCCTGCAACGCGTCATTTGCGCGGCCTCGTCGAAGCTCTAGCTCCCGTTTTTGCAGAAGCGCGATTCCTTGACCAGTGAGGTTGGTGACTTGGGAAGGAAATATCAGTCTCTTGTTCTCAATGTCGGACGGTGATGGCCTCGGTGCATCAGGATTGTCATCATCACTGATATTTCCGTCTTGATCCTCGATAATCTCCGCTAGATTACCTAGGTTTGAGACAGTCTGGGCACCAAGATATCTCTCCGCTGTCCTGTGGAACTCTCGAATCCGACCGGCTAGACGCTGTCGCTTTCGGCCAAGATCTAGCTTCTGGTCCGATGTTGGATTTCTTCCAAGTCGCCGCACCAACTGACGAATTTCAACTCTGTTAAGACAATTGATAGCAATAAACTTCGTAAAGAGTGGCCAACGAATAAATGCAACACTTACTGATTGTCCTGTATGCGGAGTCCTGAAACTAGCCAAGATGTTCCTCCACCATCGTCAGCGACTGAAGGTTCATCTTCGATGGAATCCCTTGTAGCAATCATTGCTTCTATCTCCTTTAAGGATGCACCCTTTGTAATTTTTGGCAGCATGACGTCCATACTCTTCACATCCTCTTGACGGCCTGCCTCTGCGTCCTCGATATCAGCCTTCCAGAGGTCCCTTTCAGCGACAGGTGCTGCACTATCGATCTCAGTGAAATAGCGACTACTTAGGTCTTTCTCAGACACTGCGCGTCTGTACTTGGTGATTATTGTGTCGACTTAAAAGGGATGTGATCAGACTGGCAAGTTATCAGAAAACGAGTACTCACCGATACTAACCAACTTCTTGAAATTGGAGTCACCCATATGATCATCCAGAATCTCGGTCCGGTGGGCTTGGGTAGCAGTCCGTGTACTTGGCGATACCGTATTAAGAATCGCCCATAATGTTTCCATGATCTCTCCATCGACAATTCCAGCCCCAGGGATGTAGCTTGTTGCGTATCGATAGAGACACTCATCCTGGTGTCCATGAACATGGAACAAGCCGATAGCTTCTACTAGCTTTATCTTGTCATCGACTTCCAGAAGAGGATTATTGTTGATGCGATCGCGAAGGTGGATATGATATTGGCACCCAATATCATAGATATGCAGAACGGAGTCGATTCCTGAGACATTGGTGGATGCAAGCGCTTCACATAGTGACCAGTCCATGTTCATTTGACGTTCGCCTTTCTGAAAATCAACCATACTGCCCGGAGCGAAGCAGCCATGCCTAGCACAGCAATGTCCACCCATTCCAGTGCTCCGCCGACCTTGATGGGCTATTTCTGCACCATCTTGAACGCGGTACCGGTGACACGATGGTGTCTTGTTAAGCATGTTAGAACAGAGCATCGGTAATTTTTAGAATGCCACAAACCTGGGGACTTTCGATGGCAATATTGAGGTGACGCTGATATCGAGATTCGTTGGTCATAAAGCATTCACCATTAGTGAGATGTACGTCGTTTTCAGCATTTTTCTGAACAAGATGATCGGCTTTGAAGTTCCCATCCGCTGCGAAGCTCCGCATGTATAGTTTACTGCAATAAATATTCAGTTATTTTACTTGCAAATTTGAGCTTCCGACACTTACGGATCCTTCTCTTGTTCTTTTTCCCATCCATCAGGTAAATTTACACCTGGTTGTGGACAGGCCGCACAGAAAAGTGCCATACTACCCCTTTTGGCATCTTCGTTACTCCTTATGGCAAAGTGTCGACGTACTTTCAGGTTCCGCCACTGACGGGAGAGACGCCGGAGCTCTGCATATCGGTTTGGCACAAGAGTTGGAAAGGCATATGAAGTCGTCCTTTTGAGCTTCTGGTGGTATTGATATGCAGATGCCTTGCACTCCAAATTATTGGTCCGGTAATCGTCCAGGACTCTGAAGCTGAAGACCGTTTTGATGTCAGCGGTTGAAGAGGCAGGAAAGAGCCGAAGGTCCAAAAGCTGGAGGTCGCGGTCCAGGTGTCGCCCTTCGCAGGTGCACCATACCACTGGCAATTTATGAAAACCAGAGGTATCGACCAAGGTCACAAATGAATTACCAGCAGCATCTGATGTCGGTGCTCGGGGTAAGACCCTTGGTAACGGACCCTTGTGCCGATCCTCGGGTGCCTCGTCCTCCCAGATCTCCTCATCAGGATTTTCCGGTAACGGTATATCTCGCGTTGTGGATTCATTACTCAGTACTGTGGGCCCTTCAGTTTCAGCGACGGCTGCTTCAGCGCAAGACACTGCCTCCACCTCATCTGCATGACGTTCAGCAGCCTGCAGGGAGGCTCTGAGTCCTGTCAGCAGTGAGTCTGGTGGCTGCGAGAGAGCGTCTGCGACCTTGTTTAGCATTTCATGGTCTGAAATTTGATTGCCTTCTGAGTCAATGGCTTTGAGTAGTCCTTCCAGTATTTCTCGAGGTTGGAGATTCAGAGTCGAGGAAAGGTCATGGAGAACACCGTCCATCGCCTTCTTTGGATGCGGCTCCTTGGCTTTATTAGCAGTTGTAGATGGGCAAGGATCCCCTCTATGTCCAACATAAAGTTTGATGCCCACCTGCCATAACGCCCCCTTCTGGTAGAATCTACCATTCCACCTCTCCACCCGGTGAAATATTTGGTACTGGTGAATGTCGCGACAGCAGAGAACGCAGAGGGTATGCCCTCCGATACAATCAAGGCATCGCCAAACTGCTTTTCCAAGCCCACATTGCTGGCACCGCAGCTGGCAGGGACCGGCTTTTAATGCCAGAATCCTTTCACCATAAATATCACGTTTTTCTTGAACCCATTCTTGCATGTATTGATTTTGGCTCTGAATAGAGGTCAAATTTTGAAAGAAGAAAGGTTAAACAGCCCTACTTTTCCTGAACGGCTATACTGCTGATGGATCCCCTCCAGCCAAGTACCATTCTGGTCTCGGTGGATCTCATACGCATCAAACTCTTGCTCGTCAGCAGGTTCGGAGATGCAAACTTCCTCTCCAGGCGTCTCAATAATTGGAGGGAGATCTACCCGAAACCTTGCTGATGCTGAACGTTTATCGACTTGCTGATACGAAATCTTCTTTGTCTTCTCACGGATTCCCCGTTCAGTCTCAACAGTTTGTATAGTGATCTGCTGAGCCTGACGAGGTTTGATGATCTTGAATCTTGACGCCATGGTATTTTACAAGAAGAGACATTTCTCTTGAATGACATGGATTTCCCTAGTTATAATTTTTCTCACGATGTCATTTGTAGAAGCGTGAGCACCAAAAGGTAACAATCCTATCGTACGGGCGCCTAATGACCAAATTGGGTAAACAGATCAAAAACCCCTAACACGACTATGCTACCTCTGTGCATTCATCTGCACCTTCTCCGATCGTGCATAACCCCTCTAAACAATTCAGTCTAGTATCATATCTCATACAACTTAGGTTCTGTAGTGGTATGTGATGAGTAATAAAATGGTATTACCTAGGAGATGAGTGCGTGCGCAACGAATGATGACTTGCGCGTGTTTTGGTTCTCAACCAGTATGGACCATAATAAGATATCATTTATATGCAACATATCTTAATTCTAAATAATGTTTTGTTGCTCCAGAAGTGGGAAGAATGAGATTTGGAAGTTAACCATGCATGGTACAATATTTTGAGAGGCAACACTGTATTTTATGTGTTTACTCTATTTACGAAGACAGTTTGACATATAATTTACATGCAATCAAAGAAGTGTTAGGAATCGAGAGGCGAGAACATCAGGATTTATACCTGAAATATTTAATACAATACTCTGAGAGGGGACACTGTATTTTACGGGCTGACTCTATTTACGAAGATAGGTTGAGATAACAATTATACATGACATTTGTAATCGTCATTGAAGTGTTATTGATTCAGAGATGAGAAGAATAGATGTTTAAATAGAAAATTAAACATGTATGATACAATATTTGAGAGGTGCTGCTGTATTTTATGCACTTGCTCTATTTACGATGACAAGTTGAGATATCATTATTAGCAGTATATTGTAATCTTCAATGAAGTATTGCGGATCAAGAAGCAAAAAAAAACAGGATTCATAGATAAAATATTTGATCGCACACAATATTTTATTTCAAGAGGCAACACTGTACTTTACGGACTGACTCTATCTATGAAGATAGGTGGAGACTTCATTTATATGTAATACATCGAAATTCTCGATGTCGTCTTGGAGATTGAGAGTTGAGAGACGCCGAGGTCCATAAATGACATTTACTGTGAAATAAAATAATCTACCGCGCAGGTAGCTGCGTAGTGTCAGCTTGAGCTACAGCTTGCCGACTTGATTGTGTATGTGGCGCATATCTTGATCAGGTAAATTGAGTCCTATATAGTAATATTACTGATGTCAATCATTTACGACACCCGGATGAAAGAATATGCTGATACAAATTCGTGTAAATAAACACTCTCATTTCTTTACCACATCCCTCATGGCAAAGCGAAAGCAGAAGAAATCCTCTGCTCCCAAAACTGTCTGGACGCTAGAGGAGATTGCCGTTCTTCGTAAACATCGAGATGCATGGCTTGAGCTGGAAACTCGTGCTGAGAGGGACACACTAGTTAATGGGACGGTCGCAGAGGAAATACGGTCGCTCAACCAAGAGATATATGGCATTCAAGTCATCGGACGAAACAAAAAGGCCAAGGAAGAATGGGACCGTCGTTGCAAGGTGAGATTCCCAGTGTTTTCGTCACTGCTGCACTCAACTTCAAACCAATGGGTACCAGGCAATGAAAACATGGTACAATAATCACTGTGGAGGCACCAAGAATCGACGAGTTTTCAAATTTCAGCGTAAGATTCCTCTACGGAATGTGGTTGCACATTTCCGGGGAGAGGATGTGCGGACTGAGGTGGAAGCCAACTCCCCCGATGCAAAGCCTGGCTCGTCTGAATATCTTTCACACTACCAACGGGCACTTACAAAGGTCTTAAATTCGCTATCAAATGACGAACGGGAGGAGTATGAAGCACTCAGGCAGGAATGGCAAGATACCACACCTCCAGCAGAGATTCAGAGAAAGTACGTTCTACTACTCAATCGTTTACCACAATTTAATTATACAAATTAAACTGTCTCCTTGCAGAACGGCTCAAAAATATGCTCGACGAGTGATTATGAACATGCACGAGGTCACCCATCGCCAGATGGGAATGTCGTCGCTGACTTTCGAATCGCATCAGCTTATCGACGGCACGCCTGGATTCATGCTGTAATTATTTAACTTAGTGCAATGAACAATAGGTCTAACGCGCAACTTCTGCAGGCACGACTATAATTCCCATCTCCTTGCAAAGAACGTGAGGGTTCAGTCATTTTCAGAACGTCATCCAAAGCTCTGTGAAGACTTCGGCAATGCTTTTGCCACTTGGGTAATGGATGTGCAGGATGTGATCGATGGCAATTCCCCTAACATCGACGAAAAGCCGGCAATGCCAATAATCGCCATCCAGAAGGGCGAGGGGGGAATTCCGCTATTACCGCCTCCCATCAACGGTAAAGGAGGGTACGAACTTTTGGAGACCAAGCGAACGATCATCCGGTTTTATATCAACGAGCATTACCGTGAGTTACTACTCCCAGCGTGCTTTATACTTACATTAAGCATCCATAATTTATAAGGACTGGCAACTGGTAACCCAAATGCACACGCCCCTTGGGACGCAATGGGGAACCAGCCAGAGAAATTTTTCGATCTGTCCTACATACCCGAAGGCTTCATACTGCAAGATCCTTGTCGGATGAAACGCCCAGTCGCTGAACTACTCGACCATCTCCGCTGGCGACAATCGGATAATACTGTGGTCACATTTGCCTTCAAGAATGTTTTAGCGAATGGGAAGCTTGTACCAGCTTCGTATTCCGAGGTGGCGATTTTGGCTATGTCCAAGAAAAAATTGCAAGACGGTAGTCCACCTCCAAATCCCCCCCCCACCGTCAAACCGGAACAGCCAGTAGAATCTGGTAGTCCTTCGCATTCCCGTCCAACAAGGGCTTTGCCACCAAGGATACCCTGTGGTGCTGGTGAATATCAGATCACGGCATCGCCTGCACCGGCGCAATCATCTAGCGCTCCTGGTTCTCCTTGCTCAGACATTTACGCACCAAACGACCTTACAGAAAACATTGTTTCTCGAGCTCCCTCTGAAGCCCCTATACCTCAGGCATCTAGTCCTGATACACCTGATCCTGAAGTGCCATCTCGGCCACCTACTCCTGAAGCAGCGGTCCTAGCGTCAGTACAGGAACGGCTGGTCCAAGCCGGTGCTGCTGATGTGACTCTTCCACCCAACGCATCTGGATCTATCGTACCGCCTCCCAACGGCCATCCGTTCATATTCCCAAATCCTCAAGGCCATGGCTATCCAATGCAACAATTTGGGCTCAACAGCAATGCTTTGCCGCCAGCACCTCCCCAGAGTTGGGAGATTTATACACCGCCTGGTATTATGCAAGCCGGTGGATCTATTCCCATCCAGCCTGGGTTTGCAAGTGGCTCTACGGCGCAATTTTACTATATTCCTACTAATCAAGGCTGGGTTCAGCAGCCAATGCAAACGGCGCAATATCCCAACATGCAACCCAGCTATGCCATCCCATCCAACATTGGCCCATTCGCCCCAACCTCACTAGGCTATCCTTCAGCCAACTCGCAATTTGATACTAGCCTCGACCCCTTGCTGAGGACGGCTGGGACAAGTACGATAAATGCAGTCTCTATGGAGCCAAAGGCCACACCAAGACCTAGGGCGAAGCCTCGGGTGCCAGATGCTCCTCCAACCAAGTATCAAGATGACTCCAACTTCGTCCACCACCGAGCTCAAGCCCATCCATTTTATTCAGATGCTGGAACACCAACCCTCATGAATTCTCCCCCAACGAAGCGTAAGCGACAGCCCTCAATAACTGATGAACAGCCTTTGGGTAAACGGCAGCATGTCCCTCGTCGAACGAACGAACATTTTCCTGAAGCGACTGAGGAGGATATTAGAGCAACTGCCAAACTTCCTCGGCAGCGGAAGAGGCCGTCATAATTTTCTCATTATAATTATATAGAATGGCAAATGAGAAAATAAAATTCGTCAAATATTACATTGGGTCGGTTCAGTACGCTACACCACTGGTGAAGGGACGGTATATTACTTATCGCCCTCTGCTCAAAGGTTTGGCACTTCTTACTGGCATTATTCGTGATGGAGCTGCACTACTAGTAGCAGGCCTCGAGCCCGACCTTGTTTGACGAACAGGCATTGATGGAACATTTTGAGCTGGTTCCTCCACTAGGTCAACCGGGATGGGTATCTGCTGGGTAAATTCAACCTGAGTAATGGAAGTCAGTTATGTTATAGAGAATAGTGTAGTCATGGAAATCACCTCCATTAGCTCCTCTGAAGCATCAACAGCTGGTGGCAAGGTATCGTTGTTGGGAGCTGGTGAAGATGGTGACGAGAATGATGACAATGATGTTAATGGCGAGAGTGGCGGTGGTGGCAATTGCTGAACTGGTACCATGGGTCTCGTCTGCATGACCGACGCCGGTGCCAGTGGGTCCGATGCCGCTGTATCTTCACCTGTAGCTTGAATTCCCTGCGCTGGCCTATCCTCTATCCTCTGCGTTGGTGGCTCCGTCGTTTGTGGGACTTGGACTGGGGTACCCTCACGCGATGAGACAGGTATCGGCTGCAAGGCCGCCGCCAGTACCGGTGGGTCCGATGCCGCTGTATCTTCACCTGTAGCCTGAATCTCCTGCGCTGGCCTATCCTCTATCCTCTGCGTTGGTGGCTCCGTCGTTTGTGGGACTTGGGCTGG
>Ga0247741_1001390_pt1 | contig 13486 bp, 9 predicted proteins | sample UWRJL213509R2_FD_180945 | JGI IMG/M metagenome (GOLD analysis project Ga0247741, IMG submission 180945) | Plant litter microbial communities from Arlington Agricultural Research Station in Wisconsin, United States - UWRJ-L213-509R-2 | ecosystem: Environmental > Terrestrial > Plant litter >... | reverse complement strand
TCCGTCGACCAATGCACGGCGCCGGCGATCCGCTCGATCGTGATCGCGCGGCGCAAGCGGTAGATCGTCAGGCGCCGGGCAAGCGCATCGGCCGCCTCCGCTTCGCAATCGACCAGGATCGCCTCGTCATCGGCCCAGAGCAGGAAATCGAACAGCACCTTGCCCTGCGGTGTCAGCAAGCCGGCCCAGCGCGGCGCCGAGGCATCGAGCGTCGCCACGTCCTGAGTCACCAGACCCTGCAGGAAACCGCGGACATCCTCGCCGGCGATACGGATCAGCGCTCGATCGGCGAGCATCGTGGCATGCGGGGTGGTTTCGCTCATGCCGAACAGGTAGGAGGTCGGCCGGGCAAGCGGAAGAGCCGGAGACGATCGTGACAGCGACTTATGACCTGAAGCTGACGGGCGGCACCGTCCATACTCCAGCGGGCCCGATCCAGGCCGATATCGGCGTGCGGGAGGGACGGATCGTCGCGATCGGTGCGGCTGGCGATGCGGGCGAGACGATCGACTGTACCGGGCTCGATATCCTGCCCGGCGTGATCGACACCCAGGTCCATTTCCGCGAGCCGGGGCTGGTCCACAAGGAGGACCTCGAAAGCGGCAGCCGCGCCGCTGTGCTCGGCGGGGTGACCGCGGTGTTCGAGATGCCCAACACCAAACCCAATACCGACAGCGCGGAGTCGATTCAGGACAAGCTGACGCGGGCGCATCACCGCATGTGGTGCGACCATGCCTTTTATGTCGGGGCGACCAACCATAACGCCGCGGCGCTGGCCGAGCTGGAGCGGCTGCCGGGCACTGCGGGGGTGAAGATCTTCATGGGCGCCTCGACCGGCGACCTGCTGGTGTCGGAGGATTCGTCGCTGGCGGAGGTGCTTGCCTCGGGCCACAGGCGCGTCGCGATCCATGCCGAGGACGAAGCGCGGATGAACGCGCGCGCCGGCGAGCGCGTCGCCGGCGACGCTTCGTCGCACCCGGTATGGCGCGACGACGAGAGCGCACTGCTCGCGACGAAGCGCATCCTCAAGCTCGCGCGCGACGCGGGGCGGCGCATCCATGTGCTGCACGTGACGACGCCGGCCGAACTCGAGTTGCTCGGCCAGCACAAGGACATCGCGACCTGCGAGGTGACGCCGCAGCACCTGACCCTCGCCGGCGAGGAGGCCTATCCTCGGCTGGGCACGCTGGCGCAGATGAACCCACCGATCCGGTCGGGCGCGCATCGCGACGGGCTGTGGCACTGGCTGCAACAGGGCGTGCCCGACATTCTCGGCTCGGACCATGCGCCGCACACGCTGGAGGAAAAGGGCAAAGCCTATCCCGACAGCCCGAGCGGCATGCCCGGCGTGCAGACCATGCTGCCGTTGATGCTCAACCATGTCGCGGAGGGACGCACCACACTCGCCCGCGTGATCGACCTCACCAGTTCCGGGCCGCAGCGCGTGTTCGGCATCATCGGCAAGGGGCGGATCGCGATCGGTTACGACGCCGATTTCTCGATCGTCGACCTCAAGGCGCGCTGGACGATCGAGGAAAGCTGGCTCGCCTCGCGCAGCGGCTGGTCGCCCTTTACGGGCATGACGCTGACCGGCAAGCCGATCGGCACGATCGTGCGCGGGCAGCGCGTGATGTGGGACGCCGGGCTCGCCAATGCGGCGCTCGGCGAGCCGATCCGGTTCGAGGCAGTCGAGTTCGGCTGACTGCAGGTGGCGGCATCTTTGGGCCGGGACCCCTGGAATTCCGGCATGGCCGGTGGCCCCTCGCCGGTGTAGGCGCCTCCCAGGAATCTGGGGGGAACGCCGGGTGGATCAATCACTGATTTATGTCAGTACGCGGTGCGCGGGTGCCGAGGACGGCGCGACCGATGTCCGGGACATCGTCGCCGTCTCCCGGCCGCGCAATGCCTCGCTTGAAGTGACGGGCGCGCTGGTCGCCACGCCGACCTGCTTTGCCCAGATCCTCGAAGGCCCGGAGGCTGCGTTGGCGGAGTTGATGGCAAGCATCCGCGATGATCCGCGCCACCGCGACATCCGGCTGGTCGATCTGGGCGGGCGGGCCAAGCGAGACTTTGCGGGGTGGTCGCTCGCCTATAGCGGCGAATCGACCTATGTCGGGCAGGCGATCGGGCAGATGATGGGCGCTCGCGACTTCGACTTTCCGAAATACGTGAACCGCCTTTATTTCGTGATCCGCACCTTCGTCGAATAGTGACTCAGAAGGGCAGCCAGTTCGATTTGTGGCTGAACTTCATGTACCCGACATTCACGCCCTGCCGCCAGCCGACGCCGAGCCGGATCGGGATCAGCACGATGTCGCCGCGCCGTAGATAGGTCGCGGCGAACCCGCCCACGAAATAGAGCCGGCCCTCGCCCGCGGGGAAGCGGCGATACAGTTCCTCCGAATCGTGCAGGTTGTAGACCAGTACGAATACCTTGTTGGCGTCGCCGCCCAGATCGAAGCCGACCGACGGGCCGGTCCAGTAGACGGGCATCTGCCCCTCGATCTTGTGGAACATCGTGCCGCTGCCATAACGCAGGCCCACGACGATCGCCCCGGCCGCCTCCCGGCCCGAAATATAGGCATTGGGCTCGCCCTGCTCCTTGAGCGTGCGCTCCAGGATACCGGCCAGGCCGGATGCGCCCTTGCCGAAAGTCCCCTCGGCGGCGATCAGCAATTCCTCGCGCTTGAAGGTCGTGCCCTGGGCAGCGTCGGCATTGGCGTCGGCCAGCGCGGTGCTGCCGTCAGGGGCCGCGCCCTGGGTCTGGGTACCGCCGGCAGGCATGTTGGGATTGCTTGGATCATAGGGCGGATATTGCTGCGATCCGGAAGGCGCGGGCGCGTCGTTATAGGCCGGCTGGCTGTCGGCCGGAACCGCGGTGTACGACTCACGCGCTGGCGGCGGCGCGGACTGCTGGCGCTGGAGATCGCTGTCGATCGCTTCGTTGGGATCGATCGTGCGGACCTGAGCGACCGAGGGCGCCGGGCCGACGCCGATGGCGGTTGCCACCAGCAACAGAATAAGAAGGGCCTTGCGCATCCGTTATACTCCCCCGGCGCTTAATGGGCCAGTGTTGCGCCTGTGTGGCTTGCCCCACAATGAACCGCGCGACGACCCGAGTCGAATTCGCGGCGGATGACATGTTGCAAGGCCGGTTGATCGCAGCGACACCCCTCGCTATAGCCCCCCTTCGCCGCCAAGCCGGAGACGTGGGTGAGTGGCTGAAACCAGCGGTTTGCTAAACCGCCGTACGGGGTTTACTCGTACCGAGGGTTCGAATCCCTCCGTCTCCGCCAGCTTGCCCCGCCTTTGCGGGGCTTGGCTGGCCTTCCGCGATAACGCCAGGGCGGCGCCCGCGATCCGCCATGATCCCTGCATCGTGCCGCGCGCGCGGTACCGTGGTCCGCCGAGCCGGGCTGTTTCCGACGCATCAGTGCGTGTAGCAGCCATGCCGAACGTCGAGGATGTCCCCCAATGCCGCAGGTCAAGGTCGATCCGGACAAGGTCCACAGCTTCAGCGACGCGGCCGCCTTTTACGCCTGGCTCGGCGCGCATCACCATGCCGAGGACGAAGTGTGGATCAAGATCCACAAGGTCGGCTCGGGTCGCCCGTCCATCACGCCGAAGGAAGCGATCGACGTCGTGCTTTGCTGGGGCTGGATCGACGCCATCCGCAAAAGCTTCGATGAAGAGAGCTATCTGCAGCGCTATACGCCGCGGGGTCGCAAGAGCGTCTGGAGCCAGATCAACGTCGACAATGTCGCCCGGCTGATCGACGAAGGTCGAATGACCGGCCATGGCCTGAAGCAGGTCGAGGCGGCCCGGGCCGACGGTCGCTGGGATCGCGCCTATGGCAGCGGCAAGGGCATGAAGATCCCCGACGACCTGCAGGCAGCGATCGACGCGGAGCCCAGGGCGAAGGAAATGCTCGGCAAGCTGACCGAGCAGAACCGATTCGCGCTCGCCTTCCGCATCCACAATATGAAGACCGAGGCGGGCCGCGCGCGCAAGATCGCGACATTCGTCGACATGCTGAAGCGCGGCGAGACGATCTATCCGCAGAAGAAGAGCTGAGCCGCCGGGACTTCTGCGCGCCGCCTGCTGTGCCCATTCGGTTGCCCGTGCGTCAGCGCGTCCGTTCGGCGACAAGACCCTCACTCAATAGCGTAATCGCGTGACGTTCGAGGCGATGCGGGAATGAGCGCCTGGTCGCCACGCGGCGGCGCGAGGCGTCGGAATAGCGGTTCGAATGCCGGCGCGACGAACATCGCGCCGCGCTCGCTCAAATGGTTGCCGTCGAAATAGAGCGGATAGCCCCTGTCGGTAACCTTGCAGGTCGACGTGCCGCAGAGCAGGCGGCCTGGATCGATCACGCCGACGAGTCCGCGCCGCTCCAGGTCCGACGCGATCACGCGAAAGGGCGCGTCGCGGCGCAGATGTTCCGCACGGAGTGGTTCGATCCGCCGCATCTCGCCCAGCAATTGCGCCTTGGCCAGCCGCCGGGGTTCGGCGAACGGCGCGTCGGGGACGTCGAGTACGACGTGCACCGCAATGCCGAGCGCACGTAATTGGCGGATGCCGTCCTCGAACGCGCGCCGGTCGCCGCCGGGTGCTTCAGGGTCGGGGTGCCGGCCGCCGCCATAGACGCTCCAATGCGCCGCGAGCAGAACGACCCGGGGCCGTTCCTCGGCGAGGAAGCGCGTCACGGCGGCATTGCGCGCGGCACATTCCCGCTTCCGCGCCGGGCGGAACATCCACTGGTTCGCCTTCTCCTCGTTCGCGCGGATCGGCAGCAAGGGTGGGCAGCCAAGCGACGTCAGGTCATATCCCGCGGCGCCGTGGCGCCGGGCCAGCCCGTCGAGCGCGGGCAGATAGACGGCCGCATGCGAATCGCCCCACAAAACGAAACTCGGGCGTGATCCCGCAGCGCCGATCCGGCAGCGCGTCTCGCTCCGGATCGTGTCGACCGGCCGGCCGGCGCAGGCATAGTCGGGCGGTGGCCCCTGTTCGTTCAGTTGCTGAACCGCGGCATCGAACCGCCATGGCAGGCCGTTCGCGAGCGCAACGCCGGCACCGTAGACCGCGAGCGCCCCGCTCGCACCCATCGCGCTCAGGAACAGGGTGCGCCGCGACAACAGCAGCCTGGGCTTGCGAAACGGCAATTCGATATAGCGCCAGGAGAGCCATGCCAGTGGAAAGGCCAGCAGCACCATCGCCAGCCGGACGAAGCGGTAGGGCCCGAGCAGATAATAGTTGCCGAACACGATCAGCGGCCAATGCCAGAGATAGAGCGAATAGGAGATCAGCCCGATCGCGACCAATGGCCTGGCGCCGAGCAGGCGCGCCACGCGCGACCCTGCCACCTGGCTGCCATAGAGAATGGCTGCGGCGCCCAGTACCGGCTCGAGTGCGTTGAGGCCTGGAAAGGCGGATCGTTCCGACAGGGTCCAGATCGCATGGCCGATCGCGGCGAGCCCGACCAGCGCGATCATATCGCCCAGCCAGCGCCAGCGGAGCGCGGGCAGCAAGCCGGCCGCGAGCAGCGCGCCGGCCATGAACTCCCAGGCGCGCGACAGCGGCGAATAAAAGGCGGCGCCCGGGTCGGCCTGAACCGCCCAAACACTATAGGTGAAGGATGCCGCGCCGCCCGCGAGGAGGGCGGCGCGCATCGTGAAGGGCTGTCGGCGCACCAGCAGGAGCAACGCCGGGAACAGGATGTAGAATTGCTCCTCCACCGCAAGCGACCATGTGTGGAGCAGCGGCGTCGCCTCCGTGGTCAGGCTGAAATAGCCCTCCCATCCCCAGAAGAGCAGGTTCGATCCGAACAGCGCGATCGCCGCAAGGCTCTGGCCGAAATCGCGGAAATCCGCCGGCAACAGGATCCAGCCCGCGAGCCCCGAGGCGGCCAGCATCGCCAGCAACGCCGGCAGGATGCGCCGCACCCGCCGCTCGTAGAAACCGATCAGGGTGAAGCTGCCGGCCGCGCTTTCGCGCAGGATCAATTGCGCGATGAGATAGCCGGAGATGACGAGGAAGATATCCACCCCGACGAACCCGCCGGGAAAGCCACGGATGCGCGCGTGGAACAGGACGACGGCCAGCACCGCGATTGCCCGCAGTCCGTCGATCTCGCGCCGATAGATCGACGCCCCGCTCTCGCCCGTGCCTGTCAGCTATCCGCTCCCCTCGGTCCGCCAGCACGGCATATCGAGGAGCGAGTCAAGCCGGTCGGTCAGGCCATCACGTTGCTGCCCCGCGTGATGCTGGCGCTATGGCCGATGCTGCCCCTGGCCGACGGCGTCCTGATCGTGTCGACCATGATCCAGTCGTTGGACACCCGCTCGGGCGTGATCGTCATCGCCATATAGCCGCGCCGGCTGGTGTCGCACCATTTCAGCTCGGGATTCGCCTCGACCAGCGCCGCGGCCAGGATTTTCGGGTCGACGCCCAGCCCCGCTTCATAACCCGAGGAGGTAACGCTGTGTCCGGCGAACTCGACCCCGGCGGCCTTGCCGTCCTGCGCCAGATCATAGGCCCACGCGTTGTGGCTGTCGCCCGAGATGACGACGAGGTTCGCGCCAAGCGCCTGCGATGATTTTAGAAAGCGTGCACGAGCAGCGGGATAGCCGCCCCAATTGTCGAAATTGAACGGCAGTCCGGTCTTTGCCGCCGCGATGCCGGCGTTGACATAGGCCTTTGCCCGGTCGTCCGCATCGGGCGCGAGCCAGCTCGCCGCGGCGACCGGCATCAGCGTCTCGCCCATGATCGTGCCGAAGCCGACCACTTGCCAGCGCTGCCCCGCCCTCACCGACGCGCGCATCGCATGCGCCAGCCAATCTTCCTGCTGTGATCCCATCATCGTCGCGCCCGGGTCCCGCCAGGCACCGTCGCGGAACGCTTTCAACGCCGCGATCGGATCGGCCTGCTTGAACAGGGGGGCGATGTCGGGCTGCTCTGTCCGGGCCAGCAGCCTGGTCTCGGTGCGGAACAATGTCGCCAAAGTGCCGATGTCATAGGCCTTCCATGGCTCGTCGGAGACCGGCATCCATTCGCGGAAAACCTGGATCGCGGCGGCACGCCGGGCATTCCAGTCGCCCTCGTCCGCCTGATGGTTCTCCGCGCCGCCCTCCCAGCTGTTGTCCGCGGATTCATGGTCGTCCCATTGCACGATCATCGGCACCAGGCCGTGGAGCTTCTGCAGGTCCGGGTCGGCGCGGTAGCTGGCGTAGCGCAGCCGGTAATCGGCGAGATGGATCATCTCGGTCGCCGGTTCGATGCGGCGTCCAGGCACGGTCTCCTTCGCTGAAGGATAGGTGCCGACCGGATATTCATAGACATAGTCGCCTAGATGAATGGCGAGGTCGATGTCGTCGCGCGCCGCGGCGTGGGCATAGGCGTTGAAATAGCCGAAGGGCAGGTTCGAGCAGGAGAAGATCGCCGCGCGGAAGCTTTTTACCGCACCATCGGGAAGGGTCTTTGTCCGACCGATGGGCGAAAAGCTGCCATCGGGGGCGATGAAGCGGAAATGATAGGTACGGCCGGGCGCCAGATCGCCCACGGTGATCTTTGCCGTATGGTCGCGCCAGGGGCCTGTGATCTGCGCGCCGCCCCCGACGATTTTCGCGAAGTCGGCTGTCTCCGACAACTCCACCCTCAGCTCGACCGGGTCGCCACGGGCGGGGACGTAGCGCGTCCATAGCAGGATCGAGTCCGCCGCAGGCTCGCCGCTTGCCACCGAATGCGTAAAGCCGCGCCCGCCCGCCACCGTCGCCGTCTGCGCGAAACCGGGGATGGCGAAGGCGCCGAGGCCCAGTGAACCGGTCAGCATGAACGAGCGACGATCGATCCGGTGGTGCATGGTCATATTCTCCTGCGTGAATGCCGCCCTTGCGCTCGCTTGATGGCGGCTCCGTGACAGTCGGTGGCATCGCTTCTAAGGGCCGAGGCGATGCTCCGACTTTATTCCCAGGCCGCTGACCGGCTGACGCCAATGATGTCGGGGCCGATGGTGCCCGGCCGACGGTTCCTGATCGTCCTGCTTGTCGCCATCCTCGCCCGCCTGGTTACCTTCGGCAACCCGATCGTGCACGTCGACGAGGAATTCTATTTCGTCACGGCACAGGCCTGGGCTCATGGCGCACTCCCTTATGTCGATGTGTGGGACAGGAAGCCGATCGGGCTGTTCCTGATCTATCTGCCGGCGGCGGCGCTCGGCATGCCGCTTGGCACCTGGGTCTATCAGGCAATGGCGCTCGCCAGCCTGGTCGGAACCGCCATGTTGATCGCGCGCCTGGCCGATCGTGCCGGCTGGAACAGGGGCGCGTTGGCAGGTGCCCTTGCCTATGTGCTCTGGGTGAATTTCGTCGACGGGCAGGGCGGCCAGGCGCCGATCTTCTACAATCTGCTCATCATCGCCGCCGCTGTGTTGATCGCGCCCCGCCCCGCGGAGAAGGCGCCCCGCACTCGTGGCATGATGGCGATGGCGCTGGTCGGGCTTGCGCTCCAGATCAAATATTCGGTCGTCTTCGAAGGCATGTTCTTCGGCTTGTGGCTGTTGGTGCGCGAATGGCGTTCGGGCCGGCGCTGGTCGATCCTGCCTTATGGCGCCGCGCTGGTTAGCCTCGCCCTGTTGCCGACATTGCTCGCCTGGTGTGCCTTTGCCTCGATCGGTGCGGGCGATGCATGGGTCTATGCCAACCTCACCTCGATCCTGGAGCGAAATGCCGATCCGTTGATCGAGCAACTCGGCAATCTGGCCAAGATCGTGTTGATCACCTCGCCGCTGATCGCGGCGACCATCCTCGCGGTCCGGTCGCGCGGCATGGAGACGCGGGAGACGCCGGCCTTGCGCCGCTGGCTGTTCACCTGGGCGATCTCGTCGGGGTTCGGCCTGCTGATCTTCGGATCCTGGTTCGACCATTATGCCCTGCCGCTGATGGTGCCGCTGGCCGTTTGCGCAGCGGGCTTCTTCGGCGATCACCGCGATGGGCGACGCGCGGTCCTTGCCGTGCTGATCCTCGCCTTTGTCGGCGGCCAGATCGTGTTGATCAGCAAGCGCTTCACGCGGGGCACGCCGGCGCAGTTCCACGCGATCGTCGACGCGATCGGTCATGAACCGGGCTGCCTCTATGTCTATTCGGGCGAGACGGCGCTCTATCCCGCCACGGGCCGGTGCGCGCTGACGCGCTTTCTCTTTCCGAGCCATCTGGGGCGCGTGCGTGAAACGGGGGCGATCGGCGTCGATCAGCCCGCGGAGATCGCGCGCATCCTGGCGCTGAAGCCCGCAATCGTCGTGCTGCGGCCGGCCTATCGCGGCGAGCGCACCGATACGCGCGCGCTGGTCATGGAAGAGATGCGGCGGGACTATCGCCTCCGCGCGGTCAGGCCGCTCGGCAATCAGACGATCCAGATCTTCGAACGGCGTTAGAGAAACCTCCTCTCCCCGTTCGGGCTGAGCTTGTCGAAGCCCTGCTCTTCTCTTCGGAAGAAAGAACAGCCGTTGAGCTTCGCTCGCCTTCGGTCCGACACGCTCAGGGCGAACGGTGGTGGGTTCGCCCGCGTCAGAACCGCGCGTCGAGGCAGCAATAGGCCCCGTTCCGGCGCGCCCGACTCTGCAGCGCAGGCGGCAGATACCGGCACCCGATCACCGTGCCGGAAGAGCCATGCGCACGGAGATACGCCGCCGGATCGCTGATGCTGCCGTTCCAGTCGGACAGGACCCCGGTCCGGTGCAGCGGCCGCCAGCTGTTCATATAGGCGATATAGGTCAGGTCATCGACCAGCAGGCCCCGGGTGCGCGCGTCGTTGGAGAGGCCGCACAATTTGCCGGTCGCGAGGATATCGGCATGGATCGCGTCATAGCCGAATACGGAGACCGAGCTCTTCTGCTCGGCGATATAGCCGGGGTTCCGCGCGATGCCCGACAGCGCCGGTCCGTAAAAGGCCGTGAGCAGCGCGGCGCTGATCGCAGCGCCGCCCAGCGCGGTCAGCGAGAGGATGCGCGTCAGCTTTAGGATGCTCGCGGATTCGCGGATCGACGTGAAGGCGAGGACGAAGACGATGATCGTGAGGGGCACCGTCAGCGCGCTTTCATAGACGTTCTTGTGGATCTGCGCGACGCTCCAGAACAGGATGACGGCCGCGATCAGCAACGCGAGGATAAGTCGCTTCACCTCGCCCCGATCCTTTGGGCTCCGTCGAATAATGACGATCAGCACCCCGATCGCCGCGATCATGCAGGCGGCCCAGCAGATCATCACCAGGATGGTCCAGCCCAGCGCCGTGCCATGGCCGATCACCTGCGGCGGCAGCCAGTTCGACATGTTCCGCATCTTGGGGACGGTCAGCAGGATATAGTCGAACGGGTTCAGCCCTGCCAAAAGCTTGCCGATCTTCGGGGCGATCGGATCCGCATTGAAGATGACCGACGCGATATTCTCGCGGCCGAGCTTCTCGGCGAGGAGCGGATCGGCCGGACAGCGGAACCGGCCGATCCAATAGGGGATCGACAGCGCCGTTGCGCCGATCAGCACCGCAACGGCGCCGATCCGCCACGGCCGGCCCTTCGCGCCCTGGCTGCTGAACATCGCCGCAGCCAGGAAGATCGGCATGAAGATGATGCCCTTGAGATGATAGCCCAGCGCGATCATCCCAAGCAGCGTCACCAGCAGCGCCTTGACCGCAGACGCCGCCGCGCCGTCTTCGATCCGTGCCTTGTTCACGCCGCCGGTCGCAAGGAAGAGTACCGTCGTCAGCGCGAGCAGGATCGGTTGCTCCGGGCGGCTGATCACCAGCATGAACGGCAGCAGGCCGAGGCTGGCGAGCGAGAAGCTGATCGTCCGCATCCGATCGGTCTCGGCACTCGTCCGGCCGAGGCGCCCGATCAGGGCCCAGAGCAGCGCGAGCCAGGCCAGGGCGCACCCAACGCCCACCAGCCTTATCGTGAGCGGATCGGCAAAGGCGGTGTTGAACGCGGCGGTCGCATGGCGCAGCGGCTGGATGAAGAACGGCGTCCGGGCGAGGGTGTTGAGGCCGCAATTCTCCGCCACGAACCTGTCGACCCCGCCGTCGAGCGCCATGCGGGCCTGGAACCGCCAGCCGACCTCGTCCGAATAGACCGGCACCAGCATGCCCAGCGCGACCGAGCAAAGCGCCACTGCCGCCGCGATCCAGGACAAGCGGCGCGAGGTCACGGACAATTTCATGCGATCGGGCGGCTCCATGGCTGGGGCTGCCGGACGTCGAGCCGGCAAACCGCGCGCAGCCCATGCTGGTCGGCATAGGCGCGGACGCGGGCATCATAATCGGCCAGGTTGGAGTCGGCGAAGTTCCAGTCCGGCGGATTGAAGGTCGAAAAGCCGTTGATCGTCGGCACGCGCCAGATTTGCGCGAGCAGCATCGCATCGACATTGTGCGGATAGACGCCGTTGCCTTCGCCCGGCTTCAGCGCCTTGATCGCGCTGCCTGCCTTGTCCGGGACTTCCTCGCTGGTCCGGGCGAGCACGACATAGAAGCTGCGGCACCCGGCCGGCGGGGCGGGGATATGCCACAGATCCTGGATCTGCCGCGCTCGACTCAGCTGCGCGGCCGGTTCGGCGGTGAGCTGTTCGGCGACGAGCAAGGCAGCGAATCCGGCTGCCATCCAGGGGGTCTTGCGCATCATATGCATCGCCTGTTCGCGGTACACCGCGAACACCAGCAGCAGGACCGGCAGGATAAGGAAGAGCTGATAACGCAGCACGACCCGGATACCGCTCGCGCCGGGCACTAGATAATGGACGAGCAACCAGGGCGACAGGATCCACAGCTGCAGGGTCAGCCCCCAGCTGATCACGATCGCCAGCGCGAACACGCGCAGGTCGAGCGGCGCCGTCGACCCGGGCTGTCGGCGCAGCACGCGGAGCATGGCCAGGATGATCAGCGCGAACAATATCAGCGGGAAGCCGGTCTCGTGCTCGCCGCGCAGGAACCGTTCGGGCAGGTTCGACCCGGCCGGCACCAGCGCGCTGAATAGCGCCTCGAGCAGCTGGAAGATCCAGCCCCAGACATAATTGCCCGGCCCGACATTGATCAGGTCGACGAACGTCACAAGAGGGCTGATCTTGTAGCCATGGCCACCCGTCTCGGCGAGCTTCGCCATATAGACGATCAGGAACGGCACGATGCAGAGCGCGAAGACGAACCCTGTTGCCGCCAGGGTGACGATGTGCCGGCGGGCCAGCGCGATGGCCTTGCGCGGCGCGATCTGCCCGCTCTTCCACATCCAGCACAGCGCGAGGATGCCCGCGAACAGGATCGTGAACCAGGCCAGATAATAGGAGGTGAGGAACCAGGCGGCCATTACCGCCGCAAAGCCGCCGCCAAAGGCCGCGCTCCGCCTGTGCCGCCCGGCGCGCTCCGCCCTGATCATGGCGATCCCGAGCATTGTGACGATCGGCAGCAGCCCGATGATATGGAGCTGCGCATGGCCGGCCTGGATCGCCATGCCGCTGGCGATGGTGAAAAGCGTCGCGATCATCAGGGCGATCGGCCGTTCCCAGCACAGGCTCCTGGCGACCAGGAAATAGGCAGAGACGAAACCGATCGTCTTGAACGTGGCGATATTCAGCGTGTCGGCGTGGAAAGGATCGGCAAACAGGCGCCAGAAGGAATAGACCAGCCCGTACAGGAAATAGCCGTCATTATAGCCGAGCGTATCGGGATAGGGATGGAAATAGCCCGGCAGGTTCCAGGTCGTCCCATGGACCAAGACATTACGCCAATGTTCGAGCAGGCTGATCTCTATCAGCGAATCGCCGCGGTCGCCGAACCCAAGGTCGAACCCGCTCAGGATGGTTTCCCGGAAACACAGGAACATCGCCGCACCGTACACGATGAAAAAGGCAATGCTGCTCAGCGCAGGGGAGCGCCGTGGCATGGCTGGGTTCGATGATGTTCGTGCTCGCTGCAAGATCGGACCGCCCTCGTGGCTGGCGGCACCGATACCGATGGGGCGGCGGGCATCGCAAGATTGGGGCGGATTGTCGGAAAGCGGCGATTGCTGTCAACCCTCGCCCGTTACGCGATGGCGCTGTGCCTGAGTCCCGCGCGTCGTGCCGCGACCAGCCCGGCATAATAGTCCATCAGCTCGACCGTATGCTCACGGTCGCTGCGCACCTTGCCGGCGGCCACCTTCGCGGCACGGCGCAGGATGGCGGGGTCACGCTCGAACAGCCGGTGGATCGCCAGCGCCGCCGATTGCGCGTCCCGCGCGGTATAGAGTTCGGAGCTGAGCGGGTCGGCGATCTCCGCGCAGCCGCCGGTATCGGGCGCGATCAGCGGCAGCCCCGCGGCCATCGCCTCCGACGCGACCAGCCCGAAGGGCTCGGCTTCCGACCCGTGGATCAGCGCGTCGCAACTCGCCATGATCCGTGCCAGCCGCTCCCGGTCATAGACCGGGCGGAACATGCGGATATGGGGGCTGCCCGCAATCCGCTTCTCGATCGCC
>Ga0247741_1001389_pt1 | contig 13487 bp, 10 predicted proteins | sample UWRJL213509R2_FD_180945 | JGI IMG/M metagenome (GOLD analysis project Ga0247741, IMG submission 180945) | Plant litter microbial communities from Arlington Agricultural Research Station in Wisconsin, United States - UWRJ-L213-509R-2 | ecosystem: Environmental > Terrestrial > Plant litter >... | reverse complement strand
CGTCGTCCACTTCTTCGGACTCGACTCATGACCGACCTTCCGGGCTCCGATTCGGTGCCGCCGGAGATTCCGCGGCCGCCGCTTCCGCCGTACGGCGTGCGCGACAGCGGCGACGCCTGGGTCTACGGGCCGGATGGCGCGAAATACTGGGGCCGGTTCGGCGCGGCCGGCCTGTTGGTCTGGCACCCCATGGCGGGCATCCTGCTGCAGCACCGCATCGCGTGGAGCCACCATGGCGGCACCTGGGGGCTTCCGGGCGGTGCGCTCAAGGAGGGCGAGACTGCCGAGCAGGGAGCGCTTCGGGAGGCGAACGAGGAAGCGGGCGTTCCGGCCGAGCTGCTGACGGTGCTGTTCACCTCCGTACTCGACCTCGGTTTCTGGCGGTACACGACCGTCGTGACTCGGGCGTCGAGCGAATTCGAGCCGGTGATTGGCGACGCCGAAAGCGAGGCGCTGGCCTGGGTCGCGGTCGACGAGGTAAAAAATTTGCAACTTCATCCCGGCTTTGCGGCCGCATGGCCCGAACTGCGTTCCCGGCTGCGCTAAGCTATTCGAGTTGCCTTTCGAGGAGACATGTCGCGGGCTGTAGCGCAGCTTGGTAGCGCACCTGACTGGGGGTCAGGGGGTCGCAGGTTCAAATCCTGTCAGCCCGACAAAAGACACGATCAAACGCTCTCCTTCGGGAGGGCGTTTTGTCGTTGAGCCGGTGGTGCCACCAGCGAATAGAGTCTCAGTAGCGCCGCAAACGACGACGCGACTTCTGGGGAAAGCAGTAACAGCAGGCATGTCACAACAGCAGAACAACGCCAACTTCATCTGGTCAATCGCCGACCTCCTGCGCGGCCCATACAAGCCGCACCAGTACGGCGCGATCGTCTTGCCGTTCACCATTCTTCGCCGTCTAGACGCAGTCCTTGAACCAACTAAGCAGGCAGTACTCGACGAGGCAGCGAAGCGCGGCGACTCGCCCGCAGCGTCCGTCTTCCTGGCAAAGGCGTCAGGCAACAGCTTCTACAACACCTCCGCCTTCACCCTCCAAAGGCTGATGGGCGACCCGGCATCGATCAAGGCGAACATCGTCGACTACCTGCACGGGTTCTCCGACAACGTGCGAGACATCTTCGAACGCTTTGAGTTCGAGAAGCAAATCGAGAAGCTCGACGGCGAGAACCTCCTCTACCTCGTCACCCAGAAGTTCACAGCCGTCGACTTGCACCCCCAGAAGGTGACGAACATCGAGATGGGCCTCATGTTCGAGGAACTCATCCGCAAATTCGCCGAGACCTCCAACGAGACAGCGGGAGAGCATTTCACCCCTCGCGAGGTCATCCGTCTTATGGTGTCTCTGCTGTTCATCGCCGACGATGAAGCCCTCAGCGAAAAAGGCGTAGTGCGCTCCATCTACGACCCAACCGCTGGCACGGGCGGCATGCTCTCCGTCGCCGACGAGTATCTGCTGGAGCACAACCCCGGCGCACGCCTCGTGATGTACGGCCAGGAGATCAATGGCGAGTCCTACGCCATTTGCAAGGCGGACATGGTGATCAAGGGACAAGACATCAACCACATCGTCAACGCCGACACCCTCACTGACGACGGTTTCGCGGGCGAGACATTCGACTATTGCCTATCCAACCCGCCATTCGGCGTTGATTGGAACAAGCAAAAGCCTGCCGTGCTCAAGGAACACGAGCTTCAAGGGTTCGACGGGCGATTTGGCCCTGGCTTGCCCCGCGTCTCTGACGGATCGCTTTTGTTCTTGCTTCACCTGGTGAAAAAGCTGCGTCCGAAGGCAAAGGGTGGCGGACGTGCTGGCATTGTCCTCAATGGTTCTCCGCTGTTCACCGGGGGAGCGGGGTCGGGGGAGTCGGAGATCCGCCGTTACCTTCTGGAGAACGATTTACTCGAAGCAATCGTTGCCCTGCCGACTGACATGTTCTACAACACCGGCATCGCCACCTACGTGTGGATCATCGACAACGACAAGCGCCCCGAACGCCGCGGCACTGTGCAGCTCATCGACGGCACCGGCTTCTCGCGAAAGATGCGCAAGTCTCTCGGATCCAAGCGCAAAGAGCTCGGCGCCGAAGATATTGCCCGCATCGTGCAGCTCTACGGCGACGCTGAGCAAACGGATGTCTCGAAGACGCTTAAGAACGAAGACTTCGGCTACCGCACGATCACGGTTGAGCGTCCGCTGCGCCTTAACTGGGCGCTGACTTTTGACCGGCTGAACTCCGCGGTGGAACAGAAGGCCATCGCCAAGCTCGGTATCGACTGGTACGACTTTGCGGGAACGACCGCCGCAAACGACTACATACCGACCAGCGATCTCAAAGCATTCACCAAGGAGGTGCAGCAGCGACTCAACACGACCGGTATCACCCTCACCGCGCCACAACTCAAGACATTCATCGCCGGACTCTCCGAACGCGACGAGAACGCGCCGATAGTCACCGATGCCAAGGGCCACCCCCTGCCGGACACGGACGCCCGCGACACCGAGAACGTGCCCCTCAATGAGGACATCCAGAATTACTTCACCCGCGAGGTTCTCCCGCACGTAACGGATGCCTGGATCGATGAAACGAAGACGAAAATCGGCTACGAGATCCCCTTTACACGCCACTTCTATCAGTACGTTCCGCCGCGGCCGCTGGACGAGATCGACGCCGACCTCAACACTCTGATTCGTGAAATCACGGATCTGCTGAACGAGGTCGAGGCGTGATTTTTTCGGAGGTGGCCATTGGCCGGGTCGCCAAAATCGTCAACGGCGGAACTCCAACTCCAGACGAGGACAACTGGGGCGGCAACATCCCATGGGCTACGCCAATCGATCTCGGGACTAGCAACGGAGGTGAAGTAAGTGCGACGATACGGACACTGACTGAGTTGGGTGCCAAGACAGGATCGAGCGTTGTCCCAGAGAACGCGGTGTTGCTCTCGACACGTGCCCCAATTGGCTATGTGGCGCAAGCAAGAGTGCCTATGGCCTTCAATCAGGGTTGTAAGGCACTCGTTCCCAATGCCGACTTGATGTCGAGCTTTCTGTTGTATGCCCTCGTGCATGCGTCGGCTGAGTTGCAATCGCTTGGTCAGGGGAGCACTTTCCTAGAGCTTTCTGGCTCCTCTTTGTCAGCATTGAAGATTCCGTTTCCTCCCATGGCCAGTCAGCAGCAGATCGCCAAATACCTAGACGCACACACGGAGAAGATCGATTTGCTGATCGAGAAGCAGGAGCGGCTGATAAAGACGTTGGCGGAGCGGCTAGACGGTGCATGGTCGTCAAGAGTGAACGAACTGATTGCACGATTCCCGAGCGTGCCAATGCGGCGGGTCATTGTTTCCATCGTCGACGGACCGTTCGGTTCGTCCCTGACTTCAGCGCACTACTCAGATGAGGGCGCTGGCGTGGTGCGTCTTGGGAACATTGGCGTCGACGAGTTTAAACTGGATGATAGAGCGTACGTTCCGATCGAATATGCCCAGTCGTTGAGTGCGCATGCCGTAGAACCAGGCGATGTCGTAGTTGCAGGTCTCGGAGATGAAAAGATGCCACTAGGACGGGCGGCGATCGTTCCAGAAGCTTTCGGCCGTGGAATCGTGAAGGCTGACTGCTACCGGGTTCGTCCGGGGAGAAAAGTTACTCCCGAGTACATTGCTTGGATTCTGTCGTCGCCTCAGTCTCGGACACAGTTTCGCGCGCTGAGTCGCGGATCCACTCGCCAACGATTGAATACTCAAGTCGTTCAAGAAGTCGATATCCCCCTACCAACCTTTGAGGTTCAGAGTGCGGTCGTCACTGCTTTCGCAAGTATGCGGGTATCCAATGACGCCCTAATCGCCAAGGCGCGCGAGATGATCCACGTGCTCAAGGAACGGCGGCAGACGCTGATCAGCGCGGCCGTGACAGGGATGATCGATGTGAGGGGACTGTCCTGATGGACAAGCACAACGAGTACTGGTTCGAAGACGAGCTTGCGACGCATTTGGCGGCCAACGGGTGGGAGTACTCGAAAGATGACACGGGCTACGACCGTGCACTTGCCCTCATTCCGGACGATGTTTTCGCGTGGCTCGGGGACACCCAGGTGGAAGCGCTCGCTCAGCGCGTGAAAGCATCCGACCCGGTTGTGCTGCAAGAAAAGTCGCGTATACAACTGCTGACCCGTTTGACCCAGCTGCTCGATAAGCCGTTCGAGCAGGGCGGCGGCACGCTGAACGTGTTGCGGCACGGGTTCAAAGACATCGCAACACAGTTCGACATGTGCCAGTTCCGTCCGGCGCAGAACCTGAACGCTGCGACGCTGGCGCGGTACGGCAAGGTTCGGCTGCGTGTCATGCGGCAGGTGCATTACTCCGCGTCGAATCAGAAGAGCCTCGACCTGGTGTTCTTCGTCAACGGACTGCCGGTGGCGACGATGGAGGTCAAGACCGACTTCACCCAGTCTGTCGAAGACGCCAAGATCCAGTACAAGAAAGACCGTACGCAGCGGGATCTGGTGACGAAGAAGGTCGAGCCGTTGCTCGGTTTCGGGAGCCGGGCGCTCGTGCATTTCGCCGTCTCTAACTCCGAGGTGTGGATGACCACCCGCCTCGACGGCGACAACACCCACTTTCTGCCGTTCAACATGGGCAATGACGGCGCCAAAGGCAACCCGGAGAATCCGAACGGGTCGCCGACCTCGTATCTATGGGAACGCGTCCTGCAGCGCGACAACTGGCTGGAGATCATCGGCAAGTTCCTGCACGCCAGCTCGTGGAAAGACAGTGATGCGGTCACCGGCGAGGTCACGGTGCGGCAATCGCTGCTGTTCCCGCGGTTCCATCAGTGGGAGTCCGTGACGTCGCTTGTACAATCGGCACGTGTCGAGGGCCCAGGGAACCGGTACCTGATCCAGCACAGTGCCGGCTCGGGCAAGACCAACTCGATCGCGTGGACGGCCCATCAGTTGAGCTCACTGCACAACGATGCCGGCGCGAAGGTGTTCGACTCGGTGATCGTCGTCACTGACCGCACGGTGCTCGACGACCAGTTGCAGGATGCTATCTACCAGATCGATCACAAATCCGGCGTCGTCGTCCCGATCACCCGAGGCGGATCCGACTCGAAGTCGGCGGCGTTGACGAAAGCGCTCACCGACCGAGCGCAGATCATCATCGTCACGATTCAGACGTTCCCGTTCGCGCTTAAGGCGATCCGGACATCCGGAGCCCTCGTCGGCCGTAGTTTCGCGATCATCGCCGACGAAGCGCACTCCTCGCAGACGGGAAACACCTCGGCGAAGCTCAAGCACGTGCTTTCCCCAGACGAGCTGGCGTCGCTGGAGGACGGCGGCGAATTCGACATCGAGGCTCTGCTCGCGGCCGAGATGGAGGAGAAGGCCACTGCGACTAACATCAGTTTTTTCGCCTATACCGCTACCCCGAAGGCCAAGACGCTGGAGCTGTTCGGGCGTACAGGCCAGGACGGGTTGCCGCATCCGTTCCACGTCTACACAATGCAGCAGGCGATCGAGGAAGGCTTCATCCTCGACGTGCTCCAGAACTACACCCCCTACAAGCTCGCATTCAAGCTCGCCCACAACGGCCGCGAGTACGACAGCACCGACCCGCTCGTTGACAAGACCCGGGCAGGCAAGGAGCTGATGCGGTGGGTGCGGCTGCACGATTACAACATCTCGCAGAAGGTCGCCGTGATCGTCGAACACTTCCGCGACAACGTCGCCTGGCGTCTCGACGGGCACGCCAAAGCCATGGTCGTCACCGGCAGCCGCATCGAAGCCGTCCGGTACAAGCGCGCATTCGACAAATACGTCAGCAACCACAAGTACACCGGCCTCACGGCGCTGGTCGCGTTCTCTGGCGAGGTAACGGATGAAGAAGCGGGCGAGGAGTCGGTCACCGAGACGACTGCGAACACCGGGCTGAAGGGGCGTAACCTGCCTCAGGCGTTCGCGACCGACGACTATCAGGTGATGCTGGTCGCCAATAAATTCCAGACGGGTTTCGACCAGCCGCTGCTGGTGGCGATGTATGTGGATAAGAAGCTCTCCGGAGTCACCGCGGTGCAGACGCTGTCGCGGTTGAACCGCACCGCGACTGGCAAGGACCAGACGTTCGTGCTCGACTTCGTCAACGAGCCCTCCGAGATCCTCGCCGCGTTCCAGCAGTACTACCGCTCTGCGGAACTGGCCGACGTGTCTGACCCGAACGTCATCCATGAGCTGCAGAACAAACTCGACCAGACCCTCATCTACGAGGAGTCCGAGGTCGAAGGTGCCGCGAAGGCGTGGGTGTACGAAGAGGGCAACAACGCGCTCACGAAGTGGCTCACCCCGGCGAAGCAGCGCTTCGCGGGCCAGTACTCCACCGCACTCGCCGCCGGCGACGCGGCCCGCATCGAGGAGCTGGTTCTCTTCCGAAGCGACGTGAACAGCTTCATTCGCGCCTACGACTTCCTGTCCCAGATCATCAACTACCACGACACCGGGTTGGAAAAGCGGTCGATCTTCTACCGCCTGCTCGCTCCGCTGATCACCGCGGGCGAGAAGGACCGCTCGATCGACCTGACCGGTGTGAAGCTCAGCCACTACAACCTGCGGGCGGAAGAAGTGGAAGACCTTCAGTACGGCGACGAGGCGGAAGTGCTCAAGCCATTCACCGCCCTCGGATCTGGCGCGGCGAAAGACCCGGAGTTCGTCCGGTTGCGGGAACTCATCGACAAGATGAACACACTCTTCGAAGGCGACGGTCTGACTGACAACGACATGGTGGGTTTCACCGGCTACGTCGGCGGCAAGTTCGACGAGAACGAGCGCCTCCGCGAGCAGGCCAAGGCCAACAGTTTCGAGCAGTTCATGGGCAGCCCTGACCTGGGCAACGCCTTCCAAGAAGCCGTCATCGACTCCGACGAGAACTTCCGTTCTATGAGCGAACAAGTGCTCGGCAGCAAGCCGATCCAGAAAGCGATCCTGGACCTGCTTGCGCGGGAGTTTTACAACCGTCATCGAGGAGATGCCGCGTGATGCGCCGTCTCGTCGATCGTGCAAATCCAGGCGACGCCGGCCATGTTCGTTCCCGATGCGCCAGGATCGCGAGCAGTTGAAATGACCGACGCAGCGACTGAGAAAGCGATCGAGACTCTCCTCAATCCAACGGTGCTCCTGTCGCGAGATGAAGCGCTCGACCGAACAATGGAGCCGCCCAAGGCGCCGGGCGTCTACGCCTGGTACTTCGACCAACTTCCCCCGGGAGTTCCCACCGACGGCGTGCATCGGATCGGCCACAGGTTCCTGCTCTACGCAGGAATCTCACCGAAGAAGCCACGCAACGCAGACGGGAAGCCAAGCAAAGGGACGCTACGTTCGCGGGTTCGGAGTCACTACCGAGGGAACGCATCTCAGTCCACCCTCCGGCTCACTCTCGGCTCGCTTCTCGACGACGAGCTCGGCATTCAACTTCATACGACCGACTCGGGACGGCTCACCTTCGGGGCAGGCGAAGCTGATTTATCAGCGTGGATGGCCGACAACGCCCGCGTCTGCTGGACCGAACACCCCGAACCATGGTTGGTCGAGAGCGCATTTATCATGGCAGTCCCGCTGCGGCTGAATCTTGACCAGAATGCGAACGGCGACTTCCACGTGCATCTGACGCAGGCACGCGACAACCAACGCGCCCACGCGCGCCGACAGCTCTGACCTACAGACTCGGAAGATCGAGGGAATCCAACGCCATGGAACGGACGAATGAACCAGACCAGATGCCATTCGACGCGATTTCCCGCACCGCCAGGCGGCGAGGCACTGCGCTCGACGTGCTCACAGCCCATTTCGCACACGCGAACGGGCGACGCATCGACATCATCGGCGTCAAACACTTCTCGCCAACCGGATTCTGGACTCTCCTCCAGTCCGAGCTCGATCACACCGACGCGGACGTCCACTACGAGAGCCCGCTCGATGACTCGTCCACGTGGGGGCCATGGACACGACTCAAAAGCGCGATAGGCAAGCAGGTCGACCGCGCCTCGCGCCGGATCTGGACAAGTGCCGGATTCGCCTTCCAATTCGAATCGCTCCATGTTCGCGACCACTGGCGCAATCGCGACACCGCCGCGTCACGAACACTCCGTTCGACCCCTATGGTCGTCATCCTCGCCATTGCTACGCTCCAAGTCCCTGTCTCACGCATCCGCCCCCTCGCCGCAGCATTCGGGCGCAGCCTCGCACGTGGACTGCTCGCCGATGCAGGCAAGAACCAATCGCTTAGAGGAGTGATGCGCGCCAAGATTCTTGTCGACGAACGCGACGAGATCGCGGCGAACGCCGCAATCGCAGCCGGACTAGACGTCATCCTGATCTGGGGACACGCCCACATCCCCGGCATCGGCCGACGCCTACAGCAGAACGGATTCGAACTGGTCGGAACAACCTGGCGAGAGCTCTACGACCTGCGCAGGTAAACACCATTGTCGAATGCAGCGTCGATGCTCCAAGCGCAATCGCGCTGAGTAGGCTGTGATCGACGACGCGGGGGACACGTGACAACCTACTGGTGGGTAAATCAAGGTAACACTTGGGAGTTCGGCGGCGACTTCACATTTCTGTGGGCGGCCCTCAAAGACGCAGGGAACGCCACGCAGCCTCACTGGGATTCCCTCGATGACGCCGAGGCCGGCGACATCGTCATCCACTATGCCCGCCAGTACGTCATCGCCGTCAGCCGCGTAGCCGCCGTCAGTACCCCGGAAGTGCGCCCTCACGAGTTCGAGACCGGAGCCCGCGAAGGGAACATAGGGCGCACCGTGTACCTCGACGAGTTCCAGCCGTTCGACATCCCTGTACACCGGGACGACATCCCCCTCGACCTCCGCCGTACCGCGCCCGGCACGGGAGGACCGTTCGACTCGAACGGCAACGTGCGCAACGGCTACTTCTTCCCCCTCGATCTCGCTGTCGCGGTGGCGGTATTCACCGCTGCGCAGCTGGTCGTCACAGCCGCGGGCGCCGAAGCCGATTCCTACGTAGGAGACCGGGACCGGACCGACCGCGAGCTCTTCCTTGACCTTACGGGCACCGACGGCGTCGCCGTGGTGAAGTACCGCCGTGAACAAGGAGGGCTCCGCTCGGCGCTATTCGGCAACCACGCCACGTACCGGTGCGGGCTGTGTGCGCGCAGATACCCGGTCCGCTACCTGCGGACCGCCCACATCCAATCGCGGTGGGCCTGCACCGAGCCGGAGCGCAAGGACTGGCGGAACGTCGTCATGCCCGCCTGCGTCTTCGGCTGCGATGCTCTCTTCGAAGACGGCATGCTCCGCGTCGACCCGCCGGGCACGATCAGCCTGGCGCCGGGACACGGCGAGTGGGAGGCCTGGCCGGGCCATCCGAATTTGTCGAGGGCGACGCTCCGCGCCTTTTTCGAGGCCTGCACTCGATAACATTTCGAAATGCCTCGTCACAATTTTTCTAAGCGCACTCGCGACCTCTTGGCTGATCGTGCCGGCAACAGATGTTCGTACCCGGCTTGCGGTCAGGCTACGTCTGGCCCGAGGTCGGACGGAGGCGCCGTGGACACCGGTATCGCTTGCCACATACTTCCGGCGTCCGGCAAGGGGCCGAGGGCAAAATTGGGTTCAGCACGGCCGGTAGCGGTTATCAAAGCTCCTGAGAACGGCGTTTGGATGTGTGGCTATCACGGTGGATTGATTGATAAGGATGACGGACGATTCTCTGTCGACACATTGGTCACGTATCGAGACCGCGCGACCTCGAAAGCACAGACTCGTCAAACGGGATCTTCAAGGGGGGTCCCTCTTGGGCTTGTGTCCCTGAAACGACGATCAACCAACCTCACGTCAACCACGGTGGACGGCCGACAACTCCTTTCGGACGAGGGGAGGTCCGAAATTCAAGATTTTATAGATGACTCCGGAGTTGCAGAGGTGTGGGGAAGAAGCGCAGCCAATGCCGCTTTCGTGTTCTTCGGTGAAATTGCTTCAAACGCAGTTGAACACGCGAACCTTCCCAACCTGACTCTTGAGTCCTTCGCGAACCAGATCTCCTTGATCGTGGATGGCGATTCCTTCAGCCTCAATGATCTCGAATCGAGTCCGAATCCTGGTGGAGGGGCCGATCAGCTGACGTTCATACGAACGTCGCATGCAGGCTTGTTAACTCCATCCTTCAGGTCGATTTCTGACGGCGCACAGTTCATCCTCACCGGCCCCGTTTTGGCCGAGGTGGCGGATGGCCCGTGCATTGTTAGTCTGAGCGGCCGCAACCGACTTTCGGAGCAAGATATCGCAGCGTTTGCCGGGTGTTCGGTCGTACATATTCGGGTTGGCGATCGTATGATTAGGTCCGACAATAGGGGCCTCTTCGAGGCGATTCAGGAAGCTCAGCGAGTTGGCGCGCGCGCCATCATCCACTGTCGTGTTGACCAAGAGGATCTCATCTGGTCGATGATCAGCACGGGTCCGGTCGAACGTGACGGAGTGATACTGACTCGATAGCGCCGCAAGCGTAGGAAGCGGTTGAATAGCGCTGACATCGGTTCTCATTCTCAGGCACGTGAGCTGCTTGCCCGCCGCTGTGTCGGCGCGAGTTGTCCTGATCTTTGGCCGAGATCGTCGTCTTCGGCAAACGACACGGAGTGCTGCAGGTGGATCCAGTCGAGAACTTGGTCCAGGTCGTCGGGTCAGCACGTGACGTAGTGCTGCTGAAGGGTGTTCTGATCGCGTATGGGAGGACAACGGTCAGAGCGGGAACATTCGCTGGCGTCGCGTACATGATGTGCAGCGAGTGGGATCGCGTAATCGATGAAGGCCCGAGCTACGTCGGCGACGCCACTCTGGCGCCCGACCCGACATCTCCGGACGCGACTGGTCCATAGGACACACGAACTCCCAATACCGGCACGACGACATCGCGTAGTCGAGCGCCTCGCATCAAGCGGGCGTCTAGCAGCGAACACGTTTGAGTCGCGGTCGGAGAGCCGCAGCGCCGTTGACCTCGCTATAGATCGAAGCACTTCCAACACCAAATGGGGCGACGAATGAGTGAGGCGCAGACGTGACAACGCTGGAGCGCTGGTCAAGATTCTAAGTTTTCTATAGACACAAACAAGAAACAATTCTAAATTGTTCTTACACCACTTATAGAAACCTAGGAGAACATCATGAACGGCACGCTCACCATCGAAGGCGACCTGACACTGCTCGGCAAGCTCGCAGTGAAGATCGACGAGTGGTTCCCGGGAGCCTTCGCCGCCGAAGTCGGAACACCCGCCTGGGGCGAATGGGACGTCGAGACGATGGCCGTGCTCTTGCGCCGCTTGGGTCGCAAACAGCTCGAACTCATTCAATTCGTATCAAGTGGAGGCGGCTACCAGTCCGACGAGGCCGTCCGCAGCCGATTAAGCAATGACGACGGAGGCATGAAAGGACTAACCGGTCCGATCTCCAAGCACATCAACGCCATGATCGCCGCGGGCGACCTCGCCGAGAAGGCGTCGCCCGTTGTGAAGACCGAGTCGAACCCCGACAACCGAAACCTCCCCGGCGGATTCCGTATGCCCGCCGACCTCCTCCCCGTCGTGCGCGCTGCGCTCGCTTCGCTGTAAGCAGCTGAACTCGTGAGCGAAAGCATCTACGAGGCCCCCAGCATCCTCACCTTCTTCGTCGGACTGGCGGTGTTTGTGCTCCTTGTTGCCGTCGCTATCCAGTACTGGTGGGTCACCGTCCCCACCGTTTCACTCGTGATCTTTGCCCGCGCGAACGTTCGACGGAGGCGAGCGCGAACAATCGCCACCTGACATGTTTGAGTCGAACGCTGACCTGGCCGGAGCGAAGGGAGGAAATTCCTTAGGGGTGTAGGAAAAAGCATGTTTCGAAGGGCGGAAAGTCCCCCGCGTTTCCGGGGCACTTTCAGTTCTTGGGACAGCCCACAAAAGACGCGATCGAACGCTCTCCTTCGGGAGGGCGTTTCGTCGTTGTGGGCCTGGCTTCGCCGAGAGCGCGGTCAGGGTCGCTCCCTGTCTCGATGCGGGCGGACGACTTGTCGGCCGTTCTGACCGGGGGAGGGGGTTGACGCCCGGCGTTCCAGACACGACGCTGATCGAACCGCCCGCGCCGTCAAGGGAGACACATGTCGAACCAGTTGAGACGAGTAGTAGATCCGGTCGGCGCAGAGTGGGCCGTTCGCGCAGCCCCCGGCGCCGCTCCGCTGGCGATGTTCGCGAGCAGGGCACAGGCGGTTGCGCGGGCCGAGGATGAGATCCGAGGCGCGACGAGCGACGGGTCGATAGAGGTCTACGGACTCGACGGCGCTGTGGAAGCGGTGAAGAAGGCGATCGCGGGGCGTTTCATCGGCGAGTTCACTGGCGAGGAGAAAGTCGTCAACAATTCGCTGAAGGCAATCAACGTGCTCGTGGGCCTGATCGCCCTCGCTTTCCCAGGTGTGACCGCCGCGCTTGTCTCTTCGGCTGTACACGACTCTTTGGGCGCGGGGTGGGTGGGGGTCTTCCTTGCGACGTTCGCACTGTCGGGCGGAGTTGCTGCTGCCACGTTCCTCATCGGCTCGAACACGGCGGACACCCCATTCGGCAAGATCGCGGTCGTCGTCGGCTGCGTTGTTGTGACGTCTCTGATCGCTGCGGGCCTCGGATATGTGTCATTGCCCCTCGACGACGCCTTCGCCTCATACCCAGGGCCGTGGTACCTGGCGTGGCCGGCCGGGTTGTTCACCTCGGCTATGAACGTCTACGGCGGGCTTGGCGCCGTGCTGGGCGTGGCGATCGGCTTCTGGGTGGGTTGGGTAGCTGTGCGCAGGTTCGCGCTTCCCTGACACCGATCCGCGGGAACCAACTCCGTCGCCACCAGCACTAATGACAGTCATTCACCCCAACCTTGGGGGACAAAGGCGCCGATAAAGCTGGCAATCGAATTAATTCTCATCCCGGGATAACGGGATAGTTGCCCCCATTCGGGGGACAACCCTCTCAGGAACGAAAGCGAGAAGAACCCAGCGCTGGTACGTTTTTGAGTGTCCCGGTGATGTCACCCGATTCCGCCGCGGACTTCGCTCGATCGCTCGAGCCGAGGCGCATCCGATTGCCTCGCGTCTCTTGCGTTCAGCGCATCCGAAGCACCACCGGCCCCGGTTACCCGACCGCTCGCCGCCCGTGACGTGGTCAATCCGCCGCGCCCGAACGCTCTCGCCTCATTTGGCGACCCTAGGAGAGCTCCCCGTGAAGATCAAGAAAATGCTGGCCTGCGCCATCGCCGCCGTAACTCTGGCAGGCGGCGCATCGATTGCCCTCGCCGCCCCGGCGACTGCCCACACCCCCGAGGCTTCGGCCACCTGCTCCACGCTGACCGTCGCACTGGCGAACTACAGCGTCGCTGCCGACGGCAGCTTCATCAACAGCGTCAGCGTCGAGATCGATTCGACCGTGGTCGATGAGGCCGACTTCGGCAG
>Ga0247741_1001388_pt1 | contig 13487 bp, 17 predicted proteins | sample UWRJL213509R2_FD_180945 | JGI IMG/M metagenome (GOLD analysis project Ga0247741, IMG submission 180945) | Plant litter microbial communities from Arlington Agricultural Research Station in Wisconsin, United States - UWRJ-L213-509R-2 | ecosystem: Environmental > Terrestrial > Plant litter >... | reverse complement strand
TAGCCGTCGAAGTCGATTAACGGGGTAAAGATGTAATTGAATCAATGAAGAAGTTGGCAATCCACCGCGAGGAGTGAGGCAGTGCGATATAGAGAATGAATAGGATTCATCAACGCCATTGTCATTTTGATGTGACAAGGTATATAGCGCCCACGGAGATTAGATTGTCGAATTCAGATGATTGGTCATAGAGGTCGGATATAGAGTAGAAATTTGGGTCCAAAAGTGAGACGATGGTTGAAGGTGGATAATCATAGAAAAAAAGAGAAAGGAGAGAGTCAGCAACTGTTTGATGCGAGTTTGGGTGGACAGTGAGTGAACTCGACACCGAAAAAGAATCGGAGACGAGTGTCCGCAATCTTCAAGTCGCAATGCGAGACAGAAAGTGCAAAATAGTGGTGGTCGAACATAGAACATCGAAACGAAACGATACTGACCGTTAACCCGCACCACGGCTCTATCTCCAACCGTACTTGATGAATGATAATCCGGACTTGCGCTGCCGCTTGATGCGGAGGGTGCAGTCTCAAATGACCAACGCCCGAGAAACGCGATGGAGTCGTCAGGAAGTGGACGCGGGGTATATGTTGGTGTCGGGCTAGATTTCATCAGGGGTAAATGCATGATATCGAATTTAGAATTAATCACAACCCACCTGGCAGAAGATGTAGAAGTAGGGGGCACTGAAACTCTTGACCCGGGGGCGAAAACAACAGCTTTATCGAACACGACCATCGACTGGCCTTGACCACCTGCGACTGCTGACAGCTGTGCGTCTATCCGGGCAGTGAGGACCAGCGAATGTTGGGTATTAGGGAGGTTTTGGATGTCCACAAGCATTTTTGCTTCTGAAGTGGAAGATATTGCGAACGAAGGAGAGAATGAGGAAAGGGTTTCGAAATCACCCCCGTCCAACGTTATTGAATATGAAGCAGCGGAGCCTGTCGTGTTTCCGTACAGTTGTATACCCGTTCCTGCGCGTCAATTCGGATAAGTAACTCATGAACCCAAAAAGCTTTGATCACCTACCAAACCACTGCACCCCGACCTTTGCTCCATCCATAGCCGTGATATGGTAGCTCGTCCCACTACCCTGCTGAGCAGGCCCACTACCTGGGGCATTGGCGAACCCAGACAATTCATAATATGGATTCCAACCCAAGGGGAGATTGGGCACTGAGAGTGTATCGCGGAAGGGGGTGTAGGAGAGTGTTGGTGATGTATCGTCGATTGTGAAGGGGATGCTTGATGAGGAGGATGATGAGGGATCTGCCATGAGACGTACTCAAGTAGATTCATGGGCCCCAGCAGAATCTAGCTGGAGAGAAGAAAGGGGGGTAAATTTAAGGCAAGTTAAACCAGCGACTTTATTGATAGTATTTCGATCCACTGGTGTCAAGTGGGCGAAGAAGGCAACCCCGGGGTTGAATAAATGTGGATAATTTCCAGTAAATCCGGCGACGCGACGCAGCGCCTCAGGCACAGGGGCGACGACCGTAGGACGATGATGGACGACGATCAATATCAGGATTCTAGCTTCACCAACACCACCCAGGTCAAGACTCGTCCAGGGAGCCCAGCAAGCGCAGTGAGTGGAAGTGGAAAAAGAAAGGTCGACCACCCAATCACAATTTGAATTGTCATCCTGGTCATGCCAATTCTGACCCAAAAAAGCGACATGGCGGACGGGAAGAGGCCAGCCCAAGGGGATGGAACGAGATGGATCAAACCGGGCCGACGATACCGTGTGAGTCTCTTGCCAAACGTGGCAAAGATCTCCATGCCTACGGCACGTCCGTCAAAGCGGGTAGGAAAGCAGATCTTTCATCTATCTCCGACCATTGACCTTCGCGCCTTCGACGTGTGTGGTCTTCTCGATGTTGCTAGTAACAGCGACATGAAATTAATGCACAACAGTCGGGACGCCCTATGGACACGCGAAAGAAACAATACGGACCACATGGTTCAGCAGCTCTACTTGTTAAGCAACCCACTCTGGTACTTTCAAGCTTCGTGACGCAATTTACTTGGGCTAGATTACTCTTAACCAGCCGAAAAAGTTTCTACCGCCGATAATCACCCCGGAATTCAACCCAATTTTCTGCGCGCGCCCAGACCTGGAGGTATCTGTCAGCAAATCGTTTCAGCGGGTGGAACCCAGTCATTCTATCCCTGGTACGGTGCGTTTCATCCACCATGACCCTTTGGCCGTAGACCGCTGACTTCTCACAATGAGAATAGCGAATGGCATTGGTGTTCCGTGGCGCCTACGGTGACAGCCGCCCCAATGCATATGTCTAACTTGAAAGCCAATATCCGGGTCGAACATTCGCAAAACGGGACCTAGGTGGACGAGATAAGATCTTGATATCTAGCTCGTGCCTCAAGAGTCTACAAATCCTGTTTATTTTTACCTCTCGACTCTTGATGTGAGTGGTTACGATGTTCTACTTGACGTGGTCAGGGCTTCCTTGAGCGTCAAAGTGCAAGCTTAGTACTCAGTATTCGCCTCTAACAGTACCTTAATCATCTGCCGATCATGGATCATCGACCATCCTCACCTGATAACGGAGGATGCTCAATCGATAATCGCCTCAAGGTAAATAGGCTGTGCACGCCAAAACACAAGTCAACACTGTCCGTGGAGCTCTCAACCGTGCATGACCTTTCGTGAGTAGTAAGACCTGTTCTATGTATGCATATCTAATCTCTGCCGTACGCTGTAGGTTAGGGTTCGTTTCACCTGAACACCTTTCACCTCTTTGCAGCTTTTCACGAGCATTCGTGTGCCACTACATTGATCACGAGTGCATACTGTGGCGTCCATCCATGTCCTCTGCCGTCCAGTTCACCGTCATTCCATGACATATTTTAACCTCTTTATTGACGCATCAACGTCTGCAGAGGCTCGCAGGAAACTTGTCCCCATTTGCTACATCAGCTCACAGCTCCCACCTACCCGCTGCATACCGCTGCATCAAGCACCAGTCAACCGGGACCGCGAACCGCGGATCCTCCTTCTCCGGCTGAATTGACGGTGTGAATGACCACAGTGAATCAGCGTTCTCGATTACTGTCAGAGCTGGATTCGGTAGCTCTCATCACTATCTACATCATAACTGTCAACGATCGGCGCTTCCTCAGTCAAGTATTCCCATCCTTGATGCCTCTCTCGTACTTACATCCAGTAATAGCAGTGCTCACGGCAGCCGGGACACCGAGTCCTGAGTCTGCCAATTGAAGGTATGTGCTGATTAAGATTATCCACTCAATCAACCGTACATGATGGTGTGTCGTACTTTTAGAACGGCTCCAACCTCGGTTGATTGCCTCATCAATAATCCGGATTTCGGAACGACATCGAGACGGCTACACAGAACACAGTTTAACGTCAACCTTGGGTCAATGAATGGATGAAACAGATTTTGGTGATGCAGAGGTGAACTCGGGCTCAGGGATGAAGCTTCACATGTTTTCGAGCGCCGTACGTATTACGAGCATGAGGAAAGGATTGAAACTTAATCAATATCCATCTAACTATTCATCATCATGTGAATTCGGATATATTGTCCTGTTATCCCTAGATCGTAATTATAATTGTATGTATTTTTGTATCTTGTGGAGCGACAATTACACTCGAACGACCACTCTACCCCGTATCCTTGAGTGGAAAAATCTCTCAAATATACTTATCGGGGAACGGACTTACCACAGGCAAGACAGACACTTACTTAGAGGTAGACGAGCACCGCTAGACTCGTCATCAATTGTATCCAAGTTGGACACGCCTAATTTGGAAATAAGCATGTGTTGCGCCACACCAGACAACCAATTTTTGATTTTTTGTCTCAAAGCCGTACATCGCTGTCTCATCATACAATTTAACTCTGGGAAGCTTTTTCTGTACTAGCCAACACAGTGACAGTCGCGTTAACATGACTTTGATCACATCGCGAGGAGCAACTGGCACTGTCAATAGCGATGATCACATTAACAGTTAACTCTAAATGTACATGGAGTAGTCACGATATCTGCTGGTAGGTTGGCATCGGCTGCGTGTTCCTTCCGGACAGAATCTTGCAACGAGGCAAGCTAGATATAAGTTTATCCATGGCCAGGGCGATAGGGCGGTAATCTGAGTGCTACTTAACTTACATCCTGTCGGGTTACTTGAAGACTTTGCATAGTGCACACTAGCAGCATGTCGGCTTCAGAGTAGGTCACAAAATCCTCAGTGAAAACACCAGGGCTTATTTATATCTGGGTATCCACAGCACTCATGGATTCTACATTCAAAACCAAACCAAACTCTGCAGCTGCGAGTCCGAAATATGCGGCTGCAATCTGGAGGTCTTCGTCTCCAAATTCAACGATACCGGCTTGGACAGCTGGTACGATGTTCCACCAAACTTTGACGATCCAAAAACTTGCCGCTGGCACCGCCACAAAGGAGATTGGGAGTGCGTTGTTTTTAGGAATAAGAACACGGATGAGAGACGGGGGTGGTACCTTTTAAATCGGGCGGGTGTTACGAAGATTACGTTCTACGGGTTAAATCATGAGCTTGGAGTTGAATATGCGAGCAGTGTTTGACCTAGATTTGTTGCAGTGAGTTTCAGAGTTGTTGCCTTAAGCTTGGAGTATGAACGACCCAATTGCACAGGTGTCAGGTATCTGGCGTTTTCGAGAACTTGGCGACGATTCGGAAATTGAAATAAAACTGACTGTCGTTTTGTATTCCATGATGCAAGTATATGATTACAGTATGATATCAGTCGCGCCATCGAAGATGAGAATAAGTAGACGCCAGCAGACTATGGCTCTGAGTATTTCACCACGTGTAAAAAACGTGATTTCTTCCATTTGAGGTGCTGGGCGGAGAGGATCTTCTCTCTCCCAACTACCACGCCCATACCGATATCAACGCTCGGTAGCATCCTTTACCCCAGTCTCTTGCTTGTAATCTACCTTCGCAATTTGCCATAACCACCTCGCTGAAGGCAGTGTTTGCGACGATGTCGATGTTTAATAAGGCCAGCCATATAGCTGTTTATGGAGGGAATTTCAGTGTTCAACGGACAGAGTTAAATATCAGTGAGTTACCTTCTCTAATAAGATCAACTGATGAATTCTGATATCAACAAGCTTTCGACAAACTGACTTCAAAGGCATCCCCCCTGGCATTCCATTTGGCTAATTCCAGTGCGGTTCATTCGACCTGCCACCCGAACACCCGAACCAAAATCCTTGAACACTTGAAGGGGTGGGCAAATCGCAAGATCGATAGAGACAAGTTCATTATGTGGCTTCACGGTGCCGCTGGCGGTGGGAAAACCGCTATAGGGAGGACAATTGCTCAGTGGTGCGAGGAGGAGGGTATCCTGCTCGGCGAATTCTTCTTCTCGCGCGGTGACATGACTCTGTCTCGCATTACCTCCCTTCCGGCAACTCTCGCTTATCGTATGGCGACTCTTACGCTGAAGGATGCAAAGGAAGCAATCTCCAAAGTTATCAGTCGCGACCCACACATATTTTCAGCATCCCTCGCTGACCAAATGAAGAAGCTGGTCGTAGGTCCCTTGAACCTTTTAACTCCCTGCGGTATCGTTCCCCATGTTATCGTTCTCGATGGACTCGACGAGTGCCTCTCGGAGGAAGATCAACAGTTGGTCCTCGACGTCATCTCCGAGACGTTATACCCCCTCAATCCTGATCTGCGGGTCCTCATTTGTAGCCGTCCAGAACCTGCCATCTCAACCGCGTTCAGAGGTGCCATTATCCAAGGCATCTCGACCTCCATATCTCTTAGTCATGACGTCGACTCCGATGCGGATATCCGTACATTCCTAGTTGAACAATTTGCAAAGCTCAGGCGAAAACTTTTGGATGCTCCGAATGGCGAGTGGCCAACAACTGCCGACATCGACCACATTGTTCAAAAGTCATCTGGTCATTTCATCTTTGCTGCCACAGCTGTCAAGTATGTTTGTGCTCCGAGGCACCGACACAATGCTGTTACACGGCTCAAACATGTACTAGATTTGGCGCAGCTTCCACCGGACTTGGATGCCAAACGACACCCCTTCGCTGAGCTCAGCGCCCTGTATACCCTCATTCTCTCAACGCGAGAAGACGTCGCTTCCACCGTCAAGGCGTGCGCTGTCTGCCTCGAGTATCGCAAATATTTCAATACTATTTCAGTCGCTCGTCTTGCAAGGTTTCTTCGCTTTAGTCCTGCCAGGACAAGAGCATTGCTCGATGATCTCGCTTCCCTCTTTGACGTTAGTTTCACCAAGGACATCAAACCATTCCACGCTTCCTTTAGCGACTTCTTGTTCGATAAATTACGCTCAGGTGACTTCTACTGCGAGCAAGGAGATGTTGCTGCGGAGATTACATGTGCATTACTGAAGGATGGTCGTGATCCTGAGAGTATGATATGTTCTTCCTCGATCTTGACGAGAGATTTTGATTGACTCATCAACAGTGCTGTCGTACCAAACTTTTTTCCGACTGTTGAAGGAAGCAACACCTGGCAAGGAGCTACGGAATGTTATTAGCCAGATAGAGCCTCCGCTTTTGTTCAAGCGAGATGCTTCCATAAAAGCTTATAGTAAGGAAGGGGGTTACTATCTCATCCCCCTTTTGCGGCAGCTTGAAAAACATGTCGTATGTTGTGCGTTACTTCACTGTCCTTGATAGCTGCTGACTTCTAAAATTCTAGCTTTCTGATATTTATCAGACCCTCGTCACATATTTCGACGAACAATTCACATCCTTCATTTTTAACCATTGTTGGCTGAGGACGACATTCCAAGTGGATGGTGACGATGACGGCCTCGACCTTATGGAGGTCTCCGATTTCTCGGAAGACGATGTCAATTCACAGTCTGGTTCTGAGCCAGGCGGGGATCAGAAAGAGACAGCCTCCTCGCAGGCAGGACCAGGTAGTGGGAGCATCAAACCAACAAGTGCAACCTCCCGAGCCTACAAATATTCGGTCAACCATTTGGCACCACTCACCACCTCACCTAAGTGGGACGAAGTCATAATCAGTGCAGGTTTAAATATACCGTTAAAAGGGTCGGACGCTGTGAGAAGTGTGCTCGATGAAGCTCCGTTCGTTCGCTCACGACTACCGAAGACCTCGTTCGCCCTTCGCCTCGCGTCCACGCAAATAAAAGCTGCTGATTTCTGCATCGCACATATAACAGATCATTCAACCCCAAACAATTTGCGCCTGGCCTTCTCTGAGCTCCTTCCCCATTCACTCGCTCTGGCTGGGCAGTCGGCAAAACTTTCCGTTCAGTTGAAAGACCTCCTCTCCCATCCCGAGAACATCTACACCAGTTTACCGTCGCAGACACAGCGTGCGATTGTGGACTACCTCACGTCCCAACACCCCACGACTGCCTCCCGGACCATTCCGAAACCTACAACTGTGTCTCATAGTAGTCCATCTTTTTCAAATACCGCCGCCAAATCATCGGCCTTGTCCCGTCTTCAGCCAACCCCGCCGAAAACCCATGGCCCTTCAGCTGCTGTAAAAACACAGGTGCCCCCAAGGACACCCGCCCTCCGACCACCGGCGACCAAGCAAGGACCTTCAACCACTTCTGCTCCAAGATTGACGACAGCCTCTCGGGCTCAACCCGCCCCAAGGACTTCGCAGAAAGCGTCAATAACCCAAGGTCCTTCGTCTGCCTCTCCATATCGACCTTCTCCAAGTTTAGCTCCGAAATCTTCGGCCTCCCCCAAACCCAAGCCACCTGCAAGCACATCCCAGAAAGTGGCAATTACTCGGAGCCCTGCAGGTGCTTCCGCTCCTAAAAATCCGACCAACCACCTGCTAGCACCTCATTAGGAGCATCAACCTCTCAAGACACTTCGCCGGTATCTGTAATCCAACCATCTCCAAGGTATACTTCGATATCTTGGACCCCCGTCTGAACTACCCCAAGAGCCGTTCATGATGCATCGACCACTCAAGTACCTTTAACCGCCCTTGAAAATGCTTCAAGCAACCTTCAAGTTCAGACGCCAAACTCATCTCGTCATCCCAAGCGCCAAAATACCAAAAAAAAAAAAAAGGTGATCTCGCGCTTTGGTTCATGTATGTATCACTGGCATATCATATGGGAATCAAATACCCAAGAATGATTATCTCGGTCTAAGTGGCGTATGGAGAACAGATTGGTCACCGCATTCAAGTGCAGATTTCAGAGTTGAAATATAGTCGAAGCTCCAGCTGCCACTGAAATTATCGCCAGAGTAACTCGCACGTGAATCTATCTATGGCCTACTCAGATTCAGATAATATTCAGACACAGTCCGGGTGTAGGAAATCTAGAATATAATTCTTAGTGGTTTGCTACGGCAAACGACTGAGTAATCTATTCGTACCTAGAATTCAATTCTACGGTACGATATTAGTCTAACGGTATGCAAAATAGTAGATAGAAAGAGCTGACCTCAGTGGTTTGCTATGGCAAACGACTGAGGGGAGCTCGAAGGGCTTTCGTGGCTTATATACGTGCGGTCATATGTACAGGGGGAAGTCGGGCAAAAGAGAGGAGTCGTATGAGAAGAGAAAAGAAGACTCGCGATGCTCGTTAGGCGAGCATCGTGCACCACAGAACATGGCGCCAGGCGAACAGAAAGGGGCGCCCTCGACTGACTCGGACTGAGAGCCGACGCGAACGCGTTGTGTGGCGTCGACGGATGATTCAGATATTTCCCGCATTCTGGCAACACCGGGTTGTACTCAAGCTGCCAGTGTATCATGCAGGTAGTGGTTAGTGAGCAGACAAACGACAGCTTTCAGAGGAGAGCAGATATCTCTAGCAATTGAGTAGTCAGCGTTTCGGCGCTAGCAAGAATGATCTAGGATTCCGAGCACAGCATTACGCATGATTCTGCGTGACTAAACTTTACCTTTGAATCCTAAACGCTCCCGGATTGCGAACTCTGATATCTCCCTTATCGAGCGAAGCTGGATCTTATATCTCTGGACCAGGCAGCCATTTGTGTGACATGTCCGAGTCACTTTCAGCGCTATCAACATCCAAGTCGACCACTCCCGCTGGCATCAGTGCAGAGTCCAGCATGAAAAGTGCTCAAAAAAACCAGCCGGCGGGAGGGGCTAGCGTTCAAGCTAAAGCCAGACGTGAGGTTGATATTGAGAAGAATATGAAGGGATCTCGAATACCTGGATCATGCGATTTGTGCAAGCGAAGAAAGAGTATGTGTGTTTCGTTAACACTACCCGCCCCATTACCTTTGCTTTCCGTGCTGTCGTCATCCAACTTACGCGCACCTCTGTATCCTCCCTCCAGTTCGGTGTAAGTTCCAAGACTCCTTATACGTCTCCAACTCGAGTTTTTTTTATCAACGAAATTGCTCGTTCTGGATAGGCGATAGTGGCCAGATGCCAAACAATCGATGCAGCAATTGCGTTCAGTATGGATACGAATGTACGCACAAGGTGTTGGCCAAGGTGTGTTCCTCCTAGTCACACCTCCTTTAAATTCCTAATGATCGCGATCTCTAGTCGTTAGGCTCAGCAAAAGGGTGGGCTTACGCAAAAAAAGAGGACATCCTCAGTATAAGCTGACAACTAGTCCATTTTCTGTTGGAAGCTACGTCGAGAGTCTCGAAGCGCGTTTGGAAAAGATGCTTATTCTTTTTGCCAAAGTACGTCCATCCGTATGTGTACACCCTCTGAACCTCATTATTAATAATTGATACACTTAGTTCGCCCCCGGGATTGACGTCAACCAAGAACTCGAGCGCATGGATTCAGAGCAGACCGAATTCGAGTCTCGACACCTGCCTCGCAACGACGAAGACAGAAACCCTGAAGTGTTGGTTGAACAATTCTCCGCGATGCAGCTGAACCCGGAGCAGAATCACTTTTACGGGAAATCAAGGTGGGTTTTTTTTCTTTTCGTTTTTTTTGATCTCCAATATCCCCACCTAAATCACCGTGAAAGACGAGGGATGCAAACTGACTCACTCAAAACCATTTTATGAAATTCAGCCCTTTCCAACTCATTTTAACAGCGATTGATATGAAGCTACAGTATTATGACATTCCTCAGAGTAGAACCGTAAAGCCAACCATGCCAGTGAAGCGGAATGAGGTGTGGGAGGTTCCTCCGGTTTGTCTTCTCTCTCCATCTCCCCACATAGGGATTTATTTATCGCTCACTGCCGTTCTACAACTTCTAGTGGTATTCCCCCGACCCAGGCCCTCCCGCCGCCGCATACGCTTACCCGCCCCTAGACCTCATCCACCAACTCATAGCACATTACTTCATAAATATCAACATTTTCCTCCCCCTCCTCCACCGACCGACGTTTGAACGTGCCGTCGCAGAGGGGCTGCATCTCTCCGATCGCCAGTTCGGTTCGGTGCTGCTGCTGGTATGCGCCCATGGGGCCAAGTATTGTGACGATCCGAGGGTGTTGCTACCAGGTTACGTTGATACGGTCAGTACGAATGTGTACAAGAGAAGGACAGCGGGGTGGAAGTGGTTTGAGCAGGTTGATGTGTTTAGGAAGACGTTGTTCGATAAGACGACGCTTTATGAGCTTCAGATGCATGCGGTATGTCCAATCTCGACTTATACCACTGCATATTCCCCATTTTAGGTGCTTATTGTCCCTCGTTAACTCATTTTTTACTTGGCTGTCCTTTTTTTCGCTCTACTAGCTCCATGTCTTATTTGCGCAGGGAACCGAACTATCAGATGGAACATGGTCACACATAGGCATCGCGGTTCGGCTTGCGCAGGAGGTGGGTGCGCACAGGAAACGAACGCGAAAGGTGCCTAGTTCGGAGGACGAGCTATGGAAACGCGCATTCTGGTGAGTTTGTGTTCAAACCTACTATCTTACTTGTGCTCGTGCTAGTTGACTTACGCACTACTATTCCTTTATTTTATTGAGGGTCATCCTTACACTGGACAGACATATCAGTGCGTTCTCGGGTCGCCCGTCCGGGTTGCAAGATGAAGAGTCAGTATCTTTCTTTCTACACTTCCTCTTAGCTTCGCAAGTTTCACATCGTCTGACTGATCATTCATCCCTCTACTTTACTACTGCACTGCATAGTTTTGACCTCGACTTACTTATCGAATGCGACGACGAGTACTGGCCAAGCGGGTTCAAACAGCCCCCAGGAGAACCATCGACTATATCTTACTTCAACTCCTACATTCGTTTGATGGACATCATGGCTTGTGCGATGCGGCTCATCGTGAGTAATCATTCCTGCCCGCTGATAGGATTAACTAGTTCAAACGAATTCTTATATTTTCACTCTACACAGTACTCCGTTAAACGCCCAGAAAAATTATTCGATAAATCGTCTCCCCGTTCGGATCAGCAGATAATTGCTGAATTGGATTCAATGATGAATAAATGGATGGATTCCGTACCCGCTCATCGTGAGTCTCGCACTCTTTCTCTTCCTTTTTTTGCGGCCAAGTCATCATGATGTCTTCAGTAAAATGGAATCAGGATATCAAGAATGATCTCTTCTTGAAACAATCCGCGACCTTACATGCAACGTACTACCATCTCCAGATATTCATACACCGGCCGTTCATCCCATCCCCAAGAAACCCACATCCGTCCGCATTTCCTTCCCTGGCGATCTGCACAAATGCCGCGCGGTCGTGTTTTCATGTTCTCGACGCGTTTTCTAAGCTCAGCATACTACCTTTTACACAGTTCGAAGTAGGCTCTCCTTCCCCCTTGATTCGTCCTCATGTGTATTCTGACAAGGATTTGTAAATAGGTTTCCCTGTTCACGGCGGCTATTGTGCTGTTAATGAATGTCTGGAATGGCAAAGAATCTAGCCAGGAGCCATTCCCTCGAAGAGAGATCGAGGTTGTTGAGCGTTGCATGGCAATATTAGAAATGGGGGAGGAGCAGTGAGTGACTAGCGATCTCAAGAGTCCAGTACATAGTAGTGAACCGTTCCCGACCATTCAGGTGGGCATCTTCCGGGGCATGGTGGTGAGCATATACTATGCATCTTGAGACTTTAAACACTAAATTAAGTTGCACCGTTTTATGGCAGGGATGGTTTGGCATCCCTTACCCTCAAAGAGCGCACTGCTAGCAAAGACTTTAACAAGAAGAGATTACGAGAGCCTGAAGGCCCTGAATCGTTCGACCTTTTCCCCCCAAATTCCGATTTATCCTCACCGTCATCACCAAGTGGCAAGTCATCAAAGGGTGGTGAAAAGGTCCGACGCCTTTCATCCAGCCTGGCTCCAGAATCTGCTGGCTCCCGGGATTTCACAGACTTCAACTTTACTCTTCCAATGTACACTGCGGAGCTAGGAAGTTCAGACTTCCCCATCTATGGCCAGTTTCATTTTACAGACCCGATTCAGACGGTGTCTGCGCCAGCGGTCTTTTCCTCTAGTACAGGCACCACCACTGAGTCGGATCGACGACTGCCTGGTACCGGGATCGCAAATGTTAATCTTGATTCACTCATGTTCGACCACTTCGCGACAGAGGCTGTGGAAGCTGCTGGTATTCCACCGATACCCCCCACAGCCGATACCTACGTGATTGACGCTCTATTCCACGGTCATGTCCAGTCCCAGCCTCAGCCGCAAAGTACGTTTTCAATGACACCCCAAGAGTCAGGGGTGGGTATGGCGTCCGAGTCCCACCTTGACATTCGTTCAGGTGGACTAGACATGTCATCATTTGGCATGCATTTTGTAGATTTTTCGGAATTTGCAGGAGCGTCGTCAGGTGAAATGTTGGGGAGCGACCACGATCACGACGGTCGATCCTCTGGTTTTAGGGCGCTATCAAGTTTGAACAACGAGATGATAGTTTTATGGGACGAATTGCCTTTTAATACTTAGGCCCTAAAGGTTTGAGACATATCTCAAATGTCAACTTCCATAATATCCCCTACCTCTGAAATTTTAGACATACAGACTCGAAGTCAATGCGCAGATTCTGTGTGAGTTCGTGATTTGATCCGCCTTTCAACAAATCATCGTCAGTGGAACACGTCAGACCCAGTCCGAGTTGTATAAAGCTGCCGGTGTATAAAGTTGGGTAGTGGTTGGTGAGACGACAAACGGCATATTTCAGCAGATCTTCTCTGGCAATCGAGAGAAATTTGGTCAACTGAAATCCCGAGATCAGGATTTGGGATGGCACAGCATTACGCATGTGTGTGACTTGCGCAGCAACCTTCGCCTTTAAGATCCTAAATGCACTCGGATTGCGAACTCTCAGACCTTGTCAGCGGCATCAATGACCAAGTCGACCACTCCCGCTGGCATCAGCGCAGCTTCTTCTTCCAGTATAAGAACGGCAGGAGGGGCCAGCGTTAAAGCAAAAGCCGGACGCGAGGTTGATAGTGAGAAGAACACGAAAGTATCTCGAATACCTGGATCATGCGATTTGTGCAAGCGGAGAAAGAGTATGTGTGTTTCGTTCACAT
>Ga0247741_1001387_pt1 | contig 13490 bp, 10 predicted proteins | sample UWRJL213509R2_FD_180945 | JGI IMG/M metagenome (GOLD analysis project Ga0247741, IMG submission 180945) | Plant litter microbial communities from Arlington Agricultural Research Station in Wisconsin, United States - UWRJ-L213-509R-2 | ecosystem: Environmental > Terrestrial > Plant litter >... | reverse complement strand
CCCCGTCCGAAAATCGGTGTATCGAGAAGACGACATTTTAACCGGTCCGGTATGCGCCGGGTCATGTGCCCTCATCTTCAAGCTTCGACAAGGTTGAAACTTTTCTCAGTTCTCACCCAGGTCCCAACATCATCGAATTGTATCCTCCAAGTTCAAGCTTACAGTCAAGTTCCAAGCATCGATTCCCTCGAAAGCCGGTCAATTCTTCGACGCTGCAGAATCCCATTGCTTACCTTCTCAATATCAGCTTTTCGTCATTTCTTCAACCTCACTTCGACATTCGTAACGACTCTTGGCTCATCTAACCTTCGGGGTACCGAAGTTCTACTACATATGCGCCAAACTTCGAATAGTCGTGGTCCAGCGTAACTCTCGTGGCACCGTCGCCTGACACAACCAATGGGTGACCGAATGTCTCCAAAATGCACCTTCACTCATGGCTCAACTGTCGATGAAGACACAAAGCTCAACTTGGAGTTGACTGCGACCTTGGCCTGAGAGCTGGTTTTAAATTTGTTCTCTATGTTCTCGGCATCTTCCAACGTCAATATCGGCCACCAACTTCGTTCGATGCGGACGAGACAATCGTACGGCTCGTCATTCTTTTCCGCTGTTTACAAGTGGATATTGACTATTTCTATACAGCTTGTCGTAACACGCTATGCTGCCAGCTATCTTCGTCGAGGTGGAGGCAGTCCTCGTATTTCGCCTTTTTCGACGAATCCTATACTTGGACAACAAGGAGGATGTCCGGCGATGGCGAGAATGGAGGTCATGCGGGAGCGACGAGAGGAAGTTGAAAGTAGTCGAAAGACTCGTGCTAGTTCTAGCATCCACAACGAGAATGTCGATAGTCGGGTACGTCGTGCTAATATAACCCCTTGTTCTCCCATCTTCCGTGCTAACCAATACCCTTAGACCACCGCGACGATCAGCTCCACCATCGTCTCGTCTCACTCTGTTTCTCAGTTGTAGCCGGTGTCCCGTGTTCGATCGAACTTGCTGGTGGGCCGGAGGGGGGCGTCAGGGAGACTGGTGCAACACTCAACAGCCTTCTGGCAGGGCATGCAGTATCGACGAAAGAACCTTGTGAACAATCGCGTTGATGTTGTTTAGGCGGAATCGGCGAGGGACAGATTTAATTCGAGAATACTTCGGTCGAAAATCGACATGTTCTGCGGAAACATCGGCCTCGACACTGCAGCCTGCTATTGACACCCAAGACTCGCGGCCACCACTTATAGCTGCTCTTCCTGCAAGCCCCAAATTCCAACTCAATTCGCGCATTAGCCTCCCGACGATAACGATAGGCGTCTTTCTCCAAGGCACATCGTATACCCCAATCGGCATGGCGCAGGTTTTCCCGTATCTGGGGCCAGACACAAGAGTCGGAGTGGGCGATTTGAAGGTTGTTCAAGTGCGGCCTCGACATCCTTGAGTTGTTCTGCTGAACTCGAAGTCAAGGGAGTAGGGTTGATGTTATGGAGAGGTATGTGATATTCCTTTTGGCGTACGGGAGGTGGTACCACCTCTGGTTCACCTCATCCCAACCCTAACGGATATCTTCAGACCGCTGCGATAACGAACTCGGGGCCGGCCATGTCTACATGGCCAACGACGTCAAGACTGCCTCGTGGATACCGCTCAGCGATAGTCGGGTATTCTGCGTTTGGGATCCTGCCAATGGACGGGAAGTTGGTGGTTAATAGAGATCAAGGCTTTTCTCTTGCAAGAAGAACACGAACGCGAACGAAAGTGACAACACGCAAAGTACACCAAATCATGAATCCATATGCAGGTCAAGCACCGAGTCTCGCGAAGTACTCTTCTCGTACACACACCTCGTACCTCCATCCATGACCAAGTTTGCCATTCCCGCAAACCTTAAACCAAAACCAGTGGCCATCCGACGAGACAATGGCCTTTTTCATTGGCATGTCGGGCACGATACCCGAGACTGGGGATGTTTTGCGCGTGTCTGGGGTCAAAAAACTGAACATGGGGTTCGGAGTGGAGGGTTTGAAGATTACTCGAGAGCGTGCGGATCCAAGCCCCTTAGGTTGTCCAGAATTGAAGTCGAAGTCGAAGTCGAGGGAATGAGATTGTCATTGATGATTGCAGGTATGTGTTGATTTTCTTTTTGGCGTTGGTGTCTTAGGGGTGACATGTTCTTCCTGGTGAATTTTCGAACGACATGTCATTTTCGTGAGGCATTTGCCATGCCTCATTTCCGTTTACTTCTATGTCGCATTTTTACCTGTTTCATATACGTCCTCCTTGTGATTAGATCGTGAAGCTAACGTACTTGCCCACAGCACACACCACCTCCAACGATGTGAATTCTGATCACACATACGTCCTCAACACCGGATGAAGGTGCAGAAGACGTACGAGACCCATACGAAGGTTGGGAATACACATTAATCCCGAAGCCTGAGATACAAATGTGAAGGATGAGGAGCTGGAATATCTTGCCCCCTCAAGCCTCCCTTGTCATCCCATCGTAGCTCGTCGTCGTCGTCAGCATGCCCGGCCAAGGTCAACCTGCCTTCGAACGCTTCCATCCAAAGCAATATCGACGTTCCTCCTCAAAATATATACTCGGGTATACCTCTGGCCCGGCCTGGCTACGACTGGGGAAAAGAGGATAAACCAATGCTGTAACGCAACCCAGACTCTGTATTGTCTTGGAAGTTCGGTTAGGCGTAGGCGTTGTCATCGCGATGAGAATGGCGTGGTGGTATGAGTGGCTAGGTGACGATGTTGTCGAAAGTCGACTGGATATTGGATCACTATTAGTCTGGCTTACCGTGTACGCATCATCACTGGATGAATTGGACCGGTACAGTCAACAGTTTTTGTCGATTGGCAGGGCACCCACCACAAGCGCCAGGAACGTTGCGGATGATCGCATCAGTGAGTGAGAGGGACTCGAGGAGGGAATTCGTGGCTGAGGACCTCGATGTTCTGAGAGGTGTACGCGGTCATTGGTGAGGGTCGATGCGTGTATGCGCTCGTTCAGGTCGCTTACGAGTCGGAGTGGCGGATGAAAGGCTTGGATAGAACCCATATACCAATTACGAAAACCAACTTGCTGCCTGTCTACTCCAAGTACTAGTCCTACGACATCACGTTTATCTAGTGGACAACGGCGAGGAGAGGGCGGTTGTTGGGAAAAGAAGGGGACGAGGAGGGGATGACGTCGGTGACGCATTTCGACACGGAGGCGTTAATGGATTCGACTGGACATCTGCGATTACAAGTCCAAGTCGAAGATGGGATGCTTGCCGCGTTTCTTCTTTGGCTGGCCCATTCCTATGCCTCGACTGCAGTCCTGTTGTTGGTACCGTCGCCGTGCTCAGCAGCTGTTGCATCTGCCCAGATGAATGCACAATCAGTCCGCTTGAGATCTGCGAAGATTTGCATATGTGGTCTCTTGTTCGTTCGTTCGAGCCTGGATTGGAGCACGTAATCGAGATGACTGGCAGTGGTCGTGGCCTCCTACTTCACCTCCTCATACTACTTCTGCTTATGCTGGGCATCCGAGTCCCCACTGGCGCATCATACATAACTTGCGACCTGCCGTCCTTCTTCCCGTCCCATCCCTCGCACCAAACGCCCTCCTGGTACAAATTTATCCCCTTCCCTCCGTCACCAGCACTCGAACTTGAACGGCGTCAGCGCTGAAATATCTTTTATCTGGCACCCGACTCGGAGCAGTCGAGTATTGAGTATTAAGTGGTGAACGGTACGTCTCTTCCCCAACTTCCTACGTATACCCCTTCTCCCATGTTCTCTCCTTTTATCTCTTGCCTCTGATTGTTGATGTCGCAACTCTGGCTTGGAGCTCACACATCGCACTCACAGGTACCTGTAGACCTGTCTTCGCTGGGAACGTTGTTCCTGATCACGTCAGCGCTGGTTAGGTGGCATCGGTGGGGAAGACATCGGTAAGAAAGGGAAGGGCAGAACTTGAAGCCAAGCTTGAGGGGCAGTGGCCGTTATGGTTTAGGCCTATGGGCTTCGTACATGGTATGTCATTGTCTATGTATATATACGTGTCAAAACTCATTCCTAAATTTCAGGCTGCAGGTCGGAGAGGCCCTTCTTGAATGGAAGGACCGGAATTGGATGTCAGCGTCAGCCTCAGGCTGGTCACACCTCCAATTCCTACATGCGCATCAATCATCAAGATTTCAGAACTCGCACCTCCCAATCCGCAGCCACTTACCGCCTGCCAGTCGCGGATTAACTCATTCAACAATGATCGATGACTTGGCCTCCGATCCCTACTCCACTCCTCCTCCTCTCCTACTTGCCATCGCGTCGCCAGCGCTGCCGCCATCCATCCTCAGGCCTCAGGCCTCGCTGCGTACTATCCGTCCGGTCAGATATTGACCCTGCTTGCACCAGACTAGCACTAGCAGCCCAATAACGCGCGGGATCGGGGTCTTGGTCCATATTGTGAAACCAAGTGACCAAATGTCAAGTCAACCTTGTGGCTAGGCCAACTGTATCTCCGTCCACCTGTACAAATCGGCACCGGTGGCCTCCTCCACCTCCTCCCCTCTTCCTCCTTCTGTTCCTCCCCTCCCTTCCCTCCGACTTCTCCTCACCGTCCAACTGCTCCCCTTACCTATCGTCACCCAGCGCTTCACAATACGCACATCGCTTATGCCGTGCATACGAGTGACCCATACGAGTGACCACCGTGTCCTACCCGGTCAGACACTCGCATTGAGCCTGGACTGGCAGTGTGGCACCACACGCTGAATGGTCCAGGTCGTGCACAGAGGTCCAATCTCACCTGAGATTGCCTGCGGGTATCGATCACGAGTAGAATGTAGAATTGCATGGGCTTTTATCGAGAGGAGAGATGAGCCTGAGTGCTAGTGAGTCTGAGTGGAGAAGAACATGTACGTCGTTTGACCTGGTATCCATACCTCTGACTGTCTGCGGTTAATTAGCGACATGGATCCTATATCGGTACATAATCCAGTCCCTGGCCCTGCCTCACGTTCAAGGCCATGGTCAACAGCTCTATCGGCAGTGGACACGCCGGACAAACTGCGCCCTTTTTCCGTGTCCTGTTCACCCCCAAACGTCACAATCCAGATCCTCGCGGTCGAGAAATACAGTGACCCGCTCACGCCGAGTTACAGTATACAAACCCCGATCTCATGCGGATACCCATCGCTAGTCCTTCACTCGAGTGGATGCTCATAACCCTTCCTCGTTGGGCGGGGGTGGTGTTACCAGGTGCTAAGTACTAACTTGGCGACCCAGTTTCGTTCAACGATTTGTCAAACCAGAGATTCGGATTGGGTATCGGCACGACAAGCCAAAGGCCAGAGGATCTTTGCGGATAGAAGAATTTTGGGTTTTGGGTCTGCAGGCGGGAGCTGGATTTGTATGTTGTGCATGGACATTAGGCATTGGGTATCGACCTCAGGCTGCTGTGAGTTCAAGCTCTCGTTCCATCCTTCTTGCCCATCTACTTTCACTTGCCGATTCATTTCCTCTGTCTATTCACTCCCTCTCCCTCTCGTGTTTCCCCTCCGAGTCCTTGCTAATTGACTCTGCCCTCCAGAGCTACAACAACTACAACTACAATCCCCTTGCGAGTTCCGATTACTTTGGTGAATTTGGCCATCGCCATTGTCGTCTTTCTGCCGAGTCGGTTACGGATGATATACTATGTGTCATCCGACGTCGTTTATCTTCCTCCACCTCGAGGTTTGAGGTTCAATCGTCGACGCTGCAAGTGCAGAACCCCACTGCCTCTCTGGTGGCCTTTCTGAACAGTCGATAACTTTGGCTCGAATTCAAATATCGATGCTGTCTTTACACTTGACGAGAGTCAGGTGCAAGGGACAGTTGGCTCGTCAAGCGATATAGCCATGCTTCGGTAGTGGTTGGGAAGCACTAGTAGCTTTGTCTGTATTGAAATAATACTCGATATGTCACGAGGCCGTTTTTGCATCTTCCGGCATTCACTGCTTATCTGCGTTAAGCCCAAGACCGAGGTTGTGTAAGCAGTTGTGGTTGAGGAAGATGTAATGAACTTGATGAGTCTCCTCTGTACAAACGACCTACCCACTTGTAGCCTGCAGTGACCTAGGCTGGGCCTACATTCTGCCTTCGAAACCGATGATCTTTAAATATCCATTAGTTTTGGTGCAGGTTTTCCGGAGGTGCAAAGGTGGCCATGGGCAGTGGAACAAGAGACAAGTGATGACATAAAGGTATGTAAATTGGCACACGTCTTCTGGTGTCATAAACCTGACTTTGGCGTCCTACCGTTAACACAGCTTTTCGTGCCATATTTCAACGCTTCCAGAGGAAGTTCGGGCCATTTTCCAGTGAGTACAAATTCTAATTTTCTTTCACAATCATCTCCTGGATGTTACCAACATGATGCCAGTGGACGAGTCCGAGAACAAGGTCTATTTTACGCAGAAAGACGGTTCGAGATGGTTAGTACTACACTCTAGACATAATGTACCTGGAATGGCGATGCCATCAATCATGAACATGAACTCCATCTTTTACTGCAGGTCACCTATTCCCCATGTTCTACTTTTCTCCCGTTCAAGGCGACCTTCACTCGATAAATGCCATAGAATCTATGAACGGAGTAAATTAGCGGTATATGGCACTTTGAAATATTGAAGCTTGAGGAGACGGGCCGTATAGCCAAAGGCATTGAAAGATGAAGCAACCGGTCATACATCCAGACATTGGCAATGTCAAATGTGTAAAATCCGTTCAGTCCCTTGGTTTCTCGGCTGCCGCAGCTTGGCAGGCCAGCGCTTAATCAGGCTGCGCGCGCCTAATTGCTACTATCAAATAAACCTGCACCTGCCGTGAATCCACATGCCAATCCGAAACCTGGGCATCATACTAGTCAATTATTTGATTCAATATTATGAGAAAAGGAAATGATTATTGGTATACCCAGAACCTGGGCCAAGATAAACAATTCAAATGTAATGTGGTTTCCGAGTAGCTTTAGGCAGTAGGCTGTGCAGTGAGTTAAACCAAAAATAGTTGACGTGGATAGCTGTCTTTTTGAAACCCTGGTGGTGTTGAGCTGCGTCCAACCTTGCCTCTTAGCCGAGTCAAACGAGACAGCAGTTCAAGTAAGTCCTTAGCAATCCTTACAGTAATTGTCAGATGTCGCGGCGGTCAGTTATCGTGTCTGTGAGAGGAGACTCAAATGCTATGCAGGCTTTCTCGACAGTTTCCAAGTAGACCTAGACCTGCAAATCATGCACTGCTCTTGTACATGTGTCAACATGTTCTGTGCAAAGCCACAAGCAGCTCCTGCCACCTTCCTACTTGCTCACGAAATTTCAGCTCTCGTCGCTGCCGCCCTCTCAAGCCATGATTAGTGGGCGCAATCTACACATCGCGAATGGGACTTATCAGCAGCATAGCAATTACGGGTCGGCTGCTGGGCAAGGTATGCTTCTTGTTTGCTTATTCTGCGAGGGCCTTGACTGACTTAAGATCGGTGTTTCTCAGCTGGATTCAACCTTTTAATGAAGAATGCCGTCCCTGGTGCATTCTACAATTCTGGTCTTGACCTCAATGTACCCCAACATGACGAGAACACCCAAGTTGACACTATCATCCTCGAGAAGACCAGCGACTGCATTAATCTCGTAATCTCGCTTGCGACGGTTATAATGTGGTTATACGGTGCTGGTGGAGCTGGAAAGTCGGTCATCGCTCGAGCAATGGCTGAGATCCTTGAGTCTCGAAACCAACTGCTCGCCACCTTCTTCTTTTCGCGCGATGATCCATCCCAAAATAACATGAAATCCGTCCTCGCAACTCTCGCCTACAACATCACTCTTTCCGTCCCCGCATCTCGTCCCTTAATTACCGCAGCGATTGAGAGAGATCCTCTGATCTTCCTCCGTCCATTCAAACGACAATTCAAGAACCTCGTCCTTGAGCCTCTACTGCAGCTCTCGCAGCAAGGTGTGACATATCCTACCGTTATCATCATAGATGGGCTAGACGAATGCCTCAACCATGATGAGTGGACAATCCTTTTGCATGCAATCTCGATAGCTGCTGCCAGGTGTTCTGTGCCGTTGAAATTTCTGATCACCAGTCGACCAGAAGTTCCCATAACAAGGATCTTTGACGCCACTCCCGTCAATGAGGTATCCAGGCGATATTGGCTAGATAATGAACCTCAGTCATGCTTTCCCAAGCTGACATCCCCTCTGATCAAGTCGGGCCGATTAATACATTCTGTGACCGGAATCACTTTTCTTTTCTTTTTCTTTTTTTTCTTCTTCTTTTTTGCAACGTAGCGATGAAACATATTGACACTGATAGGTTATAGTTGCCTTCCCGCACAATCACATATAATATTACAAATACTATATCCAGATGACAAACCTTTGTATGTAAATGTATTCTCTGGAATGTTATTTTAGTGCACTTATCACGACCTCACCTGAAATAAATGCTCCAGATTCTATATCTCGTGAGGTGTGCGTTGCGCCTACGTGGAGGTAACGGCATTGGACTGGGCCGTGAAGAGTCAACGACTTTGAAGCCGTCTCGTCTCCAGCGCGTATGGCCGATGGGGATGTCGGCGGATGACCCCCCAGGCAAACCCAAAAGTCATACTCTACCGTGTTCCTCCTACAACTTTGAGGTGAGAAATGGGGCAAAGATAAATATAGAATTCCTTCACAGGGTGCCCTTGACTTGGCAGATGGGCGCTTGATCATGGTATGCGCGCCTAAAGATAAGCGTCGAAGAAACTGCACCTCCCATGGGTCCAGGCTTTACTCTACTGATTATCTGATTCAATATTGTGTGCTAAGGAAATGATCATTGGTACTTATGCTTGGAGGACCTAGACCCAGGTAAGCATTCAAATGCACCTAGGAGAACGTGGTTTCCGAGTAGCCTTATGGAGTAGGCTGTGTAATGGGTTGAGCTAAAATTAGTAGATGTAAACGACTGTCTTGTCGGTCCCTGGTGGTGTTGAATAGCGTCCAGTACTTGACTCCGAGCTGAGTCTAGTAATACCGCATTTCAAGTAAGTAATCGTTGGAAGCTACAGCAGCCAGCTACTTGTCACGTTCGGGAGACATAAATGCTGTGTGAGATCCTTTGACAGTTCCAAGTAGACCTAGACCTGAAATGCACTGCTCTTCATACACATGTCAACATCTTCTCTGCAAAGCCACAAGTGCCACCTTGACCTCCCACCACTTTCCTTCTCTCCCGGTTGGCAGTTGCACATGCAGACGCCGCCCTCGCCACCCCCGTCCTCACAAGTCATGTTCAATGGGAATGTACACATCTCGGACGGGACGTATACGCAGCAGAATATTTACGGGTCGGCTGCTGGAAAAGGTATGCCGCCTATGTTTGTTCCACGAGGAACTTGACTGACTTTAGGTCGAGATGGATTCGACCTCTTATCGAAGGCGGCTGTCCCTGATGCATTCTACGACTCTAGTCTCGAATTCGATGTGCCTGGAAATGACGAGAGCCAAGTCGATGCTGCAGTCCTCGAGAAGATCAGTGAATGGCTCAGCTTCCCAATCGAGCTTGCGGCATTCATAATGTGGTTATACGGGGCTGCTGGAACTGGAAAATCGGTCATCGCTCGGGTTATGGCGGAGATCCTTGAATCTCGACAGCAACTGCTCGCTACCTTCTTTTTTTCGCGCGATGATCCATCCCGAAACCACATAAAATCCGTCATCGCAACTCTCGCATACAACATCACACTCTCCGTCCCCGAATCTTGTCCCTTAATCATTGCGACGATTAAGAGGGATCCTCATATCTTTCACCGTCCATTCAAACGACAACTCAAGAAGCTCATCCTCGAACCTCTACTGCAACTGTCACAACAAGGCGTGACCTACCCTACCATTATCATCATAGATGGGCTAGACGAATGCCTAAACCATGATGAGAGGACAATCCTTTTGTGTGCAATCTCGGTAGCCGCTGCGCAGTATTCCGCACCGATCAAATTTCTGATCACCAGTCGACCGGAAGTTCCAATCGCCAGGATCTTTAACGCCAGCCCCGTTATGGAGGTACAGTCATTCACCGCCCAGTGGGACAGGCAAATCTTATGACCATTCGGGAAATCTTTTGAGAGGTTCCCCGCAGAAATTGTCTATATAGTAATATGTAGCTATATGTAGGCAATATATTTTCAAATTTTTGGAGTCAGATACGCACATTTCACGGATATCGAGCACAATCAGTGAAAAAGTAGCTTATCAGTCCGTCCACCGCCCAGTGGGACAGTCACACATCGCGCGATCAAATTCCCGATAAGTGAGTGCGTGTAAATCTAATCGACATGCATGTCGTCGTCATCTCCTTCCTCCTCCTCCTCTTCCTCCTCCTCGCTGTCTGGACCAGTGGCCTGCGGCTTCTTTGGTCGTGGGATACCCTTCTCCATTGTACTCATTTTTGGCTTTGTCCAGGCCGGGCGTCGACGCTCCGCTCTCGCACAATCTCGCTCTTCTTCCCACTCTTTGACACCTTCTTGATACTGCCGTCTTACCTCCTCGTTACGTTCTTTCCTGGAATCTTCCTGCTTCTTCCAGTTCGAAAGCGCCACGCCATGTGTTTCCCTCACAGCTTTCCTTTGTTCCTTCTCCTGTGCTGCTCTCTCCTGCGCTGCCTCCAACTCGACAATCTCCTCGAAAAACCTGTCCGCGGTGAGTAAACTAGCTCGTCCTTTGAATTTTTTGTTCTTCTTGTTCTTCTTTGCGATTTTCTCCTCCTGGGCATGGAGCTGGGTGTTGGTTCGTGTCACGTACACATTTTGCAGCACAGTGGTGGCCTGCATCGCGACCATCATTTGTTTTCGTGTCTCGTCCCTCTCCTCGGATTCTGCGAGTGCACGCTGGAGTTGTGCTTCAATTACGGACGTCGGCTTAAGGCTAAGGAGATCCTGGTATCTTTTCCGGAAGGGAGAGATCGTGTTGGCCTTGTAGAGCGGGTATGGGTGTGACGAATGGAATGGCGATGGCGATATGAGATGATGTGTCTCGGAGGTTGACCCCAGCTCAGAAATGGCCATGCGCAATGGAGTTTGAATTACGGCTCCAAAGGCAGCATTTTCGCGCTGCCTGGGGTTGACTGGAGTATGTGGTGCACTTTCTCTTTCGTTTAGGAAGGGGTTAGGTTCGCCATCTATTTCAGGCCTGGTCTCTGAGTTTTTGGCGGTTGCATGCGCTTGACGTGCTAGAGTGCGGTGGATAAGATCGGACATGATGCGAACAGGTGCTTGTGGGGTTACGGGGAGTCCTGCATTCGTCGATGTTTGACGGCTTGGTGCCAGCATATTCTCCTTGATAACATCGGGGTTGAATGGGACAACACCTGTGAGGCGGAAGGCTGATCGTATGTTGGCTTCCGTAAAAGCGTCGAGGTGTGCTTTGGCGTAAACAGCAAGGAAGGTCGTCTTGTCAACGCCCCGTCCTGTCTTCCTCTCGTACTCATCTCGATGTTTACTCCATGCCCTTTTCAGCACGCTGAAGATCACAACATCAAGGCCTTGATAAAGATGAGTCGAGTGGGAAGGATAACACAGGACCGATATGCGGTTGAGACGGGCGTATTCCAGGAATCCTCGTGTATAATGTGAGTTATGGCCATCAACTAAGAGCAGTCGACGTTTCCCATTCGCTTTAGCCTTGGTTTGCGAATCAAAGTGCTTGATCCATTCAACGCCAATCTCTTGATTTGTGTATCCCTTCTTCGAATGACCGAGACTACAATTTGGGTGAGTGATATTATCTCCAGAGTTAAGATGGAGGCTCACGATGCGTTTAGAGGGTTATCTTGCTTCCATGACGTATGATATGTCTCTGACTTGTAGATTACAGCAGGTGGGACATTTGCGGTACCATCTGCACAGATGGTAGCAATGACGGTGATATTTTCTCGACCTCCACTGCGCTGCTGATGCTGAAAGCTTTTATCAGGATCTCCAAAGACACGTTCTTTGAGACCAAGGCCTTGTTGGATGCCAGATTCGTCCACGCCATATGTGTTCTCCTCTTCAATCGGATCTTCGCCCTCTTCACCTTCAATGGTCTCGCCGAGCAGAGAGAAGTACTCTGCCTTGTAGGCTGCATTACCTGCCTGTGCCCTGAGGTTGTCAAGAGGGCGTGACCAGCAAGGCTTTAAGCGGTTGCGGTACTTCTCAATGAATCTGTCTGCCCAATTGACACCAACACCCTCGAATGAAGGGCCTTCCCGAGCGCGAAGGATCTCATTCGCATGCTCACCAAGCCTCTCCCGACTAAAGGCCCATCCCTCATTTCCCAGCTTTATAGCGTACGCAATGAGAGCGTCAGCCTCTTGTTCATTGAGCCAGCTTCCTCGTGTGGCATTGGATTCTGCTTGGCTGGGAATCCCGTGGATTCGACGATGAAGGACACTTTTTTTGAGCTCTATCACCTCTTGGTCTTCTTCCCAACACTGAATCTCCATCTCTTCACAGGCCTCTCGAATTCCTGGTGCGCCTGGCGTGCCTTTACGAGCATTGTACAGTTGCACTGCTCTTTGCATCCATTTTTCCTTCAGGGTATTTTCATCTCGTGTTTTTGTCGTTAGGGACTTTGCCTTGCCAGGCATATTACTGCTAAAAAGAGATTGCACGTAGTTTTGGGCGGTGAAAATGTGGTGAAAAAAAGCTAGAGCCGAAATTGTGCAACTTTCGACGCAGGAGGTGAGGGTTGACAGGGGCTGGGGGGGATGTCCTGATATGGCAACAGCGTGATGTGACTTGATAAGACCTGCTCCTGCTCGACCGCTCAAAGATTGACCTTCTACAGGTTGCACACTTATCCGATGACCGTAAATTATGTGTAGAAACAGTGCTCAGATGGACAGGACATGTTTTATGGAGAGAAAAGTGCACATACGGGCTGTCTTTTGTACTATTTCCTGTTTTTAGACCATTTTCTGTATGTATCTTGACAATTGTTCAACATCGGCCGCTCGAAATATTTCAAAAAAAAGTTATATTGTAGATGAGTATATGCATGTTCCAATAAAAAAAACTCCGAAGGAGAATCCCATGTATTTGAACCGCAAAAGCCGTTTGTCCCACTGGGCGGTGGTGTCCCATTGGGCGGTGAATGACTGTAACCACGCGGCATTCACTATGTGAAACCGGGTCGATAATGCGCAAGTCGGGCCGATTAACACGTCCCGTGATCGGAATCACTTTCTTTTTTTTTTTTTCTTGATTAGGTGACTTTTTATCTAATACTTTAAGAGAGAACGCCTGAGAATGGATGACAAATGCTGACAAATGCTGACAAATCGCGCACGCGCACGCGGAACGCAAACTGCGGAGCCGAAGGCGACGCCTTTGAGAACAAACAAACACATGCATGAGCTTCCCATGTGTTTTCTGCATGCCAATCCCCACTCTGAGCCCACTGCTGCCTTCACACACTCTGTGCCAT
>Ga0247741_1001384_pt1 | contig 13502 bp, 13 predicted proteins | sample UWRJL213509R2_FD_180945 | JGI IMG/M metagenome (GOLD analysis project Ga0247741, IMG submission 180945) | Plant litter microbial communities from Arlington Agricultural Research Station in Wisconsin, United States - UWRJ-L213-509R-2 | ecosystem: Environmental > Terrestrial > Plant litter >... | reverse complement strand
ATACGGGTCGGTTACTTAGCTTTCTCCAAACTCAAGGGGCATCGTCCAGGTGCAAACAACAGCATGACACATCATCCACTGGGATCGAGGTTCGGCGCACCAGTGGTGGACTTCTGGAAGTTGGGCTGATAGAAGGGGAGGGCGTTAGACGTGGAGGAGATAGAAGCACTATCATCTCCATTCCAACCCCATGAGTAGATCGGTGAACGTCCAGCTCTGGACACGATTGTTTATCTGTCGAAGTGAGCGAGTGGTCTGAAGTGAACAGGCATGTCAGTATCTGTCGGCTGTGGAGGTTGGAGAAGTGGAGAAAACACACCGTTTGTAGTATAAGATCGAGTGAGCATTAGAATTAGGATTAGCATCATGCGTCGTAGATCATCAACTCCCATTCTCACTCTCCGCCAGTGCTCAGATTCGGATTCGGATTCAAATAAGGAACCAACACCACTCTCACTAACCTCGCATTTAAGATCGAATATAGCTGTATTTGCGCACGCGTTTTTGGTGCGTAGGATGTCCGCTAGTTTCTTTGCTGCTTGCAGGATGGGGTCATAGTCGGGTGATGAACCTGGTGTCTAGATGGAAGTCCAAATTTGGTGATCAGCATCGAGCGAGATGAAAGAGTTGGGAGATAAAAGACAGGGAAGGGAGGCAGAAAGGTGAGATAGATAAGAATGGAACAAGAATAGATACCAGGAGGGTGAGAGAGAAAGGCGGCAATAAACTCACCGCTGGAAATAGCATCGTAATGTATACCGGAGTACAGTATTTGTCGTCTCACCGTAATCCTCCTCTCCAACCAAAGGCCCAAACCGACTTTCCACATCAATAGAACAGATCTCCGTCTTGTAACACGCAGCCAGGATGCCCAAATCGATGGCGCCGCCCTATGTGGAGGGTTTGGTGATGGTGGACGCATATTGAGCTACGGGCATGCCGAGGACTGCAGGCATGTAAAGGGTGGCGACGGAGAACTGGCGAGAAGAGCGGGATGTGAGGGTCTTGGCTACGACTGAGTGAACGGGACGGGACAGGAGGTTACGATGAGAGGGAAGGGGATGTCAGTGAGGCACGGGTAGTGAAGCGAAGGGGACGTACGCTGTTGTATCTGAGCCACCCTGGATATGCTCTGCTCGAGTATGAGGGCTATCGACAAGAAGAGGCACGAATTGCCGTCAGGTACGACCTGTAGCACGACGACAAATGTAAATCAGTTATATAATCACGAAGACGACTCGAACACGCACCCGGTGAACGAGAAAGCTCCCATCGACTTGTACAGCGTCCGGACCACTGTCAGTGGGCTTCGGGATTGGTGTTGGTGCTGCGACTGAGGCGCGTGTAGGGGCAGATAGTGAGGGCACACTAGTAGCAGATCTCGAAGCTGCAGCACGAGGTGGTATTGAGGAGGATTCTGTCCCTCCGGACGGAGTGGCGTCAGCACCAGTGGCAGGCGCCTCGCTGGTGATGATCTGGTCGGCCCGCTGCAGTCCCAGCGACGAAACGGGCAGCTCAGGTACAACGGTCCTGCGGCTGCGTATATCTCTTGCTGCAGGTCCTGTACGGTAAATTCGGGCGAGTCGTAGAGGACTTCGATCGTAGCGCCTTTGGGTGGCGGATGCGGAAAGGCGGAATCAGGGATGGCAGAATCACAAAGCACGCGTCATTTGTTGTGGTAGCCCCCTCAAGGCCCGTTTACTCATGTAAATCTTCATGTTTTGTTTTCTTGGTGAAATTTCCAGTTATGATCATTCACATTGCCTGTTCCAAACGGCTCACGGGTGCTGCAATGCACAAAGTTGAGGCGTTGAGGCGTTGAGCTGCATAAGCACCGCCTGCAGCACCGCCCGCAATTCGAGGGTCTCTTTACATCCTGCTTCCCTCTCTTCCTCCCAACCTTTACTACGGATCCGCTTGCTACATTGAACCTTTCATGGGAACTGTTGAGCCGTTCTATCGACTATAACTGCTGGGTCCCGACTCGCCAGCGACATCTAGGACCAGGATGTTTCGGGGAGACGATGCTAGCGGAACCAGCACAAGAACATCTGCTGGGCAGCACCGAGCCTCCTTCGGTGGTCACACTAGTGCGTTAGGTCTTCGTCGCTATATCCTCATGCTCACTGGCACTTCTGGTATTACTTTAGTATCGCTTTTCAACAATGCCGAAAATACCAACATCTCCAGTAGTCAGATCAGTGCCCAAATCCATGTCCAAGGGCATACAGGTTTGTAAAGCCATTATTTTTTAATTCTTATATTGACGACCCATCACTCAATGAAGGGCTGCACATTCTCGGCAAGGAATCCGCAATAGGAGCCACCTACAATTCGCTTGAGCGTCAAGGGCTTGATGCACCCAAATGCCATCCTAACACCCGTGTCACCATCATAAACAGGTTAATCAGCTGGATCAGAGGGGAGATTGGCTTCGAGACCTTGATCCTATGGCTCTACGGTGCTGCTGGGGCAGGAAAGTCGGCGATCGCACATACACTCGCTGAGATATGCGAGCAGTATGGATGTCTTCTTGCCACCTTCTTCTTCTGGAGGACAGCGGCGGAACGAAGCGATATATCACGATTTGTTGCCACAATTGCCTATCAAATTGCTTGTGCAATTCCAGCCTCACGCCCGCTTATTGAAACTGCCATCGACGCCAACCCCATGATTTTCCAACAATCCGTTGATATCCAGCTTGTGAAGCTCATTGTCGAACCTATCCAGCGCCTCCATTCTACTGGATTCAACCCCAAAGACTTCCCTTTTGTCATCATCATTGACGGCTTGGATGAGTGTCAAGGCAACAACATACAATCTGGGCTCGTGAAGTCGCTGGCCGCCGCATTCCATCACTGCCCACTCTTTATCCGCATTCTTATTGCCAGCCGTCCGGAGGTGTATCTTCGGTCCACCTTCAATTTGCCTGCTCTGCAACCTCACATCTCGCGACTCGCTCTCTCCGACGAATATTCCGCATATGATGATATTCAACGATTTTTGCAAGACTCGTTCGCAAAGATCAGACATGAACACCCACTCGCTTCCGACATTCCATCCTCCTGGCCTTCCGCCGATGTCCTTCATGAGATTACCCGGAAGTCGTCGGGGCAGTTTATCTTTGCGTCGACGACAGTCAAGTATGTCGGTGGAGACCCTTACGAGCTTCCAACACGGCGTCTTGATGTCATTCGCCGCCTTCAGTCTCCTAGGGGTGAAGAGGATCTGCCATATGCAGAGTTAAACTCGCTCTACCATCATGTCCTCTCCAATGTTCGCGACATTGAGAGAGTCAAGAACGTTCTCGGAGTCTCAACCGTCGTCAGCCGACTAATAGTTCCGTCTGATGCTGTTGGTACGACCCAGTGGATCGACAAATTTTTCTTCTGGCAACCTGGTGAGACAAAAGCTTGTCTAAGCCCACTCGAGTCCATCATTCGATGTGACGGAGAAGGCCGCATATATATTTTTCACGCCTCACTGCCGGACTTCCTGCTTGATCCCTCTCGATCGCATCAGTTCTATCTACGTCGAGAGTCCATTCTGAGCGACTGTGTGGCTCTAGTGTTGCGCCATTTTCGCCAGCAGGTGCTTGAACCCACTTGTGTGTTATTTTTTCCCTCTTAGAAGCCAGTTCATCGAATGTTGATCCGCCACAGATTTTTTGCCAGATTATACCCTTTACGTTAACATTATCCTCGGTTGCATTTCCGCTGAGCCATTCTGCACCCCTCAACTCCGAGAGGAACTGAATCAACTATCACTTCTCGCTCTCTGGGGAGTCTTTGAAATTAAAGGACTTACTCTGAGCTTCTGGAATTTGACATCAACAATCATAAAGATGCTGTATGACCAAGTGAGCCATGAATATTTCATTATGGCGAAAACTGTTACTAACGAAATGCCAGAATCTCGCGGAGCAATTCCCTCACCTCATCACTGATCTCGCCACCGTCTGCTTCAACGCCTTCCAAAAGACTGATCCTGACGAAACAGTGACTTTGTTGGTCTACGAAGCACGTTACTTTCACACTCTTCAGGTTGACGCCTCGAATTCTGTTTCGGCCTTTAATATCCCTCAGGTAAAACAGCGAATTCGCAGGATTATCAAGAGAATTATTACCTTGCATTCTCGATGGCACAGACTTGAATTCACAGGATGGCATTATGCACTGGTTGCCAGCCGTTCCCTAGACAGGTGTTGGTATGCAAACTCGCAGTAGGATCCATATCAACTCCTTTCATTTCGTGCGCTGATAAACATCATCATTTAGTCACTGCCCGGGTGCAGACGCATTTCATATGGCCGACGATTTGAGAAAGAAGAGGCATTCCATCACCCTCTCTGCATTGCTCTGTGTCGCCCATGTGCTTCCTCTAGCATGCAAGTCTGAAAACATCGTGAATCATATCTTTTTTGATTATACTGAGGGCTTGGAAGTTCCCTATGGCTTTCATGCAGAGTGGACTTTGGATGGGTGGAACGATGACATTATTCAACCCGCTCGAGATGCAGTTCTCGCATATTACAAGGTAAGTGCCTCAATATCTTTTCCCACTGAGTACTTGCGTTCAACCGGTTGAACCGAACTCTCTTTATTCTCTAAACCAGCGCTATGCAAAACCATCCGACGTCGAAGAATACATGCGTCGCAATAATCTATCCTAGCTTCTACACTTATTTGATTGGATCCCTTTAGTAGATTTTCTACTGGCAGCCGTTTGTACTATACTTGATCTAATTATTTCCTGTTTCATCGATCCTCAATTGTCTTTGGTGGTGTTGGTACCTTACAATTCGAATGGATTTCCCCCAGTATGACACGATACGAAACGCCTGCTACACTGATTATGACACACGCAAGTGAATTAGACGCCAATGTCACCCAGCACTTCACTGCTTGAGGAAAGGTGTTCGGAAGATTTCACGTTCGAACGTGCCGGAGCGAAGTTAAATTCAATATCATATCAGACTTGTTGATCACTGGTACCTTTACTGAGACAGAATTTCTGGAGTGATTCAGTGGTAAATCCGACAACTTTACCTACAATAAATGTTAGTCCTTTGTGAAATCTCCTCCATACCTTGTTACTGTGAGTTCTGACGACTGCATGTATCGTAGGACCCTCCATTGCAGCCGAACGCACGAGAGGATGTGTCACTGTTAGCACGCTCGAGTTTAAGCTCGCCAGCATCACTCCTATGCTTTAAGTTTACGTCCTCGCCTTTGAAGTTTAAGGCCTTGAACGCATTGCGGTATTGATCACGAGCAACGGCGTCTGAGTCTGAGTCCGCTCAAGAGGCACATGGAGAATTAATGTCAGCAGTTATGTCATTTGGAAAACAAAAGAAAGGAATAGCGAATGCGCGATTCATGAAGCCGAGAAGAGCGGTTGCGAGTTCGTGGCAGTCCAAGTGCAAGCTGACCTCACCAGCATCACTCTTCTGCTTGCGCCCATACTTCAAGGTTATGTCCACATAGCTTGTCCAAATCGTGAATACACATGACCCATCCCGCGGTCCCAACTTAGTACTCACTAGTGCTCTCCAACCTAACGTGCTCCGTCTCCTCTTCTGCATTTGCCCTAGCACTCTTGAGGCATTGGCCGTATTGCGGTATCGATCACAATCAACAGCATCCGAGTCCATTCAAGCGTTGAGATGAGGCACATGGGGAACTATCTCACCATATCCATCGTTGGGGAAAAGAAAGAAAGAAATAGCGAATGCACGATCCGTGAAGCCGAGAATTTGAGCGGTCGCCAGTTTGTGTGGACAAAGTGAGAGGACAAAAGCGACGGGACCACGACAAGACGGACAGACTGATACAGATCGACAGTCGCCATTTTTGAAGCGGAGGATTCGTGACTAAAAGAGGAAAGGGACTGTAGTCGTAAGAGAGAAATAGAGGAGTGAGTAAGCAAACAGCACCACTAACTTGCCATTTAAGATCAACTTTGTAGCCGTATTTGCGTACGTCTTCGTGCGTAGGACGTCTGCTCGTTTCTTCAAGTTAGTTGGTTAGAGATGGCTCCATGCCTGGCGATGAGGTCTAGACGAAATTAGAATCGATGATCAACACTGCGAATTTGGACTATCGATACAACCCACGGACTTTGGGACAATGGACATGGGATTGAATGGGAAATGGGAACGACACTCACCATTGGAAACAACTCCTGGTACCACTTCTCCGGACCATTCATATCGGCAAGAGCGCCATCGCGTCGTAATGTATTCCGGAGTCTAGGATTACACACCTAATTCCCGTTTCCGAGGTTGTATCTATACCTTCATCAGTTGGCCACTATTCATTTATCTTAGGGTCTGCAAAGAAAATACCATGTTCATCTTTCACCAACCAAAGGTTCAAACTGATCCACCCGCCGCCTCCCTATCAACAGCACAGATCGCCGTCGCATAGCATGTGAATGGGATGCCCAAATCGATTGTGCCGTCCCATGCAGAGAGCTTGCTGATGGTGAATGTGTATTGGGCGAAGAGCATGCCTAGGACGGCGAGGGTGTAGAGATATTATTGGGGAGCAGGAGGAAGTGAGGCTACCACAGGAATATAGAGGGGAGAGCAGTTAGCGAGGCACAGGTAGGGGAGGTGCGGACGGACATTGCCTGATCTGAGACGCCTTGGATATGCTCCAACCGAGTATGAGAACTATAGATGGGAAGAGTTACGAATTGTTGTCTGGTGTGACCTGTAGACGCACTTGAGTGTCCAGTGTATGTGCGATAGGTGAACTCTATACACACCTGATGGACTAGAAACTCCCATCAACAACTGTCAGTTGGCTTTGGGGTTGGTACTGGCTGTTTTGGTGCTGGCATAGGTGCTGGGACTGGGGCGTGTACAAGCGCAGGTGGTGAGGGAGCAGCCGATGGCGATTATGGTGCAGCACGAGGTGGTGATATTTCACTCGAAGACCCTCCGAGTTCGGTGGCAGGCGCCTCACTAACGTCTGGTCGCCCCTCTGCAGACCCAACAACAAAATGGGCAGTACGGGTACGACCGTCAAAGGACGCAGTTTGGAAAACTACACACGGATCTCCGGCTGCAGGTCCTGTACGGTAAATTCAGGCGAGTCGAAAAGAACTCCAACGTCTAGACGCCTTTCGAGCAGCAGATGCGAATCGGCGGCATGACTGACAGAGTGGACAGATAACCATGGGGTGGCTGTGTAAGTACTTCAAAGCCAAAGCGTATATATATTATTTTGGCCATTCGGTACACAGACTAACTTCTGATCACGCGACATACGGCGCGACCTCGGAGCCTCCAACCCGTGGACACGCATATTTCTCATACAGATTCAACCATCGCGCGAAGGGGTTGGGTGGAGGGAGTCTATGCCCTTCCGACTCCTTGCTGTGTAAGTATTACCGTCTTTCTTGTTCTTCGTGCTGATACTGAGATTCTTCCAAATCCGAAATAGTTGTGTTCAGCATGTCTCTTGTACAGCCAAAACAGCCCACGAGCTATATTTAGTTCAGCCTGCAGTAGTGCACAAAGTCGATCATTCAGTACTGCCTACTTAGCACTGCCTGTTCAAGTGTCTCTTCACCGGTACCTCCAACTTCCCTCTCTTCCTCCTATCATCTACTACCAATTCGCTTGCTACATCGATTCTCTCATGAGAATTTCTGAGCTGTTCTACTAGTCATAACACACTGGTTCCTGACTCGCCGATGTCATCTACGCCTCGGGTGCTTGGGGGCAACGACGCGGGCGGAACGAGCAGAAACCCATCTGCTGGGCAGAATCAAGTTCACTTCAATGGTCACACTAGTGCGTTAAATCTTGTTGTCTATATCTACATGCTGACCTTCTGATATTAGTATCACTTTTGAGCAACGCCCAACACAGCAACATCTCCGATAATCAGATAAACGCCCAAATCCATGTTTATGGACAAACAGGTCTGTAAAGCCATTAATCTTGAATCCTATGCTGACGAGCATCATTCGATGAAGGACTTCATATCCTCGGCGAGAAATCTGCAATGGGAGCTACCTATAATTCGCTTGAACGTCAGCAACTCGATGCCCCAAAATGCCATCCTAATACTCGTGTCGCCGTCATAAAGAGGTTGATGAGCTGGATCAAAAGCGAGATCGGCTTCGACGCCTTCATTTTATGGCTCTACGGTGCCGCAGGAGCTGGGAAGTCGGCCATCGCGCATACACTGGCTGAGATTTGTCAAATGGAAGGACTCCTTCTGGCCACCTTCTTCTTCTGGAAGACAGCGGCAGAGCGCAGCAACATTGATCGATTTATTGCAACCATTGCCTACCAAATTGCTTGTGCGATCCCAGCCTTACGCAGGGCTATTGAAACCGCTGTCGAAGCCGATCCCATGATTCTCAAACAATCCGTTGATGTCCAGCTTGCGAAGCTTATCATCGAACCTATGCAACACCTCCATTCTACTGGATTCAACTTCAAAGACTCGCCATTCGTTGTCATCATCGACGGCCTAGATGAGTGTCAAGGCAAGGACATACAATCCGGGCTCGTGAAGTCGCTGGCAGCTGCCTTCCGTCTCTCCCCATTCCGTCTCCGGATTCTCATCGCCAGCCGTCCGGAGGTGTATCTCCAGGCCACCTTTAATTTGACTTCTTTCCAGCCTCATCTCTTACGACTTGCCCTCTCCGACGAATATGCCGCAGAAGAAGATATCCAGCGATTCCTTCAAGACTCGTTCGACAAGATCAGACGCGAACACCCCCTTGCTCCCTATATTCCATCCTCCTGGCCTTCCGTCGATGTTCTTCGTGAGCTCACCCGGAAGTCGTCGGGCCAGTTCATCTTTGCATCGACAACAGTCAAGTACACTGGTGGAGACCCTTACGAGCTTCCAACACGCCGTCTAGATATCATTCGCCGCCTTCAAACTCCTAGGGGTAAAGAGGATCTACCATATACAGAGCTAAATTCGCTCTACAATCATGTCCTCTCCAATGTTCGTGACGTTGAGAGGGTCAAGCATGTTCTCGGGGTCTTGACCATCGTCAACCCACTGCTAGGCTCGACTCTTTCCGTTTATACGACCCAAACAATGGATAATTTGTTCTTCTGGCACCCAGGTGAAACAAAAGCTTGTCTAAGCCCACTCGAGTCCATCATTGGATATGACGAAATGGATACCATATCTATTTTTCACGCCTCAGTATCGGACTTCCTGCTCGATCCCACTCGATCCAATCAATTCTACCTATGTCGAGAGTCCATCCTGGGAGACTGTGCAGCTCTGGGGTTGCACCATTTGCGCCAGCAGGAGCTTGTTTTTACTCGTGCGTTGTTTTTACCATTGAGTTGTCGAGTGCTGATCTGACACATTTTTCGTGCCAGATTGCTATCTTTACTTGAACATTACCCTCAGCTGTATTTGCGCTGTCCCATTATGCACCCCTCAACTCCGAGATGAACTGAGTCAACTCTCACTTCTCGCTCTATATAGAGTCCTTGACACTGACGGACTTACTGAGCACTTCTGGAGATTGACATCAAGAATCGTTGAGATGCTGCATGACCAAGTAAGTCATAATTATCTACATTGAGGCAAAATCTGTTACTGAAAAAATGCCAGAATCTCTCAGAGCAATTCCCTCACCTCATCACTGATCTTGCCACTGTCTGCTTCGAAGCTTTCCACAAGGCTGATTTAGACGCCACACTGACTCTGCTGGTCTACGAAGCACATTACTTTGACACTCTTCAGATTGAGACCTCAAATTCTGCTTCAGTATTTCGTCTCCCTCACATAGAACAGCAAATTCGCGGGATTATCAAGAGAACCGTTACCTCGCATCCTCAACGGCACAGACTTGAATTCCCATGGCAGCGTTATACACATGTTGCCCGGTATGCATGCTTATACAGAGATCCCTATATAGAACCGCAGAGGTAGGAATTTTGTATCAGCTCCCTTCATTTCTTGCACTGATAACATTATTTTAGTCTCTGCCGGAGTGCAGATGCGTTTCACATGGCCGACGATTTGAGAAAGATGGAGCATTCCAACACCATCTCTGTTCTGCTTTGCATTGCTCACGTACTTCCTCTAGCAGGCAAGTCCGTGGCCATGCTGAAATTTATCGGTGACAAGAGCTTTGAACACGTACGCAACTTTCATGAAAAGTGGACTTTGGATGGGTGGAACGATGACGTCATTCAACCCGTTCGAGATGCAGTCCTCAATTATTACAAGGTATGTGCCCCAATATCTTCTCCCACAGTGCTTGTGCCAAACCCATTGAACCGAACTCTGTTTATTCTGTAAATTAGCGCTATGCAGAACCATCTGACGTCGAAAAATACATGCGTCTCATTGATCTATCGTAGTTTCTATACTTGTTTTCTTTGCATCCTTCCAGTAGATTTTCTATCAGCGACCGTCCGTACTGTACCTCATTTACTTATTTCCTGTTTTATTAGTCCTCAATTCAGGTCGGAGTTTTCACTGGCTTATAATTCGAACGGATTTTCCCTGCACGAGACACTCCGATACGAAGCACTTGCTGGATACACTCATTTAGACGCCGGGGCTACCTAGCAGATGTTCGTAATATTTCACATTCAAATGTGTTGAGTTCAATGCCATATCAAACTTGTCATATTACTGCTACATCTAAGCGAATGTAAAGTCGAGTAATCCGATGGTCTGAGTCAATCCGACGACTCCATCTATGATGCGTGTTCCACTGGTTCACCATATCTCCCCCAAATCTCATTGCCGCTCCCCCTGTGAGTTCTCAGGACTGCAGGTATCGCAAAATCCTACAACCTCCTCAATTGCCACTGAAAGTAGGTATCTATATTAGTACGCTCGAGTCTAAGTGGTCCTCCGCTTGCGCCCATGCTTTAAGCTTATGTCGACATAGCGTGTTGAATTAGTGAAGACACACGACCCATCCCGCGGTCCTGGCCGACGACCTTGCGATGTTGGTCAGCAAGCAGATAAACTTGAATGAATCCCTCACCAAACCCCCTAGCACTCACTAGTACTCTCCCAACCCAACATGCCCCCGTCTCCTCCACATGTGCTCTAGCACGTTTCTTGCCTTGAGACCTTGGCCGCATTGCTGTAGCATCTGACACGTCCGGTTTTCGTTTCAAGTCGGATAATGGACTGTGAGGGCATGAAACGCGAAACGTGCATCTATAATTCAAGTCGGCGAGATGTGAAAGTTGGACAACGTCGAGCAATCATGAGATCATCTGGGTGAATGCAATCGGACGAGGAATAGGCCTGATGGAGAATTGAGATGAGAGGATATGGGTCGTTAGCTGCCATTTTTTCGAAAGGAAGGGTTTGGGATTTAAAGAAGGAAATGAAATAACAAGAAAGAAAGGAAAGAAGAACGAGAGTAAGAGAACATAACGACTAACCTGGCATTCAAGATTAAATGTAGCTGTGTTTATATACACCTTCGCGCGTAGAATTTTCTTTGGCTGCTTGGAGGAGGGGGGTCGGTGCTGTGAGAGGAGGTCTGATTGTCAGCCCAATTGCTTCAGATTCGACGGATGAGCAAAGAGGAAGGAGGTAGGAAATTGAAAGAACACGGTAAGAAGCGACTATTGGAGATCGGCGATGAGAAGTGGTCTGCACAACCCCACAGGCTTTGGTCTAAAGGAACGGGGAAAGGCAGTATGCGGCACTCACCACCAAAAACAATATCTGACTCAGATGCCACTCCTCTGCGCATGCTTCATCGACGAGGGCGTCACCGCTTTGTAACCAATACCCGAGTAGAGGGCCATACACCCCGTCCCCGTCCCCGCTATCAGTGTTTGGTCTGTACATGTATCAGGTACGACTCGTCGATGAGAAGGTCTATAATGGAACATACCTTTCACACTCTCAAGCCGTTCAAACCAAACCATCCTCCCCGTCTCCACATCAATCGAGTGTATCCCTGTCTTATAACATGCAGCTAGGATGCCCAGGTCGACCGCACCGCCCCACGTGGAGGATTTGGCGATGGTGGATGCGCACTGGGCGAGGGGCAGGCCGAGGACTGTTGGGGTGTAAACGGAGGCAAGGATGTTGGCTACGACTGGGATATAGAGATGGGAAAGGATTAATGAGGTATAGGTGGGGGAGGAACGGGAAACGTACGTCGTCGGATCTGAGGCGCCTTGGATATGGTCCGCTCAGATGTGAGAGCTATAGACAAGAAGAGCCACGAATTATTGTCAGTTATGACCTGTAGAACGAGGCCTGAGGAAAGTGGGAGGTGGAAAATGTACACACACTCGACGAATGAAGAAACTCTCATCAACTTCTACACGTCCAGCCCACTGACTATAGACTTCGGGAATGGGACGCTGGTAATAGCAGGTCTTGGTGGTAATTGAGGCATTGAGGGGAATCCTAACCCTCCGAACGGAGTGGTATCAGCAACGGTGGCAGGCGCCTCGCTAACGATGACCTTGCCCCTCTGTAGTTCCAACGATGGAACGGGCAGCTCAGGCACAACAGTCAGAGGACATGGCGGGTAAGTAGCCTGCTTTCACTGGAATAGAAGTTGGTCAGAATCTTTTATCAATAAATGTAAGAGTACACACGGATGGTAACACGCCTGTTGCTGAGTCGACGGTAAAGTCGGACAAGTCAAAGAGAACTTCAATCGTTGAGACGCCTTTTGGGTGGTGGATGCGGATCATTATTTGTTGTGGTTTGTGTTGAGATTACGGCGCCTATCGCAGAACAGCGGGAAACATGTTTGGCGCGATTCCATCACACCCCCGAGTACACGGTTACTACACGCACTTCTCGTGTTGTGCAAAGCTGGGTAGTACGTACTCATGCCTTGCTGCTCAGCGAACCCTAACCCGGTCCAAATGGTTCGCAGGCTTCAGTCCAGGGACCAGTACACGTTGAGCACTGCCTGGACACAGCATGCCATTCAAGTGTTTCATTATATCCAGCCTCCCTTTCTTCCTCCCACCATTTACTATGGACCCGCTTGCCACACCGACCCTCTCATGAGAACTTTCAAACCATTCTATCGATCATAACATACTGATTCTCGACTCGCCAACGATATCTGGGGCCAGAATGTTTCGGGGCGACGACGCTGGCGGAACCAGCAGAAGAACATCCACTGGGCAGCACCAAGGTTACTTAGGTGGTCCCACTAGTACGTTAGGTCTTCGTCTCTATATCTACATGCTCACTTCTTGTATTATTTAGTATCGCTTTTCAACAATGCCGAACACACCAACATGTCCGGTCAGATCAATGCCCAAATCCATGTTCATGGACATACAGGTTTGTGAAGCCACTATTCTTGATTCCTATGTTGACAAACACGACTCAATGAAGGACTGCACATTCTGGGCAAGGAATCCGCAATGGGAGCCACCTACAATTCACTTGAACGTCAGCGACTCGATGCTCCCAAATGCCATCCAAACACCCGTGTTGCCGTCATGAAGAGGTTGATGAGTTGGATCAAAGGCGAGATCGACTTTGACGCCT
>Ga0247741_1001383_pt1 | contig 13515 bp, 17 predicted proteins | sample UWRJL213509R2_FD_180945 | JGI IMG/M metagenome (GOLD analysis project Ga0247741, IMG submission 180945) | Plant litter microbial communities from Arlington Agricultural Research Station in Wisconsin, United States - UWRJ-L213-509R-2 | ecosystem: Environmental > Terrestrial > Plant litter >... | reverse complement strand
CGGGTGGTGCGGGATATAGGTAGATTATGTAATCACGAAAAAAACACAATAAAAAGCCAATAAATCAGATAAATCAGGGAAATATTGGTAGCTGTTCCAGAATTTCAGTTGCGTGAAAAGTGGCACACATACAGGTTTCTGGCAGCGAAAAATTAGGCGCATTCTATTATTAGAGCACCAAAGAGCGCCCATCCGGCGCTTGTCAGTCCCAAAAGGGTATGCTGTCAGATTAAGCATCCGTTCTCACCCGGTCAATGACATTGTCGCGTGCTCCAGACCTCTGCACGCGTCTCGTCTACTATCTTACAATGTTATCTCTTCCTATTAAACATCTGATTCCCCAGGAGTAGATGGATTAAAAACTCTTACAATAGATGACGAGTTTTGAACACATCACGTGATAAGTTTTATTCGTACAGAACTTTACACTACGAGTACATTTGTGACAGAAGTAGCTAATGAAGGAATGAATAAACGTACATGGACCAGTGGTAGTAGCAAGTGTTATGTGCCAGCATTACCTACAAGCAGACCGTCGTCGTCATCATCATTATCATTTGGCCCTCTTGTCTCCAAAAGACCGTCTGCATCATCGCCATTGGGGTCTTCATCGTCTTCATCACCGTCTTCATCATCGTCGTCTGCATCTGGATCGTGAGCAGGTGTATCTAAAAGGTCGCTCGTGTCGTCCAAAGGTGACTTCCACAGATGTCGAAAGTGATTTGCAAGGTCATTCTTGATCAATGCTTGTGTGAGTGATAGTGCCTTGATTCCCTCTGCTAGGTCACTCTGAATGGTTGACCTGAGTCCTACTCGGCGCTTCCAATCACTCTCCTCCCACTTGAGCGTCTCTAACACCCGCCGCATCTCCTCCTTCAGTTTAAACACCTCCTCTGTCGCACGTTGAGCGCGAGCGCGACTCTTTGCCCATTCCACTCGCAGGATCTCGTCAGAACCTTCAGAGCCGTCTTCTCTCGTCTCTCCACCAACTACCAGCCAAATCCATGACAACACGTGCCGTGTCTCACCAGTACCATCACATCGAGTGCGGGCTTCGACAAAGAGGAGATTATCTGGCTCCTCTGATTCCATGTCTGTATCGAGTGGAGGCTGAGGTTCCACAACACCATCCTCAGTTATGCCTCGGCGTGGTTGGCGTGGTTTGAGGCGATTGGCATCTTGATATCCACGGATATCACCATCCGCAAGGACCTTCAGCGTTTCTTCCCACTTTCCAGGCCCTACGAGATTCAGTTTCGCTGCTCGAGCTGCCCGATATTTCGCCGCTGACACCCTTGCTCGCTCATGCACCCGATCAATGACTGCTTGGGAACGAGTGCCTTGGCGTTGACCACGAACGTTTCGGTTTTTGAAAGAGATCATGCGAGTCTTGATCTTGAGGATGTTCCGAACAGCATTTAAGGCGTCTTGACACTGTGCCGTACGAAGCTGGTCCTCCATCTTAGCAAGTCCATCTTGGCAGACCACTGCTCGAGAGTTGGGAGCAACACGCGAAGGAAGCCACAGCTCCGTGTCTTCTGGATTGCTAGAGCCACCAGTGGCAACAGGAGTGGGGAGGGCTGCAAGATCTGCTCGGTGTTGAAGAAGACCCGGCATGTAGACTGGGGCCAGCTGCTCCCATGCACGGATTCGTGAGCGAAGGATGTTGCGTTGCTCCGCAAGTGTTCCTTCCTGGCGAGTTGTAGCATTACTTGTAGTTTGCTTGGCCAATCGACGAAGTCGACGTCTACAACAGTTGAGGTCAGAAACAGTTGACCCCGTGTCAACGACACTACTTACTGCACATCCTCTAGCTCTAGTCCAAGAATCAGAAAGCCAGAGGCGCTAGTCGCATTGATAGCAAGCCCACCCGACTCAAGTCTTGCGGTCTCTTCAAGTGCGAGGGTCTTCTTGACCTCCGATTCGGAAATTACTAGAATATGATCAGAACAAACACATTCCAGAATGAGTGTGACTAACATGCAGCCTCTGCTTCGTATGGATTCGCCTTCGTTTTCGGCTGTGGCTGCTCTTCCCACTCCCGGCACATTGTTTCCCATTTCTTGACAAACACGTTGTCCAGCGATTCTGTAAGCCCCCGATGTGCCTCCATCTGCATGTTTCTATCGGCAACCGCACCCTTGTAGCGTCGCAGAAGGGTATCACCCTGTCCCACGTACTTCAACCAGTTCCAGAAGCCAAAATGGGCATCTAGAACGTCTTGACGTGACCCAGGTGCCTGTTGCCTCGTCGCACTTCCAAGGGCATTGTGAGGGGCCCAGATACGTTCAGGAGCTTCACCGTCAGTCAAACCCACACCCGGGATGAAGTTGAAAGAAAAGCCTTGGTGATTTTCCTTCTTATGCATAGGTTCATGGAGTTTGGGGATGGCAGGAATGAGGTTCGTGGTTTTGGGTGGATGAAGTTCGGATGGCCAGTCGGAGGCGATACGTTTGTGAAGATTTATGAACCATTGGCATGCAATGTCATAACTGACAATCAGGATGGACACAGCCAGACTCCTGATGGCACAGGCAAAGACATAGTCCATATTGGCATACCTAGACGGGGGGCGATATATCAGTAAGATCACACTAGTGTAATTGAACGAAAGCCGCACCTCTCTCCCTTTTGGAGATTGCCTGCACCAAGCGGCATAATCATCTCCGAGCGGGCACAAGATGCCATCGCTAAGCCTGTATAGCGATGGCCAGCGGTGTTCATGGTGTACGCCTGAAGAAGGGCCTGAAAACTGACACAGGACTTAATCTATAGATGAAGTATTAGAATGTTTCGTATACTTGCGTAGGGAGGAACTTACATCCTCATCACTAGCTCTGCTAAGAACGTACATCTCGTACGCAAGCCTGGGTACAAGGTAAGCCCAGCCAGTTCCAAGTCCAGGGTCTTGGGAGTAGTTAGAGACTAGGTTGTTCTTGAGGCAAAAATTGGCGTCCATGCTGATAATTCCCGCATATAGATACCTAGTAATTATTCGTGAGATGTTGCTAGTAATAGTAGCGCAAAATCATACCTGAACTCCTCAGGCGCATCCTCCCAACCAACAGGGAGATTGATGCCTGGTCTCGGACATGATGGACAGTGGATCGCAAGATCTCCTGGCTGTGTACTGGTGACTCCATCGTCGACGTTAGCACGTCCAGCCCACTTGAGCATCTTCAAATGGCGCCATTGAAGGTTCATGCGCATGAGCGCGCGGTAGCGAGACTTGGGGCAGTTGATTCCGGTGTTGATGGTGAGTTTCTCGAGAGCGCGGTAGAAATCGTATGTCGATGCCTTGGTGGTGAAGGAAAGCATATGTAGTTGGCGTAGAAGTTCGAAAGTGGCGCATGTCTTCATCACGATCTGGGAAGCTGGGTATAAGCGACGTCGGAGAAGTTGGAGGTGCTGGGGTATGAGCCGTGGGCAGCCACAGTACTGAATGGCAACGTCATGAATACCATTTGTGTGCAATACGAGCATGCTGGCGTGGCAGGGTATGGGGTTTGCGCAGAACATGCTGGCATGGTTAAGCTGCAGCTTGAGTCCTAGAGACTTCAAGCTTATCTTGACGAAAGCTTCGCCAACCCATTTCTACATCCGAATCAGACGATTAGACGCGAAATTTGAGTTTAATTTGGTGGCACGTACCTCGATCCGATGGAAAGGATGTATTTTGTGCCTTTTCAGGCAGCAAGCCTGGCAGGTGAGATCCGGTTGGAAGCATTCATGGCAGCGAAATTGGGCAGGCGATGGCCCTGTGTTGCCTCTAATGAGACAATCGCCGCATTGCTCAGCCGACCTGAAGTCTCCTCGACCACTCCACCGTGTAAGTTCGTCTAGGTAGGTCTGCCGATGCACCGTCATCCAGGTGACATGCGGGCGCTTCTATCATGCAAATAACTCAGTGAATTGACAGGAATACCAAGCAAAATGCTCACCGATACCATACTGCGAGGTTTCTTTTTTTTGGGATTTGCTTGCACTCCAACATCTTCCAGAATGTGGGTGTCCAAAGCGATGTCGTACCATTCACAATCTGGGTCCAAAGCGAAGGTTGGATCATCAGGCGGCGTCCAAAAGGTTATGGTCGCCCAAGAGTCTGTTGCCAGTTGTGCTGAGCGTTCCATAGGCTGAGGCTGATAAGTGTTGCGATGCTCCTGGGTATATACCATCCCAAATTCGTCGCCGATAGGGATAGCATCTTGGTATGAGGCTGGTTGAGAAGGTCGAGCCCGTTTATGAGGCCGATCACTCATCCGCACGAGAGTTGAACGTTGGCCTCTGAAGTGCTGATCAACAGAGCCGTGGGAAATAGTCACCTGCTCAAATCGAGTCGCGAGAGGCCAATCCTCCATCACTGTCAGGTCTTTTCATCTTACTCTCTCGGCGCCATCTCCACCGTTATCTTGTCCTTCCATCTTACTCTCTCGGCGCCATGTCTGTTAGGCTCGAAACTGAATATTTGATTCCCGAAACATGTACGCATCCTTTTCGATCCATCTCTTTCACCACACAGAAAGACTCACGCAATGGGACTACGCTGCATGTGAAGCCTCCATGCAAGCATTTCATGATCCCTTCTGCCAACACTGTCTAAATACTCAGCCAGCCGATTCTGACCACACTTTATCTAGCTAACCCCGCTTGGCATGGGGATAAGATCGTTTCCGACCCAAGATTCGACTTCACCGCAAGCCTTCAAGTCAGTATCGCACGCGAAATCGATTTGGACCGCACGCTCTTTAGCCTTTCCCCACTGTCCTCACCAAATTCAACTCCCCCATCCTCTCCCGGATCCTTGTCACAGCAACCCAAAATTAAGGATATTCCGCCCCAGTCAGCACCAACCCACGTTGCGGCCTTCTGATGCGGGTTCTATTGACTACTCACCAACTCCAAGTGCGACTGGCACTTCAAATCGAAAAGCCAAGTTAAAGAAAAGCAGGTTTTGTGGGGCTAGATGACGGAGCACGCTCCAAAACCGTCTACAGGCTTGAGGAGTTGGTTGGGGACCAGTCACGATTCCGCTTCCAGCTACACCGCTGGCGTGGATGGTATGTTCTTTCTATACGCACCTTGCTTACATCTGATCGCATGCATTAGCCCACCTGCCCCAATTGTCGACAAAATGGGACTTGTCGGCATCCTCGCCGGGTCTCCCGCAGATGCAGAATGGCCCTTACTGCACCTTCAGGCATGCGACTTGATCGCCAAAATCCGCCCACTATGTACACCGTGCAAAGGGAAGAAGCGCGTGCACCCCCGTGGAGTGTTTGTAGCCCTTTGCTGTGGAATTTCTCATGGAATTGGCCAGGTACAACCCAAGAACCTTGATAATACCCCAAGCGACACGTTGGTTCTCGAACAGCTCAACACCCATCCCTTCTTCAAGCGCGTGGCAGGATTTGCAACGGGTATGTATCTGTGTTCCTTCTTTCCACTAGTCTGACACCCAGTAAGGGGTTATGGTAACCTGGACGCCCAAACTCTACGCCTACTACGCAGAAAAGATCGGCGCGTTCTATGGCCACAACGAAAATCTGAAACCCATCTTTCGGAACAGCATCTTCTCGGCGATAACCTACAACTGAGGGCCAATGACGGTATGCTTTAAGCACACAGATTTTGCTAATCTTCCATTTGGGCTGTGTGCAGTGACTTCTTTGGGGTCCTATGACGCTACGAAAGGAGGACACCTGGTCCTCTGGGAGTACCGCCTAGTCATCGAGTTTCATCGAGTTTCCGCCGGGCTCCACCATCTTGCTTGCATCTGGAGTGATTGCTCCAACGTACCTGTTCAGCTGGACGAATCACAATACTCGGTTGTGCAATATAGTGCTGGCGCTTTGTTCAGGTGGGTTGAAAACGGCTTCCAACGTTCGCATGACTATCTCCAGTCGCTTTCAGAAGCAAAAGTTAGCGAAGTTCGAAAGAACGACACCAATCGGTGGGCTCTTGGTCGCTCGCTGCTTCCAGTAGTTAGGGGATAGCCACGTACTATAAATGTATTACTTGACTAGTGCAGTATACGATTGTCTATAAACGCGCCTGTTACTCGTAATATCAGACTTTGACTTGTGTCTCAACTCTGTTCGGAAGCAATAAAGATGACATTCCCCAGTTTGAAGTTAAAAGTGAAATAGAGTCGACGCTACAACCAGTGGGACATGTTCCTCTTGCCAATACGTATATGCTACGAACATGCATAAGAAATTCCATTAGAAATAGTAGGCAATGAATGAACGCGATAGCTGAATCCATGCAGAGGATATACAGGTACGCGAAGTCCGTGGTGATTGACGTCCCATTCATAAAAGTTTCGAGTCTCCAACCATTATCTATCCGGTCAAAGTAGCTAGCAATTATACAAAAGGTTAGAGTAATACACCCTTTAAATATTTGGTCTCAAGAGACGGGGATTATGAAGCAAGGTGCCTTTTGTTCACTCGGTGTATAGTTTTCAATGATCTGAGGAGTAATCCTAATACCTCACACTAAGAGTAATCTGGCAATCTATGATCAGAACCCGTTATTGCCTACAACCAGAGACTACAAAAGGTCCAATATATTATACATAAGATAGACAGATTTATACTCACATGAGTATCCAGCTATGCAGGATTCAAAACGAGTACGAGGTGATTTCGGGACAGGCGAGATCAAACCGTCGTTCCCAGGACACCTTAATTGGGTCAAGCCATTACTATTTAAGGCAAGCACTGTCGTTCATCTTCTCATCAAACCTCCACCGTCGCCTTCTGCCTTTTCTTTGAATCCCAGTACGGGCTAGACAATGTCCCCAACATCCGTCAGTAAGCGGCGCGAACAGAAGAGACTATCATATTCTAGGTGAATTATGAGCTCTTGTCTCAGATAAACAGATATTAATACATTGTTCAAGGAATGTAATACAAGAGCGTCTCAGGAGTAGGGAGCGCGCTCAAAGGTATGAGGGTTGTAATTTTATTATAGTATTTCTCATGGACAAATACACGGATAGACGGCGAACGGAGGATGTACCTGAACACATAGCTGAGTTGCGAAAACAGCGGCATCGTGAAGCACAGGCGCGCTACAGAGCAGCAAACCGGACTGCACTTCGGGTGCATTCCTGGCAATACCAGTCAGTGCTAGCACTTTCTCCACACCTCTGAAAATTTAACGAGCTGAAACGCTGGCAGACGTACAAAGAAGATCCAAGCGGCTCACAAAAAAGATGAAGTCGAATATCAGGCGTTCATGGCCTCCGAGTAGTAGCATCAACTTTAAATTCTCTGAGATTCCAATCAGAATATCCGCAGGCATATGCCAAAAAAGCGAGTGGGGAGGGGCCTGAGCCGGTTAATAAACCGTCATACGATCTGGGTGGGACAACCCCCGTGTCATATTACTACCGTGTATTGAATCGAAAAGATGAATGGGGCGAAATGTTGGGCAACAGCCGGGGCCGGATACTAGGTTTTGTGGAGTCCGCTTGGGATGGCGCCCATGACACTTGGTCTCCCGGTGTACTAAGTCGAAAGATGGGAAATGCTAGCATGTGTATCGTGTTCCTGATAGTTCAAGGTGAATCCCCATCGCGACCTTATGTTTGTTTCAAGCAGTAGTCTAACGTATTTCCTTCGACGTAACTGCGCTTTGAGATTCAAGTTTAGGGGATGAAGTCATATATTCGCAGTATTTTAAAGATTCAGGCATAGACATGGGTAACGACATGTAGCATATACCATAGTGTGCATAATGGGGAGTACATAGTGGGAGGTGCATAATGAGAGGCGCATAGTACGGTATATTCAGTCATGCCGAGCACTAGAAAGTGCCTGTTCAAGGAAGAAGTCGAATTCCTCGTTGTTGAGATGACGGTGTGGTATGAATCCGCCAGGATGAGCAAGGCCATTTGGAGAAAAACCCTGAGGTGTGCGGGATGACAACGGAGAACTGGGGAAATGAAGAGGTGTGTGGGCACGATCACCGCGGGGCGAGAGAAGACGGCTCGTTGAAGGGGAGTTCGAAGCCGCTTTTGAAGGTTGGCTCGAAAAGACGACTGGGCTCGAAAGCCCACGAGTTGCACGATTAGATAAGGGGGTGCCAGAGGTGTTCTGAGAAAGTACTGGCTCATTTCCAAGATTGGCGGGGGAGTTCACTACTGGGGCGGCCGGCACCCGTGTAGCGGCGGAAAAGAGTGAGAGCGGGAGCTCATCAGACGAATCGGAAGCAAAGATTTCCTCTAACATCGCGTCGACAGAATGTTGGGTGTTTACAGGTGTGGTTATAGCGATAGGTGTATTCGGATTTTTAGGGGGAGTGTTGGGCAGGAACATGTCATCAGGGGAAGGTGCTCGGTGAGGGGAGGCATCGCGCCTTGCTTGACCACGTCCTGTACGTTTTCCGGTGCGAGAAGCACGGGGACGACGACGGGTGGTAGGACGCGGAGTACGGGCTACGTCTTTGTCAGAGCTCGGCAGGTGGCCGCCGGACGTATTGACAGGAGTAACTGCAGGCGCAGGAGGGGCGGGAGAAGCAACTGTAGGTGCAGGAGCAACGTCAGGGGCAGCTTCCTCCTCTGAGTCACTCACCACAATTACTGTAGGCCAGCTGCTGAAACCAGTTGTCGGCCCAGTAGACTTTTGGGGTTGAGGAATGGGGCTTGAGGATTTCTGAACCTTCGCGCGTTTCTTCCCTTTCACGACGTGGGTACGAGAGGTGGGCTTGAAAATCCTTTTCTTGGAAAGGGGACTAGCGGAGGCGATGAGGATTGGGTCGTTTCTTTTGCCAGTAGGGGTATTGAATGGGCGAATAGGAGGGAAGCTGTTGGCGGTGGTACTGGAAGCACCTGATACGGCCAGAGGAGCGACCGGAGCTGCAGTGCCGACGAGGTTCCCCCGTATGGATACCTGGTTAGCGGCGTACATTTGCCTATAATATCGGAGTGCTTTGCTCCAGTGTGTGAATACCAGAGGGTGAGCTTCCCGAGGAAACACATCGGTAGCATACCTAAGGTGTGGTTAGTAAATCGAATGGCATCTTACACAGACACTCACCAATGCACAAAGATCCCTACAACAGGACCAACAAGAGTTACTTGAAACTCTGGAACCATGCCTGGAGGTGCCTTTGGTTCGACAAGATCCGCAGGGACCGGCGCTTGAACAGCAGACGTGTTTGTGCCCGATGGGTAGACTGGAATGTGCTGCGTAAGTTGGTGTAACGAAATGCAAGAATGTTGGTAACTCACAACGCGTAAGATGGCGCCTGGCCTCAGGTGGATCGCAGCCGTCCATTGTCGCGTCCACCAAAGTGGAGGTTTGGGGTGCATAGTCAGAGGCGGTCGTTGGTACATCGTCATTGCCTGAGACGAACGATGGGTCGCTAGGTGTGTGCACTGGTCTGACCGGAGAATCAGTCAGATTAGACAACATTTGAAAAAAGGTAGGGGGATCGCGAGAGCGATGAAGAAAAGTTTCGATTTTCGGTTCCATCTGTCGAATTGAAGATGGCGCCGCTGCTTTGACATTGGTGTTTAAGGAATTTTCGTGAGGAAGTTGCATGGTGATTGCGATGGATTAGGACTTGACGGCAGCTGCCTGGGTTTATAAGCTTTGGAAATGTGAAACCTTACCAATTGGGATTGACGAGTTAGGATTAAAACAGGGTGGGTTGAGGCTAGCCGTACCTCTAACTACGGGTCCACGATGGGTGCCAGGCGTTGGGATAAGGCCGAGATTGCATCGGTCAACGTACTTATTCAGTCAATTATCTTTTGATTTGAGCAGGTAATATCGCGCCCTGCATGGGTTGTGGGTTGAACTGGTTTGCAATCGGTTTGGGTTCATATTCTGAGCCCTCAAAGGTAAAGAGACGTACGTTGTCCGTCCTAATGTGCATCATCCTTTTCCTGTTTAGGGACACGCGTTTTCCTTGTCCTTTCACAGCCCAGAGACGTGTCTTGCCCATCCACTGGCTGTCTACAGTGAAGCATGTGAGCCGTTCTGTTCAGAGTGCAACGAAGACAATACTCACCTTGTCTTTAGAATGGTCAATCCTGGAACGTTCCGTGGTACCAGAAAGCTGTTCTTGACAGGAGAGCTCGTGGCGTACGCAGCTGCTGTGGAAGGAGGTTATGCCGGCGATGGCATCGCGATGATCACCCGACGTTACTTCAAGCGCTATCCAGTCGAGTTATCTCTCGACGAGGAACCAAGTCCGGAGCATCTTGCGGCTGTTGACGACGAAGCCATTGACCCAGATGAGCCACCAATGGATCACACAGAGCTAAGTCTCGAAGACTTCATAGATCAGGGAATAGCACGAGAGGAACGAGCAGCGCTAATTGTTTATCGCCAAGCAGTGAGTGTCTGTTGTGAGCTATTTGATTCCAAAGCCGTTTCTCATTTGTTCCTCAGCAGATCAGACGCTGGATGGCATATCACTACATGAAGATGCACGATGTTGATCCTCGCGAAACTGGCGAGCACAGCCCGTATCGGGCTTTGCTGTTCAAGCTCACGGGAAAGGGATACAAGCTACCTCGCCTCAAACCCCCTTACTATCTATGGCGCACCGGACATTGTGAACAAATCAACGACTTGGCGAAACTGGACCCCACGATGTCCAAGAAGACTGCTGCATCTATTCGGGATCGAATTGCGAGGGATTTATTCTCGCAGTTGCCACACGAAGAGCAGACAGCGTGGTGCGAAATGGCAGCCGGTCAATATGCAGAAGACAAGACAGTGTATACTGAGGGCATGCACGGACCACCGTCGACGCGACCAGAGGACCGACAGCAGTAAGTGTTTCTTAACATCTTGATCCGACGTTAAGCTGACATATTCCAGATGTATTCTTTCCCTTCCAAAATTTGCACAAGCCGTCCTTGATCTTGTTTGCGCGGCTACTGGTATGAAGGGATCTATGTTTTTTGGTGGGCCAGAACCAGCCCAAGGAGGTCGGCTTCAGCTCATCAGGTATGTCACTCGTTTTCTATTGATACTTCAATACACGCTAACACAGTTCTTTAGCATCCACTCCGGTAAAACGACAGGCAACATCAAGATGGATTTCGGGAAATTCGAGCGAGCGCGGTATAAGAAATATATCTATATCATTACAAGGAGCGGGTTCTTTCCCACGCGAGACAAAGGTCTAAATATGGTAAAAATTTGTAGTTCTCCTTTCAAATGCGTCGAAATTGCAGCGTTCTTTCGCTAGGGAGATTTTTAATATACATTTCTATCGCTGAGGGGAGTTTCGATGTGTTTTATAAGTTGAAAATATATAAATTCTTACGATTCACTGGTGAGATTGCCATACATGGCAAAATTCTCGAACCTTCCGCATCACAAGAGCTGCAAGGTACAAAGAAATATTCTCGAAAACTCTATAGGAAGAGGAAAGATATAAAATGTCTTACTACATGGTCATCTGAAGCTGACTCCCCTTCTGCACGGCACAATGATTTCACTGGACGGAAACCTGTATCTGAGTGGCAATAACTTTAATAAAAGTCTCTGCTACTCGATCAGGTTTCGTGCCCGTCGAATAAGTGTGCTGTTGCAGTAGATCTATTTGAAGTGCAGCACTCTCACTTCTAGATTTGGTACTTTTCCGCTCTCTTTGGGTACTCTTGGATTTTCCGCTCTGGGTTACAGTCTTGAATCTCAATTCTGGGTTTGAATTCTGGCAAGCTGTCATGCTTCCTCGGCTGATGATTTTTCTCGAATCTATGTTTATTGCTTATATTGAGATTAGCTCTTACTCTGATTCAACAATCGCTGGATTGAACTCAAAGTAAGCCATGAGCCGCTCAGCCCACCACGGAGCGAACGCGACGCGGCGGGGTGAAGGCGATTGGCGGACTTTTGCCAAGTATTCTTACTAGAATCCCCGTGCAAAGCACGGGTCATTGGCTAGTCGTTCCCATATATTCGAACTTCCTAAGGAACAGCTACTGTATGTTTTCCTTTCCTCTCCCCTAGTCGCCTATTAATCAACGTTCCGCAACTAATAGCTGTTGAAGAGTGTCGTGCACGGGCACTTCCTGATAACTCTGGTTTCGAATCTTTGGACACTATGGAGCGCGAAGACGGGGACATGGAACTTGACAGTATTGACAATGGGATGACTGTCAACTCTGTCGCGTCTCGTTCTATTTCCTCTGCCCCTTCAGTTGCTGCATCTGACATCACCTCCACTTCGATGACTCCTTCGGTTGCTGCACCCTCTATCATCAACCATGCTTCAGCCGCCCCTCCTACCACGTCGTCTGCTTTGGCTCGTGCAAAGGGCGTTAAAAAACGCACAGCTATGTCTAAACCCTTGGAAAATGCGGCACCTGCAAACAATACGACTCCAAGCATCAAGCCAGTACCAAAAGGACCTTCCAGTGCTTCAAACGCAGTAGGAGGCATTTCTGGCATTCCGGAATTGGTGGCTGGAGCAGACTCAGGAAAGGACAGGGAAGGGAGCAATGCAAGCAGACACGAGGTGCATGTAGACGATGAAAATGGAAGGAATGGAGGTGGAGATGATAGAGGTGGGCATAACGGAGGTGGGGGAAATGAGGGCGGAGGACAAGACGATGAAGATAACAGAAATGCTGCGTCTCCCATCGCGTCGCCGATATCTGGATTCCACCCTATGTTCGAGCTCCCACCTTCGCCTCTCCTTGGCCTCGACTACCTTCCTCCCTCTCATTTTGGTAGTATGGAGCCTGAAGTGACTCAGGCAGCTCCCTCGAGCTCATTGTCTTCTGTCCCAATTACCGCCGCTGCTCCCAAACACCTGACGGTTGCCTCTTCCTCCCTGACGGTTGCATCTTCCTCCCCCGCTCCAATCGCCGTTACTGGTCCCGCCGACGAGTCTCCCGCCGACGAGTCTTCTTCTACAGCACGTAAACACAACAGACCTGACGAAAATGACCCCCCCGAGGACGTTGGACCCAGCACGCGGGCAAAGAAGGCCCGAATCTCTAGCAGTGGGGCTGCAGCGTCTCCCCCATTGGTGCAAGACCAGGCTAAGAAGGTTGCTCCTTCCCGGAAGACCACGACCATGAGGAAGACACCTCATTCCCCTCCTGCTACCACCTCTGACCCATCTTGGCTCACATCTGCGATCTCCATGCTGGAGGCTGAGGACCTCGGAGGTTGCTGGTCGTCACTTGTTCAAGCATGGATAGCATTCGAACGCAAGGAGAGCAAACAGATACCTTCCATCCTCAACTCTACCCATCGACCCTCAGTCATACGTGATTGGATTCAACGCGCACATTCAGTTTCATACCGCCCGGCAATTGAATCCACCCTCGACTTTGAGAAAGCTTATATGAATTGGTGGAAGGAGTTGCAACCAGACTGGCGCCTGTCCAGTTCAAGGCAGATTGCGTATTTGTAACGACCGAGACAATAGACTTAGGTCGAGAGACGCTGTCTATAGTCGGAGAGGTCGGGTCTGTCTCTTATCACAATAAACAGAGTGCCTCTTGCGAGGTATTGTCTGAATTATAGTAGATAT
>Ga0247741_1001382_pt1 | contig 13516 bp, 9 predicted proteins | sample UWRJL213509R2_FD_180945 | JGI IMG/M metagenome (GOLD analysis project Ga0247741, IMG submission 180945) | Plant litter microbial communities from Arlington Agricultural Research Station in Wisconsin, United States - UWRJ-L213-509R-2 | ecosystem: Environmental > Terrestrial > Plant litter >... | reverse complement strand
CGACTTCCACGCGTCCGTCGGCGACACCTTGCCGCGGAACTCCAAACCGGCAGCAAGCACGCGCGTGTCGCGAGCGAGCTCATACATAGGGACTCCGTAGTTCATCTTCAGGTACACGCCACCGAAGTGGAGGCCGACCACCTCGCCCGACCTTACGTCGACGACCGCAGAGCCGGAGTTGCCTCCCAGTGTCGACGCGTCGTGCGCCATAGATGGCACGATGTTCTTGAAGCTCTCGACGGTGGTGCGTCCGCGCACCTTGCCCGGCTGCAGCCGCTTCACCTGAAAGGTGTTGTCAAAGATCCGCTGCTGCTCGACCACGCTGTTTCGTGTGTAGTCCTGCGCCGGGTAGCCTACGAGGACGACGTCCTTGTCAGCCAACTCCTCGGGCGAGGTGGTCGAGAGCTTGATCGGATCGACGGCAAGACCTTCGACCTTGATCAGCGCCATGTCCCAATACGGGTGAACCATCACCACATCGCTTACCGAGAGCCGGATACCGTCACCCTGCTGCCCTTTCTCCTGGCGGAAGTCGATCGCGGCGCCGCCGGGCTGATACACGAGCGTACGGGTCCCGACTCCGCTCGTGAATTCCTTCGCGACGTGGCGGTTCGTCATCATCAGTCCCTCACCGACGACGAAAGCGGTGCCGCCATAGGGAACATCGCGCTTCAGCGGCAGCTCGACGCGACCGATCGCCGCGAGCACCGGACGAAAACGCGTGCGGTACTCATCCGCATTTAGATATCCCCAGATGCCGTCGAGCGGCACGTACTCCGTGTCGTGGACGAATGCCACCGGGCGGTCACGAAGGAGGATGATCGCCTCGAGTCCATCGGCTGCATCGTCAGACACGTCGTCGCCCGCGGCCATCGCGGCCAATGTCTGGTTGGTCTGCGTTGCGACCGCGTCCGGATCGTAGGCGATCTCAAACGACTCGAGCCCAGCCCCACCGCGCACACTCTCCGTGCGCTGCTTGGTCGCCGTAACCTCGGAGGCCGTCGTCGCTAGATCGCGTATGTCCTTGCTCTGGTCACGCGCGAGCCGCTCAAGCAGCGCGCGCAATCGCTTCACCTTCTCGCTCTGTGCCATGGCGATGCTCCCCCACCGAACGCCCCGTTCGGTGCCACGATCCACGTTCCAGGAGCAACCGTCACGTGTCAACAGCGCCGCCTGCCGCAAACGGCGGCACCCCTGGGGCAGTCCAGCCCACGTCACCGCTTGCCTTGAACGTGTCGAAGGTCGAACAGAGCGCAGCATCGCGCTCTTCCGTCGTCTTGTAGAAGCGGTTGTGCGTGGTCCGTTTCTTGGTCACCTTCCAGACGCCTTCGATCGGGTTGAACTCTGGCGAGTACGGCGGCAAGCGGAAAAGCTCGATGCGGTGGCGGTGGCTCGCGAGCCAGAGTTTGCCCTCGGCGTCGAGGTTGTGGCACGGGCCGTTGTCCGATGATCAAGAAGGTCTTGCGGCGGCGACTCCGTCGGACGACCTCCTTGAGGAACGCCAGGAACGTGATGCCGTTGAAGACGGGCGCGAACTGGTAGAGGAACCGCGGTCGCTGTTCGAACGTGACGATGCCGAACACGTGCGCGGTCTTGCGCATTCCAAATGTGTCTACGCGGGGCTGGCGGCCGACTCGTGCCCACGTCTGGTGGAGCGTACCGTCGAGCCAGAAGCTGGCCTCGTCGCCGTAGGCAACGACGCCTCGGCACTGACGGGCTTTTTTTTGATTGCCGGCAAGGTCTCGCGCAGCCACGTCGCCTGCCGCGCGAGGTCCGCGCGTGCGAGCCGTTTGCGCGGACGTTGCACCGAGAACCGGAGTTGGTGCAGCAGCCTCGGGACGTGATGATTGTGATAGCGCACGCCGAACCGCTGCTCGATCAGGTCGCCGATCATCGGACCGGTCCAGACGCCCGACTGGTAGCCAGCCTGGATCGGACCCAGCTCGATGATGATTCCCAGCGCCTCGCGCTGCAGCTCGTCCAGCTTCGGGGCCGGGCCCTCCGCGATCTTCGTCCGCAGCCCGTCGACGTCATCCGCGTCGTACCACTGGAGCCAGCGATTCACGCTGCCGCGGGTGACCCCGGACTCGGCCGCGATGGCCGTGACCTTGCGGCCGTCGATGTACGCCCGCACAGCACGTCCTCGACGCCACTCGGCGAGATCATTCTTGAGTTTGGCCTCGACGATGAACGCATCGAGCTGTTTGAGTTGCGCCGGGCCACGACGTGCGCGGCGGATGGCCTGACCGGTCTTGGTGCGAGACACGATCGGGTCACGATGATCCTCTCGCGATCCGGCGTCAGGAGTGGATCACAAGCCGCGCGATCCTGTTTAGTGCTGCCCCGACGCCACAACTGGTGTAGGAATGCCAACCTCTCGCACTTTGGCTGTAGTCCGAATCATCGTCTTACGTCGGTTGGCGGAGGCTCTCGCGAACAGCGGCTACAACCTCATGTAGTCGCTGCGTACGGATCACTCTGACGGCGCGCCTACCCGCTCGCAGCGTGGAATCGACGGATGGTTGCACGCGCTTATCACACGTGAAGACATGCATCATTGCCGCAAACGCGGCGTGATGCTTGTCGTTCTCACTACTACGAAACTTCACTGGATCCTTCGAAGGGTTGGAAGCAACTTCGATTGCGGCGCTACATGCGACTGCGGGAGACACGTCCGCCGTCGCGGCTTCATTTTTCCAACTGGTTCGAAGAGTAGACATCGCCGTCGACGATCTTCGGATTTCCCTCGGCAAGCTTGGAACAATTAGTCGCTCGAAAGCCTGTTCGCGCCTCGTAGCTGGAATTCCGATGCCATTCTGGGCCATCCACCCTTGTAGCTTCACAAGCGCGTGCATAGCACCCACCTGAACAAGCCCCCTTATTCCTGGCCGAAAGGTCTCCTCACGCATGATGTGCTCACGGAGCATGGCGACGCTTCCCTTCCGAGCGACGCGCATCAGGGAATTCTTCGACTCGCGTTTCTTCTTGGTCGTGCCGACCATGGAGCTGGTCTCCAATCGAGCACCGATTCCTTGAACCTCGCGCCACATTCTGAACTTATCGATCTCGTCGAGGAGTGACGCCACGCTCAGGTCGCGCATCCTCTGAGTAGGCAAGTCCAGCGTCACGGTCGACAGCCCCAGCGACTGCGCCACAAAATTGCGTGTCGAGGTGCTCAGAACCTGGATCCCGCTGACGGAGAGAAGCACCGTGCCGGGGAAATTCTGCAGGTACGCAACACGGCTACCGCGCCCGGACTCAAGACCAGAGATCTCCACGAGGTGATCAAACGTAACGACGAAGCAAGCGTCGCCCACCTCTCCGAGGTCTCGCAACACACGTTCGGATTCGGGATCACGCCCCTCCTCCAAGTACGACCAATCGGCCGTGTCCAAGTAGACTCGGCGAGGCGACTCATCTCTGTCCTTCGGTGTTTCGGACATCGTTGCATTTCAGACGCAACATAGGCCGCCATCGCGAGTCTGCGACGGCGGCCTAAAGGACTAACTAGCTGACTACGAGCAGCCGCTCGTGGAGCCGCAGTTCGGGCACTTGTGGCAGGCGCCGTTGCGCACCATCAGCGTGCCGCACTCGTGGCACGGCGGGGCGTCGGTCTCCTGGACCCACGCGCGATCCTTCACTTCGACGGCGATCTGCGCGGCGTCGCCGCCCTTCACCTCGACGGAGATGAAGTCCTTCGACAGCAGCGGGATCTTCGGCAGGTCGAGCTGCGAGTTGCGGGCGGCGGGATGGCGATCAGCGAGGCCCGAGGAGCCGTCCGACGGGAAGCGGATCGCGAGCCAGCGGAACAGGTAGTCCATGATCGACGTGGCGATCGGGATCTCCTGGTTGCCCGTGAAGCCCGAGGGCTCGAAGCGCGTGCCTTTGAACTTCTCGATGAGCACGGTGAGCGGGACGCCGTGCTGCAGGGCGAGGGAGATCGAGGTCGCGAAGGAGTCCATCAGGCCGGCGATGACCGAGCCTTCCTTGGCCATGCGGACGAAGATCTCGCCGGGAGAGCCGTCTTCGTACATGCCGGTCGTGATGTAGCCCTCGTGGCCGCCGATCGAGAACTTGTGCGTGAACGAGGCGCGCTCGTCGGGGAGCTTGTAGCGGTTCGCCATCGGCGGACCGGGGACGCGCGACTTGCGGAGGCGGAGAGCTTCCACGAGGCGGCGCTCTTCGGGGGCGAGGAGCTCGAGCGGGTCGATGTTGACCGCGGCGGCGGCGATGGCGGCGATCGGCGAGACGGAGCCGTTCGACGTGGCCTGCTTCAGGTTCATCGAGAGGGGCTGCGTGCGCTTGCAGCCGTCGCGGTAGACCGCGATGGCCTTGAGGCCCATCTGCCAGGCCTTGATGTACGCGTCTTCGATGTCCTCGACGGTGCAGTCGGTGGGCAGGTTGACGGTCTTCGAGATCGCGCCCGAGAGGAACGGCTGGACGGCCGCCATCATGCGGAGGTGACCCATGTAGTGGATCGAGCGGGTGCCGTTCGAGGAGCGGAACGCGCAGTCGAACACGGGGAGGTGCTCGTCCTTGAGGTGCGGCGCGTTCTCGATCGTGTCGGTGGCGTCGATGTGGCCGATGATGGCTTCGACTTCCTTGTCCGAGTAGCCGAGCTTGGTGAGGGCCTCGGGGATCGTCTGGTTGACGATCTTGAGGAGGCCGCCGCCGACGAGGCGCTTGTACTTGACGATCGCGATGTCGGGCTCGACGCCGGTGGTGTCGCAGTCCATCAGGAAGGCGATGGTGCCGGTGGGCGCGAGCACGGTGGTCTGGCCGTTACGGAAGCCGTACTTGGTGCCGAGCTCGATGGCGCCGTCCCACGAGTCCTTCGCCGCCTGCATCAGGTCGTAGGGGACGAGGGCCGAGTCGATCCGGTCACAGGCCGCGCGGTGCTTGCGCATGACCTTGAGGAACGGGGTCTCGTTGTCCTGGTAGCCGGCGAACGGGCCGGTGGCGTCGGCGGAGATCTTCGCCGACTGGCGGTAGGCCTCGCCGCACATGAGGGCGGTGATGGCGGCGGCGTAGGCGCGGCCGGGCTCCGAGTCATACGGGAGCGAGCGCGACATCAGGAGCGCGCCGAGGTTCGCGAAGCCGAGGCCCAGCGGGCGGAACTTGTAGCTGTTCTCGCCGATCTGCTCGGTGGGGTACTTCGAGTTGTCGACGATGATCTCCATCGCCGTGATCGTGGTGGCGCAGGCGCGGCGGAACGACTCGGGATCGAGGTCACCGTCGGCGCGCTGGAAGCGGCGCAGGTTGAGCGACGCGAGGTTGCACGCCGAGTTGTCGAGGAACATGTACTCGGAGCACGGGTTCGATGCGTTGATCCGCGACGTGTTGATGCACGGGTGCCAGTCGTTGATCGTCGTGTCGTACTGGATGCCCGGGTCACCGCAGATCCACGCGGCGTCGGCCATCTTGCGCATCACGTCGCGGGCCTTGAAGGTCTCGACCTTCTTGCCATCGGTGACGGACTTGGTGGACCAGTCACCATCGCGCATGACGGCGTTCATGAACTCGTCGGTGACGCGGACCGAGTGGTTCGCGTTCTGGTAGTTGACCGAGTCGTACGCGCCGCCGACGACGTTGAAGCCGCCGTCGTAGCCCGCGTCGATCAGGGCCCACGCCTTCTTCTCCTCGATCGCCTTGCAATCGATGAAGTCGACGACGTCCGGGTGCTCGACGTTGAGGATGACCATCTTCGCCGCGCGACGGGTCTTGCCACCGGACTTGATGGCGCCGGCGAAAGCGTCGAAGCCGCGCATGAAGGAGACGGGGCCCGAGGCCGTGCCGCCGCCATTCAGGTGCTCGCGCGAGGAGCGGAGCGAGGAGAGGTTCGAGCCGGTGCCCGAGCCGTACTTGAAGAGCATGCCCTCGGTCTTCGCGAGGGTGAGGATCGAGCCCATCGAGTCATCGACGGCGTTGATGAAGCACGCCGAGCACTGCGGGTGCTCCTCGACGCCGACGTTGAACCAGACGGGCGAGTTGAACGCCATCTTCTGGTGGAGGAGGAGGTGGACGAGCTCATCGCGGAACGCCCACGCGTCTTGCTCGCTCTTGAAGTAGCTGTCCGCCTTGCCCCAGCCGTAGATGGTGTCGGCGACGCGGGCGATCATCGCGCGCACCGAGGACTCGCGCTCGGGCGAGTTGAGGGTGCCGCGGAAGTACTTCTGGACGACGACGTTCGTCGCCGTCTGCGACCAGGTCTTCGGGAACTCGACGCCGCGCTGCTCGAAGAAGATCCGGCCATCCGCGCCGCTAATCACCGCGTCGCGCAGCTCCCACTCGACCGTCTGGAACGGGTCCACACCCTGGCGCGTGAAGTAGCGCTCTACGGTGAGACCCGGTCGCTGGTCCTTGATGACTCGGCTCTGGACCTTTTCGCGGGTGGTGGTGGCGACAGCGACAGACTTGGCGAGCATTTGGACCCCTCCTGGACTCTTCGGCGTTCGACGTTGTGGAAAATGATTGATCCGGGGTCTGATCGAGGGCGCAGAACACCCAATGGCAGTCAACCAACTGCCTGTAACCCCTACAGAAAACTCGACTACCTGAACGCTGCGGTTTGACTCGGAAGACCTTCGTTACAGCGGGTGGTGCTCATACCAGGGTGGGCTGACGTCGACTTCGACTGCTTTGTGACGGCATGCGTCACCTGGCGTGATCCATCCGGGACAATCGCGGCGGAGTTCCCTTTTAACGAGCGGGTTGGGAGGGGGCAAGAAAAAGCGCCACTAGATTTGGTGGGTCAACCGGGAGCGTCTCCTACCCCTAGTGTGTGACCGAGTGAGATATCCACGTGGAGTAGTTGTGGATTGAGGGTGGATTGTGGGTGGACGGGGATCCGATTGCTGAGGGATTTTCCGCCGTTGATCGCCGCTGTGGACAAGCTTGTGGGTAACCGAAACCGGGCGAATTGACGCGTCGAGTTGAGGGGAAGATCTCCCCGGAAAAAAAGTTGTGTAGTGGTCCGGACTGGTGTGGAACAGAGGTTTTTTCGGTGCCGATCCCGCCTGATTTTTGGGCAGTTTTTCGGGAGTGACGCGGTGCGATATGGCGCCGCGGTTTTGGAGCTGTGTGCCGCATTACGCGGCAGCCGTCTCGGCGTGGTTTCGGGCGTCGGAGCAGCGACGTTTGGTGGTCGTCTCGGCGTGTTTTCCGGCCGGTCACAGAGCCGCGACGCGGGGTGTGCGCGCGGTTTGTAGAACCGTGGTCATGCACCACGACTCGATCCGGTTTCACGGCTCGTATCGCTACGCGAGCCCCGAGATCCTCGCGCGGGCGCTCGCGAGCGCGCGGGCGTGGCTCGATGAAGAGGAGCTCTACGACCTCGATGGCGACTGGCTCGCGTGCTTCGTCGCGAGCGGCGCCACGCTGCGCATCGATACGATGCTGCCGATGGAGGCCGATCGCTTCGCCGCCGTGGCGGTGATGGAAGCGCTCGCGACGGACGCCCTCGAGGGCATCGTGGAGGCGCGACGCGGAGAGCTGCGCCTCGACGCGTTTCCGTGCGGCACCGACGACTAGCATCGCCGTTCGAACCGCCGCGGCTAGCGCCCGAGTGACGCCGTTCGAACGAAGTCCGGACTGCCGGTTCCCGGTTCGAACGAAGTCCGTACATCGTTCGAACGGTCCGAATCGGGGAACCAGCGCCGCCGTACGAACACGGTACGAACATCGCTGAGCTAGCGATAGCGCGCGAGCTCGGACTTCGCGCGCGCGCGGATCGCGGCGTTCGGATGATCGCGCGCCGTCTCCTCGAGGTACTGCGCGGCGGGCGGCCCGATCTCGGTGCGGAGGAACTGCGCGAGCTCGTCGTTGTACGACGGCGTGGTGATGAAGCCCTTGAGAACGATCTTGATCAGCTCGGGATCTGTTTTATAGCGAGGCTCGATGCGCACGGCGTCGCGGAACTGCTTGAGGCCGTCGGTCCACCACAGCTTCGCGAAGTACAGCTTGCCGGCCATGTAGGGCAGCTCGGCGTTGCCGGGGAACGCGCTACGCGACTTGGTCAGGAGATCGATCGCCGCCTCGCGGTCGCCGTTCGCGACGAGATCGGCCGCCCGCGCGAGGATCTGCTTCGCGCCGTCGGGCGGCACCTCGATCTCGGTGTGCACCACGCCCGCATCGGCCGGCGTCTCCTTCTTCGCGGCGCCACCGCCCGCGACCACCGCGATCACGATGATGATCGCGAGCAATCCGCCGCCCGCGATCGCGAGCTGCTTCGTCGAGAACGGAGTCTTCGGACCGATGGGCGGAGGACCCGGCGGGGGCGTCGCCTCGCCGAGCTCGACTTTTGCGGTGGGCTGCGTCGGCAGGTGCACGCCGTACGGGAGCGGGGCGCTGTCGAGGATCGGCGCGCCGACGACGTGCGGCGACGACGCCGGGATGGAGAGCGACGGCGACGCGACGGGCATACCGAGCTGCGTGCCGACGTGCGGCAGCATCATCGACTCGGTGACCTGCATCGCGCCGAGGCCTTCGAGCGCGGCGGTGAACTCGGCGGCGGTCTGGTAGCGAGCGTCGGCCTTCTTCGCGAGGGCCTTGGCGACCACGCCCTCGAGCGCGCCGAAGTCCACGCCGGGGAGCTTGTCGGCGAGCTTTGGCGGCGGAGTCTTCAAATGCATCGAGACGACCTCCATCGGGTCGTCGCGCTCGGAGTGAAACGGCTTGTGCGCGGTGAGGAGCTCGAAGAGGAGCACGCCGCACGCGTAGAGATCGCAGCGCGCATCGATGTCGACTCCGCGGATCTGCTCGGGCGCCATGTACGCCGGCGTGCCGACGACGATCCCCGACGTGAGCTTCGTGGTGGTCTGCTCCTGCGTCAGGCGCGCGAGGCCGAAGTCGAGGATCTTCACGTGATCGCCGAGGCCGGTCTTGTGCCCGAGGATGATGTTCGCGGGCTTGATGTCGCGATGGATGATGCCGAGCTCGTGCGCGTGCGCCACGCCGGCCAAGGTCTGCTTCAGGATCTCGACGGCGCGCGGGATCGCGACGGGACCCTGCTCGATGAGGGACTTGAGGTCCTGGCCGGTGATGAAGTCCATCACGACGTAGGGCTTGTCCTCGTGCATACCGACGTCGAGCACGGCCGCGCAGTGCGGATGCTCGAGCTTCGCCATCGCCATCGCCTCGCGTTCGAACCGCTGGCGGCTGGCGAGCTCGTTGGGCAGCTCGTCGTGCAGGACCTTGATCGCGACGATCTTGCCGAGCTTCAGGCGCTCGGCGCGGTAGACGATGCCCATCGCACCCTGCGCGATCGGCTCGAGGACCTTGTAGCGACCGTCGAGGACGGCGCCGGAGAGATCCCCTTCAGGCACGACTAAGAGTAGCGCGAGGAGGCGTGGTACGTCATGGCCGTGCGCTGGCTCCTCGGATTCACTCTCGTGGTCGCGGTCGCATGTGGGAAGTCTGCAGAGGACAAGCCCGCACCCGCGACGACGCCGCGCCTTATCTCCTTGACCCCTTCGGCGACAGAGGTGGTGGCGGCGCTCGGGTCGGCGCAGTTCCTGGTGGGCGTGGACGAGTACTCGGAGTTCCCCGCCGAGGTGAAGGCGTTGCCGAAGGTCGGCAGCTTCACCACGCCGAACCTCGAGGAGATCGTGCGCCTTTCGCCCACCCTCGTGATCGTCGACGATATCCACGCGACCGCGGCGGGCGCGCTGCACGATGCGGGGATCCGCACCGTGGAGTGCAAGATGCACACGCTGCCGGATGTGAAGTCCGCGCTGCGCACGGTGGGCGAGAAGATCGGGAAGGCGGCCGAGGCGGATGCGGTGGTGGCGAAGATCGAGGCGGCGGTCGACGCGGCGAACGCGAAGCGCCCCGCGAAGCGGCCGCGCGTGCTGATCATCATCGATCGCGAGGCGGGCGGGCTCGGCAACCTGATCGCCGCCGGCACGGGCACGTACATCGACGAGCTGCTCGCCGTGGTCGGCGGTGCCAACGTGCTCGCGGGCGCGGCGGTGAAGTATCCGAAGATCTCGATGGAGGAGGTCCTGCGCGCGCAGCCCGAAGTGATCCTCGATCTCTCGTACGCGGCCCGCGGCGACAAGGGACTCGAGCCGTGGAAAGACGTGAAGGCACGCACGGTTACGCTGCAGGAGCCGTTTCTCATCGCGCCCTCGCCGCGCGTCGATGCGGCGCTCGCGGTGCTGACGGCGGCGCTGGCTCAGCGCTGAACGGCGTCGGCGTCGAGGGCGAGGAGGCCGGTGGTCCACTGCGCCAGGGTCTCGGGCGTGGGCAGCGCGATGCGGATCGAGCGGCAGTTGCGCGGCACGAACGAGGCGAAGGTCCGGATCGCCTCGAGGATCAGCCGCGCGGAGAGGCCGTGCGGCACGCCGCCGACGCCGGTGCCGAGCGCGGGGAACGTGATGCTGCGATACCCACGGCGCTCCGCCTCGAACAGCGTGCGCAGCACCACGCGCTGGATGCAGATGGCGCCGTTGGCCGCGGCGACCGCGTGCGCGATCTCGTGGCAGTGGAGCGTGCCGGCCTTCGTCCACGTGACCTTGCCCACCGTCTGCGGACCGTGGGTGCGAAGCTCGGCGAGGATCTCCGGGCCGCCGGCGCGGGCGAGCGCGCCGGAGACGCCGGTCCCCATCTCCATGGTCTCGTTCGCGGCGGAGACGATCACGTCGGTGTGAGCGGTGACGATGTCCTTGTGCTCGAGGGAGATGGCCACGTTGCCGACGTGCGCGATGCCATCCTCGTGGCCGCGCATCTCCGGCGGCGCCATCGCGACGCGCTCGAGGGTGCGCGCGGTCGAGAGTGCGGACTCGGGGCGCGCGGTGGGATCCTTGCTCATCAGGCGCGCGAGCACGGCGCCGAAGTACGCGCCGACGGGATCGGTGGTCGTGGGCACCACGTAGGGCGCTTCGCAGTGGAGCTTCGCGAGCTCCATCGCGGTGCCGGCGATGAACGGCGGCTTGCGCTGCCAGAGGAGGTGCATCGTGGCGCCGGCGGAGTAGAGATCCGTGCGCGGCGTGGCGCGGCCGCCGGTCCACAGCTCGGGTGCGATGAACATCGGCGTGCCGGCGACGGCGGCGTGATGCGCGCCGGTGGGATCCACGGCGATGCCGAGATCGCCGACGAGCGCGTCGCCGGAGCCGGCGAGGAACAGGTTCGGCGGCTTGATATCGCGGTGGACCACGCCGGCGACGTGGATCGCAGCGAGGGCGTGGAACACGTTGACCGCGTAGCGCACGAGAGCGGCGACGGGCATCTGGCGATCGGCGGCGTCGTGGATGGCGAGGAGCTCGTCGAAGTCGATGCCATCGACGTAGCGCTGCATCACGTAGGGCATGCCCTGCTCGATGCCGGCGTCGAGCACGGGCACGACCCACGGCGAGGCGATGCGCGCGGCGAGGTGCGCTTCGGAGAGCGAATCGGGACCGGCGTTGTGGAAGAGCTTGATGACGACGGGGATGCGCAGGCTGACGTGGCTCGCGAGGTAAGCCTGACCCATCGCGCCCGCGCCGAGGAGGCTGCGGATCTTCAGGCCGCGGAACATCTTGCCGATCTGCAGGCCGGGGATGGCGATCGGCTGCGTCGCGGCGTTGCCCGAGGCGCGCGTATCACCGAGCGCGACGTCGTCGTTTGCGGCCACGGCGCAAGCGTATCACCGCGCGGCTTCGTCGCGCAGGCGGGCGTGCTCGAGCAAGAGGTGCGTGATCGAGCCCTCGAGGTCGGCGGCCACGGGCGCGGCCGCGCCGGCGGAGAGCTCGAAGTAGCCGGCCTGCCAGTCGAGGACGTCCATGATCACGGCGCGCGAATCCTCGTGAGAGGTGGAGCGTGCGCGCACGATCCTGCCCTCGACGAAATCGATCCACGCCACGGATTGCTCGCGCGTGACGGAGAGCTGGCCGGATTTGCGCTCTTGCTCGAACATCGTCATCAAGGAGGGGAGATTCACCTCGGTGAGGGCGCCGCGGAGGACAACGCGCTCGGTGTCGCGCTGGCTCGCGCGGGCCCAGCGCCGGGCGCGGATGATCACCTCGAGCACGGTGAACGGCTTCGGGATGTAGTCCATCGCGCCGAGCTGCACGGCCTGCAGGCGCGAGAGGTCGCTCGCGTCCTCGGACATGATCATCACGGGCACGCTCGCGAGCTCGGCGTGGCGGCCCATCTCCTGGAGGACATGCAGTCCGTCGACGACGGGCATGTCGCGCTCGATGAGGACGACGTCGGGAGTCTTCGAGAGACAAGCGCCGATCGCCTCCATGCCGTTGGTGGCGGTGGCAACGGAGAAGCCGGCGGTATCGAGCGCGGTGGAGAGGCGCTCGAGGACACGCGTGGCGGGATCGCCGACGACGATGCGGATATCGGCCTTCGCGTTCGGCTGGCTCTTCGCGTTGGCCTCGAGGAGGCGCGACACGGCCTCGGCGAACATCTCGTCGGAGGGGCGCACGGGATCGCGGAACACGACGCCGATGCCGGGGAAGCGACCGAGCGTGCGCGCCTCCACCTCGGTGAGCGAGTGCGTGATCTGCGCGGTGGTGAGGAGGCGCTGGCCGTTCGGCGAGATCACGAGCTGCACCACGGTGCCGGCGGGCAGCGGCGGCGACATGCGGATGAACATCCCGAACGCGGAGAGATCCTGCGAAACGGCACGGAGCTTCTTGCCGTTGGCAATGACCTCGACGGGGAGGTTCATCGCTACACGATTGTTCCGACGCCGCACGCGGTACCTGGATAGCGCGTTTCGCGTGGCGAGTCAGCTATGGTAGCGGGCGATGGCGAGACTCACGCTCCAGGACGTCAGCGTCGCCCTCGGCGCGCGCGATGTCGTGAGCAACGTGTCCGTCGAGGTGAACGAGGGAGAGCTGGTCGTGATCGTCGGGCCGAACGGCGCCGGCAAGACCACGCTGCTGCGGGCGATCGCCGGGCTCGTGCGGCCGCGGACCGGGAGCGTGCGCGTGATGGGGCACGATCCGATGCAGTCGGTGCGCAAGACGATCGCGCGCGACCTCGCGTATCTGCCGCAGCAATACGAGATGGCGTTTCCGTTCGCGGTGGAGGAAGTGGTGCTGCTCGGGCGATTCGCGCGGCAGCACGGGCTCGGGCTCGCGAGCGATTCGGATCTCGAAGCGGCGCACACCGCGATGAAGGCGTGCGGCGTGGATGACCTCGCGACGCGGCGGTTCGACGAGCTCTCGGGTGGCGAGGCGCGGCGCGTGATCATCGCGCAGGCGCTGTGTCAGGGCGCGAAGTGCCTGCTGCTCGACGAGCCCACGGCCGGCTTGGATCCCGCGCACGCACGCACGGTGTTCGAGGTGCTGCGCGCGCAGTGCGACGACGGCGCGAGCGCGGTGATGGTCACGCACGATCTGGATCTCGCGCTGCGCTACGGCGGCACGATGTGGCTCGTCGCCGACGGACGGCTCGCGGCGCGCGGTGCGCCGGCGGACGTGCTCGCGGCGGCGGCGACCCAGAAGGCCTTCGGTGTGGCGATCCATGTCGGCGAGTTGCCCGGCGGAGGACGATTCGCGGTGCCGCGGTGAGCGGGTTCATC
>Ga0247741_1001381_pt1 | contig 13518 bp, 15 predicted proteins | sample UWRJL213509R2_FD_180945 | JGI IMG/M metagenome (GOLD analysis project Ga0247741, IMG submission 180945) | Plant litter microbial communities from Arlington Agricultural Research Station in Wisconsin, United States - UWRJ-L213-509R-2 | ecosystem: Environmental > Terrestrial > Plant litter >... | reverse complement strand
TCCCACTTGATCGCGGAATTCAGATTGCGGATATTGACTTGTGGAGGGATGACTTTAGAGCCAAAGATCGAGATGACCTTTGACAGCGATGCAAGAAAAGCGGTGATTTCTGTATGTCTGCGTGAACGCGTAAGGATAAGTTGGAATTGAACGAAAGAGAGGATGTGCACCCTATGTTGCCTTTCACACTTCCGACAAGTAAATCGTCGTCGCGATGGAAGCGCTCGCCTACCCAATTCGCCTCAGTCGGGTCGCCCTTTGCAGTACCTGGGAATAATTTTCATTGATGAGGCTCAACTCGACCGTTGACCTAAAAAGGCTCTAACCTGTGGCATGAAGCTCAACATAATCGACTTCTCGCGGATTTTTTCCTGCGCGTTCAAACGCCTGAACCATTGCATCGCGCTGAGATTCTGCGACCGGTGCCCCCGGTGGCGCTGCGGAGCCAGTAGAGTTGACAGCCGTGCCCAGAACCTAAGAGGATTAGATAGTGGTCAAGTCAGAAGCGCTCAATTCTACATACCGTTGCATAAATATGGTCATGATCCCTGATGGCTGCTTCGAGAGGCTTTATAACGACAACTGCGCAGCCCTCCGCCCTGGAGAAACTGGATGGAAATGATTAGTAAAGCACCGTCTTCAGGAAGGCCTCGAGACTTACCCATCCGCATGGCTGTCGAATGGTTTGCACTTGCCATCTTTGGCAAGTAGCGATCCCTGACTGTATGTAACCCAGTCAATGAATCTTCACAAAAGAAACCCTCGTGAGTCCACGCCATTAAGATGAAATTGTGTTATTTACCGATGATTCAGTTGGCATCCTCCCACAATAGCTGCCTCACAGTCACCCGCTGAAATTGCTTGAACTGCGAGGTGCATGGCAGTCAACGTGGAGCTGCATGCCGTATCCAATGGTAATGATGGTCCCAAAAGATCGAGATGATTGGAGATTCTATTCGCAATCATGGATGGATAACCAGCGAAGGAGCCTTGAGCGTCGAATTCATTCTTAAGGGAAGGGTCAGGAAGACCTATGCAAAAAAACAAAAAAGAAAACAAGATCTTACAGGCTCGGAAACGTTTAACAGGTCGATGGATGTCCCTGAAGTGTAAACTCCGACCTTCTTCATTCTGTAGTCAATTCCGGAGTCGAGAAGTGCGAGGAAGCTATTCTCGAGCAGCTTCCTGGCTGCCGGCGACATCGACCGCGCATCTTTGGACGAAATTCCAAATTCCACGTTGTCAAAGGCGTCGATACCTTTGAGGAAGGAACCTTTATCTACGGAGATTTTGCCAATCCCTGGGCCTTTCCACCTAGGACAAGATCAGAACTCGAGGTGTATTGTCAATAAGAGAACGTGCTTACGCATCGATATTGAATCTTTCAACAGGAATCGCCTCATAAGCCTCCCCAGAAGATAAAAGGAAGTCGAAGAAAGTCTTATGGTCCAAGTTTTCGCTACAGTAGCTGCCACTCGGCAGTTCAACAGAAACACCGACCTGAATGAAAATACGCGGTCAGCGATGCGCGTCTTTGGATTTAAAGGACTCTGGCGGCTTACTATTGCAATAGGCGGCGGCATATGTGGAGAATTATGGTGAGTCCGCGTCAACGAGTTTGCATGAAAACGATCCAGTCTTGAGAAATGACCGCCTAGACCTCTTCTCCGACTACTTATAGTTGCGGAGGTTTTCCCCCTTAGTCCGGACTCCGAATCCCATTTCGAACGCGATATCGCTGACCGTAATGAGATCTGTGAATTGTTTCATACCAGGAGTCCAGTAGCAGGGGGCACCCTGATGGGTAACAACAATTAGGATTGGCGCTGTCATGGAAGGTCCTTTACGGCAAATACCTGTATTGCCGCATAGATATAAATAATTACGTAATATGCAGTCTGTCTCCGGGGTCCCAGTGGACATGCGTGTGCAGCGCCTCCCCAGGAGTCATAAATGAGCATCTTCCCCATTACCTAAATGACCGTGTAAAAATGCGAGCTGTCCTTTTATATTCATTATACAACTTATTGTCCTTGCATTAAACCATTTAATGTTGCCGGTGACAACGGCGAGGCGATTTTGAAGCAGAGTCCCAGCCAACCATTTAATCGTCGGCCCACCTGTGCTCTAACTTATGCCATAATGTCCTTCGTATATGGCGTTGAGTGCGGCTATCGAGCCGGAGGGCTCTTGATCCGTTATCTGATTCCTGGTGTTGGCATGTACCCTTCCCTTTACCGAGTCCTCCCAGATTTGAAACTCGACGGGTCGTTGAATCTGATATTTAGAATTATTAGGTCCGATGAGAATCACTGTCCTGAAAAGGCATGTCGAAAGGTCAGCAGCGAGTTACGTTCTTATTGACTCACGAAGAGCAGCTAATTTGATTCACTACTATTATTTTCCGATACAAATTTTAAATAAAACCTTGATATAACTATCACTAGAAACAGTCTGAACGACTGACTCGAAAGCTTCTCCAAGGCACCTCTGCAACCTTATAATAACTACGAAGTTGAAAGCGATTAATTGGTGTTGAGAGGTACGAAGAATTAATGGTACTGGTACGTCCCTCGTCTCTGTCCGAGGGTACCGTGGGTGCACTGAATATTCAGGAGGTGCACTCGGCAGGCATCCGAGATCGCCGGTGAGTCTAAAGGGGGCGAAGGCAAAGAATGCGCCAGGCCGCGCCAGGCCGTACTGGCGCGAGCTCCAGTCGCATTTCCTCCAGTTACGGAACGGACATCGAGGTGTGTCGAACCCACGTGGATGAGTTAAAACGAGGCTACCGTTACGATCAGAGATCAGTACTTGAGCCGTAGCTCTCTCCCCGAAATCTTGAGTTCTCCGAGATTTTTTGACCTGACTCGTGTAACTTCAGGGACTTCCGAAGTATCAAGCCATCATTGCAAACAATGTACTTATAGCAATCAGCATTTCCCACTGATATGGACTCATGTTGGGCCCCTGATGTTTCCATGAGGTCAGTTCTCTGGCCGATCCTTTCTCTCATGAAACATGGCCGTACTTTAAGAAGACCTTTTAAACCCGTACATGCCCGGAGATCTCAAAGAGACCAGGGCAACTACCCGACTCGCGGCACCTAAAATTTCTAAACCGTCGCCGCAGTGCTCAGGTGGCAACCGGCTTAGAGCCTACTGATCTGCATTGGCTGTTCCGGGAGATGTCGGAGCCTGAAGTAAAGAAGCGCCGAACATTTAAGCGCTCGTCGGGTGGTGCTACCATCACGTGATCCGCCTGCCACACAGTAATACTTTTCAGTCCGTCCTCCTCACGAGAGCGTTAAAAGCTTATTTGGCAGAAGGCGGTGCGTTCGACGTCATCCCACGATTCGAAAGACAATTATGCACGGAAGAACTTCAGCTGAGACTCATTTTGAAAAGTTGTAGCGTTTATTATCTGCATGCCAACTCGATGGCCACTACTGCGTTTTTAACAACACTGTCTCAAAGCCAAAGGTCAAGCATCGAAACTTTTCTGCCAGTGTAATTACCTTGATTCGGAATCCTTGTCCACGCAAGTATATCAATGTGTATAAATCCTACTAGTGATAAATTATACAGGGTAAATATTTCATCTAGAGCGCTTGACCATGACCACCGAATTATACCATACTCTGATTCTTTGTATATTCCTTGGAACTCCCATCGTAGTCCTGTTCAACTGTCTTTGTGATCTCGACCCCGCGGCCGACGGATCGGGTATTTTCCAAGACAGTGTGGCTTGGATTACTGCCTTTACGCAGCGAGAGTGGGATGACAGATGCGGCTGTACGCTCAGTTTGTGACCCAATCTTGCTGGTGGAGATGGTAGTCTCCCGTATGAAACCAAACTTGGTGTTCCTAAACACACGGCAAGCCATGATGTTCATCAAGGCGATGTTTGGGACGGTGAACATCGTGCGGTAGGTTATGGGAACAGTGGTGATATATAGCATGATAACGGTCATCAGATTTGTCGTAACGGTAGTCCTGAGAGAGTAATGTGAATGTGTTGATGAAAATGATAAAGATAAAATTATAGACACAAACTTACAGGTAATATGCCTGGCCATCCTGGAACAGCGTTTTTGAAAAGTTGGGCAGATACTCTCCAAAAGCGAGAGTCTTGAGCCCCCGACCAACGGTGTAATCGACATGACTGTTGGCCATCAACCTAACTGAGATGGCCAAAAAGACAAGTGTATCATTGACCAAAGGTATGATGGCTGCGGCGGCAACGTAATCTTCGAGAGCGGCATTGAGGCAGTATTTCGTCGGCCCAATGTTTATTCCAGTGACACCCCGAGTCACTGTGATACATCCCCCAAGCACTGCCAACCACATAACCGCAAAAAAGCCGACGACGAACTGGTTACGATCGAAGACAGCTTTGATGCGGAAGAAGAAGAGCAGGGAGGTGGCAGGGATCGCTATAGGGTAAAGAGCACACAGTGCTTTTTCAAACAACGCGCAGTTGTCAGTAGCAGGAGCCGCTGAGGAAGAAACCTTTTAATCGGAGAAACCATCCTTTTCAAAAAGAACGCACTCTCAAAGATCGTACTGCATAGCACGTAGGCCAGAGAGCCTATTCTATAAAACGGAGGGGTCAGATCAATGGTAATGCATTTTGATCAGAGAAGGATGCTCACCGTGAAAGGAAGTAGGCCATGGTTGGAACACCAAGCCGATACTTGGTCAACAGCCTGTAATCCCCCGAGAGATTGTTTAATATATCCCAGATAAGGACCTGCGACAATATTAGCGATCGCTCCGACTAAGGTGTACAGTGTCTCACCCCCAACGATCCCACCAGAATGTAACTCGCGATGGTGACTTGGAATGCGATATCTGGGGGAAGGAACGCCATAGGCGTATATGGATTAGGGAGCTGTGGTGGTGCCGAATCTGCCATAGTGGAAGTATGGGTGGGGACGACGGATCGACACAGGTGGAAAGCTCTCCTTTAACAGTGTTCTGAGCCTTCCAAGCTCTCCGCACTCTCGTTGCATCAGGTACAAAGTAAGCACTAAATCCGACACATCAAAGAAGTTAGAGTAGGCACTGAGAAATTTCTGACAGTTGCCCCTCCCTAAAGTACCCCAGGATGTCAGAGTTATACATATCTTCCTTCCAAAATGAGAGATGGGCCGAGCGCGACTCCGAAAGAAATCAATTTGGAATGTATGCGCCTGTCCTGTCTCCGTCACTAATTCATGCCAAAGAGAGAATCAAAAACAATTTAAGACTCGATGAGACGCCACGTCAAGTTTGCTAGAGACAAAGAGAGTCTACGTTTGTAATCGGTGCTGAAGAGAATGTACGTTCTTGAATTCATGCTAATTCTAAATTTCAAACTAATGTCGGTCACTTCTAAACAGAAGGAAAGGGTAAAGTTACCGTGGAGGAAGTGGCTGCAGTTGTACGAGAGTTGGAACTCCATCAGTCTATGAGATCCATGTCAACGCGACTTCTCGTTCGCACGTAACCCGCATCTGCAATAGCTCTGTGATGGGCGTCGGGCCTCGCGACCTTGTTGAGACGTTCAGCATGCGTTGGCTCCATTGGATTCACGCGACTCGCGCTGTAGGAGAAGCCTACGAACTGCTTTCAAATGCTCCGAACCCACGGTGGATTCAATAGCCAGAAGGCTGACGTGACCCCCACAACTTGGAGGCCTAGGCCTGATGGGTATTTTTTGAAATCTTCGGGGGGTCAAACTTCAATGGGCGGTGACTGGAAGGATTTAGGGACAGTGTTCCAATACTTACGATAGAGCAGGCCTGCGTGTCTTAGGATATAAGTGTGTGATCACAAATTGGATTAATGCTGCCGTCAGCAGAAAACGAAATATACATGCTGCCCTATGCCTAGGCAGAAAAGTGTGAGAGTGAATGTTCGAATCCAACCAATCCACCATACTTTCACGGAGCTGCCACTAAAATTTCCGTCTCCCCCTTCTCCGCGTCGTCTTTGATCAGGCCGAGCTCTCCAATCTTGACGTTGGCCCTGTAGCCAAGCAGAGGGTTCCTCCCCATAGCAGCGGCTTCAACATCATCACCAAACACCTTAAGAGCGTCAAACTTCCTCAGAACGCGTTCGCCGACGGCATCGCCTTTAACCATCTCATCGATCTTGTCTTTTCCTAGAACTGGGGCTTGCATCCTGATTAAGTCGGCACCGTACCTCTGCTTAGCCTCGATCACGTCGGCCTCATCAACGTTAGGATCGAAGAAGCGCTGACAAATCTCCATGACATCCTGAACTTTCTTGTCGGTGAGTTTGTGTTGGCTGTCTGCCAGCCCGAAAATCACTGGACAAATATGGTTAGTAGGGTTATAGTAGATCGAGAGAGCGTCATTACCTGGTCTAAACATATCAAACGCAGTATCGAAGTTGTCAGCGTTGACATCGCTGAGAACAGGAACGGATTGGAGGTGCATCTGCTTATAGGCACCGAGCACAACAAATAGGAACCTTCGTATATTCGGCAATGAAGTCAGTGAGATTGGGCGCATGTGAGGTTCGTAACGCACCTAGTATGGGCGACACCGACTTTCGCGTCGTGCCAGGCCTGAGCTCCAACCTCGTCGATCTGGCCTTTCATGGATGCGCAGATTGTTGCGGCCGCCGACATAGCACCAGTCATGGCGATGTGGACACCAGAAGAAAAGAACGGGTCCACGAAGTCTGATCATCACAATGAGTTAAGTAAAAGAACGTAAATCGAATCAACGCACTGGCAGCATCTCCAATAATTCTGAAATGGTCACCAGAGTATTTCAGAGCGGAATAACTGAAGTCCGAAGTACTTTTGGTAGAACCAGGAATGAAGGACCCTTTCTCGCCGATGAGCTGCCTCACTCCAGGTACGTGCTGGAGCTGGTCGAGATAGTGCTCAGTGAGCGACATCTTCGTACCATCGGGCTTTAAAGCAGCCTTCTTCTTGTTCGAGATGCTCTGATGCATTACGAAGCCAACAGAAGTAGTTCCATTGTGAAGAGGGATTATCCAAGACCAGCCGCTCTCGTCTAGACAACGATATCAGTCCGCAAATCAAGATGTGGAGCTTTTAAGATGACTTACCACCAAGAGCTTCGAACCAAGCAGAATTCTCCTTCTTGGTGCCGACCCCATAGCGGCTGACGTCGTTCCAGTATCCCCAAACAGCAACGTTGCGAAGGTTCTCGCGCATCCTGCGGTTGTCGAGGTATTTGGTGGACATTACACCAGCCCGGCCAGAGGCATCGACGAGCCAGTCAAAACTGGTAGTCCCTGAAGTGCCGTCTTTCTTGATCCATTGAGCGGAGACGGGGCGCGAAGTCTTCGGGTCGCCTTCAAACTGGATAGAGTCGATTTTGGTCTCTTCGAAGACTTTGACACCTTGCTTCTGGGCATGTCGAAGCATGAGTTCGTCCATCTCAGAGCGAATCTAATATGGCAATTAGCATTGGTGTCGGGAGGAAGGTGGGAAACGTCTGTCACTTACCACGTTCCAAGTAGCGTAGCCGGGACCAAGTGCAGAGAAATCAGTCCCTAATGACTGATCAGCATTGAAAAGTGTGTTTGTCGGAGGATACTCACAGCTTTCACGGAGATCGGGCACCAGTTTGAAGCACGCCCCAGGCTATATAACGACTTTCAACAGCTGATCTTGAAGAAACAAATCGTGTAAATACCTTGCCCAAGAATCCATGTTTAGAGAATTCTTCCTCAAGGCCGATGAACTTAAGGTAGTTCCTCAGCGATGGGAGCATCGACTCTCCAACATGATACCTAGCATCAAATCGAAGTTGAAGATGTGACGTTGTGCAAAATCAGGGTTTAGCCATACCTGGGAAACTTCGCAGATTCGAAAAGCGTGACCTCATGTCCTTCGCGCTGAAGGATAGTAGCGGCACAGCTACCAGCGGGTCCGCCTCCGATGACAAGGACGGTAGTCTTCTTGGGCTAGATGATCAGAGCATTAGAGCTATTCTGGCAGCGAAGAAGAGCGATAGACGTACAACTTCAGCGGTAGACATCGAAGATAAAGTAAATTCAAGGAGGGAGGTATAGGAATGATGTTTTAGCTGTTCTCAACAGCCGCCATATATACCGGAAGAGCACTCATAAATCTAGAGTTGGAGAGATCCCAACTCAGAAATTCTCAGCGCCAGAGAAGAACAAGATCTCACAGTAATGTCTCATTTCGCCGAGAGGGACACCGTGTCCGACCAATATGCAATGCGGAGGTCGTACCGAAGCGGTTACTCTAATTAGGGAGCCTGAATGGAGTCGCGTATTGTGTAGCAAAGTTCGGAGTCGTTATTGTTCGATCCAAGAGCAAATCAACAATAATCGCATGGGCCAACCCTGGGGAGTGTTCCGTTCCATTGAACAAGACATATGGGTCTCATGACTCTCATTCGGGCTGCTCGTAACTCTCGTAAACCTCGTTTCAAGTTCATCATCGAACACACCGCACCTTCGCGGATATTGGGTTAACGTATCCAGCTAAATGCTCAAAGTGCTCCGCTGATCGGGACAGAGTTTAGCTTGGAACTGAGGCAAAGGTGCAGACCTCAATAGCAAGCCGTCAGTGACCGTGATATTCGCTTTCGTGGCGCTAGTGCCACGCAGCCTGGACCATGCTCACCAATGAATCGACGATGTTGTTAATCAAGTCTATTTCGCTCAAAAAATTCTAAATCCTTTTGGTAGCACTTAGAATAGGTCTGAGCTCGACGGACAATGAACACGGCATCAATCGCCACGTGGGTGGTATTTGGCCCTATGTGTCCCACTTGCTAACCTAAAACTTTGTAGGGTGTTCGGGGTCTTATTTCCTTTTCAAATGTCGATTATGATTAATCCCTACCAGCAAGATTTTCCGTCTTTCGAGGATAACTGCATGGCCAGCAAGTCGACCCAGGCTCAGGGTTAGTATCTCGTCACAGTCTAATCATTTCTCTCAATCCCAGCACTTCCGCCGGTGGATGAGAGCTCGTATCTTTTACGCTTGCTTTACGCAGCCCTTCAAGTTCAGCAGAAGGAAGGCGGACAATTTGATTAGCTCACGCTCACCGGAAAATGCCAATCGATGGCAAAGAGAGCAGATATCTGAACTCAAAGATTTTGAAATGATTCTGCCTTACTACCACGATGCTTTGGAATCTGACGCCGGCAATGTCCTCGCGGAATGTCGTCAATAACTCCTCCACTGAATTCTTGCGACCTCGAATGCCCCAGCATCCGAACGCAAATACGTAAACTTTGCAGCCCTGGAAGAGCTCTCGAATAAAGTCTTGCAAAGCTCTCATCTTTGCTTCTCTGTGCTCTACTGTACTTCTCGGAACCTTCAACGACTCTTCTCTCTTCGCGGCTACCACCAATCACGCTTCGCCCCGACATAAATTACCTATCAAGTACCATGACAGTTGATTGAGTGTGCCTTGAAAGTGTGGTCGTATGAGCGACCAATGCAACCCAGGGAATTGGCCCTCTGTTGTGTGTTCGTGGATAACGCTCATCCTGGGCGAGTATTCAGAATGGGGTTTTGTTGCCAGATTGACCACGGGGATCTTCGCCCTGGTGGCGGGTTTCTTTCAAAATGAGATATCGCTCACCTACTGCCTCACTCTCATAAGCTCAGGTCGGTCCGCACCCTCCTATCATTACGATGATCCTCTACGTTTGCCATAGGAGGAGTATCAAGCATACCCTCTGCCCGGAGCTCATTGCTTGCATGTACCCATATCCGAGAGCGAGCTAACGCAATCACTGCCTTTGGTGGTATGAGCGGGATCGTCACAGGTACGCCAATTGACATATACTAGATTAAATGCACATTCACTAAATTTCCTTGGCGTTGGCATCCTATTTGTTTCCTGTACCTCTTGGCGCTGCTCTACTTTAGCGCTAATATGCCCACTTTTATCAGAGTATTAATTGTTGGGCCAATTGTATGAACACCAAAAGAGGAGGAGGCCCAAACTACAAGGTTGTCGGAGGTAAATACAATTCAAGGGACTCAACTTTATTGGTGTTGGAGTATTCACGGTATGTGGCCGAAACCTTTTTGTGTGGACGGAACTAACCAGGGTGTCGTCCACAGTCTTTATATTCGCCGTAAATCTGGGTTTGGCGAAGGTTATTTCAACGCCCGTAATCTCCGTTGGCAGTTGCATTCGAATTGATGGTCTTGTTCTTCATCTGGGAAGCCTATCTTACAGAGTCGTATGCGGTCTTATTTGTTGTCTGTGGCTGGGTCATTTCACAATTAAACAAGTTCGACCTCTGAGAATGTGGGGGGACGAAATATTGTGATATTGATCTCTGGTGGTCTTCTATTTCGCCCTGTTTTCAAGGCTATGACGTCGTGTATGGATGAACCTATTGCTGTGAAACAACGGTACGCGAGTTAAGACTCCAAGATACACCAGTTTGATATCCGGAACTTGAGAGAATCTGTCACTGAAATCCATTGAGAGCCTTCTCCCCGTTGCGCTCGGAATCATCCCTGCCATGTCACTGGTCGCCATACTTTACTGCAATCTACCTATACTGCCATTGAAGCGGACTCTTCTGGTCGGATTGGTGCTCCTGCTCACCGGAACGGCTCTCGTCCCAGTCGGAAATTTCCAAGCACGCTAAGTATTGGTCTTCCATCTTTCCGGGCTTCCTCTTTGGTACTGCTGAAGTATTCGCCTCTGTGCTACCACAAGATACGGCGATCCGTTATCTCATATATAATGAATTTAACAATCCCTTTCAGCGGTGCGCGACTCGCCAACACGCTTCCCAACACCCCCGTCATTTTCCCTTATATTCGCTTCAGCATTTCAGACAGGAGGCGCCACATAGCGAGTGTCGCCGAGCTCAAGAGTGGCTGGCTAAATAGATTTCATGGCCGTGCAACTGGTGAATGGTTCCTTGTGGCGTTCATGACCGTCCTGATAAAGCTTTCATGGCATTAATGGATGGTGGTGTCAGCCAAAGCAGTCGATAACTGATAACCACCAAAAAAAAATAGAGTGCGAAAAAAAGAAATCCGCCACCGCTTAGTTGCTTACCCGCTCACGACCAGATTTCATTACAGTTAGACACGGAAATGACATAGACATTGTGACATCCATCTGATTATCTTTAAGTTTCAATTTCGAGCGTAAATTATTGGGTATGCCTGATGAAGCCTTTGAGGAGTACAAATACCGATATTCAACACGTCTACGGGTGACTTTATATATGGCCCTAGATTACTCTACCTCTGCCGACACCTCTGCGAGGAGATTACTGGCCTGAGCAGAACGAGGTCTCAATCTAAGAGTGAAAGGCTCGGGGAATCTATGTTCATAACACATTGAGTATGTCTTCGTGAGAAATAGGGGAGGACGTACGTGATGGTTCCCGGAGTGTATGCATATTTCGGTAAAACCTCTCTACCTTTCTCATCCAGCCCAGGAAGAACTTCACAAGTAGCAAGTACGGAGACGATGATTGCGAACAAAGTACCTTCCGCGAAATGCATGCCTGGACATGTCCTTCGACCGAAACCAAACACTAAATCTGTAACTTTCATCATCTCACTTTCGTCCCCATTGAACCTTTCAGGCATAAAATCCATTGGGTTAGGATAGACATCTGCGTCGTGAAGCATGTGCCTACAGGAGAATTAGCAGGGTGGAGGAATGAGCATAGTAGAACTAACCAAACGTTGGGCATGATTAATGCGCCTTTTGGGATAAAGTGACCTTTGTACACATCGTCCTGAGTCACAGCATGTGGAATGCCTATGGTCCATCGCACGATGAGAGATCCGAAGGAGATTAGGTGTCACGACTGTCAAGGATTCGGACATGTACTCACACAGAGGGATTGCTGGGCTCCATCGGAAAACCTCAGCCATAATGCTTCGTACGTAGGGGAGCCGGGTTCGGTCGTTGATGGTTGGCAACCTGTCTGTACCCACTACGGAATCAATTTCGGCACGCGCCTTGGCTTGAATTTGAGGATTAAGAATCATGGCCATGAAGAATGACAGTGCAGAAGACATGTTCTATTACAAGAGTGAGCGAATATGAGAAAAGAAAGATCAGAAACGAGACTCACTGTATCCAATCCGCCTCCCATTACACTCGAAGCAGCCCAAACCAATTTATCCTGTAAATCGCCATTCAATTCACCGCCATTTTCCTGGACGAGATTCCCACAGAGATTTGGCATCAACGTTTTTCCAGTCGCCTTAAAGGTTCATGTTGGTTAAGTCGTGCCAACGTGTTAAAAAAGACCTAGGAGCGAACGTACCAAGTTGTCCTTGCACCAGTTATATGGGTTCCAAGATGCATCCCAGACAACCTTGTGCCATTCGTCGGCAGTCCTCAAAAATCCTGAACCAGGCATCCAACGAGGGATATTTTTTACTGGATGGACAGTGTTTAAACAAGAGCGTACTAACACAAATAAGGCACTCACAGACAGGGATGAAGTCTACGATGAAGTTTCCGGGTTGGGTGGATTTGCTGAAGTTCTCCATCGCCGTCAAAGGAAGGGTCAGGAAAGGATCATCCTCGCTTTGGATATAATAACCATAGGTTGTCCGGATGATAATGATGCCAATCCTCCTGTGGAGTAAACCAGTGAGATGTTCTCCTTCATATACAATCCAGTTACTTACAATTTTATCTGGCTCACAAGGTTGCCTGGATCCTTGAGAATATTGCGGACAAGAATGCGTGCTTCTTTCTCCTGGAGCGAGTGATATCGTGGGGCCATGGTCTGTCCAAACTCTTGGGCTACAAGCCGCCGCTGTTTCCGCCAATTCTCCCCGTAAGGCTGTAACACGAAAGTCTCGCCGTATCCGACGCTGAAAGGGGTCAGCATGAGGTTGAGGGCTTTACACTTTGCTCGTACTCACAGCTCACAGGCCATGACCTGAATGCCACTTCAGTCATCTTGGTAATCGCTGATGAGCACAGAGCACTTACAAAATGAGGTCTGTCAGAGTAGATAGACGATCGTTTATCCATGAGCTCTTTCGCAATCTTGCTGGAGTTGATGATTATTATTGACTGTCCGATAACGTCGACGTGCATTATGTCCCCTGTAAATTGTGTTCATCCCAGTGAGTGCGGACTGGTAGAGATTTCCAGCTGGGCTCACCGTAAGTCTTCCCCCATTCAGAGAAAACCTTCCAAGGCTCCTCCGTGGGCATCTGGTGGACATTACCAATGAGTGGCAGTCGATGAGGTCCAGGAGGAAGCTTGCTTTTGCGAGCTGAAGAGATGCTGTACAGCAGGATGCATCCAAAGATAGCACCGGCAACGAGAGTCGTGTAGGTCAGCTGCAAGTTATCCATAGGCGAACCTTGAGCAGCGATCTGTAGTTGACGAGCGCTTTAAAGGGAAGAGACCCAAGTCGGTTGTTTAGGTCACAGATGGGATTGTGTGCAGGACGGCTTTCTTTTTCAGATAAGGTGCCAACCTAAGGCACCGCGCGACTCCTCCGCCATGACACCGAGTTTCAGTAACGACATCCTTGG
>Ga0247741_1001380_pt1 | contig 13520 bp, 15 predicted proteins | sample UWRJL213509R2_FD_180945 | JGI IMG/M metagenome (GOLD analysis project Ga0247741, IMG submission 180945) | Plant litter microbial communities from Arlington Agricultural Research Station in Wisconsin, United States - UWRJ-L213-509R-2 | ecosystem: Environmental > Terrestrial > Plant litter >... | reverse complement strand
CGGTGTGCTGTGTTAGTCACCACCTCTCGTTCGCATCTCACGTTCAACGAGGGTGTGCCAGCTGCCACCACTGCCTCTCATTCACATGTCTCATCCAATGCGTGTTGGCTGGACCAACCACCACCTCTAGCTGTTGTTTGGGTCTCGCGTGACGAGAGCGAGGCTGGATCCTGTGTTGGTGTTCAAATATCCATGTCTGTCGATAATAACTGGGTTGATCCGGGACTTGAAAACGAACAAGTGAGTTGACCTTGACCTCTCTTTCGTTCATACATGTTTCTCACCCAAACATGTCAACAGCTATCCCAAGACATTTGTCCCAACAACTTCACGTCTCATATCGGCTCAGGAGGGTGTGGACTCAAACAAGTGGGGGCCGAATATTGAATGCCAGATTTGACAGGTAATGTTTTTGCACATGATGGTGAACGTGCGGCACCTAGGTCTTCAAGTTACCAAGCACAAAACTGCTATCATGTCGTAGCTAACAAACCAATAGTATTTTTGCTCATAGAGTCGATAATTTACAAGCATCTAATGGTCGCAAAAAAAAGTGAACTCGTACATGCCGCGTACTACAACGGCCCTCAGTTACACGTATATCAGTATCTACTCTTCGAAAGCACTCATAAATTCAGGAATGTTAGGTAGAGTCCAAGTGGGAATAGACTATTAATAGCCCAACCAAGCGCGAACCAATCAGCCACCTCTTTGTCTTTCGTTTCCAGTCCTTGCGACGGTATGCCTGTCAGCTTCATTGCTTATAGCCTATGTTTCTGAAATATCAACTACAGTATCACGATTCGAGTTGAAGCTGTAGAAATGAAAGTGAACGATGCCACCGCTGCTGAACGGTGCTCTCGTGTATTAGGGTGCTGGGTATTCGTACGTTGGGTTTTTTTGATCGACGCCTGCTGCTGTAGGTGGTAACTGACAAGTGTTATGCCAGACATATGATCATTCTCACTCCTCCGCCCCATCTCGTTGAAGCCTTCCTCGTTGACTCGTTCACAGCAGATCAAACAGAGACGGTCTCTTTCCAGGCTTCTTCCTTCCACATCCCCTTCCCTTCACCGGTTCAAACCCTCCCGTGCGCTTACATGTCTTTCTTCGCCTCTTCTAAGCTACTTTCCAACCCAAACACTCCAGTGTAAACCGGCCTTCCCACCTGTTGTACTCATGCTCCCAATAGGATGTCAGACAATTGCCTCTCCCCTGGGATGTGAGACCTGAGTCGCGTCTTCGCCATCGACTGGACACACCTCCGAGTCAGAAATCACTCCACATCCCACCTCGCGTCAGCTTCAATATCGGTCTACCTGACTTGATACATCCCGAACTCGAACCGCTGCAAACTGGAAGACCCGAATCCTGATGTTTCGTTCGAGTCGAACTCACGATGTACACGAAAGTCGAGAAGATGAAGATAGTGGATTACCACGCTGCTTCTGTTGCGCAGGCTAGTAGTTGGATTACAGATGTCGATGGCCTTTCATTCCCCTTCATCGCGTCTCATGTGGCCTTCCTTCTCAATCTATCTACGATCCTGTCATGAGGCCATATAACCCCGAGACAAATGGAACCTTTTCGCCTTTCCTCCCTCGTCTTCTCTCGTCCGTCTGTTCTCCTTTCCTCCCTGTTTCTCTTTCTTCGTCCCTCCCAGCACTCCGTCCACTGCGGTTCCTTTCCGTCTAGCAGACAAAAATACCCCATATTCTCCGAATCTCCCCACTTGTGTCACGCGTGGGCGATAAAACAGTAGGCGGTATAGACGGAAACGATTAGAGGTCTGAGGTCGGCAATGGGATGCGGATAAATATCCCTGAAGAGATGCGAGGAGGTGCTCATTTTTGTCTTTGAGTTGGAGCTGCCAGAGTTTTAGAGGTACGGTCCATGTTCACCATCAAATCTTCAGCGCATATACTAACTGACCGCCAGGTCTTCAATCACCAACGCCAGTCATACCGCGACGGAATAGCTTTGCCGTTGTATGCGCGAAAGACCTGTCGCAATTCACGTACAATCGTTTCTTCCCGTTCTTGCCACCGATCTCAAGTCTTCACCTTGCTTCTTCCCTTATACGCGCTTTTCCTCAGCTAGTAGCACCTCATCTCAATCTCTACGCTAAATTCTTGGAGCAGATCGGCACTTGTCTCGTTGTCTGCACCTAAAGTTCGAGAACCCAGTAGAAGCGACATTGATGCCTGTAGCCCGATCGCCAAATAGATGGGGGATTGCAATAATCATCTGCTATTATCAGTACTAGCAGCACTGTACTGCCAATGCCTTGGGCTTCAGGTGTACACTTACCTACGCTGGTAAGGAACCCATCTGGCCAGCTGGTCAATGCGCCCATGCCAGTCAAATACATCAGCCTCCGACGATGTCGCCTTACTCAACGGTGGCTGGCTGTCCTTGGTGGGCCATATGACCTCTCAGAGTTTGCATTTTTCACTGACTTCCAAGCACAGTACAATCTCGTTGGATAAAACGAGCCTACTTCCTTTCTATAAACGGACGTGAAGTCCAGGTTGCCGCCCAATGTCGATCCAGACCAACATAGATGCAATGTCTAGATATTCTGTAATTACTCGATGTCCACGGAATTGCGCATAACCCCATGGTTAATATGCCCGCCGCCGCTCGTCCCTCCCCTTGGCGTGATAAATTGTGAAGCTCCAAGGACCGACAAGGATGGAGATAGAATATCGACGCTCAATTATTGTCTTGGAGAGACATCGAATCCATCCCCGACGTCTTGTGGAGCACACTTCACACCCACCCTTAGTCCAGAAGGGCCAAAATGTGGCGATCATGGCGCTCATCTGACAGAAATCAACTACAATGGACGAAGTAGTGGGTTATGGGAGTTCGGCATTTTATTCGATCCGATCTCTGAAACAACAACAACGTTAATCAAAGAAGAGTTCTCAAAACTGGCGCCTTCTTGGAGCAAGAGCGGGAGGAATTGAGAGATCGATGCTCACATCCAGACCACGAGAATCTTCGCTCTAGCCCTAAATTTCTCACAACAACCGTGTGACTCCAGGACACCGAGAGACCTATATAACAAGTCGTTTTTTTTCAAGTATTCTCGCAATCCAAAAGAAAATACGGATTGTCCATACCTGAAAATCTACAAATCCCAACTCCACATTTCAACGTTCAACCACCATGCGCGTCCTCGTCCCCTTTGCGGTGCTCGTCGCTGCACTTCCCACCACCATGGCTTTCATCAACATCTTACTCTACAGTGGCACAGGATGTACTGGAACCAGGGCCAGTGCGACCAGGCCGGTACGCGGTACATGCATTCGCCTCAACGTTGACGTCCTCTCCGGAGAAACGCGCCAGAATTCCAACAGCGATTGTTTGGCCACCTACTACGGATCGAACTGCGAGGAGAACACTCTGGTGGCTATCCAGGACAACTGGAGTCCATGTGGAAACTACTGGGGAACGGTTAGGAGTATCAAGGGTGTCGTTTGCTGAAGGGTGCAGTGGGGTATCAAGAGGTATCAAATCAGGCGATGGAGGCGAAATAGGTTCTCAAAAGTTGTATGTAAGCTGAAGCAGAGAGGGCGAATGTGAATTGTATTAATGGGATTGGGCACTGAATGACGACACTTGGTGTTTTTTTATTTATTACTGAGCGGAGTTATCAGTAGTTCAAGGTCAAATTAGACAACAGCAACATCTTTGACACTATAGCGAGATCGCTAGCCTAAAGTGTATATTGAATTCGAAGGGGAAGACTGACAAGAGGAGCATTCTAAGTCCCAGATGGAATTCGAGCTCCTCGAGAGCTGTACCTCACTAAACTTGACGACGAGCGAGAGTGCTGAACTCAACATGGTCCACGACGACTAATGAATGGGGCTATTTATTTTACTACAGAAAATGTAATTTAGTATGTTAATAAGCAATTGTTGAACGATTGGTAAGGTATTGGGCTGGAGTAGATGCCAAGGTTGACTCGAGTGTGTTGATGGACTGCCCTGTTCGTACTTGGTCTGGTGCCACCACAACCTCTGCTGTTCCAGAGTGTGATTTCGATTTGAGCCATAGTGGAGGGAAGGGTGGCGACGAGCTCATTTCAGGATGCGCATGGTAGTTGGACTGTGGACTTTGGCTTTTGCGGATGTTCAAGTATGAACTTGAAGCGCTATTATTTTTCTTGTGCTGCAGGAATACTTGGATAAGCCGAGCAGTATTTTTAGGTCCCCAATGTACTAGATTCACACTTCTGTTCAGAGATAGTTTGGTTTGAGACGAAGATTGTTGGAATATTGGGTAAGCGCCACCCTCGACTCTACTATTTCGCGCCAAGAAGGCGCCCGTCCTCTTTATTCGACACTCTAATTTTAGAAATCAAATCGAATGAGAATGTTTACCCATGGATCATGGCATATATGGGGATAGTGAGCTCCCGAAGACGCCGAGGACTGACGCTGGCATGTCTTGAAGACAATGTGAAGGTTAGGAAGAAATTTTGAGCGTTGATCCATCCTTATCGGTCCCCAGAATTATATGTTGTGTACCTCACGAGAGAAGGGGGATATACTATCGCTGACAATAGGAATTCCGCAAACATCGTCATCTAGCCGCTCCTTCGATGTCTAGACTGGCATTGGCGGCAGCATTTCACGTTTGTTTATACCACGGAAGTAGGGTTCGTTTGATCCACTGAGATCGTTACTACGAGTATGCTTCAAAATCAGTGTAGATTGATCTTCTTGTGTTCTTAACTTGTGGCAATTCTGTTTCTTCTGTTTTTTTTCGGAACATTCAGCTGTCTCCACTTATTGCTATGTACTTTCCCGCCGTCTCTTAAACTGAGAGAAGAATTTTATTCTTTTTTTGATGCTCTACATTCACGATACTGCCTTACGAAAGAAATGTATTACTTGCCAGGCGCGTCTCCAATCCGCAATGCCGCATGGATATACTTTAGTCGATCAGTGTGACGCACCATGAGATATTCGTACCAACAGTATAGTGTATCGTATGCGGTATCGTACCAGCTTTCCAGGGTAACAAACGAGTAACTAGAAAAAATGAATAATAGCCAGAATTGATAAAATATTGAATCAATGGCAGAGAATAAAAATTAGAACGTAAGGTCAGGTGAAAGAGGGATGAACTATGCATGTATAGCCCTTCCAAGACTCACAGCTCCAGCTATAGGACTGTGCCGAAGTAGACTGCGATCGTGTCTTTCAGACACTCTCAGGCGTTGCTACTGGCACCTGAGAATCGGATTACAGAGAGACTCGAGGAGTTGACATTATTCGAAGTACATGGGTTCAGAGCCATCAAAATCATTGCTGAGTCAAGTCCAGTTGATTTTCTTTTACCTGTGGAAATCAAGTGAGGGGGAGAGAGGGAGACGCCATGTAGTAATATTGAGTAGATGGTCGAGTCAGTGGAGTCAGCATTGCGAAGGAGGGTCATCGATCCAGCGTTGTACGGTCATCCAAATTGGCCGAGTCGATGTCAATTGACCTTCCATTTAAATTAGGTTTGAAGTCGCTCTGGTCGTATACACTAGCGTGTCAAACGAAAAGTGGTTAGGCGTCGTTAGAACTTTATTTTCCATGAAATGTATAGAATTTGCATCTATTCACGATTTAAATAAGAGCACTTGACATGCAGAGACAGCAAATATAAGTAATTGGGCTTAGTTCCGCCTCAGGACCCCTTGAGGACACTTCAAGAATCGGCAACCGTCGCTTCTCCTTTCCATTCACCAATTTCTCCGCTCTGAAATATCCTACGCCCTCCAAATTAAGAGGGGTGGGTCGCCCCACAATACCCACTTGAGAACGACCGCAACAGCATTGCCTATGGTACCCAACGGCGAAGAACCGGCCTCTGTTCCCGGGCTACACAGTAAGTCGGCCTCTGTTTTCCTTTATATCACTTGTCAACATCTTGGACTACAAAAGACCCACTGGAGTCTAGAAGGACTCCGCCATTATTAAGAAGGCTGCACTTGCCACATTTTCTGGGCAAGTTCAAGTTTGGACTTCGAGTTGCTTCAAGTGATCTCAATGCAGAAGTTGGATCCATAATAAGATGCATCTGAATCGGCTTGGTTCCGCCCACCAGTGCGCCTAACCGTGGTCATCATTGAGTTATCACTAGGCAGTCCTCACTTTCTTGACCAGTTGACTAGTCAATGACGGTATATACACCTCATGGCTAACCGAAGGAGAAAAATGAGGTAGGGTGGGGAAGGCTTAGACGGCGGGCCGCGGTCGTTACATGGGCAGTGACAACGTGCCATGTCACACCCTCGACGTGAGTGTATAGCGGTCGGGTCTTGTGTCTTCTTCTCGGCGACCACCATCTCAAGCACCTCCTCATCGACATCGTTCAAGCGACCTTGTCTTCTGTATGTCGTGCCCGGATTCTCCATAGTCGCGACTGTGCGAGGATGGTCACCTCCTAGCACTTGCCGCCTCTTCCTCATCAACTATCACCTGGAGCGCCTCCGCATCCTCCAATCGGCCCTGGCGTCTATACGTGCATGCAAGACTCCCCATGTTTGTGAGGGTGTGAGGATGTTTGTCTCTCAATACCCGTTTCCTCTTCTGTTCGGATGATCTTCTCCTTCATCTTTTCCAACACTACCACATGAAGTGCCTCTGGCCCTAGATCAAGTACGTGGCTGCAAGATTCCCCATACTCGCGATGGCGTCTGGATGGTCGTCTCCCAGTACACACTTACTCTTCTCCAGCATGACCACCAGATGAGCCTCCGCATACCCTGGCCCTTATACGTACCGATGGCTGGGTGGTTGTTTCCCAACGCCAGTTTCCTTTCTCTAGCACCACCACTTCGAGCGCCTCCACATCGTCCAAACAGCCCTGTTTGTGGTACGTGACTGCAAGACTCTTCATAATCATGACGGTCTCTGGATGATTGTCTCCGAGCACCTGCGTCTTCTTCTCCATCACTACCACCTCGAAATACGTAGTGGCAAGATTCCCCATGTCCGTAAGGGCCTTTGGATGGTACTCTCCTAGCTTCCGCTTCGTCTCCAACACGACCACCTGGAGCGCCTCCAGCGACCTTGGCTCAAGTACGTGTTAGCAAGACTTGCTATACTTGCGAGGGCATCGGAATGATCATCTAGCACCTGCTTCTGCCCCTCCATTACTACTACTTTGAGCGCCCCCGCCTCCTTCCAGCGAGCTTGGCAACTCATTATACTACCTTTCCGACCATGATGTCGACGATCACTCACTTTGTCCCTAAATCTAATTCCAGACTCCATATCCGATGTGGGCCTGTGATCTGTCAAACCAGCTCATATCTGTCTTTTTAACTTTTGTCGCGGGTTATCGATCCTCGTAGCCTTATCTTTTGTGATTTGTCAGACTTTTGAAGCAGTGCGAGGTGAATTCTATCCTTCCTCGCTTGGGCGCCCCAACTGATGTCTTTTGCTTGGATTGCAGGTTATCTTGTATCAACATCTCCACTGTCTTCGTTCACAAGTAAAATGCGCAGATGTAATACACGCAGATGACCCAAAGGATTGAATACTAAAGCTTGAGCTTAAATATCCTCGTGACTGCCGGCACAGAAAGCACGAGGTTGTCTTGGATATATATACCCCCTTCCATGACTCTCTCTCCCTCTTTCCTGCATCGACACCAACATGGATCCCCTCACTGAACTCTTCGCCCGCATGCAGACACCTGAAATGATAGCTGAGAAGCAGGCCAAAGCGTTGAGGTCCTCTCATCAAAGACAAACTATCAAATCCATCCCTCCCGACCCCATTCAGGCGGCTATCTTTCGGAACGCAGGTTATTTCGACGTAGAAGACCCAGCTCGCTTGCAAGAAATGACAACAGCGGCCTTAAAGGCTCGCTACCCGCCCCCCACATCCTTGCCGTGTGCAAATGTTCAGGCGGCAAAGTACAGCTTTTGCCAGAACCCAGGGAAAATGGCCTGTAGTGCGTGCAAGCTTGTTTCATACTGCTCCAAGGTCGGTCGACATCTCGTTGCTCGTATATTTTGGTTAATTTTTTTTGTTAATACTCTGTGATAGGGCTGCCAGCATGCGCACTGGCGTTTTCATAAGCACGGTAAGTAATCGGAAGGTGCATAGCGTCTATCCCAAGCTCTAAGCGTTACTATTGGATTTTTTTCAGATTGCCGAAACCCGATAAGTTCTGAAGATTGGAAGCCGTGCTGGACAAAGGAAGGTCGCTGTCCTTCATTTTTCCCGAGTGAAACGGCACAGGAGGAGTTCCATGAATTCACGACGGGTCTTTCATTGTATGTCTATTCTCGTCTTACCTTGTCGAATAAAGTTCACCAACCGCGTCCATGATTTCAGATGGGGAAATACACCTGCAGTGGACGTGATTAACCTATCATCTAACGAGAATGACGCCAAGAAGGATTTTTCTCTCGCCTTTATTGGTGTGTATTCCGGATGAAGGAAAAAAATACACAGTACATTGACACTCAATCCTTCAAGCTTCTGGTGACATTCGCTACGTCTTACAAAGTCTCAACGCTCTCCCATCCAACTATTCGGGGACTCTGAATATCCTCCTCAATGATATCAATTCGCCGATTGTTTGCCGCAATATCCTTCTGCTTGTTATCTTGGGCAGCCCCTTGGACAAGGCACAAGCTGCGGACATCGCTCTTCATTTCTGGTACTCGGCTTTCATGCCCGCGGAATATCGCCTCCAAATAGCAACTATCGTCGCATCCCTTCTACAACAATCTCAAACTGGGTTCTTAATCAGGCTCGGACCTCATTCTACTCTATTCGTCGTTATAACCAGGGAGATGGCCATGTTATTCGGGCATTTTATTTCATCTTCCATGTCGATCGGTGATGCTCAAAATGAATACGACCGGGTCAGAAACGCGGCTTCGCGCAGTGATTGGCGAGACAGGATGTATGCAGGGTTGAAACCAGCTCATCGAGCCGCATTCCAGAGGTATCGCTGCTTTGGAATCGTTCTTCCCTTTGGTGCGATGACTGCCCATTTCAATTACCCGAACCACTCCCTCTTCTCACTTAGAGGAAAATGGTTGCAGACGGACTACGCAGATCCGCTTGAAGGTTGGGAGTAAGTGTCGCGCACATTTATGCTACACCCGCTTTAACAGTGTCACAGTACTGGTACTCTTCTCGAGGCAGGAAAGAGACATGGCGCTCATCCGGAGGATGTCTACGGGTGTTTTTACTTTTACCTTTCTGAACAGCTTCGAGGTTTTGCTCATCGCCTCCGGACAACCAAGGTCACGTTTACGGCGTTGTGCTCTGATGCTCTTACTCTCCCAGGGAATATTCACAAGAATGTGTTCCGCCATTTAAACATTTCTTCCTCGGCTCGATTTGATCGTATCGTTACGTCCAACATTTTGGATGCGGATTATATTGGAATGCATGACGTTTTGACGCTGTGGACACCTCTTCTCGAAGAGAGTAGGAACGCCGCAGTTGTCGGATACTTCATGAATTGGGTAGAGCTCCAAGACGATGCGCGTGCAGCCGGGGGATGGCTCACACGACTCTACAGACCTTCTTCGACAAGTAATGTGGAAAAACCAGGTGAGTCGTAAAAAATAAAAATAAAAGAACACGGCCGCAGTGATAAATGACTCAACGAATTAATCCGCGCAGAACAACCTGGTTCCCAGTTTTGGAGACCTCGGTACGTTACAAGCCTTGTTTAGACTGGAGTATTGACTGTTGATAAATCATTCGACGTAGCGAATGTTCTGATTACGACGAGAACCTTGGCAATGAAGGACATGGAAGCATTATACGAAAACTCAAAGCCCTTCGCAAATTTCCTCAAGAAGCAGGGCCTTGATTCTATACTCAGAAAAACGAAGCTTCGGTTGCGCGACCGGCACAGAATTACTCCCCATGTATGTCTGTCATATACCTGAAGGATAAATACCTCATCTGTACGATGTGCAGCGGATTCTGGCTCCCTTGAAAGGACCCACAACCGCATTGCCAGAGTTTCATGATGATGATTCCTGGTACTATTATGTGAGTTCTCATTTCCTTACGCCATGATTTCTTTGATACTCAGCGACTGTCATTTACTCAGACGAAATTAACACTCTCCTCTTGGTCGGAGCGCTTCGTCGAGTTTGAACGCGTGTAGCGCGCGAGAAAAGTAAACGAGAAACATTTTCATCACGTTTGAGTTACGTTCCAAGTCGCTGAGATAGCACTGCCCTCAAATCTACGGTTTTATTTGCGCAGTAATATCCTGGTGCCATTTTGTACTATGGACATCTTCAGTTAAAAATACTCATGTGCGAATCAAAGCCAAATCTCGATGAGTTTTTGAATTGAGGTCTGGAGGGCACGCTCCGCCGGATGTGCTAGGCAATGTATTTTGCTTGTGTTTGTGGTTCTTTTCCAAAATATGCCTGAAGACGCAGATTTATCTGGAATGATCGAGTCAAAGAAACCTGATGCGAGACTACGCCATACATTGTGTATTCTGTAACTTTCAAATTGCTAACGGAGTAACCGACCATTTACAGACTTCTTCGATTTGGGACGGGATCATGGATTTAGATCCATAGTTGGTCTCCCAAATATTCAGGCCCAAAAGTTTACTAACCACAAAACCCGGCTCGTCGCCCTTATGATTGTAGAGTAGGTACATACTTATCAACTTGAGTATAAGGGCAGAGTTAAGCATAGCGCAAGTAGAAGTAGCTGCATCTAGAGGATGGGTGAATCCGTTCGCGGGTGATCCGACAATCATAGCCTCTCTTTTCTCCATTCCTTCCACTTTTCTCTGTTGATTCGCTGGGTGATGCAGTAGGGGCTGGCCACGGCCCCTGCGGACGGGTGGACAATAGCAATAGGACGCTCGGGGTGAGAGAGTTGGGGGGGGAGCAAAAAGATTCAAAAGCGAAAAGGCGAGTCCAGTTACGAATTCACATTGACCGGTAACGGTTGGCGTACGATGGCCTACCGCTTCCAAATGTCGAAGTAGCCAACCTTCAAAGCTTCAAAAATGCCTGGACACTTTAGTGGTCAGGTCTTACCACTGTTCATTGAGTGCGAAATTTGGTACTCCGACGGTTTCAGCCTGTAGGTAAGCGGTCTATAACACGTGGAGAAGGCCTAGACCTCTAAACAAGTACTACAGGGCATTGAGTGCGAAATTTGGTACTCCGACAGATTCAGATTGGCGCCCGTGTTCCGTAGTCTGCAACTTGAAGGTGTTATGTGGTGTTACGCAGCCTTAATGGTAGCTCAGTAGTCTTCTGATTGACAAGATGTCCTACAAGGTGCGCATTTGTTAAATCCTTTGTGTAGACTTTGTCGGATGCCTCTCGCAACTTGAGGTATGGGATGTGTACATTAGAACAAAGTTGCGTAGATCTAGACTACCACACCATGATTGCCATTGTTGCGTTTTGGAGGCCGAAGGCGCAGACCGTCGTTGTCATGGCTGAAGCACTATGGATTGGCTATCGTCATTGTCTAAGATTCTGCGACCGGAGCACATGCATGGGCCAATGGATGATGTCGGAGGAGTCATGGGTGCTTGATGTGTTGAGGTTCAAGGAGTTGTGGAGTTTGGAGGCCGTTGAATATTCTAAGTGAGTTATTTTGGTTTTATTTCTCGGTTTTGGGCCTAGGGAGAGTGTTCGAATTCTGGAATCATGCGAGCGCAATGTTCCCTTTTTCATTCTGATATGTTTATTACCTGGTCTAGGTATGAATTTTCTTTCGTACAGTACTTTGGTAGCTCGTTTGAACTGTATGTACCTTCCCGTCTGCCCTCCGAGTCCCCCCTCTTTTCCAGAGGACAAACGTATCGGCGTTGCAGATGCATTGTTTATTTTTGTATGACGCACTGGCACACCAGGAGGAGCCAGCCGCAGGCTGGCAACGAGTGGAGACGTCCGTCAAAAAATGCCAATGAATACCTGTTCTCAGTCCTGCCATGCAGACTAGTTACACTGTCAACTTGAAGTCAAATTTTTGGTAAATTGGTGCAAGGTTTTTACCGACGAAGTCGACTGGTTTTCTTTTGGGTTTTGGGTCTTTTAATCAGTCATTTAGTTGTATTGGTTTTTATGTTCAAGTGTCCAGGTCTGCCTGTAGGGCAATTTTTTAGATATGCATGTGCAAGAAACGTGATATGACGTAACCAAGTATTGAAAGACTTGAGCGGTCCGGGGTCCGGGGGAACTTAAACCTGCCAGCGAACGCTCTGTTCAACGTTTCTTCTCATAACATTGGCTCCAGTCAACAACAGGCCAGCCTTTATCAATTTATCTCTTCTTCTCTAACGACTGCACAAACCTGACAGGTCGATTGTTATCAGTTTTCATATCGTTGAGAATGGACAGGGAGACGCGCGTGGACAAACCTAAGCTCAATTATTGTTGCTCCAACTGTCTGAAAACCCCTCGCAATCTTGGCTTCGCCTTCAAAAAATGTGCTGGTGTGAGTTGTATTGCGCTTCTCGTATCCTAGGCTCAACTCTACTCAATATCTAGTGCCAGTATGCCTTGTACTGCTCTCGGGAGGTAGGAAACATTATCGCTGCACTGCGAAATAAGCCTGACGCACCCTTCGTCATGTCATTTGTGAACAGTGTCAGAAAGCCCATTGGCACACTTTCCCTCGCCTCACTTTTATTCAAAACTTGCTAAGAGAATCTTACGATTTCTCAGGCCACTCCATAAATCTCAATGCAATAAATCCTCTGACCAAGTCGCAGTGAGCAAGATCGTCCTGAGGCTGTTCGACGACGTCCAGCTTTCTAGCCTCCTGCAGGAGGAGTTGGCTCGAATCTTTTACGAAGATATATACAAACCGGACGATCCCAATCATACGCCTGATTTTCGAAAAATGCGTGTGGCCCACATATTTATATGTTTCGAGCCATCTGGTTCAGGATCGCTCTGTCGTCTTCAAATTGCGTACATTGGGCCCTTTCCGGAGGACGATCACGACTGTATGCCAGCCGTGACTACGTCTAGGGAGCTTTATGAAAAGAATTTGGGGGCGTATAATGAACAGCTTAAGGAAGAAGATTTTGCGTCAGTATTGGTGCAGTGCATGTACAAAAGGGGTGCGGTGGCCATAATTTCGGTCCCTATCAGCCGAAGCGCCATCAACAACATGAAGCGGAACCACTCTCTTGCTCAGAACGACACAACGATTGAGTTTGGTCGGGAGGGCAAATACCGATGCACACTTCCGTCAGTTCCATTTTTTTGATTATTTACACCTCCCAATTGATATGGGTGCGTACTTGGTAGATTGATGAACAAGATTATCACTACCATCTGCGACTCTGGAGACCGTACTTTCCAGAAAGAAATCAAGGAGGAGGATAGGCAGCAATGGAATGCGCTTGGTAGCTTTGTAAAAGAGCAGGTTGAGAGTCACAACTCGGACGTGCAGTGGGACCCTTCAGTGGAATCGGCCGTTCTAAACGTTTATAGGTAAAAGACCCAGCTTATAGTAGTTATGCTTCACTTAAGA
>Ga0247741_1001379_pt1 | contig 13520 bp, 10 predicted proteins | sample UWRJL213509R2_FD_180945 | JGI IMG/M metagenome (GOLD analysis project Ga0247741, IMG submission 180945) | Plant litter microbial communities from Arlington Agricultural Research Station in Wisconsin, United States - UWRJ-L213-509R-2 | ecosystem: Environmental > Terrestrial > Plant litter >... | reverse complement strand
ACGTGGACCCTCGAGACTGCATCGTCGACGTACGCGAATATGACGTGCCATACTATCTTCGTGTAGCTATCGACAACGACATTCGAGTCGGTCTCTGGTATGCAGTCACCTTCACCGAGGGTCGACCTTCCTTCAACCAATTGAAGGAAAAGGTCAAACGTGCGGATCCTGTGGTCATGGCCTATGATATCGAGACCACGAAGGCACCTCTCAAATTCCCGGACCAAGCTATTGATCAAGTCATGATGATCTCGTACATGGTGGACGGTCAAGGATACCTCATCACAAATCGTGAGATTGTCAGTGAAGATATAGATGACTTCGAGTACACGCCGAAGGAGGGCTACGAAGGTCCATTTATCATTTTTAATGAACCTGATGAGGTCAGCTCTTCTGTTCTGGATACCAGATGGATGCTAAAACACTATTTATCAGGCTGGTACTATCAAACGATTCTTCTCTCACATCCAAGAAGTCAAACCCACGGTGATGGCTACTTTCAACGGAGACTTTTTCGATTTCCCTTTCCTAGACGCACGCTCCAAAGCCAATGGAATCGACATGTTTCTAGAGACTGGCTTTGCCAAAGATGCTGAAGACGAGTACAAGAGCAGGACATGTGTGCATATGGATTGCTTCCGATGGGTGAAGCGCGACTCGTACCTTCCTCAAGGAAGTCAAGGTCTGAAGGCTGTCACCACGGCGAAGCTTGGGTATAATCCCATTGAGCTTGATCCAGAGTTGATGACACCGTAAGTAATGCCTCTTTAACAAGAAACGAGCTGATATGTCCTTTAGATATGCAATGGAGCAACCTCAAGTCCTCGCTCAGTACTCCGTCTCCGATGCGGTGGCGACCTACTATCTCTACATGAAATATGTACATCCTTTCATATTTTCTCTATGTAACATCATTCCTCTCAACCCTGACGAAGTGTTACGCAAGGGTAGTGGCACCCTCTGTGAAACTCTGCTGATGGTAAGCCGCCATTCTTAGTGCAGTAGATGAACACTACTAACTACGGTATAGGTTGAAGCTTTTAGAGGAGAGATTATCATGCCTAACAGACACGAGGAAGCGCACGGCAACATGTACGACGGGCACCTGCTCGCTTCAGAAACTTACGTTGGCGGACATGTGGAGGCTCTCGAGGCTGGCGTTTTCCGTAGTGATATTGCCACTGAGTTCAAGATCGTTCCATCTGCCGTTCAGCAGGTATGTTCCTTTTAGAACTCATATGCGATTTTCCTTACAATTTCCTTAGCTCATCGACGATCTGGATGCTGCCCTCAAGTTCTGTATTACCGAAGAATCCAAGACATCTCTGGATAAAGTTACCAACTATGACGAAGTCAAGGCCGAGATCACACTTGCACTGGAACTCATGCGAGACAACCCAAAGCGTTTGGACAAACCCCTCATTTACCATTTGGACGTAGCGGCCATGTATCCAAATATCATGTTGTCCAATCGACTCCAACCCGACTCTATGGTTGACGAATCTGTCTGCGCCGTTTGTGATTACAACCGTCCCGGTAAAACATGCGACCGCAGACTTGAATGGGCATGGAGGGGAGAGTTCTTCCCAGCTCACCGCGACGAGTTCAATATGATCAAGCATGCCCTAAACCAAGAAGCCTTCCCTCCAAAGCGGCCAGATGGCCCACAGCGCCGCTTCCCCGATCTGTCTTCGGCAGAGCAGACAGCTCTTTTACACAAACGACTGGGCGACTATTCACGTAAGGTGTACAAGAAGACCAAGGATACCAAGGTCGAAACTCGCGAATCCATCGTTTGCCAACGAGAGAACCCTTTCTACGTCGACACTGTGCGGAGATTCAGAGATCGTCGATACGAATACAAAGGTCTGCACAAAACCTGGAAGAAGAACTTGGACACCGTTCAGAGTGAAGGTCGGTCTATTGCCGAAGTTGATGAGGCCAAGAAGATGATTGTCCTATACGACTCCCTGCAACTTGCCCACAAATGCATTCTCAACTCATTCTATGGGTACGTTATGCGCAAGGGAGCACGGTGGCACTCGATGGAAATGGCGGGTATCACTTGTCTTACGGGGGCAACTATCATCCAAATGGCGCGGGCGCTTGTTGAACAAATCGGAAGGCCGCTAGAGCTTGATACGGATGGTATTTGGTGCATGCTTCCTGGCGTTTTCCCTGAGAACTTCAAATTTCAACTGAACAACGGGAAATCGATCGCCTTCTCTTATCCCTGCACTATGCTCAACCACCTCGTTTATGACAAGTTCACCAACCATCAGTACCACGACCTCGATCCTGACACAGGAGAGTACAAGATTCATAGCGAGAACTCCATTTTCTTCGAACTTGACGGTCCTTATAAAGCCATGATTCTTCCGTCATCGAAGGAAGAAGATAAACTCTTGAAGAAACGTTACGCAGTTTTCAACGACGATGGCTCTCTAGCGGAACTGAAGGGCTTTGAGGTCAAGCGGAGAGGAGAACTTCAGCTTATCAAGATCTTCCAATCCCAGATTTTCGAGAAATTCCTGCTGGGAACCACAACTCAGGAGTGTTACGCCGCTGTCGCCCAAGTCGCAGACCAATGGCTTGATATCTTGTTCAGCAAAGCCGATTCCTTAAGCGACGAGGAATTGGTCGAGCTCATCGCCGAGAATCGCAGCATGTCCAAGACTTTGGCTGAGTACGGAGGCCAGAAATCCACATCCATCAGCACTGCAAAACGTCTTGCGGAGTTTTTGGGGGACCAGATGGTGAAGGACAAAGGTCTTGCGTGCAAGTTTATCATATCCGCGAAGCCGATGGGGGCACCAGTCACCGAACGCGCAGTTCCTGTCGCCATATTTTCCGCCGAAGAGAGCGTCAAGAGGATGTACCTCCGCAGGTGGCTCAAGGACAGCAGTCTCGTAAACTTCGATCTTCGCTCTATCCTTGATTGGGAGTATTACATTGAACGATTGGGGTCCGTCATCCAGAAACTCATCACCATTCCAGCTGCGATGCAAAAGGTCGCAAACCCGGTTCCTCGAATACGTCATCCAGATTGGTTGCACCGACGAGTAGCTGGTGCTGTCGATAAATTCAAGCAGAATAAAGTCACTGACTTTTTCAAGAGCAAAGGAAGTGCAAGCGACGAAGAAACACAACCGATGGATATTGAAGATATCGGTTCAATGCCCATACAAGAAAACCGCAAACGGCTGACAGTCTCAGAGCCAACATTCGTCCGCGAACAAACGCCTGACGAAGGCTTCGAGGATGGAACTCTTCCCTACCCTTCTGTCGGCTACTCTTATTGGGTTCGTGTCATGCGAACTCGATGGAAAAGCAAGATTGCAGCTAGATGGGGTGGCGAATCTTCAACATCAGCCGTTCCTGCTATGTTTAAGACTTCACGCGCACGCACGAATCACCGATGGGATATCGTACAACTCCGAGAGAGCAAAATTCCTGGGCGGTTTATCCTATGGTTGTCAATTGACTCCGAGCTGGTCGACATCCCTCTTCGGATTCCTCGTGAATTCTATATTCACCTGAAGAAGCCTGTCGACAACATGTTCAGGGCCGAGTACTACTCTTTCACGAAAGTGACAAGGAACTTACCCCGCGACACTCCCTGCACAAATCTGTACAAGCTAACCGTCAAGGAAGACGTCTACCAAGACATTCAAGAACATTTCATTGATATCACGAATGACCCGAATGTGGATGGTGTCTACGAATTACAGGTTTGTCTCATCATATGCTTTGCCACTCCTTTCTCAATGTCCCACAGGTTCCCTTGGTTTTACGAGCTCTTCTTCGACTCGGCAAGACGTGTAATCTCGAAGATACGACACTCACTCTGAACAGAGCTCAGCAAGTTGGCTTCGATCTTCACCAGCTCGATCGCTGTACGACTGCTTCATCTCGCCAGCCTTATCTTAAGAGTGGTAAAGCTAGCCAGTACCTGTTCCTCTATCACGGCTCGACCAACGACGCATCTCTTCATGTTTTCGCACTTTTTTATCCCTCTGGCATGGCCAAGTTGTTCCTCGTCGATCCCGCAACTCGTCGCCAACATATACCACGTCTAGCGGAAACGTACAGCACCCTCCTACAGAAAAAGGGTCAGACGAGTACCTCTGTATTGTACCCATCTTCCCTCGAGTTCTCTCACACCTACCACTCGACTGATATAACCGCCCTCAAAGCCATATCCCGAGAACTCGGCCTTATGGAGGGCAAGGGCTTCAGCGTTGTGGTTTCTTCATCTAAGGACCAATCGTATTTCGAGCGGCTAATACCAAAACTGTCGAAATTTCCAGTTCTTTGCATGTCGCAGACGAAAGGACCTCACAATTTGGATGCCTTTCCCTGGCAGAACCACGTCGCCCAAAAGATGGTCAATAGGTATCTAGCAGTTGGCTCGTGGCTAGACAGGATGGTATCACTGGCCGACTACTATGACTTCCCTATTGGACATATTGAGGGAGATCAACCACTCCTTCTCGCCGATATCAGCTTTGCACGTAAACTTGTGCAGCAAGACATGGTCCTTTGGTGGTCCCCAGCCGATTTTCCCGATCTAGGTGGCATCGAGAACGACCGGCGTCAGACTGAACCCTTCCCAAAGTCTGATTTCCAATCGTCTGGCATCTTTTCCAATGTCTGCTTGGAGGTAACTGTCCGTAATCTGGCCGTTAATTCGGTGTTACAGTCAGTGCTTGTGAACGAATTGGAAGGAAGCGGAGGCGCGACAGCCTTTGATTCAACGTCTCATACTATCAACGAATACTCGAAAGGAGAAGCACAGCGAGACATAACACTTGGCGAGTCCCAAGTCTCAGCGCAGATGTTTGGTGTTCTGAAGGGAATGGTGAAAGCCTGGTTATTAGACAAAATCCAGGATAGCTCAAATAGCCCGGCCACACTCGCCGTCGACCACTTCTGGCGATGGATCAGCTCAACGGCCTCACAACTATACGATCCCAGCATACATCGTTTCGTGCATGGACTCATGCGGAAGACCTTTATCCAGCTCCTTGCCGAGTTCAAGCGACTTGGGTCACACGTCGTACACGCTGATTTCGGTTCCATCCTGTTATCAACATCCAAGCCTCCAGGAACTGCTCACGCTTACGCCACGTATATAACAACAGCAGTGACGAGCCATGAACTCTTCCAACACGTCTATCTACACACAGAGCGCTTCTACGATTTTCTTGTGTTCATGGATCCTGCGAATATGGGCGGTATCGTATGCGAGGATCCTCTGGCGGTTGACCCTCCAGAAGAATTATCCATGGAGATGAGGTGGAATATCCAGCATTTCCTACCGCCAGCCATACAGGACACATTCTCCTCAGTGATTCAGTACTACATCGTGGAACTGTTCAAGATTAGGCAAAAGCTGAACGCAGTGGCAAGAGTACCTCTCCGCGTTCTCCAGAACGGCGATCCAGATGCCACTCAGCGTGACGCTGCGAAGGCGAACGAGCTGGAGGCGACCCAAGAGTTTATCGCAAGAAAACTGACAAGAAAGATGCTTAGGACGGTCGAGGATGTCAAATCTGGATACCACGGGTCATTAATCCCCCCACAAAAGGACGATGAAGAAGAAACGCCACCACCCCGTGAAGATTACGCTTTTCCTGTACTTCCTGGCTCCCACCTGCAGCTCAATAATCCTCCTCTGGAATTCGTCAAGTTTACGTGTGCTGTGTTCGCTCTGGCGAAGGAATACCAAGTGGAAATTGGTTTGGTGAAGAGGAGTCTCCTAGACCTCATCGGTGTCCGCGAATTTGCGAGCGAAGCAACGTTCCGCAATCCTTGCGAACCACTGAAACTATCCAATGTACCCTGCCGGCATTGCGACGTCCTGCGCGATTTTGACTTTTGCCGCGATCCAGAGCTACTTCCTAGCCACACTGAAGTCAACCCGAAATGGCTATGCACCAACTGCGGGGGCGAATACGATCGGGTGGCCATCGAGTTTATGCTTATAGATGTGACTCGCAATCTGGAACGGGCCTTCGCTCAACAGGATCTACGATGCTCAAAGTGTCAACAAATCCAGTCTGACAATGTGTCACGCTGGTGCAAATGCTCTGGGTCGTACCAATTCACGATGAACAAGTCTGACATACGGAGGAAGCTGCGAACAATTGCTAACGTGGCGAAAGAATACAACTTACATAGACTGAAGGTGAGTTCGGGTCATAATGTTACCTCGTCTTCCACTTATTCTCTGTTAAGGAGTGTTCTCAAGCCATACTTTCAAATTGGTGAACCTGTTTATAAATTAAATGTAGCTTTTAGACATTGCTCTCGATATCTCGTATATCACGATTAATTATAATATACTGCTTATACTCCCCGAGACTACTTCGCAAGGCCCCGCTACGTTCAACTTGGGTCGTTTTGTCTTGTCACACACGATTAGAATTTAACTTGAATTTAACCTAATTTGAAGTCATTGAAGTTGTTGATTGTTTGCACGTGATCATGAGCTTCATTATCGACGGTTGCGGTTGGCGTATTCCTAATTCCTTCATCCTTGTACTTGTCACAATCTCTAGGTCTCAGAACCACTGCCTCTCTTTTCTTTCTTTTCTTTTATATCTGTACATGCCGCCATGCCATCCGCCCTTGGTCACAAACAAACTCCGTCTCTGAGTCAAAATCACAAGGCTCAACTCGCTAACGCATATAATGAACTGGGGAAGGAGCTGTCGTCCTCCAAGATTCGTGTGGTTGGTAATTATACCTTGGGACGGGTTATAGGCGAAGGTATGCGTCAATCCTTAATCTTCTGCGTTTCTAACTCTCTGTTTAGGCGCCTATGGCAAGGTCAGAATGGGCACACATCGCTTGACGTCAACAAGGGTAGCCATCAAACAGATTCCCAAGGCCATGTCTGCATCTTTGACTCGTGAAATTCATCACCACCGCCAACTTCACCACCCTCATATTACCCAGATGTACGAAGTTATTGCGACTGAGACGCACATTTGGATAGTCACCGAGCTCTGCTGCGGTGGAGAGCTGTTCGACTACCTTGTCGAGAAGGGACGACTATCAGAAGACGAGACGAGAATCATATTCGGCCAACTCTGTCTGGCAGTTGCATATCTACACGACAACAATATCGTACATCGTGATTTGAAGCTGGAGAATGTCTTGCTAGACGAACGATGTCGTGTCAAGCTGGGAGACTTCGGCTTCACGAGAGAGTTTGAGAGAGGGACATTTATGGAGACATTTTGCGGAACCACAGGCTATGCGTCACCAGAAATGCTGCAAGGGAAGAAATACCAAGGACCAGGTGGGAGGCTAGGCACTTTTATCTCTAATGTCGAGTTCTCATAAGAACCCCAGAGGTCGATGTCTGGTCACTTGGGATAATTTTTTACTGCCTTTTGACTGGGACATTACCGTTTGACGACGACGACGAATCCGTTATGCGAGACATGATTATCCAAGGCGAGTTTGAGGACCCTACATGGTTGTCGCTAGGTGAGACGAACAATCTCAATCTTGACGTGCCTGACCGTTTCTAGAATCGCGAGATCTCATCAAGAATATTCTGATTAAAGACGTGGCGAAACGCTTGACAATACCACAAATTCTGGCCCACCCATGGTTTACCACGAGAAAACCCACTTATGAGCAAGAATCCCCCTTGCGGCTCTTCACAGCTCACAGGTCCTCGACACCAGATCACGAATCTCGTCGAAATTCTGAAGGCACATCCGAAGCCTCCACACAAGAATCAGTTTCACCACTAATGAGACAACCTGACCTTGTGTCCTCCACACCTACAACCCCGGACGAATCCGTCGTCGATCCCTTCGAAAGTACCGACAATAAGACTTCGACTATCCAGAGACAAATGAGCAACTCGACTATACGCAAGATGTCTGGCTCAGACCTGGAATCCCTCCCATTCAAACTTGCGATCCAGCCGACGGTCATGGAAGAAGGAGATATGTCTCCACCTCCCTTGAGCTCTAAAGCACCTCCTAGCCACCCTCTTCGTACTCCTGCCCGTACCAAACGCCGTTCGGTCTCTTCTATCATGTCAGATAGTGGTTCACCAACCATCGACAAGACTCCCACCCCACTGCCCACCCCAACGTCTCGCGATTTGGATTTCGTCACAATGCTAACAGCGAACACACCAGTCATGTTCTCTACTCCAACTGAGAGACACCTCCTTAACACCCTCTCATCCCTAGGGTTCGACACAGCACAAATTGTTCATTCCGTTCTTTCACACGCGTGTGACTCTGCTGGCGCCGTTTGGTGGATGCTTCTGAAGAAAGAAGATAAAATGGTTGTGGAGGATGCCGAACCAATTGCGTCAGCTGCTGGCATAGAATCAGTACCTCTGCTGGGCGACGATCTACCCAAGCCAAAGAAGAAGAGGACCAAACTTTCTGCTGGTGTACAGACTGAGTACCCCTATGGAACCCCTCCTCCGAGTCTGCAATCGATCATCGCTCCTCAATTCGCATTGGTACCACCTACTCCCACATTTGTGCGCCCATCAACGCCTCCAAGGTCAACGACGCCTACTCGATCTCCGTTACTCTCACCATCGTCTTCAACAATTACTGGTGAGATGTCCTCGATACGATCTCATCCCACGACGCCTAGTGGTAGCCTCAAGGATAAGGACAAGGACAAGGACATGGGTTCGAAAGGTAGAAAGGCACGAGCAGGCAGCGTAAGCATTATGCAGCGTGCGACGACAGCATTGGAAGCTGCTGGGTTGGTGAGGAAGAAATCTTCAGAAGCCGTGAGAGAGGATAAGGAGCGCGATCGGGAGAGGGAAAAGTCGAGGGAAGGCGATAGGAGAGTGCCAAGTAATGAGGAACCCCGGGCTTCTCATGGAAGTGGCTCGTCGAAATTAACCAAGTCACCTCCAATGAAGCCCTCAAAAGACCAAGTTCCACCTTCTACGCCACCACCTCACGAACAAACTCACGGAGGCACACAGATAGGTTCTCCATGGGTCCTCGCAGAAACCCGAGAAGCTATGGGACAGACAGTTCAATCTCCTCCAGGTTCGGCTCCAGTCTCAGCGGCCAACCTTCGAGGAGAGATGCTCCATTCGCATAGCACACCCAATTTCTCGGAAACAGCGCCTTCGAAGGCGGCCACAAGCGCGAAGACCGGAGTTGCTCCCCACAGGAACAAGGCAAACCTCTTGACTGCCTTCAGATTGTGGTTTAACGAGGACAGGAAGGGCAAGCGGAAGGAGTCGGATGCGGCCGCCTCAAACGCGGGCTCCCCTCACGGAAACTATACTCGTATGTCAACTGGGCGACGAGGAAGTGGCTCAAATGGAAAGTTTGGAAGGGCCAGTAACCACCGTGGCCAGCGCCCGTCGATGAACTCCCGCCGTTCAAGCTCGGTGAACTCGAAACGCTCATCCGGCGCCTCTATGCAGGTAGTCCTCGACTCCCCGCAAATACCGACGCGGAGGTCGTTTGGAAGCCACACTCCCAACTCAGAATTTGGTGGTGAGCACTCCTCCAGGCCTTCGTCAATTAGGAGTTTCTCGATGCACCCAAGACATCGCAAATCTCCATCGCAGAGCTCAGCTGGTTCAATACACCTGCGCACCTCCTCTCCAATGCAAAAATACCACCGCAGAGCTGGTTCTGGATCTTCGACAAGAGTTGTGCGACAAATGGGATCTGCTGGGAGGCCCCCGCACCATCGGTCTAACTCTGCTACCTCATCCATTCATTCACCGCCATCTTCACGGCCCACATCTTATTATGAGCCCTCGGAGAATGAAGGCATACCCAGAACGACGTCGCCGCTCAAGTCCCGGTCTAGAAGATCGACGGATGATAGTTCGCGAAGAGGTTCAAGTTCTGGCAACTCAACGTTCGTGGCGCAAAAGCGCCAAGGACCATTTGCCAGCCCCGCTTATGGGAATGGCGGGACGGTTGGGCGGTCGAGCTGGAAGAAGAGCTGGGGAATCGAGCCACCAGGGTGGTCCTCTCGCACGGCACACCTTCCCATCGAGGTTCTGGCCATCTCTCCTGCGAACGAGCCGATCTCGATCAGGGACGTATTTTCCGGAAAGCAGGCCCATGGAAGCCCCGGGGATGAGAGCGATTGGGTGGATGAAGACGATGACATTCCAGCCTTTGCCGGCGGATTGGGCCAGTTGGGCACCTCGGCGGCTAGCACATCTGGAGCGGCCTTGTCTGCTCCATCTTCGTATCAAATGCAGATGGAACCCACACCTGTGACGCTTTCGCCAGCGCCAAGAGGGCATCGGTCTAAGCGGAATAATAATAGGTCTGGGAGCTCGTCAAGCGCCGGAGGGTCCGGTCCTGCGATGCGCTCAAAACAGGGCCATTCACCAGCCGAAAGGTCTACACCGCTTCCAGCAGAAACTGGCTACGACTCGGGTGACACGAGGAGTGGGAGGAGACAACTTCCTGCAGGTCGATCAGGCCCTGCATTCAAACACCCTATTCAGGAGGAAGACGAAGAGGAGGAGGAAGAATAGATACATCATCCACGATAACCAGTTTCCCTTATTTCGTTTCATTTATCCGACTAATTACTACCTTCCTTTCGATGTGGGGCTCTACTACCTGGACTTTGGTTAATCATTCGTTCTTTCGTTATTTTTTCATCACTTCACCTACATTCTACTTAGCTTTGTACGACATCTACGAACAGTCCTATTGCGTATCTCCGCCTTGATTGTATATCACACAAGTATACCCAATGAATATAAGTATTCTGTAGTCATTCTCTGGCGTTATCCGCGGCAGCCGGGCTGTGCTCTGCGTAGTCTTTGGCGATGAGGTAACTGCGCAGTCACGGACTTGTGACGCCGTGAGAAAACCAACGAAGCAGTGTCACTTCGTCAGCCTGCCGCTTGCCAACGACTCTGCCTACGACCACCTCCTCCATATCCTTATCCTCGTTTGAAACGGTCTGTGGGCTCTCTACAAGCGGTATTGACCTTTAAACTGATTCACAACCACTCACAGACCTATACGCCTTCATAATGTTCGTATTGCTCTCTGACAAAACCAACTTCGCCGCTCAAACTGCATTCTACTAGGTCTGAACCTTACGACCCATACCTCCCCCGAAATGGCGCCTCAGCAGGAGGCCCCGCAGGACCCAGTCAAGGAAACGCAAAAACAGCAGCCATTCAGGCCCAAATTGACGACACTGTTGGCATTATGAGGGATAACATCACGAAGGTCGCGGAGCGCGGAGAACGGTTGGAGGCTTTACAAGACAAAACAGGTGCGTTGGTTCTGTGTATATCCCCTTGTTTTCGTTTAGGGTGCACCTCTGCACGTTAGGCGTTATCAGGAGCAGGCAACTGAATATGAGACTTTGAGCTGACTTGTGGCTGCGTCATCACAGATAACCTTGCTGTCTCAGCGCAAGGATTCCGTCGTGGTGCGAACCGTGTGCGCAAGGTATGTCTATCTTGATTCGTTCAAAATAAGACAAACGATGCTGACTTGTTATTTTAGAATATGTGGTAAGTCTTAAATAACTCGGGCCTTTGGATACTCACGGACGTGTTTGTACCCATTAGGTGGAAGGACATGAAGGTATGTTTCATTTTCCCTTGTTCCTCAACACCTCCTCATCCTCCTCATCCAGATGCGCATTATCATCGGCGCTGCAATTGTGATCATCCTGGTCATTATCATCGTGTCGATTGTCAAGGCGACACAGCATTAAACCCTTGGTTTGTCTCTGGACTAACCTATGCACCATGCACCACCTCCGTATTTTACACCTGCTGCCTCTTTCGCCTTGTTGTTGTATCTATGCCACATCATAATTCCTTCTGCTGACGATGTTGGGTCAACTTTCTCCGACTTGGTTGCGGACGTGACAACCACTCGGACAGCTCGGACAGTCAATAGCCTTTTTACCAGTACATAGTACCTTGTCGCCATTCATATTGACTCAATACCTTCGCACACGCATGGGTTCTACGCTATCAGAGGTCTCGGTCATAAAGGCAAAAAAAAACCCATTCCCTTCTGTGCCTAGAATGTCCCAGTTACTTGAGAAAGTCAACCACATCTATTATTTGCAGTCGGAAATTTCAAGGGAAGCGCTTCCTATATGAGCGCTCGAGCATTGCGAAATCGACTGCGCCACTAGCCTTACTGTAACTGAAGACATTGTGGCGCAAACATTAGGGTTGACTGGACAACCCGTAGGTTCGCTCAACAAATTCAGGAATGGCTACAGAATGCAATTTACTTCTTATCTTTTGGGTACAGATTGAAATGATCACGAATGAGGGAGTAAGAAACGAGAATAAACATAGGTAAAACATAGTAAAATGAGAGATAAAGAATGATTCGTCAAAGATCGTCAAGGTCGTGTCATATGCTAGTATTCATCCTCCTCGTTAACTGTAAAACCGCCACCCCATCTCTTGCCTCCAGCTACCATACCCACACCGATGCCAATGCTCATACCGAGATCCGTCGTATCCGTGCTCGGTCTGGGCTTGAAGCTTTCCCTTTTTGCCCTCGTGGCCTTCTTCATCAGTCCTCCCACAGCACCACCAGGCTTCCCGTACCCAGCACTAGCGGTCCTGCCATACACGCCACCAGCTGCCGTAGCCGAGGAGGACGTAGATACACTCCGACCCCCGCCGTTCACGTAGCCGTTCACTCCAGCCCCATAAATCACGCTGCTCGGTATTCTGCCATGACCAAGTGCATGATGTTGTGTGCCGGGCTTCGGCATAACCATCGCAAGAGAACCTGTGGTGCGCGTCAGGCTTCCTGACGTAGGTGTCTTTGTTGGAAGCTTGGTAGGGGACGCTGCTCTTGTGTTCGCAGCGGCCATATTTACACCACGATGTCCACCTAATGGTGCTCTCGCAGATGGTGCGTACACAGGCGTTACTCCTCCGTTCTCTCCAAGTTTCTGCCTCTTGTTGGGCACCGAATGCGACGACCCCATCTGCGAACTTGTCCTCACTGCAGGTGTGACCACGCCAGTCTTCGAACCGCCAGGCACGTAGCCATGCGATGAGCCGACTGGTGTCGTTGCCCGCGGAGGTACCGAGCCAGCTCGTGCGGGTTTGCGTTTATTCTCCTGATCGGCTGCGCTGACGGTCTCCATGAGCATCTGCAGGATGCTTTCGCCATGGACAAGGAAAGGTCTTCCGGCATCATCCTCCCATGCTGGTATTGATCTGAGCAAGTCTTGCTCGAGCTAAAACATACCCACATTAAATAATTTTAAACGAAACGAGACGAAACTGACTCACCCTAGGCTTCTCCTTCTGTACTCTCTTGCGCATCTTCTCTTCGCGTAGCAAGCGACCAGGATCTCGTGGACCACGTCCAGTCAGCCGTGACTGATCGGACGCTGCTGCAGCGAGTTCCTTCTCTTCTTCACAAATGTCAAAGTACTTCTTGATACTGGCCAGCAGTGGTGCTTTCATCCGTCGTTCCTCCTTCAGCCGTTTGACCTCATCTTCGTGAATAGTCAGAAGCTCTTCC
>Ga0247741_1001378_pt1 | contig 13523 bp, 15 predicted proteins | sample UWRJL213509R2_FD_180945 | JGI IMG/M metagenome (GOLD analysis project Ga0247741, IMG submission 180945) | Plant litter microbial communities from Arlington Agricultural Research Station in Wisconsin, United States - UWRJ-L213-509R-2 | ecosystem: Environmental > Terrestrial > Plant litter >... | reverse complement strand
AGCTGAGTGCGACTAGGCGCGACTCCCGAGGCGAGCTGGCAATGGTAGTGGTAATAGAGTCCTATGATTCGCAGGAGTCGCGTTCATGCGGCAGCTCCTTCCCACGAGACAGCAGAACCGAAGGCTGTGCCTTCGGTTCTTTCAATTCTCCATATACCTCATATTCAAACCACAGGGTATCCGCGCCTCGCTCAACCACCTGACTATCTCCTTGGTCACGTCTTGTTATCCCGGCCTCATCCACCATTGTCAAATAAACCATCAATACCCCACGGCCCCTCGCTCGTATATCCAAACGCACGCACAAGTAGTTTATGTGTATTCAGTGGGGGCGGTTTCTTCTTCCTACTCGTTATCAGCATTGGTGCTGATGTTGGATGGGGATCCTGATCCGCGTATCCGGGTGTGCAGAAGCAAAATCAATAGGTGACGGGGATGAGCTTGAGTTGGAAGGCATAGGGACGAAGGAGGACTGCTCCTGCGAAGTTGCCTCGGGATTCATGATAACCCGATTTCGGACAGCACGCAGGGACTAGTGTAGGGTGCCGTGTCGGGTTTGCGTAGAGTGCCTCGAGGATCGGTTGGTAGTAATGCGGGGTCTGACAGTGGAACTTGAGGCAGTTGGATCTTGAAAGCGGAGGAGAGCACGAAGTAAATCACAATGTACTGAAAGCCAGAATTGATTAGCGAAGAAATTGGTGGAAAGGAACTCGGCGAGTACATACATTGGCGCAGGACGAATAAAAGGTTGTATGGAAATAGTTGGGGGAGAAGAGAAGACATGAGCATCAGAGCTTCGCTGGTGCCTTGCTTGGTGCCGTCGTAATCGCCCAACAATGGGCTGCTTCAACTTGCTTCGATCGAACTCGCGATCGTCATCCGACTCATCCGCATCATCTTCTCGGTGCATTCTTTGCCAAACACCCGTCAAACGACCGCCTCCAATGCATCAGCCACCTAGCGCTCTCCAGGTCTCCCACTTACGCCACTTCGGACTCTCACCGATCTCATCCGTTGCCAATCCTCTCGAGCTCCGACCGGAGGCACGAATGAACGACGAACGGGTCCACTCTGAGTCTTGAGTTTCGAAACCTTGGGGAAACTGAACGAGATGCAAAAATGCATATACCCGCATCAGCAACCACGTGTGATGACCGCCCAATACCGATGCGATTGGGCATAACATTTTTGGCGTCGATGGTGCATACACTGCGAGTAGTCGACGGCGGGTAAGAGTATGGTTCCAGGTCGTCCTGAATTCGTTGGGGATGTGTGCCGATACCAAGCGTCGAGCGTATATTCAAGATCAAGGTACTGTACTAAATCAATCAATTCGTTAGTCACGCGTCACACCCGATTTTTTCTGACCCCGGATTTGAACGTTTCTAATTTTTTCTGATTTTCTGAGATTTATCGTAAATTCGAAAAAGTCACGTGTTTAACGAATTGATTGATTTAGTACAGTAAGCCACAAGCCGTTCAGGATCAATTGAACAATGACGACGCATGCGCATATAACCAATCAGGAGGGTGTCAAGTGACTGTATATCGAGCCAACAATGACGAATACTTGATTGCCTCCCCTCCAAGACGTATTTCAAACGCCCAAGCACACACCGAGCCCGCTTCGCGATGACCAACGGCCACGAGTACCTCCGGAACCTGCCTCAGCTCTGCTCTTTTTTACAGGTCCTAGCACAGAGAGGAAAGATGTGAGGTGCGCAGGAATGAGCTGACGGAGATGGAAAGTTGTAAAATGTCCGTATTGCCTTGTACGAAGGCCTTGCTTGTGAGTGTGCGTGCTTCGTGAATGTGACCGGCTTGGACGTGGTAAAGGAGCTGGGAAGCAGTGGGAGGAGATTTCTATGGTTCCTCGTGTCTATTCCGACAACGAATGAGAGCCTAGAGAATCTTGAGCACATGACATTGCCTTCCGTCGGATGGTGAGTCCCTTGAGTCCGCTGCGCTGGAGTTGGTGAAAAAATCTATGAATGACGAGAGCAAAAGCCAAGCAACACGGGTGAGACTCGAAGAGTTGACGTCGACGGCATATAGGACTAGATAGTTAAGAGGAGAGGGAGAATCCTAATCGCGACGCTTCAGCACCGAACACTGAAACCTGTACGGGCGCGCACCGCAGACGGTTCTTGAGCTTGAGCTTGATGCATGGTGGCTGCTGGGCAAGGTGACATCAGACTGCAGTCGAGTCGAATTCTGCGGACGTCCTGTCCGACATCACCGACGTCATCCTCTCTTGGTCCCCTCCTTCGGCAAACAATCATCCTCCACACGTGCCAGTCCTCTTGAGATCCAACCCACGAACGAATCAACTCCAAGTACGAGTCTCTGACCGTCAACAACCATTTGCCTATATCCGCAGAGGCCTCAAGGCCTCAATGCATAAGCCTCCACTCCTCCACCCCGAATGCCATGTTCAGCCCCGGACACACACCAAACGCAGTCCTGGGTGGGGTGTACGACGTGTATTAGTTCAAGATGTGCATCGTCGTTGGGTGGCCACTGAACTTGATTAGAGGTTTGGGCTTACAGAGAGGCGTGAAAGTGATCATGGTGCTGGTATGAAGGTTGTGTATGAGAAGAGACCTCGGCGTAACTCGTGGTCCACTTGAATTGGCGTTGAGAGTTCTTCGCATTTTCGTTTTGTCATAACCTCGCCTCCTTCCTCCAGGCCACCACCCTCTTGTCCAATAACAGTAGAATTCGCCCCAATATTATCCAGTCGAAGACTTGAACATTATCGGATACGTGGACGTGACTGACGCAGAGCTCGTTGTTACTACGGTCTAGAGGTTTTAGTTAGCACCGAAATGGAAATACGAAGCGGCAGAGCAAGACACACTGACACGGTGATATCAACATCCACCTCCATTCATCCCATTGCTAGTCATCCTCCTTGTTGTCTGAGAAAACCACAAGCCTGTCTGATGAGGTATTTGTAGAAGGAGCCGGAATACGAGCACTACAACGAAGTTACGAGCTAGACAGAATTAGTCAGCATTTATTCGCAAGCGGCATGAAGGAACGATAAGTCATACAATTGAAACAAGCTTTGCTTGCCCGCGGCTTCGCTGCGGGGTGGGAAACATCAGGAATAAATGGATCCCATAATTTTTTTCACTGACCTGTGAGTTGATTTCTGAATTGATTCACGACCTGTTATTTTATCTCTTCTATGCTTAATTCAATATGTCATATTTCTGTGGACTGTGGTGAAGGCTTGTAGCCTACTGCATAAAAGCTCATACTGTACCATTTTATTCAATTCGGCCAGGGGGGGACAGACAGGCTGGCTGAATTTGGACGTCAGCCATCCTGCGGGTGGACAGGGGACATCTCCCAGATTCCGGGCCAAAGCAAAAGTTTGGCCGCTTGTGCCAGTAATAGCTTGCAATGTAGAACTGACCCTCGAGTTGTCAGTGATCTCACAAAGGCCATAGACTTTGAGTGATATGCAATTGAAGCCATACTTGCACTCAAATGAAAAAATTTTAACAAAAAAAAGAGATCAGGGCGCCAATATAGTAGAAATAAATTAGTAATTTATTTCAATCAATGTGCAACGGTGATTAACGACAATTAGGCCTCAAATGGTCGTGAAATACACTTCAGAGTGAGGATTTCAAAAAATTACTATTTTTAACATGTTTCCCAAAACACATTTTGGTGTCAGCCACATGGGTAGGGGGGCACCTGTTTACAGCCTCATAAGCTACTGATTACTCATACTTATGTTGGAATTTATTAGTACAGAGCCCGGAAGTTGTGCGATACCTGTCATTTTGTGTAGTACGCATCCTACTTGGGTGTAGATATCATATATATTCATAGCTAAATCAAATGCATCGGCACTCGTTTGCCACAAATTGGCCACGAAGTCCCTCAACTCTCCCATTGTTCCCGACTCCTGGATTTCAATAACTTAGTGCTGAATTGACATTTTATTACATTTTAAATATCTTAGGCCTGCCCGTCGCCCGTTGACACCACTCGTGCTGAAGCGCTTGCGGGCACTTGTTTCAGTTTGGGGCCAGCGGGTGTTGTCGCGTTGCATGCGTTTGTTTGTTTCCAAAGGCGTCGCCTCTCGCTCTGCTTTCTCACTCGCGCTGCGCGCTCGCGAATTTCAAACCCCGCTTATCATGTAAGCTGTTCCCAGGCATTCTCTCTTAAAGTATTAGATCTGGTCCGTATTGAAGGAATTTGGGCGTTGACGATCAACGTCGAGAGCTGGGTATCGAGGTTAAGACTGGTCTACAAACCTGGTTCCCAGTCAACTTGAGCGAAGGTTGAACGTTGAACGTTGAACGACCATTCAATACGCATGTTGGAGAGACGTTCGGGTTTGTTTCAGTTCCGTTCTAGGTGATAGAGAATTGAACTTGGATATGGCTACTCGAAGCTTGGCGCCCATGGTCAGGTACTAAATCGTCAGTTTAGAAAGGTTTGACGAGCTGACAGTCCCGCAAAGTGTTGAGATGAGGCGGGTGAAATGACGAAAGTTGATATCGAGAGAGCAGTAAGGGTTTGCAGCGTTGACGAAGATAAAAACTGACGATGTTGGGGGGCAGTCGCGAGTTGACAAAGTCCGGCCAGTTCAACCACCCAAAGGGCTAGGTAGTTATAGAGGGGAGGAGGGGAGGTCAGAACCACAGCGGGGATTGTGGTCGTGAGTAGAATGTCAGATGGCTGCTTCTTTCATCGATGCTCCCGACTGTTGTTCGGTGTTCTCGGATGTCGACAGCGCAGACACGTCATTGACGAATGCCATTTCCTTGTCTGCCATTCGCCCGTTGTCGCATCCGCCGTTACTCCCAGCGCCAGAGTCATCACCGCGAAACCGTTCCAGCCCATGATGAACCTCAGATGCCCAACCGCAGTCCATACATTCCTTGATGTTGAGCACGTTAATGGATTTGGTGACGGTGATGAGTCGAGTGTAGCAACAAACCAGCCGAAGAAAAGAAGTTGTTCCGATGTCCTGTCGAATCCACTATCGTCTGACGCGTTCGCGTCAACACATCGCCGACGTCATTGGTCCACTTCTTCGATGGTTCTTGCAAGACTTCGATGCGGGACCGGCCCTTCCATCCGCAAGTATCTCCCCTCCAAGTAATCGCCCGAAGAAATGGAACTAGTCCCATTCATGCATAGACCTGCGCCATGGCCAACTCCCAGAACGCAAAGGTCCTGAGCCACAACTCTTCTCGAATTTCGCAATGAAATTATTCGCAACATTCTTGGCGCTGATAGACGGTGGAAGGCTTCTGAGGGTACTACACCAGTTGTCCTGAGCATGTTGAACTGATATCGAGCATCAAAGTGTTCGTATTCCTAGGTGGGCTGGCCAAGATTCAACGTTGGTTGCTGCATATACAGCCCGTTCAACCAAATTGCCAGTGCTCTCTCGTCCCACCCCTCCGAACCGCGTCCGTCTGATGCACGCACTGCCCTCTCTGCGATGACCAACACACCCCGAGAGCACATCCTGAACCTCCTCAACAGCGTAGCCACCCGTCCCTAACCGCATACTCCGAGCGGCGTATATATGAGACGGGTATGAACAAGTGGGAGGGAGAATGTGTATCCAAGAACTTTGTCTATCTTGAACGACGCCCTTCGAAAGACAGCATGGGCCACTGCATGGTTGACAAAGGCGACCAGGTTCGGCACGCCATAGGTGCTAGGAAGTAGAGGGAATCAATTCCTCTAACTCCTACTGCGAGTAGGCCCCAGGAGTTCGGTATGTAGTGCCTGATGAGTTTCTGAGTCCACTATGTGTTCGCTCGAGAACGAGGGTGCTCGAGCGGTCCAAGTCGCGTCAATGGAGTATGCATCCAGCAACGAGAATATTCGGGCATTCAAGCTAGTATTGTCCTGTAAAACTAATCGAGACACAAAAGTTCGTCAGCCTCGTGATCTGAAAGCAAAGTTGAGACAAGAGAAACAGGTGATGACATGGGGTAGAAGACGCAATGAGAGGCATGCTGCAACGCGTCGAGAAAATAACATCCCGTCCGAAATACACGAGGAAAACGCCTTCCCAGAAATACCACGGCCCACAAAGAAACACAACATACCTCCGCACAACCGTTCCTCCGATTCGACTTCAATCCACGCTAACCCAAGGATCTCGCCTTCCAACAACCTCGAATCCTCCACTTCGAACCATCAAGCTGTCCGACCTCAGACACAGGAAAATCTGCAGCTGTCCAGTCCATTGGTCTTCGTTTGAGTTTGGGTTTGAGGTTTACTGAAGAGGTGAAAGTGGCCATATTTGGAGGAACGAAAGTTTGTACGAAGAGTGATCTGAGCGCACTCAGGTACAAGACTTGCATTTGCGTTCCGTCTTCCTCGCCTCGTCGCTTTCGTCCATGTTCTCCTTCTCATTCGCCTCCACCCAAGTTAGGAAAACCCTACTCGTGACAACGCGCCAGCCTCCAGTCCACTGGGATTCCACCGAACATCCGCCGCCCAATTACAGATCAACGATGTCCACGATGAGTCTTGGACGTTTTAGCTTTGTACAAACGTTGCCAGCGCGGAGATCGTTGTGCAGCGGTCTAAAGGCATTGATTAGCATGGAAAGAGGGAAACAAAGCGGAAAGGCAGGACGTACCCGACACGACAGTTTTTTGAGAACTATCGACGCCAGCACCAGTTTTCCATATCATCCCACCTCTCCTTTCCGCTCATGCATTCGCATCCTTTCTTCGCGTTGCCCAACGTTGTCCTCATCCTCCACTCCAACCCATCTGATATGGGTCTTGTCCAAAGAGGCGGAATACAAGGAAGCCTTCACAGGAGAGAGCTGGTACCCGAGCAAGTCCCGAAGAGCTCTAAAGAGGTTGTCAGTATTCACTTGCAAGCAGTAGGAAAGAATGATGACTCGTACATTGGGCATCTCGTCGACTTTGATGGAAGCTGGTGGATGGGGTTGGCGTTAGGCGTCAAATTTGAACGTTGAGCATCTGGAGTCGACAACCGAGTAGCGAGAAACGATTTAAACCAGCTTTTAGACCTAGTTCTCGGTCAAATTGAGCTTCTGAATTTTCAGCGACATTTGAGCGGTGGGGCGATGGGTATGCCATTGTTAGAAACACGTTTCGGTTGGTTATTCCAAGCGATAATGACACTTGATTATGATCATTCGAGGCTTAGCACCTAGGTCGTAAGGCTACGGTTCATGAAGGCTAGACGAGCCAAGAGTCCCGTAAGGTGTCGACGAGGAATGGCGAAAGTTGACACCGAGTAATCAACTAGAGGGCCAAAGCGATGGGCATATACAGCGCAGTATTGGAGAATCGGCGACTCTCTGGCGATTGGATGTCCGAAAGCTTGAAGCTGGAGGACACGGATGAGACCGCCACGACGATGGTTGGAGTTTGGAGACACTGCTCGCGGAGTACCGTACGAGAGGCCGGCCACCCGCCGCCGGTTCTTGAGCTTGATGACTGGCCAGATGCAGCTGCTGTTCGGCCAGGTGACGGCGCCAATAGCAGACTGAAGCCGAGTTGACTAGTCGAAGAAGAAAAGCAAAGGACTTCTGAGCTTCGTGTGCTGGGTTCCGCGGATGTCCTGTCCATCGTCCAACGCATCAACGCATCATCGGCGACAATTTCTCCTCGGCCTTCTTTGCCACACCTCTCGCCGTCGTCCTCTTCAGACTCAAACCCAGATTCTGAGCCGCGACTCTCCTCGGATTCCGCCTCTTCTCGCCGCCTGACCAACAACTACATAAATATCCACAATGTTCGTGCCCTGCCAGTCACTGCCTCCCGCCCAGCAGTAAGTTCCGTCCAAGATAAGATGTTGACTACATTTGAGAGGTCTTGAAATTTGTCAGACGATAGTGGAGACGGTGGTCTAAAGGTATTCATGATTAGCTTGGAAGATTGGAAAACAAGAGACGTCATTAGCACGACGCACCTGACACTATCGACGTGCTCGTTGTAGGCGTTAAGGCTGGCACGAGTCTTTCAACTACATTAAAATTCGTCTTGTCATCCCTGCATGACCTCCATTCCCGCCATCGTCGGTCGTCCTCCTCGTTGTCAGGGTACAGGATGTATCGAAGGAGACGAAATACGAACATGGCGTGCTAGGATGAGCTGGACGGAAATAGTTAGTACCCTCTCGCAAGCAGCAGATGAAACGTACGGTTTGAATCTTGCCCACTTCGAAGAAAGTTGGTGGCCGATGTTAATGTTATAGGCCAACGTTAAGCAACAGGTGTCGAGAACCTAGTGCCTGGAACGAGATACCCAGGTCGCAGTTGAGTTCTGTGTCTTCATCGAAAGTCAAGCCATGAGTAAAGGTGCATGTTGGAGACGTATTTCGGTCAACCCTTGGTTGTGCCAGGCGACGGTGCCACGAGGGTTGAGTTTGAGCATGAATCCGAAGTTTGTGACCTGGGTACTAAACCTTCGGTCCCTGGAGACCAACAGCCCCTTGAAGTGTCGAAGGTAGGCGGAAAAAATGACAAAAAGTTGAGATCGAGAAGGCAGTGGGGATCTGCACTGTTGAAGAATTCGCCGGCTTTCTAGGGAGTCGATGCTTGACTGTAAGTTTGAACCTAGAGGATGATCAAGATACTAATCGACAATATTGGTTTGAGAAAGAGCCACAATTCACACATGTCGAATTTTCGTCTCCATCAGGCCCCAGGGCACATGATCGGGAGCACCTGTAGGCCAAAGGAAACAAACGCATCTACGAAGCAGCTCAAATTTCACTGCTTAAATTTACTTGAATTACTCACCCTGGGCTGTTCATTTCGCGCACGATCTCAGGTCGACAGCCGCGTCGACCAGACCAGGGATTAAGCTTTTAAGCGCCATTCAAGGATTACAAGGACATGGAGTATCACCGTAAATCTCGGAGGCATCCTGTTCGATTGTGGCCAAACATCACTTGGGGATGGGGACTCAGCGCTCAGCGCTCAGTTGCTGCAAAGCTATGCTTTTGAACTTAGCTGTGCGAGTTTCTCTGACAGTTGCCAAAAAAAGCTCTTTGTGGCTCATGTATCTATTCAGCACAGCCAATGCATATAAGTTATAACATGACATGTCCCTTAGTCCTAAGTATATTAAGAACCATTAGCTCGAGCTCGCCCGCCTTCCTTCCCCTGGTCCTCGTTTATGTCGAATGCAACATTCAACACCACCTTCCTCCGCCCACGCCATGTTCAATCGGAGCAACCTGACCAATCTAAACGGGACTTTCACGCAGCACAACAACGTCAGTTATGGATCGACTGCTGGTCAAGGTGCGTCGCTTCTTCCCTTGTTCAACAGCGCTCAGACTGACGTTTGATCAATCTACGTTAGCTGGATTTGAGATCTTGACAAAGGCGACCGCTCCAAGCGCCTTCTATGACTATCATGGTCATGAATTTGACGTACCTCGATGTCATGAGAACACTCGCATTGCGGTCCGTGACAAAATTGGTGAATGGGTCCTCGCATTCAAGCTCGCAGTCATTATTATGTGGCTATATGGTGCTGCTGGAGCTGGGAAGTCCGCCATTGCTCGCACCATGTCTGAAATCCTTCACGCTCGGCGGCAATTACTCGCTACCTTCTTCTTTTCGCGTGCGGATTCCTCCCGAAATAACATAAAATCAGTTATCCCAACCCTCGCTTACAAAATCTGCCTTTCCATACCCGAAGCTCGTCCTCTCATCACCGCTACGATTGAGCACGATCCACACATTTTTCACTGTCCAATCCACTACCAGTTCAAGCACCTCATTGTCGAGCCTCTGCAGCAACTCTCCCGGCAAGGTGTAACATATCCTACAGTCATCATCATAGATGGGCTAGACGAATGTCTGAACCATGAAGAATGGTCCACCCTCTTACATGTGATCTCCGAAAACGCCGGGAATTTCTTTGCACCGCTCAAATTTCTCATCACCAGTCGGCCGGAAGTCCAGATTGCAAGAGTCTTCAATGCCCACCCCATTATTGAGGCGTCTGCACGACACTCGCTAGACGATGAACCCGAGTCGGTTGAGGACGTGGAGTATTTTCTGTCTGCCAAGTTCGACGAAATCAAGCGGACCCATCCTTCGAAGCGCCACATACCTCACGACTGGCCATCAACACATGTCAAAGCAGATCTGGTGCGGAAGTCGTCTGGCCAATTCATCTATCCCGCGACAATCATCAGATATATCTCATCACCTCGACATAATCCAATGCTCCGCCTCGAGATTGTCCTCAGATTGCGACCACTGTTGGGAGAATCTCCTTTCGCACAGCTTGACGCACTGTATAGGCATATAATACTTTCTTGCGAGGACGTAGAGCTGGCACTACGCATCATCGGGATGTGCTTACTGAAGACGCAAGGAATCCATGTTTCATGGACCAACGAGATTTATCCCTTTCCCTCTGAAACAACAACTCCAGAAAACATGGAACAAATTCTCGGTCTATGTCCTGGAGATGTACAGCGTGGTCTAGAAGACTTGGGCTCCCTCATCGAATACAAGGGTGATCACATAGAACTTCGTGTTCTTCACGCTTCTCTCTTCGACTTCTTAACAGATCCCACTCGGTTCTGGGACCTCCCATTCAACCTCGCAGCCATCCACACTGATCTAGCCGTTTGGTGCACTTATCTTAACGCTGGTCATGACGATGTTCAGATCAAGGACCTCAGGTGTGAGTCTGAGATCTTATACCACTTATTTCTCACCTGGGAGAGAGCTCCTCGAAACTATGCTAATATTACACATCTGAGACAGATATTGTATTCCGGTTATTCTATTCTTCAATAGTACAAGCAAATCCTACGGATGAGCTCAAAGAGAGGTTCCAACAGATGACCTTGCCCAAACCAGCTTTGCCGGACAGCAGCAAAGTGTATTCTGAACATATTTTATACTATTACCCATATGTCATCAATTATCTGCAAAACTCGGTACGTTCACTCCAGTATGATCCGTACCTCTGATTTAGCTAACACTAAGTCAAGGCATTCGAAAACAGAAACGCGCTCTATAGTCGCCACCTAGAACTCTATGAGCAATATGTCACATCACTGCTACAGCTCTATGAGCGGCATTGCCCAGGTTTTAATGCTATGCTCGCTCTCGACTACAAGGGACAGGATATACGTCGCTTATCTACAGGGATCTGGTGGGGAAACCCTTTGGTTTTAGCCCCGATAGCCCATCCACAACGATGGGATCTGGATGATTTTGAGTTGACCGAGATCTATATACTAGAAGTAGGAGTCCATCCACTTCTGGCATCCATCTTGGCCCCACGGGTTCCCCAGATACACCTAGAAACAGCCTTATCCTGTCTACGTTATCTACAGTCTGGCGGCCACTCTGTTAAGAGTCGAAAGTCACTGAAACCCCTTCTCAAGTCCAGATATTTCACGAGATTGAAGATGTGGCTATCTCTTTCACGATTTCGAAAAAGACGACACCACCATTCAAGTGGGCGCTGCTTATTGGATGTACAAGATCTCTACTCCATATGGTGGGGCGATCACCCGAGGCGTCCCAGCACCGGCTACATCATTCGCAACGTCAGCAGAGATTACAAGCACGGCATCCGAGTCCCCCTCCACTTCTTCAGCTACCGGTCAGAGTATGCATCTAACTATGACCTATGGTTCACATACCGATGCGCCCTGCAACTTCTCCCCCTCGTCCTTGCGAACGCACCTCCTGATTCCCACCTCGCATCCATTGCTACCAACTGCATTTTCAATTCTTTCTGCACCGCATACCCACAGGAAACACGGAGGGCAAAGAAATCCATCACACAATACCTCTCTCGATGTCGACCTATTAGAGCTATAAGGGAAAGGGTTGTTGTGAACGGTATGGATTGAATGGAATGGATGCAGACTAGCGTCGGATAGTCACCAATGTTAGACACTTGCTGTGTCGGCTTTCCCAAAGCACAACACATTCATCTCGAGCGCAATTGGCCACACCCAAAACACATCATATAAGACACATGTACAAGTTCTCTACACTTTTCACGATATAAAACTATAGATTATCTCATTTTCCGTACAGCTCAGATTCAAAGTTCGGGATATCTGCGCATCCCTCGCTTCAGAGTCCAACCGCCTGCTTCGTCCTGTACTTTCTCCGGCTGTCTCCGTCTCCGTCTACCACTTTCAAATCGGCCACCAAAAACACCACAGCCCAATTGTACATCTGCCAATGCACGCACTGCTTTGGGTGTCATCTGCGCATTCGATGGGGGCGGTTTGAATTTCTTCGTTAATATTGTGCAGAAGTGGAATCGGAAGTGACGAGAATTAAAAGAGACAGCGATGAAGGACGAGTGCGCTCGCAAAGTCCCCTTAGTCTCCTTGATACAACAGCACAGTGACTGGTGGGTGCTGTGTCAGGGTCTGCTCGTAAAGTGAATCGGGGATCGGTTGCTGGTAGTAAAGAGTCTGACGGTGGCGGAGGAGAGTTTGAAGTAGGTCGCGATGCAGTGAAAGCCAAAATCAACGAGCGAAGAAACTGGGAGAAAGGAAATCCACGAGTATATACATCGACGCAGGACTAATTGAAAGATGTATGGAAATAGCTACAGAAGCTTGTTGCTAGTCAGGCAATCATAAAACGAAAGGAACGAAACAAGACGTGAAAACAAGACGAGACTCTGAACAGGAAGAACGGCAAACTAAAATAGAAGAACGCACTCTAACAGGAGTCCGACTCAAACACATCTTCTTATCTGTATACACAATGGTTGTGGGGACGGTTGTCTTCACCTGCACCGTCGCAGTGGGCGTCTGTTGTTGTCCATGTCCGTCGTGTTCTCCAAAGTTACTCCTCAATCGTACGCTCTCGATACAAATCTTGACCTCGATCTGCATCACTAACGCGATCCAACTCACGGACCCACTTCGAATACCCAATCCACCCACCCCCGCTCATAACCCGCAAGATATAGAGTTCCATGTATGAGGTGCCTTCGAGACGCCTATCGTTGCTGGTCTTGGCCTTGAGCGGCCTGTACGGCAACTTGAGGCGATGAACGCGTTATGATATCTGGGGGGCGGCATGCAAGGAGGTTTTTGCTTGCGCTCGTCCCACCAGACGAACCCGACTCAGGATTGAATTCGCATCCTGCTCGACGTCAACAGCCCCAGTACTGCTCAATGCGGCGCCTACGAGCGGGTTCTTGAACATGCTTTATTTCGCCCAGAAGGAGATGGGGTTCACGTATTGGATTGAGGTTGCTGTGAGATAGAATGTAGTTAGTTATTGTAGTATGAAACAAGGAGGGCAAAACTGAAGAGAGGAAGAAAACGAAGACGAGAATAAGGATGAGGAATGAGAACGATGGAGGGTTGAGGAGTGTCAGTATACTGGTGAATGACGGCGTCCAACAGTGTATGGTGTCCCCAACCAAAAAATGGGCACAAACGACGAAAAAAAGTACTCACCATCAATAATCTCCGTATGATGCGTCGACGCCGATACCAACGAGCAGTGGGCGTTGATGTCTCCTCTCTCT
>Ga0247741_1001377_pt1 | contig 13526 bp, 14 predicted proteins | sample UWRJL213509R2_FD_180945 | JGI IMG/M metagenome (GOLD analysis project Ga0247741, IMG submission 180945) | Plant litter microbial communities from Arlington Agricultural Research Station in Wisconsin, United States - UWRJ-L213-509R-2 | ecosystem: Environmental > Terrestrial > Plant litter >... | reverse complement strand
AAGCACTTTCCTTTTTTTTGAGCTTGGCAAGAAATGGTTTTGCGCGGGGTTCTCCTCCATGGGTAAAGGCGATCTGCCGGAAGATCAGGAGCGCAATGAAGCTGCCCTTCATCTCAGCACGGCCGATGAGCTGCTGGGAAAGGCTTTGATCGAAGACATTCATCTTGAAATCGACTGGTCCTCCTGTTGGATTGACCAGCGGTCCGGTTTCCAGTTCATTGAATACATCATCGTGTTCAGCCGTCGCGATCAGGATATCTACCCAGCGCTTTGGCCGCTTAGGATGTTTCCACACCGCACAGATCTGCGCAGCGAGCAGTCCCTGGGATCACTGGTTAATTAACTACCAGCCATTTTGGGTGTAGTTCACGATCATATGTCTCTCAGATTTTAACGCCTCGCCTTTATCCTCAAAACCGGAAGTTGCGCTATTTGTTTTCTATACATCAAATTCACAAGTAGCCGCGTAGCAAAAAAACAAAGAAACCAAACCAAGCAAGCATGTAAGATGTTTTTATTTAAAACTGAAAAAGATGGAAAGATTGGCAGAAAGTATAGAAAAGGAAAAGGGCTATCTACAGATAGTAAGGTCCAAAACTGGCGAGGGTATTTATAATCATAGGAACAGCGGTCAGGTTGCAGAAAGGTCGCCCAGGATAATTAGCATTATCCCGGAAAATACAAAATCCAGGCCAGCGCCAGTAATAGGCGAAATCAGAGAGCTTACCAAGATTGTACCAATGAACGGGCTTCTCGGACTCCTTTGATATTTCCGGGCAGCTATTAAGCAGCCCGGAACAAAACGACGCTTCGTTTTCAACTCTAATATTTGCCCCGCTCGAATAAACATCCATTAGGTGCACCCGGGCGCCTGTAGCAGAAGCGCATTCGGATTGTGGCCCAACATGGAATGCTAAATCAAAGAAAAAAGTCTCGCATGCACCCGGGAAAAGGATGCATTTTGGAAGGGATATTATTTCCTAAATGTATAATTTCAACCATCTGCTTAAAGCAAGATTCATTTACCTCCTTAGGTTTTTCTATTAGCCTGTAATGGTAGAAATAGCTCAGAAGTCCAATGGAATTTAAACTTCTCATTCAGAGATGGAAGCGCTCCCCTCTGTATCCTAGTGCATAGTCGAAAAAGCGGAAAAGGTCTGAAACAGATTAAGGAAATTAGTAGATTTGTCATAGTTCAACTTTAGCCGCAAACTTGGGCTGGATCCGAATAAATGTATTATAATTTGATAATTGTGATGAAAAGTATGTTGCGAAATAACATGCCCCGCCTTGAATCAGAAATAAATGACTCATTTTCTATAGGCATTCTATCTGATAAGCACTCCCAAGAAACTTATAGATTAAAGTATCATCGAATGATACTCGTCGAAAAAGGCCAGGGAACAATTCTGATTGATGAAAATAAATTTCTGATGGGAGAATATCAGCTTTATCTCATTTCGAAAGGGCAGATCTTCGGCCTAACCCAGGGGAATGGGCTTTCAGGCATGGTGATATCCTTTGGTGACTGTTTTTGGGAACGTTCACCTTCCAGTGCGAATAACTGTAAAGCGATGCTCTTTAATAATGCTGCAGACAACCAACGAATTCTGCTACAGGATAAGGAGATGAAGGAATTATTCAATTTATTCTCATCGATATATTCCGAGTACATACAGCCAGCCTATATCAATAAATTAGATGCAATGGCTGCATACCTAAAGATCATAATGATTAAGATAGCCAACATCAATTTGCTATTGGCATATGCTTATGACAATTTCGAAAAACAACTTTACCGTAAATTTCTGGAACTGGTCAGCGTCGGTTACCATTCGAGGCATGAAGTTTCAGATTACAGCACCCAGCTGAATATTACTTCTAGACGACTTTCTGAGCTTTGTAAACGCTGCTCAGGAAAAGGAGCCAAAGAAATTATAAATGGACAGCTTATGGCAGAGGCTAAACGAGACCTTCAGTTTACCTCAGATACAATGAAGCAAATTGCATATAAACTGAATTTTGCAACGCCTGAGCAGTTTAGCCATTTCTTTAAAAAAAATGCATCTGCCAGCCCCAGTGAGTACCGGTCCGCTTTCATAGGGATTGGTAACTGAAAATGCTAAAGTGCAACCGCTTCGCCGATTACTTGCAAATATTTCAAAAAAATTAACAATGGTAAATATTGACAGCTCAAAGGCATTTTTTGGCATGAGTGGATGATCCTGCACGTGTAATTTTGATAAAAATATCAAGATCATGTCTGTAAATAAATTTAAATCAGTAGCTGGAATAAACATTCCGGACAGCACCATCGCCAATCAGGCGACTGAACTTCTTCTCGAATATGGTACACCGTTTATCTATAACCATTCGGTAAGAGTGTTCCTATTTTCATCATTAAATGGTAAGCGCAGCAATATGCAATATGATGCAGAATTACTGTATGTGGCATCGGTATTCCACGACCTGGGACTTACCCCCCATTACAGCAGCCCTGATCTTCGTTTTGAAGTTGATGGAGCTAATGCGGCCCGAAAATTCCTGGAGGGGCATGGTTTACCAAAAGATCAGTTGCAGCTTGTTTGGGACACGATTGCCCTGCATACAACCATTGGTGTTGCAGAACATAAGGAGCCTGAAGTAGCTCTTATGTATTCAGGCGTAGGTTTGGACGTTATGGGTGAAGGCTATGAAAACTTAAGTGAGGTCAACAGGCAAGAGATCATCCGGGCGTTTCCAAGAAACGATTTCAAAAAAAATATCATTCCTACTTTCTTCAGTGGTTTTGAACATAAAACGGAAACTACCTTTGGAAATATCAAAGCTGACGTTTGCGCCTACATGATACCGAATTTCCATCGCAAGAATTTTTGTGATTGCATCCTGCACTCACCATGGAATGAATAGGCAGGTTTTCGCATAGGGATTGCCCATAAGGTCAGAACGCTTATTTTCTGAGGGAAAACCTTATTTCACAAGATAAATCTATTGCAAACAAACGAGCCTGATCTTTACATCATCTCCCCGAAGCGGAAGAAAACTTTGGGGAAACGTTTATCTACAATGGTCTCATTTCTTAATCTGGTTTAAGAAATGCTTAGAGGACATTAGCTAATTTTGAATAATTAAAAAAATGAAACAATGTTGAATATCATTAAACACCTCATGGATGTATGGCAGATCGAACCGATATACTGGGAACATATAGCTGGAGTTGAAAAAACGTATTTATGCATCCTCAGTTGCCAGAAGCGTTTTCCAAGATTATTAAATTCCGCGCCTCATAGATTAATAAATGTGCATTTTGTATTGACTACCACAGCCAGGCAGCACTAAAGAATGGCGAAACCAACCGCCCTAAATTCGCGCTTTCTGCCTGGCAGGAGAGCCCGCTATTCAATAAAGCAGAAATAAGTGCCCTTCAATTGGTTGAGCAAATAACACATATATCCATAGAAAGTGTAACAGATGCGTGCTATGATGAGCTGAAAGTACATTTCAGCGAGGAGGAGATCGCAGATTTAATTATCTGTATCTGTCACATTAACTTTCTCAACCGGATCAGCATAACAACAATAACGGTATCACTTTAATTATATCAATTTAATATTTAGAAACCTATGAAATTAGAAATTGGAAAAATTGTTGCGGGAATAAGAATTCCCGATAGTGCAGTGGCGAAACAGGCTACCGAACTACTTATCGAACATGGCACTGAATTGTTGTACAACCACTCGCTGCGTACTTTCATTTTTGGAGCAATGAATGCAGATCGCAAAAAAATTAAATATGATCCGGAACTATATTTTGTTTGTTCGGCTTTCCATGATCTGGGACTAATGCCACACTACAGCAGTACTGATAAGAGATTTGAAGTTGACGGTGCAAACGCTGCAAGAGATTTCTTAAAAAGCCATGGGATGGCTGATGCATCTTTGCAGCTGGTCTGGGATGCTATAGCCCTCCATACCTCTCCCGGGATAGCGGAATACAAAGAGGCCGAGGTAGCAATGCTGAATTATGCCACTGCGCTCGATGTGGTGGGAAGAGGCTATGGCGATATATCGGAAATAGAACGGAGGCAAATACTGAATGCATTTCCCAGGTTAGCCTTAAAACAAAATATGATCCGCACTTTCTTTGATGGCTTTGGACATAAGCCACATACTACTATTGGAAACATGAATGCCGATATCTGTGCATGTATGATGCCACATTACCAAACATGGAACTTATGCCATGCAATCAGGGATTCACCATGGGAAGAGTGAAAGGCCTTTGACTCTAGGCTATTAAGCTACAGTACAAAACATAAATCGCATTTATATCATATTCATTGATTGTATTTACGCCTCTTATAAACCACCAATTAGATCTCAAAGGAGTTAACTTGATATATAGTGACTGTTATCGTGTTGCTGGTAATTTTTATCTTCATTTCAATGTATGGGTTAAATGCCGATTAGTTCAGAAATAGGTTATTGCCCACCCAAATGAGGCGACTTCTTACTATTGGGGGAAATAACGGAGGACCTTGTTTTAGTATACGATCAGTGTTAACGAGAATTAATACGATGGCTACTAGTTCTCCAGCCGAAATAAAATCAAATTTGAGTTCGCACCATAAAGAGTGAAGTTCAGGCCGAACGCATTTTTCGGGGAGTTCCTTTCCAGGGAAGACGAGCGGCTTGTGATGGAATATTGGTGCAAGGCGGCCAATAGCAGGCGACTGGAGATGCTTACCAAAAACCGTCCGATCAGGCCAGAATCCCTGTCAAAAAAAATCGACAGCCTGAAAAAGCTGGCCAGATTAGAACCAAGAGATTATAAAACAAAGGTGGAACTTGCCCACGCCTACTACCTCTATCAGGATGTGGCCAATGGCCACTATCAGTATGGGCAGGTTATGACCATCTGAGAAACAATCCCGATGCGAATCTACAACAATATGTTGATGGACTGCTCAGCCCAAAACTCGACAGCGTGGGGCGCAGCATGAGAAGGCTCCAAACTTCCGAATATGCGCTGATCGCATTTCCCACGATGCGGAAGCTTGGTATAAGCGAACTTATGGCCATGGACTGCCAGGACTACGACCTGAATTGGAATGCGTCCTGGGCTGCCTTTGATTCCAGATTCGATAAAATAAGAAAGGACAGTACCTCATCGCTGGCAAAACAGGTTAAACCCTACCTTGAAAAAATCAATTTCGGATTTAAAAAATATGATAACATCGAAAAAACCTCAAACAACGTGACCGAATGGCTCAATACCGAAGAAGCTTCCCAGATTGCCGCCTCCGGCGACTTTTACCTGCCCGAGATGTACCAGCTGAAAGACTTTCCGATAGAAGAGATGACCTCGAAGATCCACTGGTGGATCATGCGCAACAAGGGGATGTGCGATAACGTTGTAAAACGGGCTAAGGCAAAAGGTGCAAAGAAAGTGGTCGTGATTGCCGGTGCCAACCACAAAAAGTACATGCAGGATATCTTTGCGAAAATGCCCGGGGTAAAAGTCAGGAACATCAACGAACGGCTCAACTGAAATTAGACCATGAAACTTTTCTTATCAATTATAATTTGCATGATTATCATATCTTGTAAGCCGCAAACAAAAACAGACCTACTTACGGTAAAGTTCGACTTGGACCTTTCAATGTTCACGCTCCGGGACAAAGAACTAAAGAAAGACGTGGATCCTAACCTTGGCCTCGTAACACTCACCACCCAAGAGTTGGATGGATATGCAATCGGAGATACCAAATTGACCACTTATGCCTATCTAAATGGAAATTTGGCCGATTACAATAATCTCTCAATATTTGTAACTTCAAAAGACAAAAATAATTACCTGGGATTTCACTACAGCTGTGTTAATCAGGAAGAAACAAAAGCTATTATAACCTACCTAAAGAAAACCTACCCGATCTATCAACAGAGCACCACCGAAGGAAGCGGAAAATCTTTCTTTTGGGACATTCCGCAGATCAATGCTTGGCTTTTTACCTACCAGGGCATTTCTACAGATCAGAGCGGCAAAAATTTTTTCAGCACTAATTTCATTTTTGTAAAAAAAACAACGCGAATGGCAAACAGCATGGACCCGAAGGGTATAACTGTAATGCATTATTATAAGATGATGTACCCAGATGTTATAAAGTAAACGATTGACATGGAAGAAGGCATTAAACTTCCATTTTAGGTATGATACAAACTCAAAGCTTTACAAAAGTTTTCTGACCCCGCTTGCGCAATCAAGGAGATGGGATTGACATCTTCTTCTGTACATCAATTTGCTGATATGCGGATGTAGTATCAATGTAAAGCGAAAGTGTGGTATCGTTCTTGATATTAATTTGATATCTATCCAAATTGAAAAAACTATGACCACTAATCAGTTCACGCTATTGTTAACACAATATGATAACGAGTTGCGCAACTTTGCGCTCAAATTTACGAAAGATGAAGATGATGCAAATGATCTGATGCAGGACACTATGATGAAAGCGGTCAGGTTCCTGCACAGGTTTGAAGAGGGAACAAATGTTAAGGGTTGGCTATACACTATAATGAGAAATACTTTCATTAACAATTACCGCAAAAAGAGCAGAAAAAAGGGGTTGATGACACAGCAGGAGGAGATAAGCTCATCCAACCTTTTACAGAGCGCGTCAAGAAACGCTGGTGAAAGCAGCTTTATATTGGGCGACATCAGGGGTGCAATAAATTCCCTTCCGCAAATGCTGCAGATCCCATTTGTGAGGTATGTCGAAGGATATAAATATGAAGAAATTGCCCTAGAGATCGGTATTCCGCTGGGTACCGTTAAAACCAGAATTCATGAAGCAAGAAAACAACTGACCCGCAGGTTGAAAATGTACAAGCAGGCAATCGATTAGTGTTATCGCTTTTTTTGTACGTTTTTGGAAAAGCAATAGGAGCTCAAAGGATGACTTTTTAAAAATTTCCTGCTGTTCATCAGCATTCAAAGTAAGAGCAAAGTATCTTTTTGTTATAGTCGCTACCAATTAAGTCTAAAGTATCCAGAATAACGGCTAAGGTATCGATTAAAACTGTAAAACAGCTAAAGGTTTGAGTTTACCCAAATTCGTAAGTCGTCGACGGTGGTGCTAATTCTTAAGCGACTGTCCAGAGTGGCCTCTTCAGCCATGCACCCAACTCAAGAGCGGTATACCAGCCACTGCAATGCCAAGATCCATAAGGTTCACTGCTAGCACGCGATAGCATTTAAAGTATTAGCCCGATGTGTTCCGATAAGACCGTAATAAGGAATTCCAAAAAGCTACCCCGCATGTTGAATAACCTTGTAAGTCTTGATTTAAGTACTGTTGCTTTGATTATTTTTAGGGGTCAAAAATTAAACCTGAATAAAAATATTAATTTGTATTCATTAATAAGCTATTGGAATTCCAAAAACCATATACTTTCCTGCCTGACAATATATTGCTCAATGAATGCTCGCCTACTGGACAACTCTGTTGTATAAACTACTATTTTATAAGGTCTGCGACCGTAAGGAGCAGGTTATCCGAATTAAACGATTTACCAAAAATAGCATCGGCGGCACATTCTAATTTGCTAATTTCCGCATGTGACAACGCGGTGAGCAAGATTACTGGAACGTTCATTGTTGCTGGCCTTATTTTTATTTCGTCACAAATTTTCCTACCGTCACCGTCGCTCAGCCTTATGTCCAAAACAATCAGGTCTGGCGTAAAACTTTCAATAGCTTTGTAGACTGCATCGGCCATTTCAATACACCTAACACTGTAACCAGCCTCTTTGAAAACTGTCTCATAGTGGTATAGGGCAATTGGGTCGTCATCCAAAAACAAAATCTTTTTGTTCATATTAAATAGTGGTTAGATTGCAACAGTTTGACCAGATTCGCACTCCTCCGCCTGCAAACAGTGCCTAATAAAATCTCACTGCCACTTTCATTTTTCAAATTAAAATACTAAATTCAGGTGAAACTTTCGGAACATAATTCCGCACTAAATTAGTCAAACGTACTCAGATTTTAACGGAATGGAAAATACTGAACAATTTGCACAGATTAAGCTCATCATTGCGAACAAATTTAATCTGGCAGAAGTTCAGCCTGAGCACTGTAAACTAATTTCGGAGGGAATATTTTTAAAGACAAAGAATTACTTATCCGAACGAACAATACACACGATTTTTGTAGGAAAAAGCCGATTGCTATCAGCGTTTTGCACAAACAGTCTTGCGCAGTTTTGCGGATTTAAGGATTGGGAAGACTACATCGAAAAGTCGAAATAACACGCTAGCTATTAGAATTATTATATTGCGTGAAAGCAGAAACCTTTATCAATGTTTTATGGATACAGTCAAACGGAGTTCTGGCTCACCCCAATTTGAAATTGCTACGCTGATAACTGTAGAATTTGTCGAGCCAGCTGGTTCTTAATTATATTGATCAATCCACGGGCCTAAAAAGGCGCATCCAAAGTTTATTGATTGATTTCTTCAAAAAAAACACTACAGGATATTCGCGAAGAGAAAGTTTGTAAACCAAAAAGATAAAAAAAGAGGGCACAAATTAATGTGCCGCTCATCCCATACGATGCTCCTAGAGCTTCGCATATCTTAAAACCAGTATCACATTTTATTGCGTTACATATATAACCCAGTATTATTAAGGTGCTGATACCTTATAGAAAACCAATAGTAATGGTCGATCCAGTACTTTCACCACAGTATGCCCATCATTTTTGTTAATTAATATTTTACAATCTTAAATTCTGTTCGACGGTTTAATTGATGTTCTTGCTCCGAGCACTGTGCACCATTTGAGCAGCGGTTCAGCAGTTTGGACTCACCATAACCTTTGGCAGAAATTCTGTTTTTTGATATTCCCTTATCTATGATATACTGAACTGCAGCGTTTGCCCTGCTTTGAGAAAGCCATTGGTTGTACTGGTTATTTCCTCTGGAATCCGTGTGCGAACCAAGTTCGATCCACATGGTCGGGTTGTCCTCAAGCACCTGGACGAGTTTATTAAGTTCAATGGCTGCATCATTACGAATGTTTGATTTATCAAAATCATAGTAAATATTTTCAATTTTAATCTCTCGGTTAAGCTCAATTGGTTCCAGATGCAGGTCTTTGCTAAGTACTCTTTCAGAAAGGCCCTTAGTAGATACCTGCGCCATATCTGCCCGGAAATCTGTTTTTTCCCCCGTCAATTTATAGTCTGAGGACGGCTCAATACTGAATTTGAAAACACCCCTTTCATCTGTTTGTACATTTAGAACAGCTTTCCCTTCTTTGCTTAAAGAAACCAGTCCACCAGCTATTGGGTGTCCATTTGTTTTATTCAATAAGGTTCCAGTAAGCAGTAAATTGCTTAGTTCTTTTTTCGACCAGCTATAAATGTCATCACTTCCAACTCCACCAGCCCTGTTGGAGGAAAGGTAGCCCTGATTCTCATTTAGAGGGAAGTATGCGAAATCATCACTTCCCGAATTGACTGGATATCTCATGTTTACTGGAGTGGAATACGTGCCGGAAACGTAGTTGGAGGCAAAAATGTCCAGACCTCCCATTCCGGTAAAGCCGTCAGAACTGAAATAGAACTTATTGTCTTTGGCCAACATCGGACTTCTTTCATTGCCTTCAGTATTGATCAGTTCCAGATTAGCGGGCTTTTCCCATTCCCCGTTTTTTCCTTTCTGGGTGACATAAATATCTGTCCCTCCTTTTCCACCAGGCATATCAGAAACAAAATATAGGGTCTGCCCGTCAGCTGAAATGTATGGTTCTCCAACAGAAAATGCTTTTGTGCTGTTATATTTGAATGGCTCAGGATTGCTCCATTTGCCCTGACCGTCCATCTGACTATAATAGATTCCAATATTTGCTGTGGCGAGCAGAGGCAAATCCAGCTCATTCCTGGAAGCCGAAAAACGTCATAATATTGAGAAATTGCTAAGCTATGATGCTGGATTGTAATAATCAACAATGAACTCGGTGGACAAACCAGGAAGCCTTGCCCCCATTTCACCAAAAATAATTAATTTACAATCGACTCGTTTACAGCCAATCTATCCATAAATCAATATTGGGAAAGGGTGTCAATTGAATTGGTTTATGCAGGCCGGATCCAAAAAGCGGTATTTCCGAGTGTGGGGCAACTCCCGAAGATGCCTTGGTGGATTGGAACGATCATTTGCTTGAAGGTCTTCGGCACCCGGATCCCAATGATCCTGCTATGCAGTATGTGATTGAAACAATCAATACTACAAAACGGGACGTTTGGTGAAAAATTACTCATCCATAGTCAATGCATAAGGATTTGCTTGATTAACAGATTATTTTTCTTTCTAGTTTTCGGATCGTACAGATTGCGTCATAGATCCCCTTTACCGGCAAGCTTTTCGGCCATGTTAGAGATGGAAATATCAGATGGTTTCAGGCTTAAGTCCAATCCCCCCAGTCAATGGGTGCTGAAACAAATGGCGCCTTTGCCGGTCTTACCGAATAGGTCACTGCCAGGGTATCGGTCGGGTCATTCTGCGAAAAATCTATAAAAATTTTCTTTAATAAATTTATTAACCAGGCGTCAATATTTGTTGGTTGTATGGTTTAAACTCCTGTTAAAAATGGCAAACATATAATGGCAATGGTTCCTCTATTATTTACACCGGTCTTGACAGCAAAACTGGCCTGCCTTCTAGATTGCTGTTTATTAATCATATCAACCCTTTCCTGGATAGAAGTTAGTCCCAAAGACATTTCTTTAACGCTACCAATAGTAATTTTATTTGCGCTGTGCTCAATTCCTACGCCGTTATCTTCCACAGTAATATAAATTTTATCTTCCTTTTTATTAATGGTTACAGCTAGATGAGCATCAGCTTTTGGATCTGTAATTAATCCGTGTAAAATGGCGTTTTCAATCAACGGCTGGATCAACATGGGAGGGAGTTTTAAGGTTTTTAACTGGATATCATCAGCTACAAGAAATGTATAGGTGAAAGCACCATCATAACGCATGGCTTCCAGTTCAGTATATAACATTAATGCTTTCCATTCTTTATCTCCGCTTACTAAACTCTTGGTCGAATTTTCTAGAATCAGTCTGCTTAATGCGGCAAATTTTTGTATTAATCTGGAAGCTTTCCTTTTCTCGTTGTCCATTACATAGGCTTCAATTGAATTGAGGACATTGAATATGAAGTGTGGGTTCATTTGCGATCTGATTGCCCTTAGCTCGCTTTCAGATAATTGGTATTGGTGCTCTTGAAGTTCGTTCTTGAACTTTAATCGTCTAATCCGGTATAGGTTTAAAAGGTAAATCAACACTGACATTAAAATAACCAGCGCTAAAGCTCCGTATAGCCACAATTGTTTTAATTCTAACTTGTTTAATTTTTGTTGCTGTGAAAGTTCGTTTACTCTGCTCGCTTGCAACTTTTCATTATTTCTTGCTATTAAAAGCTGTTTTTCTTTTTCATCAGATCGTAACTTTTCATTTTGTAGTTGAATAGCCTGAAGATCTCTAAACTGCAAACCCTTTTGCAATTCTGCATGATTTAATGCCAATTGCAATTTTTGTTGTTTCAATTGCTCATCGACTAACAATTGTTTTTGCTGGTACGACAGTTCTTTTTTATCAAATTCGTACTGTATTCCCATCCGGGTAATTTCAGTTTTCTTTTTGTTGCTACCAATGCTGTCTGCAAACTTAAAAAACTGTTTATGGTAAAATAGTGAACTATCTGGATTTTTTAAAGATTCGTATACTTCACTTAAAGCTAAGCTTGCATCTCTCTTTATTTCATTTATATTCAGCTTTTCACCAATGTTTAATGCATTCAGGCCATATAATTTGGCTTGTTGATAATTGCTATTTTTATAATGCGCTGATGATACATTAATATAATTAAAACCAAGACTTCTTTCATTGTTTAATTTTTTGTTTAGTTCAATAGCCTTTAAGCCATAGGTTAGCGATAAACCTGGTTTCATTTGGTTAGCATAATATCCTGATAAATTACCGCTTTCTCTGGCAATGGCTCCTAAGTCTGCTATTGAATCCGCTAATTTTAAAGACAATTTGCTATATTTAATAGCCTCATTTAAATCATTCTTCTTAAAATGAACAGTGGCTATATTAGTGAGTGAATTAACCTGGTTAATATAGTTTCTGTGTTTTTTATGTATTATATAAGATTTTTGATAATTATCCATGGCTTGAGTTAGGTTGCCCATTTCGTTATACACAGTTCCGATATTTGAATTGGTGGCTGCTATATCAAGCTCATCTTTTTTGGTATCAAATTTTGCTAATGCCGCTAAATAAGACCTTAATGCTTCTGGAAATTTAGATTGTGCCATATATATCAGACCAATAGTGGATAGATCTTTTCCAATTCCAGTATTATTTTTTAGTGCGTTATCTATTTTCAACGCATAATTTAGTGATTCTAATGCTTCAGGAAGTTTAGAAGTAAAATACTGCAATATGGCTTTCACTCTGTAAGCATTTGCAACTATGTTTTTCTTGGTGATTTTATCCTGAAATGAAATAATTTCCTCAACATGTTCGAAAGATTTACCTATATCAGTCCTCATCTTCACAACTGCTAAATCATATAAAACTAATCCTCTTGCATTGCCTTCATTTGAATGCTCTTTTAGTAGAATATTGAGTGAATCAATTTTTTTAGATTGCGCTAAAGCAGTATAAGGACTTACCATCCAACAAATCAAAATAAATATATAGATCAGTAGTTTTTGTTTAAAATACATCTGTTGTTTTAATGGACTTGTATGTGATCGCTTCGTTAAGATCTGCTTTTTTTTTACTGATTGTCAACAGGATAACTAAGCTTTCCAAATATAAAAATTCTTCTACGAATAATTCCTCTTCTTCCCTAATGCTAAGGATTACTTCACTCATTAAATAACCCACTTCAATCATCAGCTGAAAACCGTATGGGTAGAGCTCATAAGTTTGGTTAAGCAAATCGAAATTCATTAAAAATATATCATATGAAAAGTAACCTTCAAAACTTGTCAAATACCGTTATCGCGGTTTGTCTTTTAATTATTTCTAGTATTAATGCGGATGCTCAAGTGGGTAAAAAATTAACCAAAGACAAATCGGCAGATCCGATGGAGGGCAAAATTAAGCCTATCATCACATCGCCTGCCGCCGGTTCAACAGTAGACGGCCCTTTTGTTTTGGTAGGTAAGGCTGAGCCAAATACGGTTATTAATATGTTTGTTACTCCGATATATAGATTACCAAAAAGCGCTAACGGAAAACCAATTTTGGTTGTAAGTACGCCTAAACATCAACAACAGCATTTTAGTGCTAAAGCAGACGCAAATGGTGTGTGGCAAAGTCCGCTGATAGAAGTAAGATTTGATAGTAAAACAGTCGACCGAAGAATATTTGCTTTTGTTAACCAGGTTTGGGGAACTTATACTTATCAGACTAAAAACATCGAATATTTTGCCTCGCCAAA